>ENA-OROQ01000118-OROQ01000118.1-human-gut-metagenome-genome-assembly--contig:-NODE-118-length-119249-cov-39.9423_pt1 | contig 119249 bp, 113 predicted proteins | sample MGYA00242136_ERZ509062 | MGnify/ENA primary metagenome ERZ509062 (study PRJEB26280, sample SAMEA2338735) | human gut metagenome | biome: human gut; feature: human-associated habitat; material: faeces...
AATCTGCCTTAAAACAAGCAAAATCATTGCGAATTATTTTTACCTTTCAAAGCTGTCATTTTTTATACTTTTTTCCAGAATTTCTGTCAAAGCATTTTTACTGCTGGTGTGACACCGGATTACATTTGTGTGGCTGTTATCCACTTCATCCAACGCTGTTTTCACCATTTTGTGAGACACAGTATTTGTAAACAATACCAGTAAATCAGGAGAGCCGATTTGTTTGTTAAAATCTGCTCTCATTTGTGTAAAAACTTTTACTTTACATTGATAGCTCTTGCAGACTTTTTTATATTGCGAAACCATTCTATCGTGTCCTCCAACGATTACAACACTCATATCCATACCTCCTGGTTTTTCTATCCATGCAGACTATACTTTGCGCCAAAGGCCTTCTCTTTTCTCTGAATCATCACAGCCAGGATTACCGCCAATACAGCCACTGCCAGCAATCCCGGAACAAAACCTGTTCCAAAAGCGCCGGTTGTTGCCAGCGTGCCAATCTGATATACCAGAAACGCCACCGTATAACCAGTGCCTAACTGTAATGCAATCCCTCCCCACAGCCATTTTTTATCCTGCATTTCAGAATTCATAGCGCCAAGAGCGGCAAAACAGGGCGGGGTAAAAAGATTAAACATCAGATAAGCAAGAGCCGCCACTTTCGTAAGTCCCATAACAGCAGCTACTTCGTTGGCTCCTCCGACCAGCGCCAGCTCATCTGTATCAATAAAATTCGTAAGTCCATAAACAACTGCCAGGGTACCAACTACATTTTCTTTTGCAATAAAACCGGTAATTGCCGCTGCCGCAAGCTGCCATACGCCAAATCCAAGAGGAACCAAAAGTATTGCAAAGGGAGAAGCAATGGATGCCAGGATAGACGTACTCTCCATTTCCTCTTCCACTACCTGGAACCTCCAGTTAAAGCTCTGCATAATCTGTACCACTGTGTTACATACTAAAATGATGGTTCCCGCCTTTACAATGTATGCCTTGCCGCGGGAAAGCATAGAAAGTGTTGCACGTTTCAGGCTGGGGATTTTGTATTCCGGAAGCTCCATGATAAAGAAAGACTTGCGGAATTTATATCCTGTAATCTTATTTACCAGTAAGGCGCCTAAGAAAATCAATACAATCCCAACCAGATACATGGTTGATCCAACCCATGATGCATCTGCAAAGAATGCTCCTGCAAATAATGCGATAACCGGAAGCTTCGCTCCACATGGCATAAACGGTGTCAGCATAGCTGTTGCTCTTCTTTCTCTTTCATTACGAATGGTGCGGCAAGCCATGATTCCGGGAATCGCACACCCGGTACCAATGACCATAGGAATCACGGACTTTCCAGAAAGCCCAACTCTCTTAAAAATGGGATCCAGGACCACAGTCGCGCGCGCCATATATCCACAATCCTCCAAAAGAGCAATCAGGAAATACATCACCATTACCAGCGGCAGAAATCCTACTACTGCACCTACACCACCGATAATTCCGTCAACCAGAAGCGCCTGAAGAAATGGATTTGCACCTTCCACCAAACCGGCAACCCAGCTTTGGAAGGTTTCAATCCATCCAACCAGCCAATCCGCAATCCAGGTTCCAACCGTAGACTGGGAGATGTAAAACACGCCAAACATAATCACTGCAAAGACAGGGATTCCAACAAATTTATTGGTAAGCACAGAATCAATACTGTCCTGCTGATTTTTATCCTTTGTTAGGACCTTTCTCTTTTCTACTGCCTTTACAATTCCATTTACAAAGGCAAAGCGTTTTCTGTCTGCCGCCTCAACTTCCATTTTGTTCTGCAAATTAATATCTTCCTGTACATAGGGAGCCTTCTGTCCACACCCTTTTAATGCTGCTGCCTGATTTACAACTTCCTTTAGCCCTGCATGACCGGAAGCTGTCGATACCGTTTGAATCACCGGACAGCCTAATTTTTGTGCCAGACCTTTTACATCAATTTCTGTTTTTTTCTTTTCTGTAATATCGCTTTTATTCAGAGCAACCACAACAGGAATCCCCAGCTCCAGAAGTTGTGTTGTAAAAAACAAGCTTCTGCTTAAATTAGTCGCATCCACAATATTAATAATCACATCTGGATTTTCATTTTTTACATAACTGCTGGTAATACTTTCCTCAGAAGTAAAAGGCGACATGGAATAGGCCCCCGGCAAATCTACTGCAGTCAATTCTTCCGTCCCGTCAAAATAGCACTTCCTGATTGGACTCTCCTTTTTCTCTACCGTAACACCGGCCCAGTTTCCAACACGTTCATTTCTTCCTGTGAGCGCATTATACATGGTTGTTTTTCCACTATTGGGATTTCCTGTCAACGCAATTCTCATACCTTCTTGTCTCCTCTTTCACCTTAATAAATTAGCCTTAACTAACTACTTTTTCTAAAAAAACAGTGACCGAAATCACTATTTTCTTTATATTGAAATAGCCTGCGCTAAATCAGTATCAATGTTGTATCTTGCATCTTTAATTGATACCACGCATCCTCCTTTTCGATGGGCGATTACAGTAATAGGTTCTCCACTATAACACCCCAATGAAAACAAAAATGCATTTAATTCCTCATCCTCTGTAAAAATGTCTTTCACAATATACTCTTCGCCTTCTCTGGCTTCTGATAAATTCATAAACATCTGACACCCTCTATTCCTTTTTTTCCTGTAATTCTGCTGTATGGCATGTACAGTTTCCTTTTTTACTGCAGCAAGTACCTCCCGAAGGGCAGCCAATACATTTTGTTCCATTCTTTTTTGCCTTTATTATATATGCCACTGCCATCCATACTGCTAAAATCAATATGCCCGTCACAATGAAATTTGCCATATAGAAATCCTCCTGTGGTTAATCATTCCTCATATCAATTAGTTTAATCTAACTTCATATTTTTGTCAATAGCATTTTTGTTTTTTTAACATATATTGCATTTATCCTCTCAAGATGATAACATATTAATAAATGAGGAGGAACAGAGTATGGGATATGTAAGTCATAAATCAGAAGAATCCATGGAAGACTATCTGGAGACTATTTATGTATTGCGGAAGCGTTTGCCGGTAGTCCGCTCCATTGATATAGCTACAGAACTGGGATATTCAAAACCCAGTGTCAGCGTTGCCATGAAAAATTTAAAGACCAGGGGATTTGTTACTGTTTCCCAGGAAGGTTATATTTCCTTTACGGAACAGGGTGAAGCACTTGCAGCAGAAACCTTTGAGCGGCACACCGTTATCCGGGACTGGCTCATAAATCTTGGTGTAAATGAGGAAACTGCTTCAGAAGATGCCTGCAAAATGGAACATGACATGAGCAGCGAAACCTTTCAGGCCCTGAAAAAGCATATTTTAGGATAAAAGAACACTCTTACATAAAGCGTGTATCAAGAATAGCGCTGCCCTTCCAGTTCAGCCTGCGTTCACTCTGAGCCTGTAGTCTCAGAGCGTACTCGGCAGATTCACTGGAAGGGCAGCGCTATTCTTTATGATATCTTTAGAATTCTTTGGAAAAATTCTTCCTCCGGCTGATTTTCGCTTTCCCGGAACACCGCAATAGAATCAATGTCTGCGCTTCGGTCTGTAAAAGCCGGAAATAAAAATCCCCACACAGGCTTTTCCGGTTCATATTCTCCTTTTAAGGGGCAGATTCCGCAAATGATGTATTCAAACACTTCTTCTGATTCCCCTTGTCGCTCTTTGTCTGTACCTTTTACCGGCACATCGTAGCGGTCATGAAAAACAAAAATTCCGTAAGGCTCCTGGGAAACATAGTTTTCCATAATGACATCATAAAAAGTTTCCATCAAAGCATCATTTTTCAATCCGCAGGATTTCATTGCCATGAGAAGCTGCCACATGCTTCCAGTTCCCTGACAATCCTTGCGGAAGCTGTATTTTTTCAACTGCATATTGGTATCAGAAAAAGGAATTACTTTCGCCAATTCCAGATTTTTCTTCCGCTCTGCCTGGGGCAGTTTCAGAAAATTCGTATTAAAGCTTCCGTCATATTCCCCATCTTCATCCACATAGCAGCCTGCAATTCTGGTAAAGGAGGTTCTTGCCACTGTCATTCTTCTGGTAAGCTCCAGCATATCTTCCCGGTTGATTCTGTTTTCCATGTTCTAACCTCTTATCTTATATTTTATCTTACATTCTTTAAAAGATATCCATGATCCATGGGACCGCTTCCCCTTCCCAGGTCAAGCATGGCTGACAACGCACCTGATATATATTCTTTCGCCTTTTCCACAGCCTCACATAAATAATAACCCTTTGCCAGATTTGATGCAATAGCGCTGGATAAGGTACAGCCGGTTCCATGGGTATTTGGATTCTGGATACGCTTTCCATAAAACCAATGATATTCTCCATTGAAGTATAAAAGGTCATTTGCATCATTGACATTATGACCGCCTTTGCATAATACAGCGCAATGATATGTTTCTCCAATCTTTTTTGCCGCCTGCAGCATATCCTCTTCCCCTTCAATTTTCATTCCTGTAAGAATTTCTGCCTCCGGAATATTGGGTGTGATGACCGTTGCTAAAGGAAGCAGCGTTTCTTTTAATACGCTTAATGCATCTTCCGCTATAAGTTTTGAACCACTGGTAGCAACCATTACCGGGTCTATTACAATATTTTTAGCTTTGTAATGTTCCAACCCTTCTGCAATGGCACAAATCAGATGACTGGAGGATACCATTCCAATCTTGACAGCATCCGGTCTGATATCTTCAAAGATTGCATCCATCTGTTCTCTTAAAAATGTTGGAGTTACCTCCATAATACTTCTGACTCCGGTGGTATTCTGTGCAGTCAGCGCTGTGATTACACTCATGGCATACACGCCATTCATGGTCATGGTCTTTAAATCTGCCTGAATCCCGGCGCCTCCACTGCAGTCACTTCCTGCAATGGTCAATGCTGTTTTCTTTTTCAACATCGTCTGTGACTGGCTTTCCCAGTCCTCAATAAATTCCCTGGTCTGCATTTTCAATTTCTCCCATTTGTCCTTATTGCTGTCATCATAGACTGCAATGGTATAAAATCCAGCCTCCAGTGCAGTATGAATTGCATAATCAGCATCTTCAAACACTGCTACTGACTCCGGAGATATCTTTTCCTGGTTCTCCATCCGTCTCACTGCCTCAAAATAGACATCCGGTTTTCTTTTCCCTGCTCCCACTTCTTCACAGGAAAGTATAAATTCAAAATACCCTTTTATCCCCAGCCGTTCCAGGCAAGTCTCCATCAATGCTTTGTCTGTTGCAGAGGCAACACACATCTTCACACCAGATGCATGGAGTTTTGCAAGATAATCCTTCACTCCGTTTTTTAAGGGAATGTCCTTGCGATAATGTTCCTCTATCATCCAGTTCATGCTTGCGGCTATACTTTCCTTAGTCCCGGATAAAGAAAACCGGGTTCGGAACAATTCTGCTGACTCTGTCATGGTCAAAGGCTTAATCTCTTCCATAACAGCATCCAGGTTTTCCGGAACTCCCTGCATGGAAAGATACTCCCTGCCAAGGTTTTTCCAATAAGTCATGGAATCAATCAGGGTTCCGTCCATATCAAATATTGCGTATTTTTTATTCATGGCTCTCTATCACCGCTTTTGCTTTTAAAAGCAATTCTTTTGTAGCTTCCCCTGGATGCTCAGCTGCAAAAATAGCTGATACAACTGCAACGCCATCTACCTTGCTTCCGGCAAGCTCACTGATATTCGTGGCATTGATTCCGCCAATAGCAACTACAGGAATCTCCACTGCTTCTACAATCTCGTTTAATCTGTCCATGGTTATATTTCGGGCATTTTTCTTGGTACTGGTTCCGAAGATAGCTCCTACCCCGATATAATCAGCTCCCGCCTGCTCTGCTGCAACTGCTTCTTCTACGGTTCCTGCTGAAATACCAAGGATTTTGTCCGAACCAATCATTGCCCGGATATCCCGCCCCTTTATATCCGACTGTCCTACATGCACACCGTCTGCATGAATCTTCATGGCAATCTCTACATTGTCATTTACCACATAAGGCACCTGATGTTCCCTGCAAATATCCTGCAAAGTTTTAGCCTCTGCCTCAAAGTCTGCTCCGTTTAAATCCTTTTCACGAATCTGCAAAAAGGTTGCTCCATTTTTAACAACTTCTTTTACAACATCCAGTAATGTTTCGTTTTCCTTTAACCAACTCCGGTCTGTTACTGCATACAAAAGCATTGCCTTACGAATCTGTTCTTTTGAATATCTCATAATTTATTTTCTCCTTTATCTGTTCTGCTGTTATATTAAAAATGGCATCTATGAGGGCATTGCGGAAAGTCGCATTCCCGGTTTTATTTTGTATTCTTTTTTCTTCTGCCAGTTCTCCGGCAATTCCCATGACCGCCACAGCCAGGGCTGCCGCCTCAAAAATCTGCTCTTCATTTGCCCCGCAAAATGCGCCCATCAGAGTGGTCAGCATGCAGCCACTGCCAGTAATACGCGCCATGGTGGGGCATCCATTGCGAATGAGCATGGTCTGTTCCCCATTAGTTATCACATCAATGGGTCCCGATACTGCAACAACCGTATGAATACGTTTTGCCAGTTCTTCAAAGATTTCAATATCTTTTTGCAGGGAATTTTCTGAAATTATATCCTCTTTTGCCGCATCTACGCCTCTTCCCCTGGAATGGATACCTGCAATTGCTTTTATTTCAGAAGCATTTCCACGGATTGCTGCAAATTGAACCTCCTGAATCAACAGGCTTGCAGCCTCTTGTCTCAAAGTTGTACCCCCTGCCCCCACAGGATCCAGCACCACCGGAATGTGAAGCCGGTTGGCTTCTTTTCCTGCCAAAAGCATGGATTCCAGATGCTCAATTGCCCCCATATTACAAACCAGGGCAGATACCTTTGCTACCGCTTCCTCTACTTCTCTGCAATCCATTGCCATGGTAGGCGTGGCTCCTATGGAAAGAAGGATATTGGCACAGTCATTTACTGTGACAAAATTCGTGATACACTGTACCAAAGGTTCTTTTTCTTTTACCTGTTGCATTAATTTTTCTATCTTCATCCTTTTACCTCACTTCCAGAAAGCTGTGTACCTTACTTTTCTTTAATACCAGAAGCACCAGTACGCCCATAGCCGCTCCTACCACTGCAGATGGCGTGTAAAATGGCACATAATAATACCACTCCACGGCTTCCAGGTTATAAAATAGTCTCATAAAGGGATATACCGCCAGGGCTCCCACAATTCCTGTACCAAATATTTCGCCTACTGCCAGAAGATAGATATTCCTGGTCTTCTTATACAGCAATCCTCCTATGATTGGACCAAATATTGCACCAATAATTGCCTGTATGGTCTTCCCGCTCATCATACGCAGTACGCCGCACAGAAAAGCTGCCAAGCACCCATACCATGGACCTAAAAAAGCAACTGCCACTACATTTACGCAATGCTGAAAAGGCGCCATGGCCGGAAAATATACAAAGGTATTGAGTACAAATGCGATGGTTGCCATCAGTGAAGTCAAAATCATTTTCTTTGTTTTATTGTTCATACATTTTTTTGCGCATCCTTTCTGAAAATAAAATAGGAGATACCTGATACGATATCTCCACTAAAAAACGTTATACTTCCTACGCCGGCATTATCCGTATCAGGTTCTCAGGTCAAAGGTTTGGATTACCTTCCTCTCAGCCTGTCTCACAAGCTCCCTGTTTTATGAAAATTATAGCACACTTTTCTGAAAATTCAAGTTTTTTATGTCAAAAGCAACATTTTTAAAAAGAGGCTCACCAGGTAATCTGATGAACCTCTCTACACACTTAAAATTTTATGGTTTTAAGTTATTTATTGTTGATAGCTGCCTGTGCTGCAGCCAGTCTTGCGATTGGTACGCGGAATGGTGAGCAGGATACATAGTCAAGACCCAGTTTGTTGCAGAATTCAACAGAGCTTGGATCTCCACCGTGTTCTCCGCAGATTCCTACATGCAGGTTTGGATTTACTGGTTTTCCTAATTTAATAGCCATATCCATTAATTTACCTACACCAGTCTGATCCAGTTTTGCAAATGGATCGTTCTCAAAGATTTTTGCATCATAGTATCCATCCAGGAACTTACCAGCATCATCACGAGAGAAACCGAATGCCATCTGTGTTAAGTCGTTTGTACCGAAGCAGAAGAAGTCAGCTTCTTTTGCGATTTCGTCTGCTGTCAGAGCAGCTCTTGGAATCTCAATCATAGTACCAACTTCGTATTTCAGGTTGCTTCCTGCAGCAGCGATTTCTGCATCTGCTGTTTCTACAACGAATTTCTTAACGAATTTCAGCTCTTTTACATCTCCAACAAGTGGAATCATAATTTCTGGTTTTACTGTCCAGTCTGGATGAGCTTTCTGTACGTTGATTGCTGCGCGGATAACAGCTTTTGTCTGCATCTTAGCAATTTCCGGATAAGTAACTGCAAGACGGCATCCACGATGTCCCATCATTGGGTTGAACTCATGCAGGCTGTCAATGATTGTCTTGATCTGTTCAACAGTTTTGCCCTGAGCTTCAGCCAGTTTCTTGATATCTTCTTCTTCTGTTGGAACGAACTCATGAAGCGGTGGATCCAGGAAACGGATGGTAACCGGGTTACCTTCCAGTGCTTCATACAGAGCTTCAAAGTCTCCCTGCTGTTCTGGAAGAATCTTCTCAAGTGCTGCTTCTCTTTCTTCTACTGTTTCAGAACAAATCATTTCACGGAATGCATCGATTCTGTCGCCTTCAAAGAACATATGCTCTGTACGGCAAAGTCCGATACCTTCTGCACCTAACTCACGAGCTTTTTTAGCGTCAGCAGGTGTATCAGCATTTGTACGAACTTTCATAGTTCTGTATTTGTCAGCCCATCCCATGATTCTTCCGAATTCACCAGCGATAGTAGCGTCTACAGTTGGGATAATTCCATCATAGATAGCTCCTGTAGAACCGTCTAAGGAGATACTGTCTCCTTCATGGAATTCTTTTCCAGCTAATGTAAATTTCTTGTTTGCTTCGTCCATTGCGATATCACCACAACCGGATACACAGCATGTTCCCATACCACGAGCAACTACTGCTGCGTGAGATGTCATACCACCACGAACTGTCAGGATACCCTGAGCGCTCTTCATACCGGTGATGTCTTCTGGTGATGTTTCCAGACGAACAAGGATAACTTTTTCTCCTCTTGCAGCCCATTCAACAGCATCATCTGCTGTGAATACGATTTTACCGCAAGCAGCTCCCGGAGATGCTCCAAGTGCTTTAGACATTGGTGTTGCAGCTTTTAATGCAGCAGCATCAAACTGTGGGTGAAGCAGTGTATCCAGGTTACGTGGATCAATCATAGCAACTGCTTCTTCTTCTGTTCTCATGCCTTCATCAACAAGGTCACAAGCGATTTTCAGAGCAGCCTGAGCTGTTCTCTTACCATTACGTGTCTGCAGCATGTACAGTTTACCATGTTCTACAGTAAACTCCATGTCCTGCATATCTCTATAGTGTGTTTCCAGAGTTTTGCAAACTTCTTTGAACTGTGCAAATGCTTCTGGGAATTTCTGTTCCATTTCGGAAATGTGCATTGGTGTACGAACACCTGCAACAACGTCTTCACCCTGAGCGTTTGTCAGGAATTCTCCGAACAGACCATTTTCACCTGTAGCAGGGTCACGGGTAAATGCAACACCTGTACCACAGTCATCACCCATGTTACCAAATGCCATCATCTGTACGTTAACTGCTGTACCCCAGGAATATGGAATATCATTGTCACGACGATATACGTTAGCACGTGGGTTGTCCCAGGAACGGAATACAGCTTTAACAGCTCCCATTAACTGCTCTTTTGCATCTGAAGGGAAGTCTTCGCCGATTTTTTCTTTATATTCAGCTTTGAACTGTCCAGCCAGAGTCTTCAGATCTTCTGCAGTCAGTTCAACGTCAAGAGTAACACCCTTTTCTTCTTTCATTTTGTCGATAAGTTCTTCAAAGTATTTCTTACCAACTTCCATAACTACGTCTGAATACATCTGAATAAATCTTCTGTAGCAGTCCCATGCCCAACGAGCATTTCCTGATGCTGTTGCCAGAGTTTCAACAACTTCTTCATTTAAACCAAGGTTCAGGATAGTATCCATCATACCTGGCATAGAAGCTCTTGCTCCAGAACGAACAGAAACAAGAAGCGGATTCTCTTTGTCTCCAAATTTCTTTCCTGTGATTTCTTCTAATTTTACGATAGCTTCCATAATCTGAGACATGATTTCGTCATTGATTTTTCTGCCATCTTCATAATACTGTGTACATGCCTCTGTTGTTACAGTGAATCCCTGAGGTACCGGGAGTCCCAGGCTTGTCATTTCTGCAAGGTTAGCACCCTTACCACCAAGCAGGTTTCTCATGGTTGCGTTACCTTCGGTAAACATATAAACCCATTTTGCCATTTTGAACATTCCTCCTAAATGTACTTACTAGAAAAATAAACCTTTGTTTATGTTTCTTGGTGCAGGCAAATTGCCCGCACACATCTATTTTAACATAAGAAGGTGGATAGTCAAGCAAGATTTTTTAATTTTCTCCCAAAATAAGGGTATTTTTTTAAATTGAAATATCAAAAGCAGTCCGGACCCCATTTTCCGGACTGCTCTTCTCTATAAAAACCTTCTCCTGTTCTATCTGTGTCTGGTATGTTTCCAGACTTATTCGCCTCTTTTTCCCTGTTTTTTTGTTTTCAATACCAGGTGTCTTGGAAGACCATTTACCATAATCGGCTGATAATCTCCCTGAATCAGAGGTTTAATATAATCAATAAAATCTTTTGTCACATAGTTTGCCTCCCGGTTCATCCATTCCCTGGGAACCAGTTTCTCTTCATTGGCAATTCTGTGTACATCATAAATTCCCGTTGCACTCATATACGGATCATCTGATACACGGTCAATCACAACCATCTTGCCAGTGTCGCCTTCATCTGCTGCTTTCACTGCAGCGCCTCCTACCATAAAGGCTTCGTCAATATCCACACGGGACGCCATATGGGACGCGCTTCTTTGTAAAGTGGAAAGCTCCACCGCTCTTGTTTTGCAGCTGCACTCTGCTGCCAGGAAGTTTGCAAGATAGGTTGCAGTTCCCTGAAGCTGCTTATGTCCGAAGGCATCCACATAATCTCCTACGCTTCCAAGTTCACAGACATAACGCCCGTCTGCCAGCTTAATCCCCTCAGACACTGCAATAACAATGGAAGATTTCTTCTTCAGCAGTTCTTTTACCTTATGCAGGAACTTATCAATATCAAAGGGAACTTCCGGCAGATAAATCAAATCCGGTCCATCACAGTCTTCTGTCTTGGCAAGAGCTGTGGCTCCGGTAAGCCATCCTGCATTTCGTCCCATGATTTCCAGCACTGTAATCATGCTCTTCTTGTAAGTCAGTCCCTGGGCGTCGCGAATCACCTCTTTTGTAGAAGCGCCAATATATTTTGCAGCACTGCCAAAACCAGGCGTATGGTCTGTAAGAGCCAAATCATTGTCAATGGTTTTTGGAACCCCTAAAAACTTCTGGCTCTGCCCGGTAATAATTGCGTAATCTGACAATTTCTTAATGGTATCCATGGAGTCATTTCCACCAATATAAATAAATGCCTCAATTTCCAGTTTGTTTAAAATCTGAAAGATTTTTTCGTAAATGCTTCTGTCTTCATGAATTTCCGGAAGTTTAAAACGACAGGAACCTAAAAAAGCGGACGGTGTTCTTTTCAAAAGTTCAATGTCCAGTTCCGAATGAATCTGCGTAGATAAATCTACATACTGCTCATCCAACAGACCCTGAACCCCGTGAAGCATTCCATATACCTTATCAAAGCCACGTTCAATCGCATTTTTATAGACACCGGCAAGACTTGAATTGATAACAGCCGTCGGTCCGCCAGACTGCCCCACAATAATATTTCTTTTTTTCGCCATTTTCACACATCCTCCTTGCTTGCAAATAAATCTGTCATTTATTATAACAAAAAAAATCCACGCCTTCAAGTAAGATATGGATTTTTTACCTATTTATTTTTGCTTTTTATTTATATTTTTATATATTTTATACAACACCTTAAATTTCTTCATCGTTCCCTTTGCTTTTTATTTCTTCAAAGAGCTTTTCATAGTATTCTTTTGAAAACTCTGTGGGATTTGCTTTATAAACAGAGTGCTTCTTAATCAGCTCTTCCGGATAATCTTCCAGTTTGTAAATTGCCGCCGCAGGGTTTTCTCTGTCATAATACATGAGCAATGGAATAAATTCATGTTCCGGTATCTCAATTTCTCCTGTTTCAATATTTTTCCGAATGGTAATCTTTGCCATAGCGCCTAAAAGACTGGGCAGGTCATTCTGGGTAGAAGTAAAGTTTCCAAGAGAATAATATACCAGCATCTTATGTCCGTCTTCTCCTGTGAGCGTTTCCATGGTGCGGACTACATGGGGATGTGAACCAATCACAATATCTACGCCTTCTTCCAGGAAAAGGTCTACCCATTGTTTTGTCTCATCATCTACATCCTGTTGATATTCTACGCCTACATGCATCACTACCATGACTACATCTGCCATTTCTTTTGCACGCTGAATATCACTTCTGGCTTTTTCCGCATCAAAAACATCTGTAAGGTATTTTTTATCAGACGGAAGCTCCAGTCCGTTTAATCCATAAGTATAGTCCAGCATGGCAATTTTCAGTTTCTTACATTTTATTACAGTAATTTCATCTGCTGCTTCCTGACTCTCATGGATTCCCAAAATCTTTGTATCCGGATGGTTAGTTTTCCACCAGTCCAGAGTATACTCAATGGATTTTGTCCCCTTGTCTAAAATGTGATTTGTCGCATGGGCCACTACATCAAAACCTGTATTTACCAGCGCATCCCCGAACTCCGGTGGTGTTCCAAAAGTGGGATAGCCTGACACATTGTTTCTGTCTTCCACAAACACTGTTTCCTGTGTTACCAGGGATAAGTCTGCTGCCTCCACATCTTTCTTCACATACTGATACACATGGTCATAATTCCACACATCGTTTTCCTGCATTCCTGATTCCCGTATGGCCTGATGTGCAATATTATCACCTACAGCCAGAAATTCTACGGTGTTCTCTTCTTGTTCCTTTTCTTTTGCCAGCTTCTCCTGTCTTGCTTTTTCCCTGGCTTTATCTGCCTTAATATTTTTAGATATCTGCACACCTGCAAAAATCCCTGCAATCAAAAGCACTAATGCCAGAATACTTACACCTGCCGCAATTTTCTTTTGCTTTTTCACCTGTTCTTCTCTTTTTTGCCGGAGTTCTTCTCTCTTTCGCTGTCGTTCTCTGTCCCTTTTCAGGGCTTCGTCTCTTTCGTCCATATTCCTTTCCCCTTTTTCCAAAAAATTCCTTATATACATTTATTTTAGCAGTGTTTTGTCGAATTTACAAGATTCCCGTCAAATTCTTCCAGCGCTTTTGCCGCAAAAAAGGATTGCTGCAGTATCCTTTTTACTGTAGCAATCCTGTATCTTACATAAATCCTTTGCTGCGATTATAAGCCATACAAATGCTGTTTGTATTTTTAATAATGATGTTCATGGCAATAAATGGGCCGATACCGCAAAGGAATATACCAAACAAATCCCATAACAACACTGTGGTTCCATTTTCCTGGAAATTCATACCATATCGCGGCGCATTTGCAGCCAGACGGTTGCCAAGAGAGTATTGCCATATCCAGCTATAAATTCCACAGGTAATAACAGAAAGAAGAATAAACTGCAATAACCCTCCTGTTGATTTTCCATCTCCTTCGCACGCTGTGTTTACATCTCTGGCAATTGTATAAATAAAATAATAGCTGTAAATTCCACAGGTAATCAGGGTAAGAAGAATGTACCCTAACAGTCCTCTGTCTGTTTTCAACGGTGAGCCATTTGAATAATTCATATTGCCTCCTGTATAGTTCGTATTATAATTGGTATAAGCTGTTTCCTGTCCCTGATAACCAGTATTCTGGTTATCAGAAGTTTTTGAACTGCGGTATGCATCTGCTTTTGCATTTACATCAGACGCCACATCCCTGACAGCTCCCTGCACTGCATCCGCGCAGTCTTTGAACATATTTGACATGGAATCCATATTTTGATAATCCTGTACGGTTGGAGCTTCTTTTGTCAGATACAATAATCCATAAGTAATAGCAAGGGCTGCCGCAGTTCCAAACAATGGATTCAATAACATTTTAATGGCAAACAGAATATCTCCTCCTAAAACCAGAAACAGAAGCATCCGAAGAAAGGCAATTCCAATAATCGCAATCCCAAGAATCCCAAGAACTGTAAACAAGGATTTTGCCTTTTCCCGCTGTTTTGAAAATCCGATAAACACCAGAAGCGCTGCCATGCCGCCATAGCAGGCGCCGCTTATCAAAGTTAAAACCGCTCCCGGAATAGAGGTTGCATATCCCCAGGAAAATACAGACAACAAAGTACGGACTCCGTTAAACACATAGCGCAGTGCAAAGATTACATAAATAAGACCCAGAATTGCGGTTCCTATTTTTAAAATCAGGCTACTGTCCAAATTTACTGTATTTGCCTGTCTGGGGGCTTCCTCTCCTGGCTGCTGGTATTGATATTGCCCATTAGTTTGTCCATTTTGGGTTGTTTCCTGCTGCGGTTCATTTTGTGTACCGCAATAAGGGCAAAATCTTGCCTTATCGGGTATGTCATTACCACAATTTACACATTTCATTTCAACTCTTCTCCTCTTTTTTATTTTTGAATCAGGCGAAAAAACACTTTGGCCAGTATTCCGTTTTCAGGCTGAAATACCACAATGGTATCTGTCACATCCAGCATACGCCAAATATACACGCCTAAAAACAAGATACAGGCAATTACAAGCAACACCCTTTTCAGGTTTTTGGGAATTCTGTTCCAGAAAGGAAACAAAGCTGCTCCCACACCTGGAATCCAAAATAAAGGATGGTAATAAAATGCCCCGGCAAAGTCCAAATGCAGCAAACACATCCACGCCCTGGACATGCCACATCCTGCACAGGAAATACCTGTAAAATATAGAATCGGACATGTAACCCCTAAGACCAACTCTAAAAACAGATAAAACCCTGCGATTGTGCAAATTGCCTTTACCATTCCCCACTTTTCCATAGTTGCTTTCTCCCTTAATTCCCCTTTATTTTACAAAATGTGTAAATTGCTGTCAATTCTTTTCCTGTTCTGTCATAAGAAGGGACAAGATTTTTCTTTTTTATTCAAAATCCGTAGACACACTTCCCACATATTTATGTATGGTTGCCTTTACTGCCCCTGTCCCATCAATCATTTCCCGGAACATCTTTTCAATTTTATCTCCAAGGCCTGCATCATAGAGATTGATAGCAAACAAACGGTTATTGGAAAGAATGGGTCTTAACTGATTTTTGCAGGTTTCCGGCTGCCCTACTGCAATCTCCTTTAGCTGTTCCTGAAGTTCTTCCTTCATTGGGTCCGGCGCAAGTTCATACGCCTTTCCCTCATCATCCACAGCCAACAAATACCGGAGCCATCCTGCAATGCCAAGAGGAATTGCAGTAAGTCTGGACGCATCCCCATATTTTTCCACATATGCCTTCACGGTCTCTCCAAAACGGATTCCCACCATTTGAGACACATCCACAGCCAGACGAAGATTGGTATCTCCCAGATATTCATTGGGAAAACGCTCCTCAAACAGCTCATCTACAAATGCCTGAGGGGAAAGGATTCCCGGATTCGGCACTACCAAAAGCCCCTCATCATAAGCTACCATGCGGGCCATTTTCATCATATCCTCATTGGTATTTAGCATATGTGCAAACAAATCATATCCCAGTACCACTCCAAGAGGCCCAACAGCAGAATGTACCGGATTTAAACATACGGTTACTTTCATGCGTTCACTGAGATTGACTGTAGTTCTGTCTGTCATGTAGACCCCAAACCCTTTTTCCAGATTCGGGCGTCCATTTGGAAAACTGTCTTCTATAACAAGATACTGCGGTTTTTCCGCATTGACAAAAGGGGCAATATAGGTTTTCTTCTCTGTAATCACAGGCTGCATATGCTCTACTCCCATTTTTTCTAAATCAGCGGCAATCTGTTCACTTGGACGAGGGGTAATCTTATCAATCATAGTCCATGGAAAAGCAACCACCTTCTCATCACTTACATAACCCACAAAACCATCCTCCACAAAACCTGCTTTTCTCCATTCTTCTGCCATAGTAAGCACAGACTGACGAAGTCTGGAACCATTCTGGGCGCAGTTATCCATAGACACCAGCGCCAAAGGATATTTTCCGGCTTTGTATCTCTCATAAAGCATAGCTGTCACCACTGCCATAGCTCCAGTTGCACTATCTGGTCCTTTTTCTATATCCGACTGAACATAGGGCAGCCATGTGCCATCTGTCCCATGCAGTGCATAGCCTTTTTCTGTAATGGTAAAAGAAACCATTTGCAGGGATGAACTGGTAAAGATTTCTTTTAACCGGTTCCACTGCTCCAAATCTGCTGACCGGGCTTTTACTGCTTCTGCCAGAGCTCCTAAAACTTTGTATTCCCGCTTACCATCTCCATGAAGGATGACATTTAAGCCCAGGTTATCATATGGTTTATAAATTTTATCCACCACATCATAGTCAAAGGTCTCTACGCAGGTGATTCCCCTGTCCAGCGCCCCTTCTTCCAAAAGACCATCTGCAATACCACCAATAAATACACGGAAAATATTTCCGATACCACAATGAACCCATACAGGCTCCTTCTTTGCTCTTTCGGCTGCTTCCTCCACATCATATCCCGGAAGGGTAATACCCGCCTTTTCCCATAATCCACGTTCTTTTATTCCATTTCTTGTTAATTTCATGTAAAAGCCTCCCCGTTTCCAAAAATAGGGCTATTACATGCTTGTCCATGTAACGCCCTATTTCACTCTGGATTTTATTCTTTAAAATGTAAATTTCTCTTCAAAATATGCTTTTAAATCTTCAATCTTAATACGTTCCTGTTCCATGGTATCTCTGTCACGTACTGTTACAGCTCCATCTGTTTCAGAGTCAAAGTCATAGGTTACGCAGAATGGAGTACCGATTTCATCCTGGCGGCGGTAACGTTTTCCAATATTTCCTCTGTCATCAAACTCACAGTTGTATTTCTTGGAAAGTTCTGTAAAGACTTTCAGCGCACCCTCATTTAATTTCTTAGAAAGCGGAAGCACACCAATCTTCACCGGAGCCAGAGCCGGGTGGAAATGCAGGACAGTACGCACGTCATTCTTCTCTGCATCCAGAACTTCTTCATCATATGCGCTGCACAGGAAAGCCAGCACCATACGGTCTGCTCCAAGAGACGGCTCAATAACATATGGAATATATTTCTGGTTTGTTTCATCATCAAAGTAAGTCATATCCTGTCCGGAAACATTCTGGTGCTGTGTCAGGTCATAATCGGTTCTGTCTGCAATGCCCCACAGTTCGCCCCATCCAAATGGGAACAGGAATTCTACGTCTGTGGTTGCCTTGCTGTAGAAGCAAAGCTCTTCCGGTGAGTGGTCACGGTAACGGATTTCCTCATCCTTTAAACCAAGGCTGTGAAGCCAGTCTAAGCAGAACTGCTTCCAGTATGCAAACCACTCTAAGTCTGTATCCGGTTTACAGAAAAATTCCAATTCCATCTGTTCAAACTCACGAGTACGGAAAGTAAAGTTTCCTGGTGTAATTTCATTACGGAAAGATTTACCAATCTGTGCAATACCAAATGGCAGTTTCTTTCTGGAAGTTCTCTGTACGTTTTTAAAGTTTACAAAAATACCCTGAGCTGTCTCTGGTCTCAAATATACGGTGTTTTTCGCATCTTCTGTAACGCCCTGGAAGGTTTTAAACATCAGGTTAAACTGACGAATATCGGTAAAGTTATGTTTTCCACAGGTTGGACATGGAATCTGATGTTCTTCAATGAAATCCTTCATCTGTTCCTGTGACCACGCATCTACGCTTCCTTCTAATTCAATGCCTTTTTCTGCACAGTAATCTTCAATAATCTTATCTGCACGGAAACGCTCATGGCATTCCTTACAATCCATCAATGGGTCTGCAAATCCGCCCAGATGTCCGGAAGCTACCCAGGTCTGAGGATTCATGAGGATGGCGCAATCTACCCCTACGTTGTATGGGCTTTCCATAACAAATTTCTGCCACCAGGCTTTTTTTACATTATTCTTCAATTCCACACCCAGGTTACCATAGTCCCATGTGTTGGCAAGACCTCCGTAGATTTCGGAACCAGGATATACAAAACCTCTTGATTTCGCTAATGCTACGATTTTTTCCATTGTCTTTTCCATGTCTGTAATCTCCTCTATGTTTTGTTTTTCACTTTTGCATCTTTGATTCATAGCCACTATTATAACGGTTCAAACCTATCTTTTCAACCCTAAACACAGAAAGTCTGGAAAATCTCTCTATCCGCCATAATGATAGACCTTTTTTTGCCCTCTCAAATAAGCAATGGAGATAAATAAAGTCACCAGTTCTGCCAGTGGTACAGCCAGCCAGACTCCTGTGATTCCCATAATTCTTGGTAGCAATACAATACTTGCAGTAATAAACACAAAGGTTCTGCAAAAAGAAATAATAGCCGATATCTTTCCGTTGGAAAGAGCGGTAAACATGGCAGACGCAAAAATATTAATTCCTGCAAACAAATAGTTAAAGGAAAACAAAAAGAATCCCTCCACTGCCAGTTCATAGGTATGGTTTGCCTCTCCTGTAAAAATTCTCACAATAGGCTCTGAGAAGAACAGGGCAACAGCCAGAATCACCATAGAAGAAAGGACAATAAACCATTTGCAGATTCTGTATATCCGTTTCATCTGCTCATGATTTTCATTTCCATAGTTAAAGCTGAATACAGGCCCAACACCTATGGAAAAACCAAGATACAAGGACGTAAACAAAAACTGTCCATACAACACAATGGTAATGGCTGCAACTCCGTCTTCCCCTACCAGCTGCATCATGGTGATGTTAAACAAAAAAGTTACCACTGCGGTTGACAGGTTACTGACCATTTCTGAAGAACCATTTCCGCAGCTTTGTAAAAGCATCTTTCCGCGAAATACAGGTTTTACAAAGTACAGGCTTCCCTTCACCCAGAAGAAATAAAACACTCCTGCCACTGCCATAATGGCCTGGCCAAGACCAGTTGCAAGAGCAGCTCCTAAAACCCCCATTTCCATTGGTCCCATAAACACATAGTCCAAAACCATATTGGCAACACCGCCGGATATGGTAAATCCAAGTCCCAGCCCCGGTTTCCCGGCAGTTACAAAAAACACCTGAAAGAACATCTGAAGCATGGTCAGAGGACCAAATCCCAGCAGGACTCCCAGATAAATCTTACAATCTTTCATAATCACCGGCGTAGCTCCCAGAACCCCACACAAAGGCTCCAAAAACAAAAGCCCCAGAATCAAAATCAAAAAGCCAATGGCCACGCTGACTGCTGCCAGAAGAGAAAAGTTCTCCCTGGCCTCCTGCTCCCGTTTCTCTCCCATCTGCCTTGCCACAATGGCGCTTCCCCCTGTGGACAGCATAATCCCAAAGGCAAACAGCAGGTTCAAAACCGGATAAACAATATTCACTGCAGAAAGAGCATTACTTCCCACATATCTGGATACAAAAATCCCATCCACAATGGTATACAGGGACATAAAAACCATCATAACCATAGTAGGAAATGCAAATTTCAGCAGGGTAAATACATTAAATTTTTGTGCTATTGAATTCGTCATTCTTTTCTTCACCTCTTATTGCTTGATTTCTTATCCCATGTTAAACTATAGGGTAACACGATAGTCAAGACTTTTCTTTAGGAGACTTCATTATGAATCAGAATCAAAGCAGAACTTACTATCTCACCACCGGAGAATTTGCCAGACTGGCCGGTACTACCAAGCACACGTTATTTCATTATGATAAAATTGGCCTTCTCTCCCCTGAAAGGAAATCAACCAATCAATACCGGTATTACGCTGCATCACAGCTTGAAATTTTTGATGTTATTACTATTTTAAAAGAGATTGGAATGCCCCTGGAAGAAATCAAGTCCTACCTGGACAACAGAACACCAAAATTGTTTTTAGAATTGCTGGAAAAGGAAACCTTTGCCATAGAAAAAAGAATACAGGAATTAAAAAGAATGAAAGACCAGTTAAGCAAAGAAAAAGACTGTCTAAGGCACACTCTTGGCCAAAATTTCCATGAAATTTCCGTTGTCCATGAAAAAAAGCATTATCTTCTCACTGCCCCTGCCCCCGAAGATGCAGATTCAGAAGAAGAAAATGCCCATGTTATCAGTAAGCTCATTGCCTTAGAAAAGGAGCATCATTTATTCAGCCCTTATGGGATTGGGGGAATTCAACATTTGCATTCACCAGAACATTTAAATGAGCATTATTCTCATTACTACATTCTCCTGGATAAGCCTGTAAAAGGCCTCCCTCTCCAGATACGCCCACAGGGAGATTATCTCTGCGCCTTTCATCTGGGAGGCTATGACACATTGCCTGAAACTTATGAAAAAATGCTTTTCTATGCCCGGGAACATCATCTTTCTCTAAGCAACCGTTTTTACGAAGATATTCTCATTGACAGGCTAACCGTAAAAACCGAGGAGGACTATGTACTGCGTATTCTGGGAGAGCTTTTATGAAACTGCTATGTATCTGTATAGAGACTCCCCATGAGATGGAGAATATCCAGACTTTTGAAATTTTTATCAATATAATGTTTCGTATAGGCGCGCATGACTCTTCCAAGTTCCTCCAGCACCTCTTTTTTTACCGTAAAACTATAAAGACGCTCCAACTTGGCTGCAATGATAAACTGCAGGGTATAAAGGGTAGAAGGGCTTACATAAATCAGTCCATGCTCCTGCTCTCCACAGTCTTTGCAATATACCCCTGCCTCTTCTGTGGAAAACCACTGGAGATTTTCTGTAGTTCCGCATTTGCGGCAGGCAAACACAGCCGGATATTCTCCATTAATAGTCATGGCCTTTAGTTCAAAAATATACTGAATCAACTGGTTTTCCATCTTTTGTTTTACCAAAGCCTTCATGGTCACATACAGCAGATTCAGCATTTGTTTTTCATCAGTATTCTCACTGGCATAATAATCCGCCAGTTCCAGAAAATAAAACCCGTAATACACTCCAGGCTGAATCCCTGCAAGCTCAGAAAAATACTCCATCACAGAAGCAGAACGAAGCTGATAAGAGTTCCGTCCCTCATAAAGAAAAAAAGAACCAAACACAAAAGGATTTGCCACTGCCATAAGAGCGCTGTTCTGCCTTCTGGCTCCTTTTGCAAAAGCAGTAATCTTCCCTCTTTCTCTTGTAAGTATCACCAGTCTTTTGTCATAATCCCCCACAGGCATGGCGGATAACACCATGCCTGTAACAGTAATGGAATCACTCATTCGATTTCCTTCTTATCATATCCAAAATTTTTCATGAGATAATCACTGTCTCTCCAGTCTTTCTTCACCTTCACCCACAGCTTCAGATTCACCTTTTGTTCCAGCATATTTTCAATCTCATAGCGGGCAGAGCTGCCGATTTTTTTCAGCATAACTCCCTGTTTCCCAATAATAATCCCCTTATGGCTGTCCCGCTCACAGATAATGGTAGCGTCAATATCCACCATACTGCCATCCGGGCGCTCTTTCATTCGTTCAATGGTCACTGCAATCCCATGAGGAATCTCCTCTTCCAGACAGCGCAGGGCTTTTTCCCGAATCATTTCAGCCACAATCTGTCTCTGAGGCTGATCCGTTACCGTATCTTCATCATAAAACTGAGGTCCATAAGGCAGATATTTGAAAATACAGTCTAACAAAGTATCCAGATTCAGACTTCTAAGGGCTGACACCGGAACAATCTCTGCAAAGTCATAAAGTTTTCTGTATGCCTGAATAAATCCAGGCACTTCCTCCTTTTTCACGGTATCTACTTTATTGATTACCAGAATCACCGGAAGACTGCAGCGCTTCAACTGTTCCGCAATATGCCGCTCCCCTGCCCCAATAAAAGTACTTGGCTCTACCAGCCATAAAATCACATCTGCATCCTTTAAGGTTCTCTGGGCTACATTAACCATATAATCACCCAGTTTATTTTTCGCCTTGTGAATACCAGGGGTATCTAAAAATACAATCTGCCCCTTCTCATCTGTATAAACGGTCTGAATCCGGTTCCTAGTGGTCTGCGGTTTCCTTGACGTAATGGCAATCTTCTGTCCGATTAAGTGGTTCATTAATGTGGATTTTCCCACATTGGGTCTGCCGATAATTGCTGTAAATCCTGATTTAAAATCTGCCTTCATACACTCTCCTCTTATGGTACTCTTATAGTAAATTTCTTAATTCTCCAAATATCTGTTTCTCTTGTTCCAGTTTTTCCTCACTGCCTACAACACAGATGCGGTTCTGCTCCATCATAGCGTCCACAATCCCTGCCAGCTTACGGATATCTTCCGGCTGCGCCTCCAAAATTTCCTGGCGCTCTTTTGCCATATCCTCTTCTGTCACCTTGGAAAACCAGGCGTTTAAAGACAGATTTCCCTTGCCGGAAGGTGTCATAGGAACATCCATCTCACTGATAGTTCCAATAATATACTTGGTCATTTCTCTTTCATCTGCATCAAAGGAACGGATAAACTCTCCTGTTTTCCTGAAAACTTCCAGCGTTTTTACAAGATTGGGATCTCTGTAAGAAACCAGGAATCCGTCCCCGTTTCTGCGAAATGAACTCATACAGCCATAGGCGCCGCCCTTTACCCGGATATTGGTCCACAAATATTCATAGCTTAACATCACCTTCAAAATCCGAAGAGCTCCTGTATAAGAATATCCTACCTCCCGGAAATTTCCGGCTGCTGCCACATACTGCACCTGACCGGAGGTCTGGAAACCTTCATTTTTTACCTCCAGAACAGGAGCAAAGCTTCCAGGCATGATTTCCTTTGTACAAAGAACAGCTTTCAATTTCTGAACCTCTTCTTCCAGTCCCCTGCATCCCTTCTGGTCTGCAGTATAACTTACTGTAAGGTTTTCCGGACGGAACACATAAACCATTAATTCCTTTAATTTTTCTTTTAAATCCTCTTTCTTTTCCTGGAAATTGGTTTCCAGTTCATCCAGGAATTTATAGAAATCAATGCCTGTCGTTTTTTCCTGGAAATAAGCATTCTCTGAGAAATAAGACAAGGCTCTTGCCACTGCGGTACTGTGACCTGCAGAAGCCATGCTCATCTGCATTCTGGATTTCATCTTTGCCAGAATTTCATATAAACGCTTATCATCTTCAAACTTAGAAGTACAGAGGATTTCCCGAATCATCTCAAATACGAAAGGAATGTCCTCATATAAAGCCTTTGCTTTTACGCCTGCCATATGCTTGTTATCCTGAGGCTTCTCTGCATTTCCAAACACCTGAAGTCCGAATAAAATCCCGCCGCTTCTTGCATTGATTTCATTAAACAACTGGCTGTAGGTATAATGTTCTGTATCTACATAGCCTAATACAGATTTCAAAATTCCAAGATACGGAATCAAAGATTCCGGCACTGCTTTTGTATCAAAGAGCAAATCCAGATATCCAATGCCATTGGTATACAAATCATGATAAAGCACCAGGGTATCTCCCACCTGTTTGGGCGTATTATAGAGTTTTGCCCCCTCTTTGCTGATATCCTTTCTTGTAAGCAGAGGAATGGTGCGAAGTGCTTCCTCTGTCTCCGGCTCATCCTGGTATTCTTTTAAGTGCTTTGTCTCTGCTGCCAAACGTTCTTTTTCTTCCAAAGTCAGGCTGTCCTTGTACGCTGCCAGCTTGTATTCCAGTTCCTTCTCCCTCTTGGCTGCCAGTCCCCTTTTGGGATTGACAACAACAATCGACGCATGGGTATTGGAAAGAAGATATTCTTCAATTAATTCCTCAAAATATCTGGTTTTTGCTTTTTCTTTCAGAGAAGCAAAAATATCCAGACGTTTTAAATAATCAAAAGGCTTCTTATCATCATAAAGCCAACTGTCAAATACATCAATTCCATACATCAAACCTTTTGGGAAGGAAGAAAAATCTGCCTCCCGGAAACGAAATTCCATGTAATTGATTCCTGCTGCAATGGCTTTTTTGTCGATTCCCTTTTCTGCAATTTCACCCAGGGTATCCTGAATCAACTGCACAAACTTCTCTTTATTGGCAGGGTCTGCATTCTTTGCCACAATGGAGAAAAACGGCTGGTAAATGCCATCCTCATAGGAGCCCATAATATCTTTTCCCATTCCCGCGTCTAAAAGAGCCTGCTTTACCGGAGCGCCCGGCGCGCTTAAAAGAGTGTAATCCAACACTTCAAAAGCAGTACATCTCTCCACATCCAGACTGTCACCGGTAACCACATTATAAGCAAGATAGCTGTTCTGTTCTTCCGGTTCATTTTCTGTGATGGGATATTCCATTACCAGTTCCTTCATTTTATCAAAAGGTTCCTGGCGGGCAATAACAGAAGTTACCGGCATGGCATCATATTTGGAAAGGTATTCTTCGTCCATCCAGTTTAAACGCTCTGCTGCATCCATGTTTCCATATAAATAAATATAGCTGTTAGAAGGATGATAATAGCGGCTGTGGAAGGACAAAAATTCCGAATATTTTAAATCCGGGATGCATTTCGGGTCGCCTCCTGATTCCACGCCATAAGGAGTATCCGGAAACAGGGAATTAAATACTTCTCTGTCCAGCACATCCTCCGGGGAAGAAAAAGCGCCCTTCATTTCATTATAAACCACACCATTTAAGGTAAGTGGGCTGTCCACATCTTCCAGTTCATAATGCCAGCCTTCCTGACGGAAAATCTCTTCCTTTTCATAAATGTTAGGGAAGAACACTGCATCCAGGTACACATGCATCAGATTTTTAAAATCCTGATCATTGCAGCTTGCCACCGGATACATGGTTTTGTCCGGATAAGTCATGGCATTTAAAAAGGTGTTAAGAGAACCTTTTACCAGTTCCACAAAAGGATCCTTTAAAGGAAATTTCTTAGAACCGCACAGCACACTGTGCTCCAGAATATGCGCAACACCTGTGCTGTCTGCCGGCGGGGTGCGGAAGGCAATATTAAAAACTTTATTTTCATCATCATTTTCCAGTACCATTACTCTGGCACCGCTTTTTTTATGCTTCAGGAGATAGCCCATTGAATGTATATCGGGTATGTCCTGCTTTGTCACCAATTCATAAGCTGGTATCTGCTCCATCTTCATGGCAATAACCTCCAAATTAATTTTTGTACGTACAATAAGCGAATGGCACATTGCCCGGACTTTGCAATGATTATACCACAAAAATATTGTTGTTAATAGGGGATTTTTTCTTGACGGAACTTTCTTCTTGTGATATCTTTATTCCTAATTAAGAAAGGATGTGACGAGCCAACATGGAAGATGGACCTGGTTGTTGTAAAACCTCAAAAAATCCATGTATGAGTATGAATAAATAAAGGAGTTGCTGCACGAAGTGTTTCTTAGATGTTCCTTCGTGCGGCTGCTCCTTTTTGTCTATTTTTCTCATATATAACATGGATATTTTATTTTTGGAGGATTTTATGATTGGATCTATGATACTTTTAATTGTACTTATTTTATTAAACGCAGTTTTTGCCAGCGCAGAAATTGCAGTGATTTCTATGAACGAAGCAAAACTTCAGGCACTTACCCAGGCAGGGAATAAAAAAGCATTGAAATTAACCAAACTGACTCAGCAACCTGCCCGTTTTCTTGCCACCATTCAGGTAGCCATTACCCTGGCTGGATTTTTAAGCAGTGCCTTTGCTGCAGATTATTTTTCAGACCCTCTGGTTTCTGCATTGTTAAAGGCCGGTGTTCCAATACCTGAGGCTGTCCTGAATTCTGCTTCTGTCCTTGTGATTACCATTGTGCTTTCTTATTTCAGTCTGGTATTTGGAGAGCTGGTGCCCAAAAGAATTGCCATGAAGAAATCAGAGTCTCTTGCCCTGTCTCTGGCAGGTCTTTTGTACGCTGTGTCCAGGATTGCATCCCCTTTGGTCGCTCTGCTTACTGTTTCTACCAACGGAATCTTACGCCTTCTTGGTATTGACCCGGAAGAATCTGACGAAGAAGTAACAGAGGAAGAAATCCGCATGATGCTTTCCCAGGGCAGCCAGCAGGGAAACATTGAAAAAGAAGAAACCGAAATGATTCAAAATGTGTTTGATTTCAATGATATTTCTGCAGAACAAATCTGCACACACAGAATGGATGTCTTATCATTAGACGCTGATGACAGTCTGGATAACTGGAAGGATGTAATTTTCCAAAGCCGCCACAGCTTCTATCCTGTTTATCAGGACACCATTGACAACATCATTGGCATTTTAGACGCAAAGGATTACTTTCGCACAAAAGCCGCAACAAAAGAGGAACTTTTGCAGAAAGCTTCTGATACGCCCTGGTTTGTGCCTGAAAATATGAAGGCAAATGTTCTGTTCCAGAAAATGCGGGAAACCAGGCAGTATTTCGCTGTACTGGTGGACGAGTATGGCGGAATGTCCGGTATTGTTACCCTTCATGATTTAATGGAAACTCTGGTGGGTGATTTATATGAAGAAGATGAAGAAAATCCACAGCCGGAAATCCAGAAGCTTTCAGAAGACACCTGGAAAATCCTTGGAAGCACACCTTTGGAAGAAGTTTCTGAGGCAATGGGTATTCCCCTCCCTACAGAGAACTATGATACTTACAGCGGTTTTATCTGCGACATAATCGGACGAATTCCAAAGCATGGAGAAACCTTTTCCTGTCAGTCTCATGGTCTGGATATCCAGGTTCATTCTGTGCTGAATCATCGAATAGGAGAAACCACGGTTCGTAAATTACATGAGGCTTCCGATGCAGCAGAAGAAGAAAAATTACATTCTTTTGTATAAACTCCAAAAACCCGGGTATACTACAAATAGTCCACGAGGGGATGCTGCAAATCCGCAGCGCCCCTTGCAGACGACAAAAGAAAAAATAGAAATACTTTATCCTCCCCTTTTTAATGAGGCTGTGACCGTAAGCAGCCTCTATTTTCTTTCTTATAAACCGGCAAGTGCTTCTTCCCATACACCTCTGTTTTCCATAAAAATCTCTCCAAAGCTGGAAGCCGGAAGAGGCGATTCCAGCCTTCCGATCTCTATGGTAAGACTTGGAATTCCCATTTTTAAAAGTGCCCAGTCTTTGTATCCACCAGAACTTTGTTCCCCGTTTTTCCCAAGCACCTCATATCCTGTAATTTCTCCCATTGCTTTGGCAAATTTCCATGTGTTTAGACGCAGCTCTCCTTCCTGATAAAAATCCCAATAAATCACTGCGCCGGAAGAATGATAGCTGATTGTACGCAAAAATCCTTCTTGTCTGGTTAATTCTGCCAGTGCCCTGGATTCTGTTTCCGACTCTGGATTTGCACCTTTATAGCATTCTCTGGAAGGCTGCTGCACTGCATCTTCACAGTTTTCCCACAAGGCATCAAAATTTCTGTTTAAATCCACACCTTTTGCATTGGCCTTCCACCTGCTAAAATAATTTCCCTGTGGATGCCTTCCTCCTTCCCGTAAGGCAATTTCCTCTACCATGCTTTTCAAATCTGGATTTTTTATTCCCATTGCTCCCATTTGGCTAATGGTAACTCCATCCGGATTTGCCATAGGAACGATATGAATTGCTTTTCCCTCCATGATTTTTTCATATTCTTTGCACCGGGTTCTGCACAATTTCATGAGAAATTCTGTGGTCTGCTCCATAAGCAGCTGGCTGGTCATATATTCCCGTCCGTGTATTCCACCAAAAATCAGAACTTTTTTTGGTGCATTGGCACTGCCAATTCGAAAGTGATACAGCTCTCTGTTATCTTCTGTCCGTCCCATGCTGTCAATTTGTATAGTTTCCGGAAAAATGCGGGCAAAAATCCCCAAATCATTTTGCATATTTTCGTATGTATAACCTAAAAACCTGTCTAAGGATACTTTATACATTGACGATTCCTTCCAAAATTATTATAATAATAGATATTCTAAACAAGGGAGATTATGATGTGAAAAACTTAAAACGACTCTTGGCAGTCCTTGGAATCCTCCTGTTGGCAGGCATGTATGTCCTGTCTCTTGTTTTTGCCCTCACGGATCATTCCCAGGCTGGCAATATGCTGATGGCTTCTCTCTTTGCCACGGTTATCATTCCGATTTTGCTCTATGCATTTCTGCTGGTATATAAGTGGACCCATCCAAAGGATGATATCATCGCGCGGATTGCTCCTGAGACAGACAAAATTGATACTTTAATTTTTGATCTTGGGAAAGTATTAGTTCGCTATGATTTCCGGAAATTACTTGCAGATTTAAAATATGACGAAAAAACTGCCCAGGCAGTGGCAGAAGCCATGTTTTTAAGTCCCCAGTGGACAGAGGGTGACCGCGGTGTCAAAACAGAGGAAGAAATCCTTCAATCTTTTATTGAGAATAATCCTGACTATGAACAGGAAATCCGTCAGACGTTTCAGGAAATGGGAAAGACAATTTCTCTTTATTCCTATACCAAAGACTGGATAAAGTATTTTAAAAAGCGCGGCTACAAGCTCTACATACTTTCTAATTTTTCCAAACCACTGTATGACCGGTGCCAAAAGGAGCTGAAATTTTTAGAGCTTATGGACGGAGGCTATATGTCCTGGCAGATTCACTGTCTGAAACCAGAACCGGAAATCTTTCAGAAACTGATTACTGATTTCCACATTGACCCCTCCAGGGCGGTTTTCCTGGATGACATGATTGATAATGTAGCAGAAGCCAGGGCACAGGGATTAAATGCTATTCATTTCACAGGAAAAAAACAGGCTTTAAAACAGCTTCTGGAGTTTGGGGTAAAATAGCAGAACTGAATGGTTTATCTTTGGAAGAGGTTCAGGAATTGGCAGATAAACAAACTGTATCAAATAAAATTTTCCCCGAATTATGTGTAAAAGCATAATCCGGGGATTTTTTTGAAAAGAAAAAATCACTTCTCTCTCATATTTTTCCACTCTTTTAACAGTTCCAGGTCTTCGGTTCTAACTTTCATATTGGTCCGCAGCACCTCTCCGGCTGGCGTTGTCACAGAGATATCTATAATGCTTCCCTCCTGCATTGCCTTTTCTGAGGCTGCCTTTAGGAATGGAAATACTTTGGGATGATTTTTCTTAAATTCCTGCTGCATTCTGGCAAGTTCCATCATCTTTCGCGGGTTCATACAGCGCCTCCTGTTTTATCTTTTCTTTTTCTGCGTGGATTTGGAATTTTACTCAATGCATCAAGAATCCCGTTTTCCACTTCTTTTGGAAGCTTTGCATAACGCAGGATTTCCTTCAACATTCTGTCATCCGCTATGGCATAGAAGCATTCTTCTCCCTGTTCCTGAACCGTCTTAGCCGGTATCAGCCCGGTATGCTCCATAATTTCTGCCAGGTGTTCCTGTATCCATCCAAGAATAGGTTTCATAACAGCCCCAGCCTCCGGACAGATTCTCAAATATCCAAATGTACAATCTCCTGAAAGCATGGGCTCAAAATCTCCATTTACATGGCTTTTGCATTTCGGCTCTTCCATACAGGTTTCTCCAAACTCTCCGAATACATCCCGAAGCCATCCGATACTATCCTCTACCCAGCTTGGAATACGACTGCACATCTGTGTCTTTGCAGGCTGAACAGAGGTGTCCCCTGTAGAAAATCCATGTGGGCCATAAGCATAAATATGACTTTCAAAGGTCACACCATGTTGGGCCAGTGCCTGTAAAAATGCCAGAGAATTGGAAATTGGCACAATCTGGTCATTGCAGGCAGCAAATACAAAACATGGACAGGTATGTTCATCCACCGCTGCATTTACATCCGGTCCTTCTGGCTCACAAAGGGCCACATCACTTGCTTTTGTCACAGCATATCCTAAAAGCGCTGCATTTGGCTTCTCCTTTGCCATCGTGGCTGCGCATCCCGCCAGATGACCTCCCGCTGAAAAACCAAGGACTGCAATTTTATCTTCATAGACCTTCCACTCTTCTGCATTTTTGCGAATCAGGGACATTGCCTGCTCATAGTCATTTAGTGGATTTGGCCATGCGCTGTGGCAATTTACAGAATAACGGAGAATAAACACCTGAAACCCGGCCTTTAAATAAGGCATGGCAACCGGGTCTGCTTCCCTGTCTGAACAATACTGATAGCCGCCTCCAGGCAAGATTAAAATTGCCGGTCTTTTCAAAATATAAGGAAACGCGCCTCCTGTCTCCTGCAGATATGCCGTCAGCGTCACCTGGCGCTCTTCATTTAAGGTAATAAATTCTGTTTTCATGATAACCCTCCTATTTGTACGTGCCTCCGTATTGCACTTCGCAATCTATATATTCAGTATAGCACAAAAGGCTTTGGCATAAAAATGAAATTTTTTTAACTTATTTCATAAAACTTTCAATACTCTTATTTAACTTTTTAAGTCCCTGCCCATCCTTTTCTTTTAGTTCTTCTTCCATACACTCATTCAGATATTGCTTCAGCATCTCCTTTCCGGCTCCATTTACCGCTGATTTCACTGCCGCAAGCTGAATCAGCACTTCACTGCAGTCCCGCCCTTCTTCTACCATATTCCGCACAGTTTTCAGGTGGCCTGTGGCGCGGGCAATCCGGTTCACCATGGCTTTATCGCAGGTTGGTTTCTTTTCTTTAACTGTAGACATCGGTATCTGCATCCTCACTCCATTCATAACCAACAGCCTGTGCCGCTTTCTCTGCTTCTGTAATATCCAAAATATCAGAAATGGCCCAAAGAGCTGTGTCAAATCCGTTCATGGTATTGTTACAGGAATACAGTTTCCCATCTATCACAGTTTTTACTCCTGTTATCCTGTCAATCCCTGCTGTAAACATTCTGTTCCAGTTTGCATCCATAGGAAAATCCGCAATGGTTCTGTGATACAACATGCCCGTCTGGGCCAGCAGTGCGGAACCATTTCCAATCATAAGGCAGTAATCTGCATTTTCTGCTGCTTTTCGAATCAGGTTTAAACTTCTTTCATCCTTCCACAAAAGGCGTCTTGCCCCTTTTCCTCCCGGAATCAGCAAAATTCCATCAATTTCATCCGGTACCAGGAAATCCGTCCAAATCTTCAGACCATGAACACTGTTGATTAAATCACCGGAAACAGACAAATATCGGATATGAAAATGCTGTGGCAGTTTTCCGAAAAGTTCCACCGGTCCAAAAGCATCCAAAGTTTCAAAATCATCAAATAAAATCACATTTACATTCATAACGTTCTCATCCTTTCGGTTGTGTCCTGTCATGGAAATAATTATAGACAAAAAAATCCCAGGGCAAAAGCCTCCCTGGGGGATATATTTGCAAATTTTAGGAAGAAACACCTAACAAAAAAGGAACTATGACCTGCCATCGCCATACTTCCTTCTTTGTTAGGATTCATAAACTTTTGTATACTGCATATTTGCGGAGGGTTCGCAGTATACATACTACATCATGTAGTGAATTCATTCTCGTTATTTAAAACCGTAACGATAATTGTATATTACACGATGCCGCATTGCCTTACAAGCCTGGCAGGGGGATAAAATTTCAAAAAATTTTTTCCTTTATTTTCCTGGTATTCCAGGCTCTTTTCCTTTGCTTATAACCCCATGCCCAGGTTTTCCCCATGCAGAGAGCCTAAATACCGTATATGTCTCTGCCCCTTACCCAGTTCTATGATCTGTGCCCGTACAGAAAATAAATCACTTAGTAATTTCTCTGTTAAAACCTCCTGTGGAGTTCCTGTGGACACAATATGTCCTTTTTTCATAGCAATAATATAATCGCAGTATTGCATGGCAATATTCATATCATGAATGGAAGAAAATACCGTAATTCCCTGCTGTTCTTTCATTAAATCCATAATCTGGAACTGATATCCCACATCCAGATGATTGGTGGGTTCATCCAGCACCACTAACTCTGTATTTCTGGAAAATGCACTGGCAATAAACACTCTCTGCTTCTCCCCTCCGGAAAGAGTGAGAAAGCTCCGCTTTTCAAATTCCTGCATTCCCACCAGTTTCAGCGCTTCCCTGCAAATTTTTTCGTCATCCACATCCCTGTTCTGCAGCACTCCCCGGTGGGCATAGCGGCCAATCATCATCATTTCCATAACCGAAAAATCAAAATTAATATCATTCTCCTGGGTAACCACTGCCATTTGCTTTGCAACAGCTTTGTTTGACATCTCCTGCAGATTCTTTCCATTGATGTAAACAGCTCCTGCGGATTCCTTATTCACCCGGTAAATGGTTTTCAAAAGTGTGGATTTCCCACATCCGTTTGGGCCAATTAATCCTACAAAACTCCCTCTTGGGATGTCAAAGGATATCTGATGGATTAATTCACGGTCTTTTACTGAAAAGCTTAAATCTTCTACCTTTAATATATGTTCCATCTATTCTCTCCCTTATTTGCTAAAAGAGTAGCCGCTTTTTCTCAGCATTGCCAAGAAGAACGGAGCGCCTAAAAGCGCAGTTACAACACCAATAGGAAGCTCTGACGGCGCTACGACAACCCTTGCAAACATATCTGCCAGTACCATAAAAATACCTCCCAGAAGCATGGCAAAAGGAATCAGACGTCTGTGGGCAGTTCCAATAAGTGTCCGCGCCACATGTGGTACAATCAATCCTACAAAGCCAATGCATCCGCTCATAGAAACCATAATACCGGTCACTAAAGAGGAGGAAAGCACAATAATCAATTTCATAGCACGCACATTAACACCTACAGTAATGGCAATGTCTTCCCCTAAAAGCAGGGTATCCAGACTTCTGTTAATCACCATAGAAATAGCAAAAATCACCAGAAGGGTTGCCAGTGCAGGCAGAACGTCTTCCCAGGCCGCGCTGGAAAAAGAACCCTCCATCCAGAAAAGTGCAGAATTCACTTTTCTCTTATCCGGGCTTAAAAAAATCAGCAGATTCGTAATGGCATGAAAAATAGCAGACACCGCTGTTCCTGACAGCACCAGTTTTCCTGGACTAAACCGTCCTGAAGCGCCTCCAAGCACCATAACAATCACCGAAGATAGCATGGCTCCTATAAACGCTCCCATTCCCACTGAAACTCCCTGAAACAGAGGAAATGCCCCTGCAACCAGAAGTATAGCAGTTGCCCCTGTGGAAGCTCCTGAGGAAATTCCCAGAATATAAGGGTCAGCCAGGGAATTTCTGGTCATTGCCTGCATTAAAATTCCCGTAAGGCTCAGACCTGCGCCAACACAGGCACATACAATTACTTTGGGGAAACGCATTCCCCACACAATACTCTGAGCAGACTTGCTCCATTCTGCCGCGAAAATTTCTTTTCCTGTGATATTATTCAAAATAATCTCATAAATCCAATCTGGGCGCAAATCCACTGCGCCCAGATTAATTCCTAAAACCATTGCGCCAAGAAGCACCAGAAACATGCCTACGCAAAGGATAAGAAAGGTACTTTTTTTAATGTGTTTCAGCATTGCCGGCCTCCTGCTTATTCTACGCCATGAAACTCAGACGCCAGCAACGCAACAGTTTCATCAATCCGCTCACTACAGGAGATATCCGTAAGCCCTACTAAAACAATCTGATCCTTTAAAACAGCCTGCATCTGGTTCAACTGCGGATCAGATTTTAACAGATTTAAAACTGCATCTGCTTCATCTGCACTTGCATAATAATCAATGACAATCCATTCCGGATCTGCTGCAATAATTTTTTCCCAGCTATATCCACGTTCCCAGTTTGCCTCTACATCTGTAACTACATTCTCTCCGCCGGCTTTTTCCAAAAGTTCCTGTGGGAGTCCGCCTCCTACTGTCATACAGGATTCTTCGTTAGAAGAAGCATCACATACAAAAACAGATACCTTTTCTTTGTCTTCTACCTTTTTTGCAGTTTCTTCAATATTGCTCTTCATTTCATTTACCAGAGCCTCTGCTTTATCCTCCACTCTGAAAATCTTTCCGATATTCAGGAAATCCGTGTAAACATCTTCCAGATGACCGCCTGACCACCGTTCTGAATGGAATCCATAAGCGTTGATACCATTTTTCGCTAAATTCTTGTAATTAAAATATTCTTCGTCAGACCAGGATGCCCAGGAAAGTACTAAATCCGGTTCAGCAGCCAAAACCTTTTCTTCTCCCGGATCCATAGCTGGTGGACACAAAGGCTCCAGCTTTTCAAAAGCCTCCTGATATTGTGGAAGTACCTCATTATCCTGCCATGCATAACCTACAATATGATCTTCCAGTCCAAGAGCCAGCAGCATTTCTGTAGCAAATCCAGCCATGCTTACAACTCTTTCGGGAACTTCTGGATATTCCAGTTCTACTTCATCTTCTCCGAAAACACTGGTAACTTTTACAGTTTCCGCATCTGTTTCGCTTTTTTCTTCCTTTGAAATCTCTGTTTTCTCTTCTTTCTCTTTTGGTGTTGTGCTTGCACATCCTGCCATTGTATTCATAGCAACTAATGCGGTAAGGAAAACTGTAATTGTTTTTTTCTTCATGTGTTTTCTTCCTTTTCTCTCTTTATATTTGTTCTACTCATTCAAACCTTATCTATCATATCATAAGAAAAACTTTTTCCAAGCCCCCCTGGGGGTTGATTTTTTCTTAAAACACTGATTCCACCAGCATTTTCGTATATTCATCCCTGGGATTCAGAATCACCTCATCCGGTGTTCCCTCTTCCACAATCCGGCCATCTTTCATAACCAGCACACGGTCACAAAACTGCTGTACCAACGCCAGATTATGACAGATAAACAAATAAGAAATCTGATGTTCCTTCCGAAAAGAGTCCAAAAGCTCCATAATCTGCTGCTGCACCGTCACATCCAGAGCGCTTGTAGCCTCATCGCAGATAACAATCTTTGGTTTCACAGCCAAGGCTCTTGCAATGGCTGCCCTCTGACACTGTCCGCCGCTTACTTCATGGGGATACCTATCATAAAACTCTTTTGGAAGTCCACACTGTCCCAACAGCTCCAGAACCCGCTTCTTTGCTTCTTCTTTTGGCACACCACTGTTTCTAAGGCTCTCTCCAATTCCATGCCCCAGGGATTTTCTGGGGTCAAAGGAAGAAACCGGATTCTGAAAAATCATCTGAATATTTTTATAGGCTTCCCTGAGCTTTTTCCCTTTTTCCCTGGTAATATCTTCTCCACACAGAGAAATCGTTCCTTCTGTGGCATCTGTAAGCCTGGTAATGGCTCTTGCCAGGGTACTTTTTCCACTGCCTGATTCTCCTACAATTCCCAGGGTCTCTCCCGGATAAAGCCGGAAATTAATATGGTCAATGGCTGTAAAATCTGCTTTTCCCTCTGTCACAAAGGTTTTTGTTAAATCTTTCACTTCCAAAATGGTTTCCATGCTATAGCCTCCGTAATCTGGGTACTGCTGACAACAGTTTCCTGGTATAGTCATTTTGCGGTGTTTCCAGCACCTGTGTCGCTGCTCCGTATTCCATGACCTTTCCTTCTTTTAATACCAGTATGGAATCCGCCATAGCCGATACCACACCAATATCATGAGTCACCAGAATTATGGCTGTGCCAAACAACTCTCTAAGCGCCAGCATCTCCTGTACTACCTGCCGCTGCACTGCCACATCCAGGGCGCTGGTTGGTTCATCTGCCAGAAGCACCGGCGGTTCCATAAGCATGGCTATGGCAATCCCCACTCTCTGGTTCATGCCACCGGATAATTCAAAGGGATAACTATTCCAAATCCTTTCCCCATCCTGAAATTTCAGTTTTTCAAATAAACCCAACGCCTTTTCCTTTGCCTGCTCTCTGGACATTTTTTTATGGGCAGTAATACTCTCATAAATCTGCTCTCCTATGGTGCGGATAGGACACAGGGAGGCCCCTGCGTCCTGAAAAATCATACCTATCTTTTCTCCACAGATTTTCTGCATTTCTCCTCTGGACAAATCAGGAATATCCTTTTCCTGAAACCAGATATCTCCCCTGGTCACCATTCCGCTTTTTCCAAGAAGCCCCATGGCTGCCTTTAAAAGAGTGCTTTTTCCACTTCCTGATTCTCCTACAATTCCCAGGATCTCTCCCGGATGCAGAGAAAAACTCACATCATGAACCACAGCCTTCCCATCAAAAGAAATTTCCACAGAATCATAACTTAATATTTCCTTCATGTCCTTTTCCCTTTTCACCAAAAACCTTTACTCTGCAGGCGCCAGATCCGCTGTGATTTCATAGAAATCACAGGGATGTGCTGTTAAACCTTTTACAGAGGACTTGCTGATCATGCTCATTTTCAGATGAGAACAGAATACGAAGGCATTATCGTCCAAAATAGTCTGCTGCATTTCTACTGCCAGCTCACTTCTTCTTTCTGTATCAAAGGTTTTTGCCATTTCCTTCTCTAATTCTTCCACTTTATCACTGTGGTATTTTCCGTTATTCACTACGGAACTGTCCAGACAATGAGTGGTAAAGAAGTATTCCGGATCTCCTGTAGGCGCTGTTACCATAGCGCTTGCATACACATCCCAGGCTGTGGAATCTGTCCGGATGCTGTTGTGGTCTGCTGTACTGTTAATCTGTACATCCATACCAATCTCTTTTAAAGTAGCCTGTGCGGATTCTGCCAGAAGCGGCAATTCCTGGCGGCTTGGATATGTAAGCCAGCGGATGGTTAAATCCTTGCCGTCTTTCTCTCTGATACCATCTCCATCTTCATCGACCCATCCTGCTTCTTCCAGTACTTTTTTTGCTCCTTCTGCATCGTAGGTCTCTGTGGTAACCGCATCTCCTCCAAATTCAAAACTGTCTGGATAGGTTCCCACTGCCGGATAACCATTACCATCTAACAGGGTATTTACAAAACCTTCCTTGTCAATTCCCATGGCAATAGCTTTTCGCACTGCCGGATCCTGAATCACCGGACTTTCAAAATTCATATGAGCGAAAAATGCCCTGCTGGTAGCGCATCTTGAAAAGGTGTAATCATCATTTTCAAACAAAGGGTAGCTGGCATAAGGCATACCGTAAGCCGCATCAATTTCCCCTGACTGCAGTGCCATAGTAAGCGTATCGCCATCTGAAATAGTACGCACTGTAATTTCGTCAAAACCAGGCTCTCCATCCCAGTATTCTTCATTCTTCACCAGATTTAACTGTTCTCCGGAAACCAGAGATTTTGCAATATACGGGCCAGTACCGGCTACAATACCATCCTCAGTAACCCCTGCTTCCATATCAATAATGCATCCATATGGATCGCTTAAATAGTTCAGGAGGGTTGGCTTTGGCTCTGTGGTTTTAATGGTCACAGTCTGGCCTTCTGCGGTAATGGTATCAATCATTAAGTCTCCTTTTGCACGCTCATGGACTTCTATCAGATGCTCCAGACATTCTTTGACTGCCTGTCCGTCCAGGGCTCTTCCACTGGAAAACTTCACCCCATCCTGCAAGGTAATTTTCCAGGTAAGCTCATCCACATTTTCGTAATCCTTTGCAAGCCATGGCTGGATTTCCATGGAATCTGAATACTTAAACAGCGTTTCTCCCACTCCGTAGCGGATACATGCCCATCCGGCATAAGCATTATGCGGGTTTACATCCGGTTCCTCATTTTCCGGATTAAAGGTGGTATCTCCAAATACAAAGGTTTTCTTCCCTGTACTTTCTGTTTTTGCAGTATCTTTTGTGTCTTTTTCTCCGGCGCCGCATCCGGCTAACAATCCTGTACCAAGGCATGCTGCCATAAAAAGCGCTGTAAATCTCATTTTGTTTTTCATTGTTTTTCCCTTTCGTAATGTTTTATTTTCTGCGGCTGTTTTTGGGGTCCAGATAATCCCGGACCGTATCACCCAGCAGATTAAAAATAACCACAACAATAAAAATTGCAATTCCAGGGCCGATAATGACCCATGGATACGTCTGGAGCATACTTCTGCCCCCGCTCATCATATTTCCAAGCTCCGCGGTAGGCGGCTGGGCTCCTAATCCCAGGAAGGAAAGCCCAGTAAGCTCCATGAGCATGGTTCCAATATCCAGCATGGCAGTTACCAGAATGGGGCCTGCACAGTTTGGCAAAATATGCCTTACGATGATTTGCCAGGAGGTATTCCCCGCCAGTTTTGCCGCTGAAATATAACTGGTATTCTTCTGTGCCAGGGTCTGGCTTCTGGCAATTCTGGCATATTTAGGCCAGCTAATCACAGCCAGAGCCAGCACCGCATTTCGCAGTCCTCCATTTAACAGCGCTGCGATTGCCAGGGCAAAAACCAGACCAGGAAACGCCAGACAGATATCGGAAATCCGCATAACAACTGCATCCAGAATCCCTCCATAATATCCGCATAAAACTCCAACCATGGTTCCCACTACAGTGATAATCACCACCAAAGAAAGGGTTGCCAGTACACTGGTCTGAAGTCCCACTAAAATCCTGGAAAACATATCGCGCCCAAAACGGTCTGTTCCGGCAAGATGCTCCCCACCCGGCGGCTGCAAAGAAGCTGCCATATCCTGTGCATTGGGGTCATAGGGACAGAGCTGTTCTGCAAAAATTGCCACAAGAAACAATCCCACTGCCAGTGCAAGGAATACAAATAACCTTACTTTTATATAGCTTTTCTGAACCTTCTGTTTCCGTACCGTTGGTGTATGTGTCTTTTCACTCATGCCTCTTCACCTCCCAAGCGGATTCTCGGATCCAGGAATCGGTAGGAAAGATCTGTAATCAGGTTGACACAGACATAAATAATTGCCATCCACATAACATAAGCCTGTATCATAGGATAATCCCTCATATTAATGGCATCTACCGCCAGTTTCCCCACCCCGTCCCATAAAAAGATAGATTCTACAATAGCAGTTCCACCAAGCAGACTTCCTATGGACAAGGTAAGCAAGGTAAGAATGGTCACCAGACATGCCCGAAGCACACTCTTCCAAAGAGTAACAGAAAAGCGGATTCCTCTTGCCTGGGCTCCAACTACATAATCCTTACTAAGTTCATCCAAAACCGCTGCCCTTACCTGTCTCAAATATTTGACAGACATGGCAATAGCCAGCGTAAGACTTGGAAGAGCTACGCTCTGAATACTAAGTCCATTGGCAATCACCGGAAATATTGGCATACGTATGGAGAGAAAATACATGAGCAGCAATGCCACAAAAAAGTTTGGCATACTATTTCCCAGAAAACTGCATACTCTAATCAGATAATCCGTAAAACGGTTTTGCTTTACTGCCGCCAGAATCCCTAATGGTATGGAAATCACAATGGTGAGGAAAATCGATACTGCGGTAAGTAAAAGCGTTGCAGGCAATTTAGAAAGAAAGGTGGGAAGCACTTCCTTTCCTGAAATATAACTGGTTCCCATATCTCCTGTTAATAAATTTCCAAGCCATACAAAATATTGGGTCAGAAAAGGTTGATCAAGTCCAAGCTCTGCCCTGGCATTGTCGATTACTTCCTGGGAAACTACCATCCCCGTATTTTCCATTTTCTGCAGCACAGCATCGCTTCCTGCCAGACGCATCATTCCAAAGGATAAAAAAGTAATGACCAGAAGGATGGGAATAAGCTGCAGCAAACGTTTTAACACATATTTTTTCATTCCGACCCTTCTTTCTTTCCACACAATGTGAAAATAGGCGCCGGATTATAAAATTCATCCTTTTCTACATAAATCCGCTTGCCCACTCCCAAATCCAGAGAAAGCTCCTGAATCCCCAGTTTTCCAAGAGTTTCCACATCCCAGGCAGGTCTGATATAGCTGCTGATAGGAAGCTGTTTCTTGATATCTTCGTTTTCTTTCAGCATCTCCATTCCCAGCATATTATGGCTGTGCTGTTCCGGAAGGCTGGCAGTGTCTGTGGCATCATAAGCGCCATAATTGGCATCAAAATTTAAAAGCAATCCGCCTTTTTTCAGCACCCTGCACCATTCCTCATAAGCCCGTCCGGCGTCCGGCAGTGTCCAGGTCAGATTTCTGGAAATTACCACATCAAAGGTCGCATCCGGGAAATTCAGGTTTTCAGCATCCATAATTTCAAATCTGCAGTCTATCTGTTCTTCTTTTGCCAGTTCTTTTGATTTTTCAATCATATCCGGCGTTAAATCGATTCCTGTAACTTCATGCCCCTGCTTTCCAAGAAGAATGGTAAAAAATCCGGAACCGCATCCTACATCTAGGATTTTCAAAGTTCCCTCTGGCAGATATTTTCGGATTTCTGTAAGCCAGCGCTCTGCCATAACACTGTGAAGTTCTGCTTTTCTCTGTACTTTAAAACTGCTGCTTCTCTTGCTCCAATATCCGGCAATCCGTTCTTTTCTGTTATCAGATTCTCTGGAAATCCGTCCGTAAGCAATCACAGGCCCGGACTGCAATACCTGTAAACTTCCGGTCTGATACAAAATTACGCCGCCATACTCTGCCCGGCACACCTCCAGAATCTGACCTTCGTAATCTTTAATCACACCCAGGGTCTCTCCCTGTTGTATCATATCTCCCGGCTTCTTGGCTGGATACCATAAACCCGGTTCATTGGCTGCCTGGTAACACACATCCTTTACTTCCAGTGGATAATAATTCCGGTAGTCCTTTTCTCCCTGATAGATTCCCAGGTGGCAGAGAATATTGCGCACATCTCTTCTGGTGGAATGGCTCTCCTCTTCTGTCCATCCTCCCATCTGCCCACGCTCAATCAAAATACTGGGAATCCCCCTGGTTGCGGCATAGTTATAGCAGCCGCCACTGGATACATTGGAACATACCATATATGGCACATCTGCCTGCTGAGCCATTTCTCTGGATATACTGACCACTTCCGCTGAAGCCATTCCCGCATAATATACATAAGGAGTCAACTGTTCATAACTATCTCCGCTGTGAAGATCAATATAATAGTCTGCAATACAAAAAAGCTCTTTTTCCATGGCATAAGCCAGACGCTCCGACCAGGTTCCTTCTTTTGTTCCCGGAAACACACGATTTAAATTCTTTTTGTCTGCATGAGATTCACTTCCCCTTCGCAGTTCAAAGGCCTCACGATTTACTACCTTTACAATTACTACAGTTCCTTCAATCTTTCGGATATCCAGACGCTCTGCCAGTTCTAAGGCGGCCTGGATTCCCACATATTCCTCAGCATGAATACCCGCTGTAATCAGAACTGTTTTTCCGGGCTTTTCCCCATGTAAAATGGTGGCAGGAAGCTGAAATTCTCCTTCTCCCATTAATAAAAATCCATCTTTTCTCTGTCCCGGTTCTACTATAAAATTCCCAAGACAAAATGCTTCTCTTTTTTCCATATATCTAAAAAATTCCTTTTCTTTCGTTTTATACTTCTGTGTAGAAATCTCCCAGAATATCGCAGTAAGTTTATCAGAAATCTTATGGTCCCACAAGCCCTGTAGGGGGATATGAACCTGCAAAATCCTTGAAAATAAGCAAAAAATCTCCTGTTTTTTGCAGAAAATCCTCTTTTTATCTTGCATACCGGGAAATTTCAACGTATTATATAAGAGGCGGAGTGTTCCGTTTAGAAATCTGATTGAAATCAATGGAGGGCACATAAAATGGAATCTGTAAATCGTATGGTTGGAACCGTATCCAGAGGTGTGCGGGCACCGATTATCCGTGAAGGAGATAATCTGGCTGAAATCGTAGTAGACTGCGTCTTAAACGCAGCAGAAAGTGAAAAATTTGAAATTCGTGATAAAGACGTCATTGCTGTAACAGAAGCAGTTGTAGCAAGAGCACAAGGCAACTATGCCAAGGTAGATGATATTGCAGCAGATGTAAAAGAAAAATTTGGAGATGATACTGTTGGTATTCTGTTTCCAATTTTAAGTCGTAACCGTTTCTCTATCTGTCTGAAGGGAATTGCAAAGGGATGTAAAAAAATCGTCCTGATGTTAAGCTATCCTTCTGATGAAGTAGGAAACCATCTCATTGATTTGGATGTCATGGATGAAAAAGGTGTAAACCCATGGTCTGATGTTCTCACAGAAGAAAAATACAGAGAACTCTTTGGCTATGAAAAACACGTGTTCACTGGCGTTGATTATGTGGAATACTACAAACAGCTCATCCAGGAAGCCGGCGCGGAAGTAGAAATCATCTTTGCCAACAATCCAAAGGCAATCCTGTCCTACACCAAGAGCGTTCTCACCTGTGATATCCACACACGTCAGAGAACCAAACGCATCTTAACAGCTAATGGCGCTGAGAAAGTCTATGCATTAGATGACATCATGACACACAGCATCAACGGCAGCGGTTATAATGATGCTTATGGTCTCCTTGGCTCTAACAAAGCTACCGAAGACACAGTAAAACTCTTCCCAATCAAATGTGATGAAGTGGTTTCTGCTATTCACACCGCTATGGTTGAAAAAACAGGTAAAAATGTGGAAGTCATGATTTATGGTGACGGTGCATTCAAAGATCCTGTAGGAAAAATCTGGGAGCTGGCTGATCCGGTAGTATCTCCTGCTTACACCAAAGGACTGGAAGGTACTCCAAATGAAGTCAAATTAAAATACCTGGCTGACAATGATTTTGCCAATCTCTCCGGTGATGAATTAAAAGAAGCAATCAAAGAATACATCACAGAAAAAGATGAAAAAGCTGCCAGCTTAAAAGGTACTATGGTAACACAGGGAACCACACCAAGACGCCTGACAGACCTTCTTGGCTCTCTTGCTGACCTGACTTCCGGCTCCGGTGATAAAGGTACACCAATTATTTACATTCAGGGATATTTTGACAATTACGCAAAATAAGGGTTTACACCAGAACAGGCTTCGGAGTACAATAGACTTATCAAAATAATAGGAGGTAAGAACTATGGCAGTTATGGAAGGTTGTGAAAGCCAGTACAGAACACCTGTACCAGAAGACAGGACATGCCCTGTATGCGGAAAAGAAGTAGAAGTATTTACCAACAGAGGACGTATTGTGGAAGATGCGGTCTGCCCTTGCGGATATGTTTTTAAAGCAGAAGAACAGGAACCTCTGAAAGTAGAGCGGACAGAAGAATAATAGAACAGAGAAACAGCCTCCTGACCCATGGAAATCATTCCTGGGGCGGGAGGCTGTTTTTATAATTTTTTTATTTCACACAGCCTATCAGCTCGTGAATATCTTCTATCTGATTTTTCTCCATATACTTCTGAATACCATCTATCACTTCTATAGTTGCATATGGATTTGTAAAGTTTGCAGTTCCTATGGACACTGCGGTTGCTCCGGCCATAATAAATTCCAGAGCATCTTCTGCATTCTGGATACCACCCATTCCAATAATGGGAATCTTCACTGCCTGGGCTGCCTGGTACACCATCCGCACAGCAACCGGCTTCACACAAGGTCCGGAAACCCCGCCTGTTTTATTTGCCAGTGCAAAGGTTCTTCTGTTAATATCGATTTTCATGCCTGTAAGGGTATTAATGAGAGAAACTGCGTCCGCCCCGCCGGCTTCCGCTGCTCTTGCAATCTCTGCAATATCCGTTACATTGGGAGTCAGTTTCATAATCACCGGCTGCTTTGCCACTTTTTTAATCTGTGCAGTCAGTTCCTCCACATGTTTTGGATTCTGTCCAAAAGCCAGAAAATTGGCATTTACATTTGGACAGGAAATGTTGATTTCCATCATATCAATGGGTTCTTCTGCCAGACGCTCCACCACTGCCAGATATTCTTCCGGCGCATGTCCACATACATTGACAATTACCTTAGTATCAAACTGCTGCAAAAACGGAATGTCCCTCTCGCAGAACACATCAATACCAGGATTCTGCAGGCCAATGGCATTCATCATACCACTGTGAACCTCTGCAATACGGGGAGTGGCATTCCCAGCCCATGGTACGTTAGCAACACCTTTTGTCACCACAGCGCCAAGCTGATTCAAATCCACAAATTCGCTGTATTCTGCCCCTGAGCCAAAGGTTCCGGAAGCGGTCATAACCGGATTCTTAAACTCAACTCCAGCAATCTTTACCTTCATATTCATTACAACTCCACCTCCGTACTAAGAAATACCGGACCATCCTTGCAGATCCTCTTATTGTGTACATGAGAATGATGATCTACGTCTTTGGATTTGCACACACAGGCCAGACAGGCGCCTACGCCGCAGGCCATTTTTTCTTCCATGGAAATGTAACAGAGAATTCCATTTTCCTCTGCATAAGTTTTGATTGCCCGAAGCATAGGAGTAGGACCACAGGCAAAAATCACATCTGCTTCCAGATGGTTTTCCCGGATAGCGTCCATTACATTTCCTTTGGTTCCCACACTGCCATCTTCTGTAGCAATTACCAGTGTTCCGTTGGCTTCCAGCTCTTCTTTTAAGAAAATTTCACTGTTTCTGTATCCTGCAATAACCGTAACTTCCGCTTCTGCTTCCTTTGCAGTCTGTACCATAGGAGGCACACCGATTCCGCCGCCCATCATGAATACACGTTTTCCCTTGATAATCTCCATAGGAAATCCATTACCTAAAGGTCCCAGGATTTCCAGAGTTTCTCCTGGCTTCATAGCAGAAAATTCAGCAGTTCCCTTTCCTGCAATACGGTATACAATGCGAAGAGCGCCTTTTTCTTTGTCAATTTCACAAATACTGATTGGCCTTGGAAGTACCCTTCCGGAATCATTGCTGTACACAGAAATAAACTGTCCCGGCTTTGCCTGGGAAGCAATTTCCGGTGCATCCAGCCATAAACTGTAAATATCAGTACCAATACACTCCTGCTGCAAAATGGTACTTTTCATTTTTACTTTTGCCATGATATTTCCTTCTCCTTATTTTGCTGCTTCCAATGCTCCTGTAATATCTGCTACCATATCTTCCACTGCTGCTCTGGAAGCCTGTGCAAAATTTTCTTCACCGAACTTCGCATATTTTTCCTGTTTGTAAGCTGCAATAATTCCTCTGGAAGAGTTTACAATGGCGCCAAGACCATCTTCATTAAAGAAGTGTACCAAATCTTTTCCCTGACCGCCCTGTGCGCCATAGCCAGGAACCAGAATGTATGCTTTTGGCATAATCTTACGAAGGATTTTGCCCATTTCAGGATAAGTAGCTCCTACAACTGCTCCCACATAGCTGTAAGAATCTCCCATAAATCCTTCTCCCCACTCTGCTACTTTTTCGCCAACTAATTCGTAAAGTGGTCTTCCATTTACCAACTGATCCTGAAATTCACCGCTTGATGGGTTGGAGGTTTTCACCAAGACAAACATACCTCTCTTTTCTTCCTTGCACGCCTCAATAAACGGATTGATACTGTCAGAACCCATATAAGGATTCAATGTAACAAAGTCCACATCAAATCCAGCATATTTCTTTGAACCAACCTGTACCTTGCCTACATGTCCTGTTGCATAAGCAGCAGAGGTAGAACCAATATCACCACGTTTAATATCTCCAATTACTACCAGACCTTTTTCCTTGCAGTAATCTACGGTTTTCTTGTAAGCCATAAGTCCCGGAATTCCAAACTGCTCATACATAGCAATCTGTGGTTTTACTGCTGGAATGATATCATAAGTTTCGTCCACAATGGCTTTGTTAAACTGCCAGATTGCTTCTGCTGCTCCTTCCAGGGTTTCTCCGTATTCTTTAAAAGCTTTCTCCTGCACCTGTTTTGGAATATAGTTCAGCATAGGGTCTAATCCTACAACAATAGGTGCGTTGGTTTTCTGAATGTTTGCAATCAATTTCTGAATCATAATGTTCCTCCTAATATCTTATGTGTTTTTCTCAATCTTTCTGGTAGACCACATTTCCATCGCAAATGGTAGCCACAACCTGGCCTTTTACCTTGCGTCCGTTAAATGGTGTGTTTTTTCCTTTTGAAAGGAAGGTCATGGTGTCAATAATATATTCTGCATCCGGGTCAATAATGGTAACATCTGCAGGACTTCCCACTTCCAGACGTCCCCTGTCAGAATGAATCACCTTTGCCGGATTGTAGCTCATTTTCTCAGCCATCTGCATTGGCGTCAGAACGCCTGTATGCACCAGTTCTGTCATGGTAAGGGCCACTGCTGTTTCCAATCCTACAATACCAAAAGGCGCTGTTTTCATGGACTGCTGCTTTTCTTCCCTGCTGTGCGGCGCGTGGTCTGTGCTGATAACATCAATAATATCCTCTTTCAGTCCCTGAATCAGAGCATCCCTGTCCTCTTTTGTACGAAGAGGCGGGTTCATCTTATAATTTGCATCATCTTCCAAAATATCTTCAGAAGTCAAGGTAAAATGATGTGGACACACTTCCCCTGTTACCGGAAGTTTTTCTTCCTTTGCAAGCTGAATCATGCGGACGCTGTCCTTTGTAGAACAATGGCACAGATGCAGTCTTGCTCCTGTTTCTTTTGCCAGAACAATGTCTCTGGCAGCAATGACATCTTCTACTGCATTGCTGATTCCCGGAAGTCCCAATTCTCTAGATTTTGCATCTTCATTGACACAGCCTCCGTTTACCATGTTCTGGTCTTCGCAATGAGCAAACACCGGAATATCATGTCTGGCTGCAATTTCCATGGCTTCTTTATACAGTTTCACGTTCATAACAGATTTTCCGTCTTCACTGATAGCAGGAATACCGGCCTGAATCATGCCTTCAATATCCGCCAGTTCTTCTCCTTTTTGCTGTTTTGTCACCGCTCCAAGCTGCAGTACATGAATAGGCGCCAGGGTTTTTGCCTTATTGTGTACATACTCTACCCGATCCGGACTGTCAATCACCGGTTTTGTATTTGGCATGGCTAAAATCGTAGTAAATCCGCCTTTTGCCCCGGCTTTCGCCCCTGTCACCACATCTTCTTTATAGGTAAGTCCTGGATCTCTTAAATGAACATGGAGATCAATCAGTCCGGGCATAACATAGCATCCTTTTGCATTTATCACCTTATCCGGTGTTTCTTTCGTTTTCAAGGTTTCCCCTATTTCTTTAATCACACCGTCTTCAATATAAAGATCTCCTATGATATCGGTCTTATCAGAAGGGTTTAAAATCCGGCCCCCTCGAACTATTATTTTCATATGATTTCGCATCCTTTCTCCCGCACAATTTCTTCAAAAACTCATTGTACGGAAACTCATTATCAATTAAATAGTAACATACACATTTTCTTTCGTCAATTGAACTTTTTCCCTTGACATATCTGTTTTTAAAGCATATACTAGATATGTCAAAGGTATATTGGATATTAGTATTAAATGGTTTTTAGAGATTGTATTAATATTTTTATACACAATATTATCTCTAAAAACCATTTAATTTTCTATCCAAAATTTTTATTTATTTTTATGGAGGTAACACTATGAACAAGGGAACTGTAAAATGGTTCAACGCTGAAAAAGGTTATGGATTCATCACAGGAGAAGACGGACAGGATGTTTTCGTACACTTCTCTGCAATCAACGGTGAAGGATTCAAATCCTTAGAAGAAGGTCAGGCTGTAAGTTATGATTTAACAGAAGGCGCTCGCGGAATGCAGGCAGCTAACGTAGAAAAATTATAATTATAAATGACAAAGTTAAGGGCAGCAATTCTGTATACTACAGATAGCTGCCCTTCTTGTTTTATTTTGTTTCTTCAGCATCCCCTGAAAGCTGGGATAAGTAGTCAGTAATTGCTGTGGTGTCCATCTCTGTGGTAACCACTGTTTTTTCTTCGTCAGGGTCTTCCCTTGTAAGTACTCCATAAGCAGAATAGCCAATCCATCCCACCATAACAATGGCAACTGCACCAATAGCCAGTTTCTCCAAAAAGAGGGTTCTCTTTTCTCTTTTCTGAAGCTTTTCCCGGTTTGCTTTCTCTTTTTTATATTTGTCTACTTTCTCCTGACTCATGATGTATCTCTCCTATCTCAATAAATTACTGTTCATTAGTATAGCACAATTTCTCTTATCTTTACAAGAACCCCTTGACCAGTTCTCTCCTTTTTGTATATACTAAAAGAGTGAAAAGAGCATTTGCGGATTATAGCTTTATAATTCGTGAGGGCTCTTTTTTCTTTCTACACGTTTTAAAAAGGAGGGTTTGTCACATGAAAACATCACATTCTAAAAGCTGGTATATAAAAAAATGGAGTCTGGACATTTTCGTGGATATTCTGGGTGGGATTTTTATTGCCCTTGGCACTTATAATTTTGCTGCTGCTGCCGAATTTCCCATGGTTGGCGTCAATGGAATTGCCCTGATTTTTTATCATTTGTGGGGACTTCCTATTGGACGCACCGCCATGCTTCTGAACATCCCCATTGCCCTGCTTTGCTTCAAGGTGCTTGGACGGCAGTTTTTTCTCAGGTCTGTGCGGACCATTCTTATTACCTCATTCCTCATGGATTATGCTGCCCCTCTGTTTCCTCTCTATGAGGGAGATCGGATGCTGGCAGCTATCTGTACCGGAATTTTATCCGGCCTTGGTTTTGCCCTGATCTATATGCGGGATTCCTCCACCGGAGGCGCTGATTTCATTATTTTAAGTTTGAAATCCTTCCGTCCTCACCTGACCATTGGGAGGATTTCCTTTGCCCTGGATGCCGGTATTGTGCTCCTTGGGGTCCTGATTGTATCAAAAGATGTAGACAGCCTGATTTATGGTATTATCATCAGTTTCCTCCTATCTACCGTGGTAGATAAGGTGATGTACGGTATCAGCGCGGGAAAGCTGGCTCTTATTGTCACCGACTATGCGCCACAGGTTGCCGCAGAAATTGACCGTACAACCGGAAGAGGCTCAACCTTTTTAAAGGCTCAGGGCAGCTATTCCAGAGAAGATAAAAATGTGGTTCTGTGTGCCTGTAACAACAAGCAGATGTATGGCATCCGCAGTGTGGTCAAAGAACTGGACCCCAACGCCTTTATCATTATTATGGAATCCAACGAGGTCTTAGGAGAGGGCTTTAAGCCTCACTGACTTCTTCACAAAACTGATTCTCATATTGGATTCCAATCAGTGTCAATCCCCTGGCAGGAGCTGTAGGACCGGCCATTTTCCTGTCCTTTGCTTCCAGAATCTCTTTGATTTCCGAAGGTTTTAAGGCGCCGCTTCCTACTTCCATAAGGGTTCCTGCCAGAATCCGCACCATGTTATAAAGAAATCCGTTCCCGCGGATTCTTATGGTAATCATATCCTGTTCTTTCTCAATATGGATATTATAAATGGTGCGGACTGTGGTTTTCACCTGGGCATTGGTACCACAGAAGCTTTTAAAATCATGCTCCCCAATGAGATATGCCGCACCTTCCCGCATCTTTTCCACATCCAGTGGAATATAGGTAAAATGCGAATAAAACCTCTGTGTTGGAACAGGGAATCTGCGGTTTAAAATCTTGTATTCATAGGTTTTCACACTTTTGATATACCTGGGATGAAAATCCATGGGCACTTCTTCTGATTTTTCAATGCGGATATCCTCCGGAAGCCTCTGATTTAAAGCATAAGAAAATTTCTCCCCCGGCATCCGCACATGGGTATCAAAAACAGCCACATTTCCCAGAGCATGAACTCCCGCATCCGTTCTGCTGGCTCCTATCGTCTCAATGTTCTCCCTTGTAAGCTCGGATAAGTGATGATTCAGCACCTCCTGAACCGTAATTCCGTTGGGCTGTACCTGCCACCCGCAATAATTGGTTCCATCATATGCCACCGTAAGCTTCACTCGTTTCATCTTACAGTCTCCTTTTTCATCATAATAAAATCCTGATTGCAATATCTGCTCCAAGATAAAGCAGGGTGACTGCATATGCCCAGTAATCTCTTGCATGGTAAGCCAATGGTTTCATCTGAGTACGGTTCTCCCCGCCATGATAGCACCTGGCTTCCATGGCCATGGCCAGATCATCCGCCCGCCTGAAAGCTGAAATAAACAATGGCACCAGAAGGGGAATCAGATTCTTTGCCTTTTGAATCAGGTTTCCGCTTTCAAAATCAGCGCCTCTGGCAATTTGTGCCTTCATAATCTTATCCGTCTCTTCCATGAGAATTGGAATAAACCGCAGAGCAATGGACATCATCATGGAAATCTCATGCACCGGAACCCTGATTTTATTCAATGGTTTTAAAATTCTTTCCAATCCGTCTGTCAACTGATTTGGCGTGGTGGTAAGGGTCATTACAGAAGACCCGATAACCAGATATATAAGCCGGATTCCGATTTTAATTGCCTGCTGTATTCCCTCATAGGTCAGCTTCAGAAATCCAAACTCCCAGATAACCTCACCGGGAACCAGAAACAGGTTAAAACACAGGGTAATCAGAAAAATCAAAAACAGTGGCTTTAAGCCTTTCAGCATGAATTTCACCGGCACTTTTGACAATCCTACAATTCCTGCTAAAAATACAGTAGCCAAAACATAGCCCCAGAAGCTGTCCGCCACAAATAAGGACACTAAGAACAAAAAGGTTCCAATAAATTTCACTCTGGGGTCCAGACGGTGCAAAATGGAATCTGCCGGATAATATTGTCCAATGGTAATATCTCGCATCATGATTTCATTCCCCCAAGTACGCTTAAAATACTCTCTTTTGCTTCTTCTATAGTAATAGCCTGGGTGTCAACCTTCAGTCCTGCATCATACAAATCATGCATAATATAGGTAATCTGCGGCGCTGCCAACCCTATGGCTTCCAATTCTTTATATTTGGCAAAAACCTCCCTGGGCGTCCCGTCAAAGGCTTTTTCTCCTTTGTTCATAACCAGAATACGCTCCACATATCTGGCAATGTCTTCCATACTGTGAGAAACCAGAATCACTGTAATCTTTCTCTCTTCATGAAGATACGCAATCTGATCCAGGATTTCATCTCTCCCCCTGGGATCCAGTCCGGCTGTGGGCTCATCCAGAATCAGCACCTGTGGATTCATGGCTAAAACTCCGGCAATGGCAACCCGGCGTTTCTGTCCTCCTGATAAATCAAAGGGCGAACTGGTATAATATTTTTCCTTTAATCCAGCCTGGCGAAGGGCTGCAATGGCCCGTTCCTTTGCCTCTTCCCCGGATAACCCCAGGTTCTTAGGACCAAAACACACATCAGAAAGCACATCTGCCTCAAAAAGTTGATGTTCCGGATATTGAAAAACCAATCCAACCTGGCTTCTTAAGTGTTTTAAAGAATATCCTTCCTGCCAGATATTTTCATCCTTATAATACACTGTTCCCACGGTAGGACGCATAAGTCCGTTAAAATGCTGAATCAGTGTGGACTTTCCGCTTCCTGTATGACCAATGATTCCCAGAAACTGTCCTGAGGGAATCTCCAGATTCACATCCTTTAATGCATGTGTTTCATAAACGTTTCCCGGATTATAGGTATATGTAACATGTTCTAATTTTAATGACATAAGGCATCCACCAATTCCTTTGCTGTAAGTATTCCGTCTGGCACCATAACTCCCGCTTTTTTCAGTTCATATGCTAGCAAGGTAACCTGAGGCACATCCAGTCGGTAGCGTTTTAACTCTTCCACTCTGGAAAAAATCTCTCTGGGAGTTCCTTCCATCACAATCTGCCCCTGGTCCATAACAAAAACCTTGTCTGAATCAATGACTTCTTCCATGTAATGGGTAATGAGGATTACCGTAATTCCCTGGTTCTTATTCAATTCATGGACTGCCTGCAACACTTCCTTCCTTCCGTTGGGGTCCAGCATGGCTGTTGGCTCATCCAGAATAATGCACTTTGGCTGCATGGCCATAACCCCGGCAATGGCAACTCTCTGCTTCTGTCCTCCTGAAAGTTTATTGGGAGAACGGTGACGAAAAGGTGTCATTCCCACAGCCTCCAGGCTTTTATCTACTCTTGCCCAGATGGCATCTGTAGGTACGCCCATGTTTTCCGGTCCGAATCCCACATCTTCCTCCACCACAGTGCCAATAATCTGATTATCCGGGTTCTGAAATACCATTCCCGCGGTCTGTCGGATTTCCCACAGTTCTTCCATGGCAGCGGTATCTTTTCCATCTACCCACATAGTTCCCTCTGTGGGTATCAGCAGCGCATTCATATGCTTTGCCAGTGTGGACTTTCCTGAACCATTGTGTCCCAGAATGGAGATAAACTGCCCTTCCCGGATATCCAGGTTTACGCTGTCCACTGCAGTCTGGCTTTCTTGTGTCTGTCCATTGTCATCATATTTGAAATACTCATATTTTAAATCTCTGGCTTTTATGATTCCCATTTTGCTGTTTCTCCTTAACTACAGGTATATCTCCAGACTTCCATATCCTCACTGTCCTGATTTAAATGGTAATCTGTTTTTACAAAACCCAGCTTTTTTACCAGTTCCACAGATGGCTGATTATCTCTTTGAATTCTACAATGAAGATATCTGGCGCCACGCTGTCCTGATACCTGTAAAATTGCTTTACAGGCTTCATAAGCAAACCCCTGGTGACGAAACTGTTCATCAATGACATATCCCATTTCCACCACTGTTTTGCTGTCATTCCAATATTTAGGTTCCACGCCTGCCCTGCCGATAATCTCTCCGGTATCCTTTTTTATCACACACCAGTATCCCATATCACACAATTCATACATATATCTGCGGTACGTTTCAAAACCTTCCAGTTCCTCCTGTAAAGGCTTTGCAATCCCTTCGCAGGCATCCTGGGATGTTTCCTGGGAGCAGATTTCCATAAGTCTTGGAATATCCTTTTCTTCCATTTCTTTAATCAAAAGCCTCTCTGTTTCACACACAAGTGCTGGAAGATGATGATGGTGACAGTAAATCTTTTCTGCAAACATGGCATCAATTTCCTCAAATCCCTCCACCACCACAGCCGCTGTGTTAAGCTTCTGTTTACCGGAATCCGGATTATAATATGCCATACAGGTCATATTTGCATCCTTTGCTGCCTTACATCCATTTTCAGAATCCTCAATAACCAGACATTCCTGGGGCAGTATTCCCAGAATTTCCGCTGCTTTTAAGAATACATCCGGCGCGGGCTTTGGATGCTGTACCTGCTCACCGCTGACCAGAATCTGAAAATAATGGTCAATCCCCCAAAAGGCTGTTACCTGTTCAATGTATGCTTTCGGCGAAGAGGAGGCCACTGCCATCGTATATCCTGCCCTCTGAAATCGCTCCAGCATTTCCTTTACATAAGGAATCAGCGGAGGATATCCCTGCTTCTGAATCATTTCTTCTTTGGTAATTTTTACCTGTTCCGGAAGGCTCCTGTCTTGTGGGTCTACTCCGTAATGCTCATGGAGAATTTCCATTAAAAAGCTTACTGTAGAACCAATACAGGGTTTATAAATTTCATAGGAAATTTCAATTCCCCGCTGTTTCAGTACTTCCTTCCACACCTGATAATGAAAGGGTTCACTGTTAATCAAAACCCCGTCCATATCGAAAATAATCCCCTTGAGCATGTTATACCTTCTCTTCCTGTGCTAAAAGCTCCTCCACCAGATTCCAGATTTCTTCCCGTCCCTGTTTGCTCTGGGCTGAAAAAGGAATCACGATACTTCCAGGTCTTAACTGCAGCCCTTCCTTAATAGCCTTTACGTGCTTCTGAATCTGGCTTCTTTTCAGTTTATCCGCTTTGGTTGCAATAATAATAGGCTGGTATCCATTATGTAAAATCCAGTTATACATGGTCTTATCATTTTCGGAAGGGTCATGGCGGATATCTACAAGCAGGAACACAGCTTTTAACTGTTTCGATTCATGAAGATAACGCTCAATCAGTTTTCCCCACTGTTCCTTGACAGACTGTGATACCTTTGCATAACCATATCCTGGAAGATCCACCAGATACATGGCATGGTTTACATTATAAAAATTAATTGTCTGAGTCTTACCCGGTGAAGAACTGGTTCTTGCCAGAGCTTTCCGGTTCATAAATGCATTAATCAGGGAAGATTTCCCCACATTGGATTTTCCTGCAAAGGCAATTTCCGGCACCTGATTTTTCGGCAGTGTACTGGTGATTCCGCAGACAATATCCAGAGCTGCATGTTTAATTACCATCTTAGTTCCTCCGTTTATTGCTGATTTATGGCTGCTGTACCAGAGCATGCTCCAGTACCTCTTTCATGGTGCTGACTGGCACAATTTCCAGTCCCCCTGTAATTTCTTCATCCATTTCCAACACATCTGCCTGATTTTCCTGTGGTATCAGGACTTTTTCGATTCCCGCGCTCTTAGCTGCCAGAAGTTTTTCCTTTAATCCACCAATAGGAAGCACTCTTCCTCTTAAAGTAATCTCTCCTGTCATAGCCACATTGGCTCTCACCGGAATTTTCGTAATAGCGGAAAGCATAGCTGTTGCCATGGTGATTCCCGCAGATGGTCCATCCTTTGGCACAGCCCCTTCTGGGATATGAATGTGCAGGTCATGCTTCTGGAAAAATTCACTTTCAATATGATAGGTTTCTGCCACAGACCGGATGTAACTAATTCCCGCCTGGGCGGATTCCTTCATCACATCTCCCAGTTGTCCGGTAAGGAGAAATTCACCTTTTCCCGGCATGAGATTCACCTCAATCTGAAGCGTATCCCCTCCAACACTGGTCCATGCCAGTCCTCTTACAATTCCAATTTCATCACACTGATTCTTTTTCTGGTAGGTAAACTTCGCTCTTCCCAGAAATTCTTCCAGATTTTCTCTGGTTACTTTTACTGTTTCCTGCTTTTCCTCCAGAATCTTTCTGGCCGTTTTTCTACAGATTTCACCGATTTTCCGTTCCAGATTTCTCACGCCGGCTTCTTTTGTATACCCGGTAATCATTTCTCTTAACGCCTCGTCATCAATAGAAAGCTGTTGTTCCTTCAATCCATGATTGCGAATCTGTTTTGGAATCAGATGTTCTTTTGCAATATGCTCTTTTTCATTTTCTGTATAGCTGTTAATTTCAATAATTTCCATACGATCCAGAAGTGGTCTTGGAATGGTCTGCAAATCATTGGCTGTTGCAATAAACAGCACTTCTGACAAATCCAGTGGAATTTCCACATAGTGATCCCGGAATTTGCTGTTTTGTTCTCCGTCCAGTACCTCCAAAAGGGCTGAAGAAGTATCTCCTTTATAATCGCTGCTCACCTTATCAATTTCATCCAGCAGCATCAGTGGATTCTTCACCCCTGCCTGAATCAGACCGTTGGCAATGCGTCCCGGCATGGCGCCAATATAGGTTCTTCTGTGTCCCCGAATTTCAGCCTCATCCCGGACACCCCCAAGAGACATCCTCACATATTCTTTTCCAAGGGCTCTTGCTACTGACCTTGCAATGGATGTTTTTCCGGTTCCCGGAGGTCCTGCCAGGCATAAAATAGGACTGTCACCTTTTTTAGTAAGCGTGCGAACTGCCAGAAATTCCATGATTCGCTCTTTTACTTTCTCCAGTCCATAGTGATCCTCTTCCAAAATTTCTTTTGCTTTTTTCAGATTCTTATTATCTCTGGAGGTCTTATCCCAGGGAAGGCTTAACAAGGTTTCAATATAACTTCTCATAACACTGGCTTCTGCCTGAGAACCTGCTGTATTTTTAAACCGGTCAATTTCTTTTTTAATTTTCTCTTTTACTTCCTTAGAAGCTTTCAGTTTTTCTACCTGTTCTCTGAACTGATCTGCCTCTGAAACAGTATCCTGGTCTCCCAGTTCTTCCCTGATAACCTTTAACTGTTCTCTTAAAATATAATCTCTCTGATTCTTGTCCACCCGCTGCTTTACTTTTTGATTCAAATCTACACGAATCTGCATGATTTCAATTTCATTGCTGAGAATCATGCCAAGAACCTCATAGCGCTCCTCCAAAGTAACTGCATCCAGAATTTTCTGCTTGTCTTCATAACGCATGGGCAGGTTCACTGCTATCTGGTCAATGACTTTCTGCACTTCTTCCTGCTCCAAAATCTGATTTGCCAGATCCTTACTAAGCTTTGGATTCTCATTGCAATAACGAATGAACAGCTCCTTCATGCCGCGAATCATGGCTTCTTTTAAATTTTCATCCATGTCCTCTGCATGTTCTTCCTGAAAAAGAGCAATTTCTGCATCTAGATAATTGGTATTTTCCTCAAAACGCAGTAACTCTGCCCGCTCTTTTCCTTCTACCAGTACCTGAATCATATTATTCTTGGTTTTTACCAACTGCTTGATTTCAGCTATGGTTCCGATTCTATATAAATCTTCCTGAACAGGTTCTTCTACCTCTGGATCTCTCTGGGTAATCAAAAAAATCCTCTGATCCTGTACCATGGCTTTTTCAACGGCTTTGATGGATTTTTCTCTGCTCACATCAAAATGCACAATCATATCCGGAAGAATGGTGGTTCCTCTAAGGGCGATTGCCGGCAAATTTTCAATCATGTCACTCATACTCGCTCCTCCTTAACATTTGGTATTTATGCTATTTCCGGAGTTCTTCCTTTGTTCTTGCGGGCTGCTGCTTTTGCCCTTCTGCTGACCGGAAGCTCTCTTCTTTCTAACAGGGCTTCTCCATTTCCCTCTACTACGTCTTTTGTAATGGTACATCCTGCAATGCTCTCATCAGAGGGTACTGTATACATTAAATCCATAAGAGAATTTTCCATAATTGCCCGAAGTCCTCTGGCTCCTGTTTTTCTTTCCATGGACTTATCTGCTATTGCCTCCAATGCTTCTCTTTCAAAATCCAACTGGATGCCATCTAATCCAAACAAGGTCTGATACTGACGAACCAGAGAATTTCTTGGCTCTGTAAGAATTTTTACCAATGCTTCCTTATCCAGCGCATCTAAAGATACCACTACCGGAACTCGACCTACAAACTCCGGAATTAATCCAAATTTCACCAAATCCTGCGGCATAACCTCTTTTAAGAGTTCTCCCACATTTCCCTCTCCCGGCTTCTTAATTTCTGCATTAAAACCAATGGAACTTGTATCTTTCCTGGTTTCAATAATTTTATCCAAACCTTCAAAAGCGCCGCCGCAGATAAAGAGAATGTTGGTAGTATCAATCTGAATAAACTCCTGCTGAGGATGTTTTCTGCCCCCCTGGGGCGGAACATTCGCAACAGTTCCTTCTACAATTTTCAAAAGAGCCTGCTGCACACCTTCTCCTGATACATCTCTGGTAATGGAAGCATTTTCTGATTTTCTTGTAATTTTATCAATTTCGTCAATATAAATAATACCGTACTGCGCGCGCTCAATATCATAATCTGCCGCCTGAATAATTTTCAGCAGAATATTCTCCACGTCTTCTCCCACATATCCGGCTTCTGTAAGTGTTGTTGCATCTGCAATAGCAAAAGGCACATTTAACAATCTCGCCAGCGTCTGAGCCAGCAGAGTCTTACCGGAACCAGTTGGACCCAGCATTAAAATATTACTTTTCTGCAGTTCCACATCTGTATTGTCTCCGGCCAAAACACGTTTGTAATGGTTATATACTGCTACAGAAAGCACTTTTTTTGCTTCGTCCTGTCCAATGACATAATCATCCAGAAATTCTTTGATTTCCTGTGGTTTTAACAGGTTAATCTCATCAGACATTTCCCCATATTCACTGTCCATCTCTTCTTTAATAATTTCAGAACAAAGCTTCACACATTCATCGCAAATATACGTCCCTTCCGGACCTGCAATTAATTTTGTTACCTGATCATCTGTTTTTCCGCAAAAGGAACATCTGAATTTTGTATCATTCCCTTTCATTGCCATATGTTTTCCCTTTCTATGAACCTTTCTATAAATCTTTCTGATTTTTTCCTAAAACCTTGAAAGACTCCCGCAAATTTTTGCAGGAGTCTTTTCTTCTGTCTATTCTATCCTTTGTGTCCTTATCTGTGCTCAATTACAGAATCAATCAGACCATATGCCAGAGCCTCCTGGGCTGTCATATAGTTGTCTCTCTCTGTATCTCTGGCAATCACTTCCAGAGGCTGACCAGTATTCTGAGCCAGAAGAGTATTTAAACGCTCTTTTGTCTTCAGAATCTGTTTTGCAACAATATCAATATCTGTTGCCTGTCCCTGTGCGCCGCCAGATGGCTGATGAATCATAATTTCCGCATTGGGAAGAGCCATTCTCTTTCCCTTTGTTCCTCCTGCCAGAAGAAATGCACCCATGCTGGCAGCAAGACCCATACAAATGGTAGATACATCACATTTAATGTACTGCATGGTATCATAAATCACCATACCGGCTGTTACGGAACCACCCGGGCTGTTAATATACAAATGAATATCTTTTCCCGGGTCTTCGGACTCCAGGAAGAGAAGCTGCGCTGCAATCAGGTTCGCTGATACATCGGTTACTTCTTCTCCAAGGAAAATAATTCTGTCTTTTAATAATCTGGAATAGATGTCGTAGTTTCTCTCTCCACGGCTTGTCTGTTCAATGACGTATGGTACTAAACTCATGAAACTCCTCCTATTCTGCAGAGTACAGTCAATTATTCAGCAGCTTCTTCTTTTTTCTCTACTACTTTTGCTGATTCTGCCACTAAGGTAACTGCTTCCTGAACAGCAATATCTTTTTTCATCTGTTCTTTCTCAGCATCACCCATTAATTCTTTTAATTTTTCGACTTCCATCTTGTACATGTCAGCCATTGTCTTTAATTCTTCTTCAAATTTCTCATCGGAAATCTGGATATTTTCTACTTCAGCAACTTTCTCTAATACCAGACGGCTCTGGATTCTCTTCAGTGCCTGTGGTCTCATCTGTTCCTGGATTTTAGCCTGATCAAGACCAGTGAACTGATAGTACTGGTCAATAGAAAGTCCCTGTGCCTGCATTCTCTGAACAAAATCATTCATTAACTGCTGAATCTGATTCTGAATCATTGCTTCCGGAATATCCATCTGTGCATTTGCAATAACAGCATCTACTGCTTTGTCTTCTCTTTCACGTTTTGCAACGCCTTCTTTGCGTTCTCTTAAATTCTTTTCAATGTCAGCTTTATATTCATCTAAAGTATCGAACTCAGAAACATCTTTTGCAAATTCATCATCTAATTCTGGAAGTTCTTTTACTTTGATTGCTTTTACTGTACATTTGAATACAGCAGGTTTTCCAGCTAAATCATTTGCATGATAGTTTTCCGGGAAAGTAACGTTTACTTCTACTTCTGTGTTCAGTTCAGCGCCTACTAACTGGTCTTCAAATCCTGGAATGAAAGAGTTGGAACCGATTGTCAGAGGATAGTCTGTTCCTTTTCCGCCTTCAAATGCTTCGCCATCAACAAAGCCTTCAAAGTCTAAAGTAACCATGTCGCCCTCGGCAACTGCTCTGTCATCTACATCAATAGTTCTGGAGTTGTTTTCCTGCTCTCTCTTTAATTCAGCAGCAACTTCTTCTTCTGTTACTTCTACAGGAGCAACTTCTACTTCCAGACCTTTGTATTCACCTAAAGTAACTTCTGGTTTTACAGCTACTTCTGCTGTGAAGATAAAGGATTTTCCTTTTTCCACCTGTACAACGTCGATTTCAGGATAAGAAACGATATCTAAGCCACTTTCATCTGCTGCCTTTGGATATTCTCTCTGGATCAGTGCATTTGCAGCATCTTCAAAGAAGATTCCTGTTCCATACATTTTTTCAATCATCACGCGAGGAGCTTTTCCTTTACGGAATCCCGGAATTGTGATTTTGTTTTTGTTCTTCATATAAGCAGCCTGTACTGCTTTTTCAAATTCTTCAGCGGCAACTTCGATTGTGAGTTTCGCCATGTTCTTTTCCAAGTTTTCTACCTGTACACTCATTGTTAATAATTCCTCCTTGAATTCTATATGCATTCTGTTCCACTTGGGAACAGCGCGTTTTTACATACTTACAGTCATTGAAACAGTATAGCACAAGGAACTTGAAAACGCCAGTATTTTTTTATGGTTTAGCTAAATTTCTGCCTGAAAAATAATTGATTTCCTGATTTCTTCTGCTTTTTCTTCCCCGTATAACTGCATAATCAGGTTCAAAGCAAAAGGAATTGCGGTTCCAAGACCTCTGCTGGTGGTAATATTGTCCTGTCTTGCCACTTCCTGTTTCAAAACTTCTGCTCCTGTAAGCTGTTCCTCAAATCCGGGATAACAAACAGCCTGTTTTCCCTCCAGGATTCCAAGTTTTCCCAGAACACTGGGAGCTGCACAGATAGCTGCAACCATCTTTCCCTGGTCCGCAAACTCCTGCAGCAGGTGGCAAAGCTGCTCATGTTCCCCTAAATAACGGGTTCCCGGCATTCCTCCCGGCAACACCAGAAGATCCGCGGTATTATAATCTACATCGTCAAAAAAACAATCTGCTTTTATCTCAATTCCATGAGAGCCCTTCACTGCCAGACCATCACTGATAGATACCATAAGAACCTCTGCCCCTGCTCTTCGAAGCAAGTCCACAACTGTAAGGCCTTCTATTTCTTCAAAACCATCTGCGGTAAATACACACACTTTTGCCATTTCCATATCCCCCTTTGAAATTTGTTATGCTTATCATAGCACACATTTCTCTTTCTTGCATCTAAACAAATCAGCGACTTTCTAAATTTTCTATAAAGCTACAGAAAATGTTTCTTGCACAGAACATAGCGGTCCAGTCCCCCATAAAGGCTTTCCCTGGATACAATTTCATATCCATTCTTCTCCATGGTATGCAGACTGCTGTGATTATCCGGGTGGACGGTACACATACAATACTGTACATCCTGTCCTTTTTCTTTTTGCTGTTCTTTTAACACTTCCTCTGCTTTTTGAAGCATACGTCCCTGCAGCCCATTTCCCCGGTAGTTTTCCTTCACTGCTGCAGAATCCATATACACTACCTTCCCAAGCTCCTCCCCGGTAAGACCTGCATATTGTCCAAGATTATCCTGTACATCCGGGTAAAATACCATAAAAAAGCCTGCCAGTTCTCTGCTTTTTGCTTCTCTTGCTCCTACCAGAAATCCTTTTCCCTCCAGCACCTGTCTTACATACTCTTCCTCATCTGATACAAACCATTCTGTTTTCTTCACAGACTGTCTCGCGTTTTCCATAATCTCCATGATTTCAGATAAATCCTTTATGGTCATTTTCTCTATTTCAAACTCCATATCTTCCTCCTGGTTCTGCCTTGCCTTTTTCTTCTGAAAATTATAAAATATCTGAAAAGAAACTGCAAGAATCACATGTACAGGAGGATTTATATGGAAATCGAAAAAAAATATCTTATCCACAAACTACCGGAAAATCTGGAAACCTACCCACGAAAAAAAATCCAGCAGGCTTACTTATGCACCAATCCTGTAGTACGTATCCGCAAACAGGATGAAGAATACATTCTCACTTATAAAGGCAAAGGTTTGATGGTCCGGGAAGAATACAATCTGCCTCTCAATCGGGAAGCCTATGAACATTTACTGCAAAAAGCAGATGGTATCGTCCTTACGAAAACCAGATATCTTCTGCCACTTCCCCAGGGATTGACCATTGAACTGGATGTATTTGATGCACCTTATGAAAATCTCCGGCTGGCAGAGGTGGAATTTTCTTCTGAAGAAGAAGCCAATGCCTTTGTGCCGCCGGAATGGTTTGGGGAAGATGTGACTTTTTCCAGCAAATATCACAACAGCGTGCTGTCCTTGCCAGAGAGAGCATAAAGTCTTTTTTATTTTTTAAAAAGTAAATTATACTTGACTTTTTATCACCTATATTGTAATCTATGTTTGTAGCTGACAGATTTGCAAATGAGGAGGTGACCAAGTGCCGAAAAACATTGCAATAAAAGTAGCCCGGGCAGAAAAGGACATGACTCAAAAAGCGCTGGCAGAAGCGGTTGGCGTATCACGCCAAACTGTAAATGCCATTGAAAAAGGAGAATATAACCCTACTATTAAACTATGCAGGAAAATTTGCAGGGTATTAAACAAAAGTTTAGATGATTTATTTTGGGAGGATGATGAAAATGAAACTGACGAAAACAATTTTAGATGAAAGACAGGAATTAAAATTACTGAATATTGAACATTATGGCTGTTGGATTGCTTATTGGGGATTAGTAGCTGTAATTTTTATTCAGAGCGCTTTAGACAAGGGGAATCTTGAACATCTTTTTGGAGAACTCATCGTGCTTCTTTGTCTTAGTATTTACCTTCTTGTCAGTTGCATAAAAAATGGTATCTGGGATAGAAAATCAAAACCAAGCGTAAAATCAAATCTGCTGATAAGCACCATTGCGGCAACGGTATCAGGAATCTTCTGGTTTTTGAAATCTTACTACAATTATCATAATTTTCCCGGTTCTATTGCAACAGGAATTTTTATATTTCTTTCTACTGGTTTTCTCTGTCTGGTAGTATTAAGTTTCTTTTCTCATATTTACAAAAAACGGGAAGAAAAACTGGAGAAGGAAGATGCATAACCTGCATTTTAAAATATTGATACGCTCCGCTTTTATGAGAGCGTATCAATATTCCCTCTATCTATCAACCTATTTGTGCATTTCTTTTTTCTATTCTTCTGCTGCTTGTTCTGCAAACTCTGTAGTTACCAGTTCTTCATATGGTACTCTCTCTTCTAGCTCTCCTGCACTGTCCAGAATATCTTCCAGCAGTTCAAAGCTTTCCTGTTCGAAAATCAGATTTTCTTTCCAGGTGTCTTGCTCCTGATATCGTTTCACAATGGTCATGATGGTATCCAAATCATTTTCTTTAAATTGTGGCTGAATAATGCGTGCAATTTCTTCCGGAGTATGGGTATTTACATAATCCATGCCTTTTTGCAGTGCATTAGTAAATCCCTGGATAATCTGTGGATTTTCTTTCATATAGCTTTCTTTGGCGCTATAGGCTGTATAAGGAACATATCCTGACTCTACGCCGCAGGATGCCACTACATATCCTGTTCCCTCTTTCTCCAGGACTGTGGCTGATGGCTCAAATTCCACGCTGAACTCTCCCTGCCCTCCTGAAAAAGCTGCTGCAGTAGAACCAAAGTCAATGCTCCGGTCAATATTCATATCTTTATCCGGGTCCATGCCATGCTGTTTCAGAATGTACTCAAACACCATTTCCGGCATACCACCTTTTCGTCCGCCCAAAATATCTTTCCCCTTTAAATCTTCCCACTGAAATTCCGGCATTTTCTCCCTGGAAACCAGAAAGTTTCCTGCCCTTTGGGTAAGCTGGGCAAAATTCACTACTTTGTCATTTGCCCCCTGCTGATAAGCATAAATGCTGGATTCCGAACCCATAAATCCAATATCAGCATCTCCTGACAAGACTGCTGCCATAACCTTATCAGCTCCAAATCCGGTAACCAGTTCCAGCTTAATTCCCTCTTCCACAAAATATCCTTCCTCAATCGCCACATACTGAGGTGCATAGAAAATGGAATGCGCAACCTCATTTAAAGTTACTTTTGTAAGTTCTTCCCTTTCCTCATTTTTTTCTCCCTCATCCCTGGCTTTACATGCCGCCAATCCAAAACAGCACAATAGCACAACTACAAGAATCAGAGCAATTCTCTTTTTCATATTTCGCCCCAAAAACTTTTAATTATCATACCATATGCGAAATATGAAAATTTAGTTCCTGGACTCTTAGATATTCTGATTATTCTATCTTGATATCCAATCCGATATTGTTCTCCAACGACACTACTTTTCATAATTTTTGATTATAGGAAATTTATATCATTCAGTATTTTAAAGTTCAATTTTGAATTGTAATTCTCAAATGTAACTTTTTCTAAATACAAGTATTGTGAAACCAGAATACTTATACTATAATTGGCTTATGTCAAAGCGGAGGGAATGCTAATGTCAGAATACGGTTTTACCAAAAAGGATTGGGCTTTGTTCAGAGAGAAAGTTGCAGACTGGCAAGAAGCCTATATGGATAAATTGAATAAAAAATATATTGAGCTACTGAATGGTGAAGGAAAACCTTCCGAAAAATTCTGGGCTTTAGAAAATCGGATTCGCAATGACAAAAAAGATACTGGTGTGCAGTTAAGAATGAGTCGTTCTAATTGCATCTCTAACATTGTTTCACTTTTAAATGAAGGTGCAATCACTATGGATGACTTAAAGGAATTTAGTGATGAATTAAAAGAAACGATTTATTTCATTACACAATAAAAAGCCCTATCCATTCAGAGCAGCGTATTCATAATTTATAATTGAAAGAGATTATTTGGTAGATGTCACGGTCTTCCTTTTAACCCATGGGGCGCATGGTTGCAACGAATTGACCACCTCAAATAATCTCTTTACTATCTTAATAATACAATCATAAATATTACAATTCATTATTCCAAGACTGTGAATTACAACCTTCTTTAAGTTTTTTATACTCTACTCTGGCAAGGCAATATTCCCGATTAATTCATCAAGTTTACTCTTACTATTCACCGTCTTCCTCTGCTGAAACATCGATTATCTCAGCTGTCAATTTACGATCCGGCAATTTCTGTACTTCATCTGTTTCCAGCAACATTCTGTCAAAATCGCTTTGATAAAGCTTGTCCTGACGAACACGATATTTTTCAAATTCACTCAATGCGTGCTGCTGAGCGACTTTTGCAGAAATTGTTCCCGCACCCGTTAATATCTCTTTTCTGCTCAAACGTAAAACGCCTTCAAACTGCTCTGCCCAATCCTCCATTGTCATAGGCACTTCTTCTTCAGCTCTCAACTCTGCCAAGTCCAAATAAGCATTGACAATTCTCGCCATAGCCGAAAGTTCTTCCTTTGTCAGATAGTTTTTGGCAACTACCACATCAAAACGCTGAATTTTTCCATCCGGTGCATCTTTCCATGTACTCAGCCCCATGTTAGCTTTCGTGCTGTCGGCACGGTGATATATGGTTTCTGCCGCTGTTTCTCCATGAATTGCCCAATGAAGTTGATTTTGCACTCTTGCAAAAAATTTTTTTGTTGTTTTAGCCTTGGAATCGTAATCAATGCTGGTAGCATAAATATCCGTAATTTTCTGATAAAATCGCCGCTCCGAAAGACGAATTTCACGAATCCGCTCTAACTGTTCCCTAAAATAATCTTTCGTCAGAACTGTACCGCCGTTTTTCAGTCGTTCGTCATCCATTGCAAATCCTTTTACTGTGAATTCCTCAATAATTTGATTTGCCCATTTACGGAACTGGACTGCACGGGGAGAATCCACTTTGTTCCCCACTGCAATAATCGCACTCAAATTATAATGATTGGTATTATAGTTCTTTCCATCAGCAGCAGTTATTCGAAATTTTCGAATAACTGAATTTTCCTCAATCTCTCCATCTGAAAACAGTTTTTTCAAATGGTAGTTAATGGTATGAGTTTCCACATTATAAAGAAAACCCATCATTTTTTGCGTCAGCCATACATTTTCATCGCAATAAACGGCATTTACATCACTCTCCCCTGTGGCAGTAATAAATGTCAGGTATTCCGCTGCTGAGGATCGAACAATACTGATCTCCTGTTTTTTCTTTTTCATACACCCACCTCTATTTCTTCGATAATCTCCGCAACCTCATTGCGAAGAACTTGTTACTTTTTTATATCAATCATGATTTTATTGTATCACTCAGGTATGAAAGCTTCTTAATTTCCGGCCGGCGGCTGCCTGCCCACGAAAACGCACTCCTGTCAATAACCCATCCACAGGATTCATCCAATCCATAATATTCCATAACCTCTTTTGTCTCTGGTTCATGAAAGCTTCTCTTGGGCAAGCATGGATTAAAACTCACCCCACAACTATGAGACATCCTCAACGTATTCCCGTTTAACTCTATACCTGGGCGAAAATCCAGACAAAGTGGATTCTCTATTTCCATCTGCATTTGCTGCTCTTTGGTAAAATTTTCATAGGAATCATTCTCCGGCCTCAGATTCCACTTCTCCATGAAGCCACGAATCCTTTCCACGGAAATCTGAATGCAAAAATCAATAACAAGCCCCTTACTGCAAGAATATACAGCAGGAACAATCCAGTGATACCCTGCCCAGTCAAATTCTTTATTGATTCTGATTTCTTTTCCTGCATGTTCTCTGCTGTGATGTCCCCAGAAGTTCCCTTCAAAATAAACCTTCCATGAAGATTTTCCGTATTTTTTATCCATTTAATTTTCCCTGTTTATATGCTCACTTCTATCCAATATCTTTGCTGAACATTTCCATCAGGATTTACCACTTCGTTTTCCAGAATGCCCCCGTTTTTGATAATGGATTTTGCAGAACCAATATTCGTCTTATCACAGGTAATCAAAACTTTATGAATTCCCAGTTTTTTACATTCTTCTAACCCTAATGCAATCATTTTCGTTGCATAACCTTTTCTTCTCTCACCTGGTCTGATTCCATCGCCAATGTGGCCTCCATAGTTTAATAAATAATCATTTAATTCGTGTCTGATATTAATTGCCCCCACCATAATATTCCGTTCTTCGTCCAGGCAAAAATAGGTTGAATCCGGAACCAGACCTTCTGTTGGCACTTCCACATCTAGATGATTTTTGTAATACTCAAAGTCATGATAATCATTTTTGAAAATGGACCAGGGCGAAGTGTTTGCCTCCGGATGCTCCCTGTTATAGTCAATCCACTCCTCTAACATTTCAACAATCTGTTTCTGATACTCTTGTGATGCTTTTATTAGTTTTAATGACATATTCATTCCTCCCCTGTTCTCTCAAAGATTTGTGTACAGCTTATCTTTTTTTCGCATTATACTACATTTGTTGCCTAAATAAAACTGCATTTTTCCTTTTTTCATTGACACTTTCCTGCCCGACTTCTATAGTATACTTGAGAATTGTTAAGAAAGAGGATTTTTTATGGATATCAGTTTTGAGCTTTATAAAGTGTTTTATTATGTAGCTACCACCCTGAGCTTTTCCGAAGCCTCAAGGCAGCTCTATATTTCCCAGTCTGCTGTAAGCCAGTCTGTGAAGTCCCTGGAACAAAAACTGGGGCATCCTTTGTTTCATCGGAGTACCAAAAAGGTCACCCTGACCCCCAGAGGGGGAATCTCTTCTTCGTCATGTGGAGCCGGCAGTGAACCTTTTGTATGAAGGAGAAAACCAGATTTTAAATTCTCCTTCCCTGGAAGCGCCTTTACGCATTGGAGCCAGTGATACCATTTGTCGTTATTTCCTGGTTCCCTATTTCCAACGTTTCCACCAGGAATTTCCCAATATCCACATAAAAGTCACCAACGCAACTTCCAAAGACTGCGTGTCCCTTCTTCATAACAACAAGGTAGACTTTATTGTGGCAAATACTCCTAATCCCTATTTGGCAGAAAAAGATACCTCCTATGTCATTCGGGAATTTCAGGATATTTTTGTGGCAGGCAAAAAATTTTTCAACCTGGAAAATCAACCACTTTCCTTACGGGAGCTAACTAAATATCCCATTCTTATGTTGGACAAATCCAGCACCACCAGCGAATTTCTCCATCAGCTATTTGTAAAACACGGACTTTCTCTGGCACCGGAAGCAGAACTTTCCAGCAATGACCTGCTCCTGGATTTTGCCCACATTGGTCTTGGCATTACCGTTGTCCCGGATTATGTATTAAAGTACCGCCAAAAAGAGTTTTATCCACTAAATATTAAGGAACCTATCCCCACCAGAAAGCTGATTCTGGCTTATCAGTCCCAGCTTCTCTCCTCCCCTGCCTGCGAAAAATTTCTCCGCTACCTACTGCCGGAAATACAACTTTAAACATGCAAAAAACACCGCGGATTTCATATCAATGAACGAAAACTGCGGTGTTTTTCACTTGTTTTTCTTATTCTGCTTCTGCAATGACTTCCACTTCGCAAAGCACGTTTTTCGGCAGGGTTTTTACTGCTACACAGGAACGTGATGGTTTTCCTGTAAAATATTTGCCATACACTTCATTAAATGCAGCGAAATCACCCATATCTGCTAAGAAGCAAGTGGTTTTAATGGTTTTTTCATAGCTGCTTCCAGCAGCTTCTAACACAGCGCCCAGGTTTTTCATCACCTGTTCTGCCTGTTCTTCAATAGTAGTTCCCTGGATTTCTCCTGTTTTTGGGTTTAATGGAATCTGTCCGGATGTGAACACCACACCTTTTACCTACGTATTCCAGAACCGCCCTATCTTTTCCCCCACCTGGGAAACCGTACACACATCATATCCCTGCCACTCCACAGGAAACAATTCCTGATAAGACCTCTGCAGAAATCGTTCGTCCAAAAGCAGCACTATGCCTCTGTCTGTTTTGGTTCGGATGACTCTTCCCGCTGCCTGCAGCACCTTATTCATCCCTGGATAACGATAGGCATAGGCAAATCCCATATTTCCCTTCCGGTCATAATATTCCTTCAAGATTTCCCGTTCACTCCCTACCTGTGGAAGTCCGGTTCCCACAATAGCAGCGCCAATAAGTTTTTTCCCTGCCAGGTCGATACCTTCTGAGAAAATGCCTCCCATCACGCAAAAACCGGCCAGAGTCTTCTCCCCTTCCTCCTGAAATTGTTCCAGAAATTCTTCCCTCTCCTGTTCCGACATGGAAGGGGTCTGATACAAACACTGCACCCTGCTGTTGCTCTTCTCCAGCTTCTCCTCCAATACATCACAAATATCCTCCATCATGCGATAAGAAGGGAAAAACACCAGATAATTGCCTTTCTTTCCCAACAACATCTGCAGAATATACTCTGCCATTTTCTCATATTCTCCTGCATCCCGCCTGGTATACTTGCTGCTCACATCCCTGGCTACCAGAAGCTTCAGGTTTCCCCTTGGAAAAGGAGAACTGGCGCAAATGGCATAATCATCCTCCCGCATGCTAAACAGAGAACGGTAATAAGGCAGAGGCAAAAAAGTTCCGGAAAAAAACACTGTAGCTTTTCCTTTATTTAAACATTCCTGAAGATTCTTTCTTGGATTTACGCAAAACAGGGTAATGAGAAAATTTTCCTGCTCCCCATAATGGGTATAAATCACATAGTTTTCATCTGTAAGCTCATACATATTCAGAAAATGACGAACCTCAAAGGAAAATTCCAAAACCGCCTTCTGCACCTTTTCCTCATGCTCCTGTTCCAGGAAATGCTCCATTTCCCCCAACAGGTTCATAAGCTGCAGAGAAAATCCCGCAATATTTTCCAGCACCTCATAGTTGTCACATTCCCGTTTATATTCCAGCAGATGCTTGTTACACTTCTTCAAAATCCAGTATAATTTCCCACTGACCTCTTTCACGATTCTTGCCAGTTCCAGAAAATCTTCCTTGCACAAGGTTGCGCTGTACATCTTCCGCCCCCGCTCCACCAGATTGTGCGCCTCATCAATGAGAAAAAGATAATCCCCGCGCACACTGTCTCCAAAAAACCGCTTCAAATGCACCTTGGGATCAAAGGCATAATTATAATCGCAGATAATAGCATCCACCCAGGTGGATACATCCAGACACATTTCATAGGGACACACCTGATACACCTCTGCCTGGGCTAAAAGCTCTTCCCTAAGAAAGGTATCCTTACTGTTTAAAAGATCAAACACTGCATCATTTACCCGGTCAAAATGCCCTTTTGCATAGGGACATTTCTCTGGATTACACTCCGTTTCCTCACACAGACACAATTTTTCTTTTGCCGTAATACTTAATGTTTTATAAGAAAGTCCTTTCCCCTTTAAAATAGCAAAGGCCTCTTCCGCTACGGTCCTGGTAATGGTCTTTGCTGTGAGATAAAAAATTTTATCCCCATATCCTTCCCCCACCGCCCGCACAGTGGGAAAAATAGCTGCCATGGTCTTCCCGATTCCGGTAGGCGCCTGGATAAAAAGCTGTCTGCCTTTATGAATGGTGTGATAAACTCCGGTCACCAGCTCACGCTGCCCTTCCCTGTAAGGATAGGGAAATTCCAGCCCCTCCATGGAAATTCGCCTTTCAATTCTCCTGCGGTACTGAAATTCTGCCCATTTATAGTACTCTGCCATTAAATCCTCAAACCACTTTTCCAGATAAGAAAGTGTAAAGTTGTCCCTGAACCGCCTGATTTCTTCTGTTTCAATCTGACAGTAGGTCATCTGTACCTGAATTTCCTCTTTTTTCAGAGGTTTTCCATACATATAGGCATAACACATGGCCTGTGCCTTATGAACACTTACCGGCTCCTCCAGATAGGCAAGGTCCATATACACCCCTTTGATTTCATCAATGACCGTTTCCCCGTCTTCCTCTATGATTCCATCCGCCCTTCCTTCCACGCGAATGATAAATTCATCATACTCCTGATCCCAGCCAAGGGGGACTTCTGCCCGGTAAGAGGCTTTCATCTGTTTCTGTATTTTTCTGTGTATTTTACTGCCCTTTAGCATGGCTTCTTTATCTGCTGCAAAGCTTCTCCTGTTATCCAGATTCCCGCTTCGCAAAATAAACTCCACCAGATTTCGGACAGAAATTTGAATGATTTCTTTTTTCTGATTCTCCATAATTCTATTTTAGCACAGTCCCTTCCCGGAAAAAAGAAAAAACAGTTTCCTTTAGGAATTTCTCCATCCCAAAAGAAACCGTTTTCTTATGTTCTCTATTTTTTATACCTGTGGAAGAAACTCTCCTGCTCCAGACAGGTAAGTATTCAAAACACCTGCAAACTGACCTGCATCTACTGCTGCTGCAATATCAGAATCCAAAGGCATTTTGCCAATTACCGGAACCTGTACTTCTGCTGCCGCTGCATCAATTTTGCTCTCACCAAACACATAAATCTTCTTGCCGCAGTCCGGACATTTCACATAGCTGTAGTTCTCTACCAGTCCAAACACCGGTACGTGCATCATTTCTGCCATGTTATAGGCTTTTTTTACAATCATCTGTACCAGTTCCTGAGGAGAAGATACAATGACAATTCCGTCAATCGGAAGAGACTGGAATACCGTAAGAGGCACATCTCCTGTTCCCGGTGGCATATCTACAAAAAGGTAGTCCAGTTCGCCCCAGATAACATCGGTCCAGAACTGTTTTACCATGTTTGCCAGAATCGGACCTCTCCAGATAACCGGCGCATCCTCCTGTGGCAGCAGCAGATTAATAGACATCACCTTAATGTCATTTCCTGTTACCATAGGATAAATTCCCTTTTCATCTGCTACAGCAGAGCCTTTCAGTCCATACATTCTTGGAATGGATGGTCCTGTAATATCCGCGTCCATGATTCCAACCTTAAATCCCTGGTATGCCATTTCATTTGCCAGAGACGCGGTTACCATGGATTTTCCAACGCCGCCTTTTCCACTGACAACTCCAATTACCTTTGTAATTTTTGAATGTGCATTTAACTGTTCTTTTGGAACTCCATTACCTTTTGCATGGCTGCATCCGGCACAGCTTTCCTTATCACAGGTTGCGCTGTCACATTGTTTCTTTTCTTCGCTCATGTTTCCCTATCCTTTCTTTTCCATTTATCATTTCATAAAGCGGTCAATAGCTTTATTTAATTCTTCTAACGCTTCATGGTCACCGCTTTCAATGGCATCTACAATACAGTGTTCAATATGATCCTGTAAAATCACTTTTCCTGTATTATTTATAGCAGCCTTCACAGCAGACAACTGAATCAGCACCTCACTGCAGTCCCTGCCTTCTTCCACCATTCTGCGGATGGATTCCATGTGACCAATCGCACGGGAAAGCCGGTTCAGCACAGCTTTGGTATGCGTATGGCTATGAGTATGTCCGTGGTGATGCACTACAACGGTTCCATCTTCCAGGACATGGGTATGCTCCTGCCTTGTTTCCTCCATATTCTGTGCCCTCCTCTCTCGCACTTCTTCCATTATATCAAACCTCTCTGAAAAAGCAACGGAAAAACCATTAAAACCGGGAAAACGTACATTTCTGGTGAATGGCAGCAGTCATAATGTCAAAAACCACACTGCCATCTGCTCTGTCTGTACGATCAATTTTCAGTTCTCCCTCATTTTTAAATTTTTCTCTTACATATTCCTCCAAATCCGCATTCTCTGGAAGCTGGATTTCCTCTATAAAAACATCCCGCATCTGATTACCAGGACACAGGTTCAAAATCTCATGAATAACTTCATAATCTACCATGACGCATCTCCTTTTTTGGACTTTAATACTCCATATTATACCACAAAATTTCCCATTGGAAAGATTTTTCATGAAAAAAACAAAAAAAGAAGTTGCCAAGTGTCGCATTATGTCATATGATGGTTAGTATCAAAATTTTATTGTATTTGTATAAAAATCGGGAGGATACCAGATATGCAGCTTTTAAAAGAACGTATTTTAAAAGACGGAATTGTAAAACCAGGAAATATTTTAAAGGTGGACAGCTTTTTAAACCACCAGATGGATATTCCTTTCATTAATGAAATCGGAAAAGAATTTAAACGTATTTACGCAGATGCACCCATTACCAAAATCCTCACTATTGAGGCGTCCGGTATTGGAATTGCCTGTATTGTAGCACAGTATTTCAATGTGCCTGTGGTATTTGCAAAGAAAGCCCAGAGCTTAAATCTGGACGGTGAAATGTACAGCACAAAAATCGAATCCTTTACCCATAAAAAGGTTTACGATGTCATTCTTTCCAAGAAGTTCCTTGGACCGGAAGACCACGTATTAATCATTGATGATTTTCTGGCAAATGGCTGTGCCCTGAAGGGACTGATTGAAATTGTGAAGAATTCCGGCGCAGTTCTGGAAGGTACTGGCATTGTCATTGAAAAGGGCTTCCAGCATGGCGGCGATATGCTTCGTGAAGAAGGTATCCGTGTAGAATCTCTGGCTATTATTGATTCCATGACAGATGATTCTCTGACTTTCCGGTAAATTATCTTTGCTCTTCCTTAACTGGCTTGGTTTATTTTTCTAAAACTGGCTCTTTATCAAAGTCCACTTGCAGTTTATAGTAAGAAAAACCAGCAAAAAGGAGGAGCATTTTTTATGAAAGTAAATACCAAAAAATTAATTCTGGCAGCATTATTTGCAGCACTGTCCTGTGTGGCTACTATGTCCATCCGCATTCCTACCCCAGGTACTGGAGGTTATATCCACCCGGGAGATGCCATTGTGATTCTCTGTGGCGTAATTCTTGGACCTATGTGGGGCTTCCTGGCAGCAGGCATCGGCTCCTGTATGTCAGACCTTTTGGGCGGATATCTCATGTATGTCCCCATTACCTTTGTCATAAAGGGACTGGTTGCCTTTAGTTCCGCTTTCGCCTACCAAAAACTGGGAAAAACAGAGAAATCCCGCTATCTCGGTGTAGCCGCAGGGGGAATCCTGGACATCATTTTCGTTGCCGGGGGGTATTTCATCTGCGAATACTTTATGTACGGTGCAGGCGCCTTTTCCAGCATTCCCGCCAACCTCATTCAGGGTGTCAGCGGTCTCATCCTCTCTCTGGTACTCTACCCCATCCTCATGGCAGTCCCTGAAGTAAAACACATGGCCACACCTCACCATATCTAAAGAATAAAACTACCGTAAGTAAATACACAGCATCTAAGGCCTGTCTCTGCCGCTTTAGCGAATCTGTCGAGTACCAGTTGAGACTCCAGGCTCAACTGGAAACGCAGACTGAGCATAAACGGCAAAGGCAGGCCTTAGATGCGTCCGTATATTACGATAACTTTTCCTACTTTCTATCCTTTATCATCTGACAATAATTCAATTCTTCATATCCCAGCTTCCGGTACAGAGAAATTGCTCTTTCGTTGCTGTAAGTCGCCTCCAGTCGGAAACGTTTTGCATCGGGATACTCTTGTTCCACCCAGGCAAAAGCCTGCGTTCCATATCCTTTTCCCCTGTATTCCGGCTTAAAATAAAGCTCATCCAGCCAGATAACCATGCCTCCGGCTTCGTTACTCCAGGTAATTGCCAGAAGAAAATATCCCGCAACCCCTGTTTCATCTTCCAAAATCAAGGTTCTGGAATACTCCCTGCTCCGCAGACACTCCCTAAGAGTATCCTCAAAATGCTTCTGTGGAATCTCATGGTCACAGGCAGGTCCTCCGTAGAAGTCCTTTGCCATTTCAAAAAATATCTCCCTGTCCTCTTCTCTGATGTCTCTGATTTTTAACATATTCTACTCTCTCCGTTTCTCATTTTCTTGTTCCATAAACGCAAAAACCTGTTTCATCATCTGGCAGTTTTCCCTATGAATACAGGTTCCATAATCACAATCAATCTGGTCTAATACCAGCTTTTTATCTTCCAGACGAAATTCTCCTACCGCAGTCCGCGCCATATCATAAGCCCTGCAATAGCCCTGGAAAAATTCCTCTATGATTTCACTCATTCTTTTTCTCCCTCAGTGTTTTTAAGTTCACCTGTCTTCCATCCGGATGACCGCCTGTCATATTCTCAATCTTTTTATTATCCAGAAAAGAAGCCCGCATAATGGCATCCTTGCCAAACTTTTTCCGGATGGCGTCTACCGCCTGGTCCATCTTCTCCATTTTCTCATAATCTGTGTTATCAAACAGGCTCATCTGCCGCCCCCGCTCTTCCCTGGAAACACGGCTGGTATGAACTCCCAGGTGACGAATGGGGCTTCCATCCCACAATTCATCAAACAGCACGCACACTGTCTGGTAAAGTTCATCTGTAAGATTGGTAGGGGTTGTCATAACTCTTTGATGAGACACGGTTTTCAATTCATAGTCCCGGATAGAAACAGAAACCACCTCTGCTTTGGTATCATCTTTACGAAGCCTGGATGCCACGGTCTCGCACAGAGACAGCAGTACCATTTTGGCAGTTACCTCATCCGTCACATCAAAAGCAATGGTGGTACTGTTCCCATAGCCTTTATTCTCCTGAACCGTTCCCTCCACCAGGGAAGCGTCTCTTCCATTGGCAAAATTCCAGATGCTTTCTCCCTGCTTTTTCAAATGATGCTTTAAGATTTCCACGTCTGTATTTGCCAGCTCTCCAATGGTACGGATTCCCAGTTTTTTCAAAACTCCTGCTGTTGCCTTTCCCACAAACAAAAGTTCTGATACTGGCAGCGGCCACATTTTCTCCTGGATTTCCTCTGGAAACAAGGTGTGGACTTTATCCGGTTTTTCAAAATCCGAAGCCATCTTTGCCAGATACTTGTTGCTGGAAATTCCCACATTCACTGTAAATCCCAGTTCCCGGCTAATGCGGTTCTTCAATTTATGGGCAAATGCCACAGGGTCTCCCAGCAAGTACTCCATGCCGCTCATATCCATAAAAGCCTCGTCAATGCTGTACTGCTCTACCTCCGGGCTGTATTCCCTTAAAATCCTCATAAATTGCGCTGAATATTCCTTGTACATTCCATGATGAGCCGGAACAATGGTAAGTCCAGGACATTTACGCAGTGCATCGGTAATAGGCTCTCCTGTCCGCACGCCATAGGCTTTTGCAGACAGGGATTTTGCCAGAATCACACCTCTGCGCTTGGTTTTATCCCCGCCAACTGCACAGGGAATCTCTCTTAAATCCACAGTCCCCTCCTGCTCCTTTAGCCGGTAAACCGCTTCCCAGGATAAAAAGGCGCTGTTTACATCAATATGAAAAATCACCTTGTCCAAATCTGTCTGCCTCCCTTCTTATCGGCTGCAAACCTCAAGGAAATATGCTCCTTTTTCCTTTACTTGTCCCACAATGGCTGCCGGTGTGGCAATCCCTCTGTCTTTTAAAGTTTTCAGTGCCTCCCTGGCATACTGCTCTTCCATACACACCAGAAGTCCGCCGCTGGTCTGGGGGTCAAAAATCAAGTCCTCCATTGCTTCTGAAATCTCTGCCTCAAGCCTTACTTCCTGCTTCTGGAAGTTCTTATTCCGATAAGTTCCTTCCGGAACCAGACCCATAGCCGCATAGTCCAAAGCCTCCCATAGCACCGGAAGCTCCTCTGCCCACACTTCCAGAGTCACATTGCTTGCCCTGGCAATTTCCAGCCCATGCCCTGCCAGAGAAAATCCTGTCACATCAGTACAACAATGTACCGGAAAGTCTGAAAAAACCTCTTTTGCCACTTTATTCAGAGTTGTCATACTGTTTCTGGCCTCCTCCATGGCTCTTTTGGATGCCATATCTGCCTTTACCGCAGTATTGACCAATCCGGTTCCCAAAGGCTTGGTTAAAATCATCAAATCCCCCGGCTTTGCTCCATAATTTTTCCACACCTTCTCAGGATGTACAAACCCGGTAACTGACATGCCATACTTGGGTTCTTCGTCATTAATAGAATGTCCTCCTGCCAGAACTGCGCCAGCCTCTTTTACCTTAGAAGCCCCGCCGCTTAGAATGGCTTCCAGGGGCTCTGTTCCCAGACAGTTGGGATAAGCCACAATATTCAGTGCAATTTTAGGCTCTCCTCCCATAGCATAAATATCGCTCATGGCATTGGCAGCCGCAATCTGTCCAAAGGTATAAGGGTCATCCACCATGGGAGGAAAAAAATCCAGGGTCTGAATCAGCGCCAGCTCCTCACTAATCTGATACACTGCCGCATCATCAGAAGTTTCCACTCCCACCAGCAAATTCTCATCCTGAAATCCAGGCAGCTTCCCCATCACCTCAGAAAGAATCTGGGGACTTAGCTTTGCCGCACAGCCTGCACTTTTGGAAAGCTGTGTCAGCCTTACCTTCTCCATCATAATGCAATCTGCACCTCCACAGGGCAGTGGTCAGATCCAAATACTTCCGTATGAATTTTCGCAGAAATCAGTTTCTCCTCCAGCTCCTTTGATACACAGAAATAATCAATCCTCCACCCTGCATTTTTCTCTCTTGCCTTAAACCGGTAAGACCACCAGGAATAAATCCCTGTTTCTTCCGGATAAAAATACCGGAAGGTGTCAAGAAAACCAGCTTCTAAAAACTGGGTAAACTTTTCTCTTTCTTCATCTGTAAATCCCGCATTATGCCGGTTGGTTTTTGGATTCTTCAAGTCAATTTCCTTGTGTGCTACATTTAAGTCTCCACACATCACCACAGGTTTCTTCTCATTGAGTTTTAATAAATATGCCCTGAAATCATCCTCCCATTTCATACGGTAATCCAGTCTTGCCAGCTCATTTTGAGAATTGGGGGTATACACGGTCACCATATAAAAATTTTCGTATTCCAGGGTAATCACACGCCCCTCCTGGTCATGCTCTTCTATCCCTATTCCATAAGCCACTGATAAAGGCTCTTTTTTTGCAAAAATGGCAGTGCCGGAATATCCTTTTTTCACTGCATAGTTCCAATAGCAATAATAGCCCTCCGGCGCAAAATCAATCTGTCCTTCCTGCAGCTTTGTCTCCTGCAGGCAGAAAAAATCCGCGTCTTCTTTCTCAAAATATTCGGTAAAGCCCTTCTGCACACAGGCGCGAAGTCCATTGACATTCCATGAAATAAATTTCATTCTAATCTCCTTTTCTTGTCTATTTGCACATCTTTGTACCTATTATACACTATTTTTTCTCCCTTGCGAAGGGAAAAAGTTGCGGGAAATGTCTTTACGAATCCTTTTCAAAGAGTATATAATAAATGGGTATGACGAAATCCAACGAAATACAAGAAAAGGAGAATAACAATGGGCGGAATATTTGGAGTAACCTCTAAGTCCAGTTGTACCTTGGACTTATTTTTCGGAACAGACTACCATTCTCATTTAGGTACAAGACGAGGGGGGATGGCCGTATACGGCTCTCAGGGTTTTCATCGTTCAATCCATAACATTGAAAACACACCCTTCCGTACAAAATTTGACGGAGACTTAGACGAGCTGGAAGGAACTTCCGGCATTGGCTGTATCTCAGACAATGAGCCCCAGCCACTTATGGTTCAGTCACATTTGGGAACCTTTGCCATCACCACAGTAGGAAAAATCAATAACATGGACGAGCTGGTGGATATTTCTTACAAAAATGGCTGTACCCATTTCTTGGAAATGAGCGGCGGCGGGATTAATCCCACAGAAATGGTTGCCTCTCTCATTAACCAGCAGGCAACCATTGTAGACGGTATCCGTTATGCACAGGAACTGATTGAAGGTTCCATGACACTGATGCTTCTCACCCCGGAAGGAATCTATGCTGCCAGGGACCGCATGGGGCGTACCCCTCTGATTATCGGTCACAAAGATGGTGCGTACTGCGCTTCCTTTGAGAGCTTTGCTTACCTGAATCTTGGCTATGAAACCATGCGGGAACTAGGTCCGGGAGAAATCGTATTCCTTACACCGGAAAGCATACAGACACTTTCAGAACCTTTAAACGAAATGAAAATCTGTTCTTTCCTGTGGGTTTACTATGGATACCCTACCTCTACCTATGAAGGAATTAACGTGGAAACCATGCGTTATGACTGCGGAAAACTTCTTGCCAAACGTGATGCTATGAGAGATGACGTCAATCCTGATCTGGTAGCCGGGGTTCCTGATTCCGGTATTCCTCATGCCATTGGCTATGCAAATGCTTCCGGCATTCCATTTGCACGTCCATTTATTAAATACACACCAACCTGGCCACGTTCCTTTATGCCTTCCAGACAGGAGCAGAGGAATCTGATTGCCAAAATGAAGCTGATTCCTGTGGAGGCTCTCATCAAAAACCGCAGCCTTCTGCTCATTGATGATTCCATTGTCCGGGGAACCCAGCTTCGGGAAACTACAGAATTTCTCTACAGCAGCGGCGCGAAGGAGGTACACATCCGTCCTGCCTGCCCGCCTCTGCTGTTTGGATGCCCGTACCTGAACTTCTCCCGTTCCAAATCTGAAATGGATTTGATTACCAGAAGAATTATTGCAGAACGGGAAGGAGAAAACGTCAGCCGGGAAGTTCTGGATACTTATGCAGATCCGGATTCCCAGAATTATCAGGAAATGCTGGAAGAAATTGCAAAGAAATTAAACTTCACCACCCTGCATTACCACCGCCTGGATGACCTGCTGGCAGCAATTCCTATTGAGCCATGTAAAGTATGTACTTACTGCTTTAATGGGAAGAAATAAATGACAAAAAGAAAGTGTTGCAATTCTCATCCGAAACAGGATTGAAAATTGCAACACTTTCTTTTTTACCCACGTTGTCTCTGTCTATAAATTTCCTTTAAATCTTCAATTGCCAGAACTGGATCCATGGTATGAAACATCAGATAATTTCTCTTCATAGTTTTACCAGAAGCCTGCTTATAAATTTTCCGGCTTTCCTCTCCGGTATAATAATGCCAATACCGGTAAATATATCCCATCCAGTACAACACTTCTTTAGAAAAAACCTCCCCTCTTTTAAGGTTCTCTTCTCCTGCCTCTTCCACGATTTCTTCCAACAGATACTCTTCTCCTGCCCATTGCATACGGTTATATCTGGAATCAAGTGCTTTTGCTGTATCTGACATCATAAACGCCTTCACAAATTCCAGGCTGCCATATTTTCTCTCTACAGACAGTTCAAACAGTCTACCCTGAATATCACATAACTTTAATTGTAATCCATCCATTCCCTGCCTCCTGTTTTTATATTTTCCAAAATCTCATCAAAAAACAACCCCTCCCGACGATAATTTTTACAAATTTCATTGGCAAGAGAAATACCTTTTACTCTGTTTTGCTCTGCTTCGTCTTTCAAAAATTGTCTTTCCATATGAGACAGCTCTATTTCACATTCAATTTCCACTGCACCGCAGCCCTTCTGGGAAACTGCCACATACTGTTTTCCCAACTGCAATGCAGATAAACTGCTGGTAAGTGCTTTGTCTGTAATATTACCCAAAAAGAAATTATCGATTACATAAAACATACGGTCATTTGCAATGTTACCAATAATCAAATCTTTTTGTTTCGTTTTTTCTCTATAGTTTTCATAAAAAGAGGTTCCTTTTACGCTCTCCATTTTCCCTCTGTGAAATGCTATCATCATAGCCCAATCCATTCCTACTGAAATATCCAAGGTATCTAATCCATTCATATCAAGAGAAACAATATAAAACTTTGACTTTTCATAATCACAAATAAGTGTCAATGCCTGACCTGGCTCTGTTCCCATATAAAATCCTTTTCCGAAGTCGCACCGTGCCCTGCTCTTTGGCTCAATAGCACCCTTTATCCCGGATTTAGATCCATGATATAGTAAAACCCGATTTCCTTCCAGTTTTATCTTCGATGCTTCTCTTGCAATTCTTTTCAGAATCATCTGATATACAGAAATATCCTTCTCCTTACACAGTTCGTATAGTTTAGACTGTGCAAGTCTGTTTGGCAGAACATGACCATTTTCCCAGCGATTCACCGTACCGAAAGAAACTTTTAATTTCTTAGCAAATTCTTCCTGACTCATTTGAAGCTGCAAACGTATTTCCTTTATCATTTTCTCCACTTCTACTTCCTCCCAAAACAAAAAGATATAACATCAACCATATAAAAAGTATAGTCAATGTTATATCCCTTTGTCAATAATTGGATTTCTGATAAAATCTGCCAATTAAGGTATCCGTTTTCACCACGTTCACAAAGGCTCTTGGATCCGCCTCCATAACCCGCTGAATGAGTACCTTGGCCTCCATGGTAGACACCACCGAATAAATCATTTTCCTCTTTTCATTAGAATACATTCCTGTAGCAGAAAACTCAGTGGCACTGTGGTTTGTCACCTCTGAAATAGCCTGATATACTGCCTCCGGCTCCTCTGTCACTACAAACAACGTAACTTTTTTCTGAACCTGGTATAACAGATGAATCACCTGGGTTGAGGTAAACTGAAAGATAATGGAATACAACGCCTTGTCCCATCCGAAAAGATATCCGGCAATCATCAGCACAGCTACATTCCCTACCAGAATATAGTTCCATACATCTTTGTTCTTCTTTTCTGCAAAATAAATGGCAATAAAGTCTGTACCTCCTGTAGAAGCCCCTCCCAAAAGCGCAATGGTGATAGCAACTCCGTTAATCAGTCCTCCGAAAATACAGATAAGCAAAATATCCTCTGTAATAGGAATTGCCGGTACCATATCTGTGATAAAACTGGTCGCCACAACCAGAATACTGGTCACTACGGTAAAACGTTTTCCAATGGCTTTAAAGCTGATAATCGCAGGAATTGCATTTAATGCCAGACTGATGGGGGAAAATGGAACCGTAATATCAAAAAACCGGTCACAAATGGTCTGTATCAGCAGGGTAACTCCATTGAAGCCCCCTGGATACAGCCCACCTGCCCGGACAAAGGTTTTAATATTCACTGCCATAATCACAGCACCAATCAGACCAAAAATCAACCGCTTACTTTCTTTTTTCCAATCAAATTTCCGGCCCAATGTTCTTACCTCGCTTTTGCATTCTTACAGCATATGAGCCCGCAGTTCTTCCGGAGTCTGGACGCTTAAATAAGCAGGCGCCACATCAAAGACGGTTTTGCAGCCTGTCTGTCCTTCCTGGCTTAACCGATACGCTGCTCTTGCGTATGCCGCAATTACAGAAGAAGTGAATTCCGGATTAGAATCTAACTTCAGGCTGTATTCAATCACATGGTCATGCTCATCCTCCCAACCGGTTTTTCCGGTACGGATAACAAATCCTCCATGTGGAAGTCCCTTATGTTCCTTCTCCATTTCTTCTGCTGTAATAAAATGTACAGTTGTATCATATTCATCAAAATAATTTGGCATGGTTTTGATTTCGTTTTCAATACGTCCTTTATCTGCACCTTCTTCTGCCACTACAAACACTTCTCTGGTGTGTTTTTCTCTTGTTGTAAGCTCCGGATTCTCACCGTTTCTTACTGCATCCAGGGCAGCCTCTACCGGAATGGTATACTGTCTGGCATCCACAACTCCCTGAATTCTTCTCACTGCATCAGAATGCCCCTGGCTTACCCCTTTTCCCCAGAAGGTATAATCTTTTCCCCCTGGTAAAATGGCATTTGCATACAAACGGTTCAGAGAAAACATACCCGGATCCCAGCCTACGGAAATCATTGCCACATGTCCGCCTTTTTTTGCGGCTTCATCCACAGCAGCAAAATGCTCCGGGATTCTGGCATGGGTATCAAAGCTGTCCACCACGTTAAAATATTCTGCATACTTGGGTGTCTGCACCGGCAAATCTGTGGCGCTTCCACCGCAGATAATGAGAACGTCCAGTTCATCCTTCATGTTCACGGCTTCATCTACATGGTACACCTTTGCTGTCTCTGTTAATATCTTCACATCTTCCGGGTTACGGCGTGTAAAAACTGCCTTTAATTCCATGTCAGGATTGTGCTTTACCGCACATTCCACGCCACGTCCCAGATTTCCATATCCTAAAATTCCAATTCTAATACTCATGTCAAACACTCCTATCTTTGGCTGGATTACTTTTGTCTATTAAAGTATATCAAAAAATCTTTTCTTGTCAATCCACGAATTCACCGAATTACCCAATGCCTCCGTAAAGAATCCCTAAAATATATACAAGAATCGTAAGCCCCACAAAAAAATACCGTGTAGCAGGCTCAAACCATTTTCCCAGTTTTTTCGACCTTCCAAGCTGTACCTGGTCTCTTGCAAAGCCTTTGGGACATACCCAGAAAAACATCACTGCCGCCAAAAGCGCTCCAAGAGGAATGAGATAAATAGACACCACATCCATCCAGATACTCACCATATCCCCGCTTTCAATAAACACACCAATACCGCAGGCTCCTGCTGCCACAATTCCAACAGCCGCTGCCCTGGACAAATGGAACTGATTCTGCAAAGCCTCAATAGGCGTTTCAAAAAGATTCATCAAAGAAGTAATGGCAGCAAACAAAACTGCAATAAAAAAGACGATTGCAAAAATCTGTCCAAAGGGCATCTGCTGAAACACACTTGGCAGAGTAATAAACATAAGCGGCGGTCCTGCCGACACATCCATGCCAAAGGCAAACACTGCAGGAATGACAACCAGACCAGCCAAAAGCGCTGCGCAGGTATCAAAAAACGCCACATTTCTGGCGCTGTACACCACATCCGTATCTTTGGAAAGATAGCTTCCATAAACAATGGTACCAGAACCTGCTAAAGACAGGGAGAAAAAGGCCTGTCCCAGGGCATACACCCAGGTCTTTGGATTTTTCAGATATTCCCACTTTGGCACAAACAGGTATTCATATCCTGCCGCTGCGTGATCCAGGGTAAACACCCGAATCATCAGAAAAATAAAAAACACGAAAAACACAGGCATCATGATTTTATTCATTTTCTCAATGCCCTTGGAAATACCAAAAATCATAATAAGAAAGGTCAGACCAAGCCCCAGGAAATGCCACCCCACACTTCCAAAGTTTCCCGAAATCTCTCCAAAATATGCGCCGGTATCCTTAGTTTCCATTAATTCCCCTGTGACTGCTCCCCACAGAAACCGCAGAAACCATCCAACAACGACCGAATATCCCACTGCAATGGCAAAGGATCCCAGCACCGGAATCATTCCCAGCAGCTTTCCGCCCTTTTTTCCACGCATTTCCATGGCTTTTCCAAAAGCCCCCAAAGGGCCTGTTTTCATGGCACGGCCAAAGGCCATCTCACCTACCACACCGGAAAATCCCAGAATCACTACAAAAATAAAATAGGGAATCAAAAAGGCCGCCCCTCCGTATTGTCCTGTACGGTACGGAAACATCCAGATATTTCCCATTCCTACTGCAGAGCCGATACATGCCACAATAAATCCAAACCTGGATCCAAATACTTCCCTCTTTGGCTCTGCTTCATTTCTCTTCATACATTGTCCTCCTTCTTTCACACTTCACATTAGTATAACACAAGAGGCACCTCCCAGGGAAGTGCCTCTTCATACTTTTCCTAATCTGTTTTTAGTGATGGAACAGACGAATACCGGTAAATGCCATCACCATATTATATTTGTTGCAGGTCTCAATCACTGCATCATCACGGACAGAACCGCCCGGCTGTGCAATATATGCAACACCGCTCTTATGGGCCCGTTCAATGTTGTCTGAGAATGGGAAGAAGGCATCAGATCCCAGGGTAACCTCTGTGAGCTTATCCAGCCACGCTCTCTTTTCTTCTCTTGTAAATACGGAAGGTTTCTCTGTAAACACTTTTTCCCATGCCCCATCTGCCAGCACGTCCATATATTCTTCGCCAATATAAACATCAATGGCATTGTCACGCTCTGCTCTGGTAATGCTGTCCTTAAATGGCAGATTCAGCACTTTTTCGCTTTGTCTTAACCACCAGTTATCTGCTTTCTGTCCTGCCAGACGGGTACAATGTACACGGGACTGCTGTCCTGCTCCAACACCGATTGCCTGACCATCTTTTACAAAGCATACGGAATTAGACTGGGTATATTTCAGAATGATAAGAGATACTTTTAAGTCTCTCTTTGCCTCTTCTGTGAGCGCTTTGTTTTCTGTTACCAGATTGGAAATCAGCTCATCATCAATCGCCAGTTCCTGGCGTCCCTGTTCAAAGGTAATGCCAAATACTTCCTTGTGTTCCAGGGGCGCCGGTACATAATCCGGGTCAATCTGAATCACATTGTAATTTCCTTTTTTCTTCTGTCCCAGGATTTCCAAAGCTTCCTCTGTATACCCAGGAGCAATGACACCGTCAGAAACCTCCCGTTTAATTAACAGGGCAGTATCTTTATCACATACATCTGAAAGGGAAATAAAATCTCCAAAAGAAGACATACGGTCAGCGCCTCTGGCTCTTGCATAGGCACAGGCAATAGGAGAAAAATTCTTCCAGTCCATGTCGTCTACCCAGTAGATTTTTGCCAGTGTCTCAGTAAGTGGAAGCCCTACTGCAGCTCCTGCAGGAGACACATGTTTAAAAGAAGTTGCCGCCGGAAGTCCTGTGGCTTTCTTCAAATCCCTTACAAGCTGCCAGCCATTAAAAGCATCCAGAAAATTAATATAACCTGGTTTTCCTGATAACACCTGAATAGGCAGTTCCTCATTATTTCCCATATAGATTCTGGATGGTTTCTGGTTTGGATTACATCCGTATTTCAATGCTAATTCCTTCATGATTGTTCTCCCTTCCCTTTCTTATTTGTTTTTATTCACGATTCTGGTTTCATAAGTACCTGTTGCAATATCAATAAAACGTACAAATAAAGACACCTTGTTTTCCTCATTCAGACCTTCCCATACTTCTTTGGTAAAGGCATCAATATCATTTGGAATACCAACTAACTTTGGTTCTCCCTCAAAGCTTGGAAGAGGATTTCCGTCATGCATATAAGTATGAATAAAATGTCCCTCTCCTGCAACCGGATTTTCATAAGCAAAGGTATAACGGTTACATGCATCCGGATTTCCATTATTGCTCTTTAAAATAGACATGGCATAATTATATTTCCCATTTTCCACATGCATAATACCGGAAATTCTTGGTGTATAATTCGGAGCATCTGGTTCAAATTCCCTGCTTCTTAAAGACTGCTCAAAGGTCATCTGTTTATCCATTCCCTCATAAATAGTGTCTGTCTGGTCTCCGTTTGTTACAATGGTCTTGTTTCCCAGTACCCGCACAGGAGCATAAATAATCAAGCTTGGGTCTACCAGTTTGGAAGGGTCAAATGCCTGTGTGCGAATACCCTGTCCTTCTTCCACAAAAACACGATTCCGGCTGTTTTCACTTCTTCCCATAATAAAGTATGCAGCCACTGCCTTTTTTCCATCCTCTGATTTTCCAAGCACAATGCCTCGTCCCGGATAGGTATTTTCTTTCAGTTCATTTACCAGTGATAACATTTCCATAAAATCAATCTCCTTTATATTTGGAATTGCGCACTCACAGAGTGCAGTGAATAGATACCCGGCTGCTTTTTTATAAATGTAACATGCAAAAAAGCCCACTGCCCGGGCATATATGCCCAGACGGTCGGCTTCCCTGGCTTATACTCCCTGTGGTCATTTCCACTTCCGTCAGTCATATAAGCACTTAAAACATATCATGTTAAATATGGCTTGTCAATCCTTTTTTTCTTCAAATCTTAATAACAAATAACTTCATATCCATTCTCTGTCACCAGCACCATAATCTCCCACTGTGCAGAAGGCAGACCATCTTCCGTATACACAGACCATCCGTCACTGTCATCCACATAGATTTCATAGCTTCCCATATTAATCATTGGCTCAATGGTAAACATCATGCCAGGTACCAGAAGCATTCCGGTTCCAGCCTGCTGTGTATATCCTACCCATGGATCTTCGTGAAAATCCAGTCCGATTCCATGACCGCCAATTTCCCGCACCACAGAATATCCATTGGCTTGAGCATGTTCATGCACAGCCTGACTCATATCCCCCAGATACCCCCAGGGCTTCACTTTTGCAAGACCTTTTTCCACACATTCTCTGGTCACATCCACCAGCTTCTGTTTTTCCGGACTCACCTGTCCAATGCAGAACATTCTGGAAGAATCTGAATAATAACCATCCAGAATTGTAGACACATCCACATTAATAATGTCCCCGTTTTTCAGCGCCACATCCTCTGACGGAATCCCATGGCACACCTGCTCATTGATGGAAGTACACACGCTTTTAGGAAATCCTTCATAACCAAGAGGCGCTGCCACTGCTCCGGCTTCTTTGGTAATCTTTGCCACCCAGTTGTCAATCTCCTGTGTGGTAACTCCTTCCTGAATATGCTCTGCCACATAGTCTAAAATGGCAATGTTAATTTTCGCACTTTCTTTGATTTTTTCAATCTGCCCCGGTGTTTTAATGAGTTCATGGGAAGGCACCAGAATTCCCTGATTCTCATACATCTTTAGTTTTTCATCAAAAGCCCAATGGCATTTCTTATATTTTCTGCCACTGCCACACCAGCAGGGCTGATTTCTCTCTGGTAATTGCATTTTTACTTCTCCTTTATTTTATTCTCTGATAGGCAATTCTCGGCGTTCCATCTTCTACATGGATAATACCACACCTCTGGAAGCCATTTTTCTCAAACACACGCTGCATCACATAATTATCCTCGTGGGTATCTCCCCGTACATTGCCACACTGCTTAAAGCACCAGTCCAGGCAAAAGGAAGCTACCCCTTTTATCTGTCCAGAGGATGCCATTCTGTGCATGGTTCCGTAAGCTCCCTCCTGAATCCACTTTCCTTCATAAATCTTCTGATAGGTGGCATCCGGCTCTGTACAAAACATAAACACACCAGCCAGAGTTTCCTGCTCTTCACATACATAGAGCCATCCCTGTTTACAGTCCCGTTCCACCAGCTCCCTGGAAGGGTATCCGGCTTTCCACTGAGTGGGATTCTCATGCTCCTGCATAAACCTTCTGGCTACATCGTAAATTTTCATAATCTCAGGAATCTCCTCAAGCCTTGCTGTTCTAATTTTCATAACTATATTCCTCTCATGATTTTTTCTGAACTAATGCACATTATAGCACTCTTTTCTTTGATTTTCTACTTTTTCACTTTCACAAATTTTCAGATATTTTATGAAATTAAAACAATTAATTTTATCTATTTAAAACTTTTTTATCTTTTTTCTATTTTTATATTGACAGATACGATATATACTGTTATAATTCAATTATCAAATAAATCAAAGGACAAAAACACAGAAAGGACTGATTCCACCAAAACATTTACGATTTACTTCATAATATAAAAGAAAGGACGGTACGGACCACCAGAAACAGTAACTAACTTCCAATAGAAATTTTATAAAACAAATATTTCAAACGAGGTAAAGTCCAATGGATAAGGAAATACGTTAAAAAGGCATCATTCGAAAAATAAATTCAGAATGATGCCTTTTTCATATGTTTTTTTATTTTTTTACCTTTACTCTCCGCCTAATTTGCTTGCAATAAACCAGCCTAATCCAAAGGTAAGTATGCCGATTCCTATCATCAAAACAGAGAAGCCGCTCCAGTCTGTTTTCATTAAAATAGCAATGGGAGACGCCAGAATTAATCCGATAATTCCATAATAAGCATGGATTTCAGCTTTTGAGAAAATAAATTCTATGAGCTTTGCAATTAAAAAGATACCGATTACAACACCAATCCCAAACGGCGCCAGAATACCAACACCAGTTGCAAGTCCGCCCATATCAAATTTCACCAAGGCATCTACAAAGTCATTGATTGCCTTTAAAATGGTATCATAATAGCCCAGCAACATGAGCATCATGGAACCGCTGACTCCCGGCACTACCATGGTTGCCGCAGCAATAACACCTACGCCAAACAACTTGAGAACATTCACAAAACCAAAGCTCACATCTGCGCTGGCTCCGCCTGTTTCACCTAAAAGCGCCATCAAAATAACCACGCCAAAGAAAATCAAAAACGGAATGATTTTGCTTACTGTCACCTTATGCCCTTTTACTTTTTTGAAAATAAAAGGAAGACTTCCCGCAATCAGTCCGCAAAAAGCAAAGTTTGTGGGAATTGGCCAGGTTGCCAGCAGGAACTCAAACAGCCTTGACAATGCAATAATGGCAATTCCTGCTCCCGCAAAAATAGGAATCAATAGCTTCATGCTTTCTTTAAACTCACTTTTTAAATGTGTAATGGCATGAATCAGTCTGTCATACAGCCCCATGGCAACCATCATGGTTCCACCGCTGACTCCCGGAATAATATTGGCAATTCCAACTACCATACCCTGTAATATTTGTTTCATCATGTTTTACCTTTCTTCTGATTACTTTTCTAAATTGTTCTCTCATCCCCCCAGAAGAACAGCGCTACCGTCCCCGGACCTGTATGAGAACCAATGACCGTACCAATGCTGTTAATCACTACTTTTCCGTTCAGATTCGGGAATTTCTCTTCAATAATATCCGCCACTTTTCTGGCGTCCTCTTCACAGGCAGAGCAGGACATAAAACACTTTCCATTGTAGGAAAGTCCACCCTGAGCATGTTCCTCCATACGTTTCACCATTTCCCGTATCACCTGTTTTTTCCCTCTGTACTTATTTCTGGGAATGAGTTTTCCCTCTGAGTTTACATTCATCAAAGGGCAGATGTTCAATGCCTGACCCACGAATCCTGAAACCTTGGAAATTCTGCCTCCCCGGATAAAGCTGGTTAAATCTGTAGAGAAAAACCAATGATGAAGCCTGTTCTTGTTTTCCTCTGCCCATGCAGCATTTTCCTCCAGGCTAAGACCTTCCTCCTGCTTATCTAAAGCAGCATCTACCAGCATACCAAAGCCAGAAGAGGCTGCCAGCGAATCAATGACAATTACCTTTCTGTCCGGATACTTTTCTTCCAGCTGTGTTTTGGCAATATTTGCAGAATTCACACTTCCGGAAATTCCTCCTGACAGAGTAAAATGCAGAATATCCTTTCCTTCTTTTAAAATCGGCTCAAAAAAGTCCATATACTGCTGTGCATTGACCTGGGCAGTAGTAGGCTCTGCTCCTTTGGAAATCCGGTCATAAAATTCAGCAAAAGGCATGGTCTTTCCTAAATCATCCGGATACTCCACCCCATCCATCCGGTAATGAAAACACACATAGGGAATCTTTCTTTCTTCAAAATAAGCTGCCGGCATATCCGCAGTAGAACAGCATGTAATCTTATATTCGCTCATTAAGGTAGTCCTCCTTATCTCCTTCTTGTTATGGCTTTTGCCAACAGCCTTATTTTAACACTGATTTCCCTTCTTGGAAAGTTTTATTTGAAAACAGCCTGATTTTTATAGTTCAGGGCAATATAGCTCTTACCTCTGTTTATCTTAATTTCCCTGCCATTTATATCATAAAATTTCAGATAAGAATTTTCATTGTTTTCTTCCTTGGACCAGGTAATCTCCTGTACTCCGCCATTAGAAACATAATAGCCTTTTGCATCGCTTGCCCCATCCCAATCCAGTTTTTTGTGTCCGACTTCATCACGTACTGAAATCTCAGTTTCCAGTACAAATACATTGGTGAATGCCAACTGCTCTCCTGTTTTTCCGTCAACCTGGGCAGAACCATTGATATTTTTAAGATATACCTGTTTCTCAGCATCATAGGTAAAGGAAGAGGATTGGGCGCCAAAATCAATGTCCACCTGGGTACAGTCTTGTCCTTCCGGTTTCACCTGCTCTTCCATACCGTAAAACTGGAAAGCAGCTCCCTTCTTATCCTCTTTTAAATCTGTCCGAAGGCCCTGGGCTTCAATATAAGATGCTAATTTTGTTCCATCAAAGAATCCTGTATGCTCCAGAGCATATCCCTGATTCAATTTATCCTGATCCCGGCCAAAAAGACCGCCTGTATTAGTAATTCCTTCAATCTGGTCTAAATCCAGGGCTTCCAGATACTCTGCTATGGTGTCGTCAATGCCCCAGTTCACATAAAAGGCATCAAACCCCTGGGAAAGAGCCGGGAAGTAGTAGCGGCAGCTACGAATAGGGCATACTTTTGGAACCTTGGTATAGTCTCCGTACATTGCCATAAATCTGGTGGCGTCTCCCTCTACCGGAATTTCAAAAATAAGGTCTGCCTGTCCTACTCCGTACTGAGGCATGGCTTTCTCCACATTATTCACCATAACAGCCACGGGACGTTTTCCAATAGCTCCCTCCGATAAGTCTCCCAGTCCGGTAAGCAGGTTCTCATTCGCCGGAACTTCCTGAGCTTCCTGTTCCACCTCTGCTCCTTCCACCGCATTGGTTTCTTCCTGCTCTTCAGGCTTCTCCTGCTTTTGTACTGTCTCCTGCTTTACCGGCTCCTCCTTTGGCGCTTCTTTCTCCTTACATCCCATAACCCCTGCCAGCATAGCCAGCACACTCATTATCACCAATACTTTTTTATACTTCATACATTCACCCTCCCACTGGCAAAATTCTTTTTCTTTAACATACCATAGACGAAAAAAAGTTGCAAGATAGCAAGATAAGGAGAAATAGAAACCCAGAAAAAATCCGGCAGCTACCCGGAAAATACCTTCCCGAATAGTCCACCGGACTTTTACACTTCTTTTTAAAAGCTTTTACTTTTTTATTTTTCGCCACGACGACGTGCCAGTTCTGCTACGTTGGATTCCACGCGCTTTTTATTCAATGGATAGATGAAAATCAATGCAAGAGCAACTGTAGTCAGACCAATAATCGGTACGATACAGGAAATTTTGAAAATGCTCTCTGTAACAGCTGGGTCAAAAGCAGTTGCTGTGGAATATCCAGCCAGAGAAAGAAGCGCACCTACCATACCGGAAGAGAATGCCTGTCCCAGTTTTCTTGCAAAGGAATATACCGCGTAAATAGTACCATCTTCACGAATACCATTTTTCACTTCTGCATCGTCAATAACGTCTGTAATCATAGCCCAGATAATAGTATTAAAGAAACCAAGTCCAACAAAGGCAGCCACATAGAAAATAACATAAACCCATACATTATCTGGATGTAGAATAAAGCAAATCACATAACTTGCTGCACCAAACAAACAAGATACGGTTGCTAATTCTTTTTTACCAAATTTTGCCGCCAGTTTACTTGCCAGTGGAGCACAAATAGCAATAATGGATACATTACTAAGCAATGCTACTACAGACTGTGCCTGTGTGTTTCTGTATACATTTGGGAACACATAAGCTGACATTCCCTGCATACCCAGCATAGCCAGAAGCAGAAGAAGCGCGGCAGCAACAATTCCAAGAAGAGCACGGTTAGTAATAAGGCTCTTTCCAAGTGCAAGAAGGTCCAGTTTCTGATTGTTTGCCGGAACTGGCACACGTTCACGAACCAGGTTATAGCAAAGCAAATAACAGATTACGGCTAATACAGAAAATGCACCTGCAATGATTGTCATACGACTTCCAGAAAGTACTGGATTACCATCTACAGTAACATAAGCAACTAACGGTGTACCTGTACCAATAACAAGGCTGGCCAGAGAAGATCCTACGGAACGCCATGTTGATAAAGAAGCTCTGTCTGTTGGATCTGCTGAAATTGCAGAAGCCATAGAACCATATGGAATATTAATGGAAGTATAGAAAATAGAACCCCACAACAAATAAGTTACAATCATGTATGCAACCTTCACTCCATATGCCATATCTGCAAGCCCTGACTGATAAATCAAGAAGCTGGCAATGGCTACAGGTCCGCACATACGTTTAATCCATGGACGGAATTTTCCATCTTTTGTTGGTTTGGAACGGTCTACAATCTGTCCCATTGTAACATCAGTAAACGCATCCACAAAACGCGCTGCCATCATAAGCATACCTACTACTCCGGCAGATAATCCCATAACGTCAGTATAAAATTTCATCATGAACATAGAGGATAATATGAAGGTAAAGTCATTACCGAAATCACCAAACATATAACCCAGTCTGTCCTTCATTCCAAATGCCGGAACAGAAGAATTACTTGTTTTCGCCATCTTTATTTCTCCTTTTTTTATGAATTATTGTATTTTTTATCATACCTTTTTAATCTGAATCAGTTTTGCGTTAAGACTTTCTACAAATCCCTCCGGTGCAAGGCTTCCGGCCAGATCACTGATTCTGTCCAGGGACATACTTCTCATCATATCCCACATGCCTTCTCCTGGAACGACTGTCATATTCATGGTCAATTTAATTGCTTTTGCTGCAATTCCAATTGCCTCCGGGCATTTTGCCAGTTCTTCCAGTGTATCCTTGATGCTGTACATGCCTTCTGGGAATTCCATTGGAGCTTTTAAGTCCATATCGCCAACTGTACTGAACCAGTTTGCAACACCTTCTGCACGTTCATTTACTTCTGGAAGCACATAGATAGCAGGTTCTTTTTCCACTTTTTCCAGAGTCATGGTATCTTTCAGATCTCCTGCCTGTGCAGTAATGATGTTAAAGCCATCTTTTAAAGCTACCGTAAATACGAATACTTTATCAGCTGTAAGCTCTTCTACTTTTTCACCGTTTAAGAACAGTGTTACAGAAGGCTGGTTAGAATATACACGGATTTCTGTAGTTTCTCCGGCACGCTGTGCATAACGTTTTCCACACAGATGAACCATTGGTTCTTTATTCCAGTATGCTTTGTAGATATAGTAGCTGTCTTTCTTAATCTTTCTGTCCATGGTCACAAGACCTTTGTTATTTCTTCCGGCTACGCCACCTTCATCACGTGCTGCACAGCCAAAGTCAAACATGTTCCATACATGGCTGGACCAAATCCAAGGACGCTCATCTAATACTTTTGCCATATGTTCATGATACAGTGCCTGATACTCTTCACTGTAGTCCTTGCATGCAGGGTTTGGTCCGTGATAAGTAATAATGCCTTCACATCCGTACTCAGAAACACCAAGGCAAATGTTTGGATGAATCTTGTGGAAATTGTCAAGCCATGGGCCATTGTCTTCCATCTTTCCGCCGTACCATCCGAAATAATGGTTGTAGCTTTCCGTATCTGTAATATAGTGCATTGGTCCTTCAATTGGTGTCATAGATACATGAGCAATGGTTGTCAGACGGCTTGGGTCAAGTTCCTTTGCCAGCGCATTTAATTCTTTATGATTTTCCACTAACTGTTCGGAAATACCACCGATGAGGATTTCGTTGGAAATTCCCCAGAAACAGATAGAAGGATGATTGTAATTCTGAATAATCAGCTCTTTTAACTGGCTGATGCAGTTTTTGTGAGCTTCCGGATCCTTGTTCATCACACTGATAAATGGAATTTCAGCCCATACTACAAATCCTAATTCATCACATGCATCATAGAAATCCTGTGAATGCTGATAATGAGCCAGACGAATTGTATTTGCACCCAGTTCTTTGATGATTCTCGCATCTTCAAAGTGATCTTCTCTTGTCAAGGCATTTCCTTTGTATAACTGATCCTGATGACGGCTTACACCACGAAGAGGAGTCTCTACTCCATTGATAATAAATCCTTTGTTTGGATCACAGGAGAAGCTTCTTACACCTACACGTGCAGAAATTTCATCGTGTGTCTCATTTCTTCTTTCCAGTCTTGCTGTTACTGTGTAAAGATATGGCGCATCAATTTCCCATTTGGTCACTTCCGGAACATATACAGTCACTGCTGTGCTGTCTGCCGGACGGCATGCGCTTGCAACTTCTTTTCCTTCTGCATCACAGATGGAATATAATACTGTAAAGTTTTCGTCAGCTTCTTTTACATAAGAAACAAGATCAAAGGTTGCTCCGCCACAGTCACATGGCTTTGGTGTCACCTGGATTCCAGGACCTCCGTAATATTCCAGATCAAAATGTGCGTCTGGTACGCTGATCAGATTGACGCCTCTGTACAGACCGCCGTAGAAGGTAAAGTCTGCAGACTGAGGATATACGCTTTCTTTTCTTTCATTGCTGCATGCTACAACCAGAAGGTTTTCACCTTCTTCTTTACATACTTCTGTAATATCTGCACGGAAAGTAGAATATCCACCTTCATGATATACAACTTCTTTTCCATTTACATATACCGTAGCCTGCTGTCCTGCTGCCAGAAACTCTACAAACACTTTACCGTTACCTAAAGGCTGTTTCGGTGTTTCAAAAGTTTTTGCATACCAGTATCTTCCTTTGTCATAACTTCCATTTCCGTCATGTCCATCAATTGCGTTCCAGGTATGAGGAAGATTAACGGTCTGCCAGTCTGTTGGCATCACTTCCGGAAGACCCACATCCTGCTGAATAAAAGCCCAGTCTTTGTTTAAATTAATCACATTGCGCATGATTCATTCTCCTCTTCTTTGTATTTTTTCATCTTTTCGTAGCTTTTTTGCATTTCCTTTTGTATAATATTATATGTAGTTTTTTCGCAAAATAACAGTGATGATTTCCATTGTTTTTTGTATTATTTTCAGATTATATGAGGAAAACTTATGAAAAATGAACAAAGCATCAATTTAATAGAAAACATCTTACGGGCAAATTACATACCAGTATATCGTTTCACCCTTCCCTGTGAGCATCCTGACCAATTAGATTTGGGGCTTCGCAGTTATCTTTTAGGCATTTCCAACACTGCGGAGTTTTTCAATGGCGCTTTCGAAAAATTAAAGCCCAAAAAGATTTATTTCACCACAGATAAATTCCGCTGTACCTTTGTATTTTTCCTGCTTCCTGATGAGAAAACAGTTTTACACTGCGGTCCTGTACTCTTTGAAAAAATTCAGGAGGAACGTTTTGAAGAAGTGTTTCAGACCCTCAATCTGCCGGAAACCTACCATGATGCACTGGAGGCTTATTACCAGAAGCTTTGTTACCAGTCATCTTATCCCATGTTTGAAAGTCTGTTTCTGGAGCTTGGAAAAACCCTCTATGGCTCTGCCTGTGAAATTGTACACTCTAATGCCGACTTTTTTGACCACTGGAATGCAGCCTATGAAAATTGCCTGAGAGATACAGAACATCCTTTTTCCAATATTGATATGATTGAGCAGCGTTATGAATCGGAAAATGCCTTAATCAGCGCTGTAACATCCGGACGGGAAAGCAGGGCTATGGAAATGACTTCCCAATTTGGTACGCACTTCCTGCCAAAACGCACTACCAATAATTTAAGAGATATTAAGGATTACACCATTACTCTGAACACCCTCCTTAGAAAAGCAGCAGAAAAAGCCGGCGTACATCCTATCCACATAGATTCTTATTCCAACTGCAATATCGCCATGTTGGAAAAGCTCACCTCTGTGGAGCAATGCCTGGCAGCCCAGCGGAAAATTGTCCTTGGCTACTGCCAGATTGTAAAAGAACACCAGCACAAAGCACACTCTCCCCTTATCCGAAGAGTGGTTGCCTACATAGAAACAGACCTGGGCGCTGACCTGACCTTGAAATCCCTTTCCAGCCATCTGGGTGTAAACGCCAGTTATCTGTCTACCCTGTTTTCCAAAGAAATGGGAACTTCCCTCACAGACTACGTGAATAGCCTGCGTATTTCCCATGCTAAAACCCTGCTGGAAAACACAGATGCCCCCATTAAATCCATTGCTTTAAGATGTGGTATTGGAGATATTCATTATTTCACACGTTTATTCAAGAGAATTTGCGGTGTGACGCCAAAGGGGTATCGGGAGGCTCAGAGCACGCTAAAACAAGAAAATAGCAAAAAAAGGTAAGGGGAAAATGTTTCCTCTCCTTACCTTTTTATTACGTTTTACCTTATCAAAAATTTTTTAAATTATCGCTTTTCTATAATTATTCCTTGAATATCAACACCACACTGTTGAGCTTTTAAGACTTCCTCACATATATCTTTATGTTTTGTTTTTTCACATACCTCATAAAAAACTATATTTCCAGTATTCACCAGTGTTTGTACTGCATGTAAATCTGTTAAAATACTATTTAGTATGAGTACCTTAATGCCATATTTTTCAAATACTACCTGCACCTGCTTAGCCAATTTACAGCACTGTTGGCTTTTAAACAGTGAACCTGTCAAACATATTTCTGAAAGATTCTTTTGTTTAACAGACATAATAATAGGCAAAACTGACATTTCCAAAGAACCATTTGGCTTATTACCTGTTTTTTTCTCCCATTTATCAAGCCAAGAATCCACAATCCCCTTCGCTTCCTTTTTCTCATTAGTTACGGAAACTATTGAAACCTCTTGTAGACCATTAATATCTTTTTGTGTATGTACATATTCACTAAAAAGATATCGAATACCATAAAACATCACTGCAAGAACTCCACCAGCAACTAAACCAATTATAATATAAATTATATTAGAACTCTTTGTCTGTGATTCTGGTTCGACTAACGCGGTACTATAAGACATCTCTAAATTTTTTCTATCTTCTCTTACACGTGCAAGTTGATCATAATAATTCCACTTTAAATTATAGTAATTTTCTTTATCTGCAGCCAGCGACATTTTCTTTGTCTTCAGTATATCTGATGTCAAAATTTCACATTGTCCAACATCTGACTTTATCTGTTCTATTCCACTTTGAATAATTTCTAAGATGTTGCGACATGCCTCTTCATCAAAATGAATTACTTTAAATGACATGAGCCCAACTTCATTTTCATAGGGTTCAAATCCAATAGAAATAAGTTCATGAATATATGCGTCTTCACTATCTATCCCCAAACGAGTTCTCACCATATCAAAAAATTCTTTTGACTTCACAATTTCATCACATTTACTGCGTAAACGTAGAACATCTTCCTGAGTTGCCCCACTTATAAGACAGCTTAATGTTCCTTCAAAGACTTCTTCTGGGTTAATTTGCATCTTAATAGATTCATCTAAATATTTTGTATACATTTCATAGTATGATTGATATGTTGCCAGTGCCTCTTCTTGTCTGGCATACACTTTTTGATCTGCCTCTGAATAATTCTTTGTCACCTGATCAGATGGGGTTGCTTCCTTACTATTTCTGTTTTGTATAAAACTAAATACCCCTGCAAGGATTCCCATTACAACCATAACGATGACTATCTTTTTCCATTTTTTCAATAAATTCATCATAAAATCTAGCATACTTAATTTTCTTATCTCGTTCATTTCTACTCTCCATATTTATAATATTATTTTTCCTGTTTCCATTTTTTCATGAGCATCTGAAGAATTGCACGCATATCAATCAAAGCAAAAATCAATAGTACAATAAGAAGTATCGTTAATAAAAATGGATTAGATATCCAATAGAATAAAATTACACTTATAAGCAGAGAAAACAAAGAAAATATAAATCCTTTTCCTAAATGAACCCCTTGCTGTTTTATCATTGACCATAGTCTTAATAACAGTAATATTATAAACGAAAACATTAGTGTTACTACAACACCCTGTACCCCAAACTTCCTAGCACTAAAAATGGATAATGCAACATTGATGATCGATGCAATAACCGTACTTTTCATAATAAAAGATGTTTTCTTTTCTGTCATGAATAATGTACTAATAAATGCAGCCACTGCATTTGCTGAAACCCCTATAATCGTTGCTGGAATTATTAAAACTGCATCCTGATATTGCGGACCAATATAAAACGGAAAAATTATTTTAATAAAAATAATTAACATAGCTGTAATCCAACACATAAATTTTAATAATATATCAACGAAAGATTTATAGATTTTTTTTCTATCCTCATCATGAGCCATTAAATATGCTGCTTCATTCCATGCAAATTGAAAAATTGATAAAACTACTGTCACAATACTGGCTAAACGGTTTGCTACTGCATATAATCCCACTTCATATTCTCCGACAAAATTATTTATAATAATCCGTGAATAACCACTTAACAGCCAATATGAAATCGTTGCAACGCATAGGGGAATAGAAAATTTAACCATTCTTTGTATAATTTTAAAATCAATGTCATTGATCCTAAAGTTTTTAATTAATCGCAACTTCCACTCAATAACAATAATCTGCAACACAATCCCTATAACAGCGGAAACATATAATGCTTTTACATCCCAATGAAAAAAGACAATTAAAATTACATTCAATACAACAGATACAATAGTATTTAATACTCCTGAAAATACATACAATGTATTATTCAAAAATACACGCGCTGAATATGCATATACATATTGAAAAGCAAAAGCCAAACCATATATCAAAATGTAAAGATAATAATCAAATTTCATAAACTGATTGATAATTCCCATTAAAATACTATAGATAAATATTCCCACCATACACACTACAAATGAGTTTGTAATTAATGCATATTTATCCTCTGATTTCTGCGAATCAAAAGAAAATCTAAACAATGCATCCCATATCTGCACAAATGCAATAGGGGCAACCAGATTTATGATAGAATAAGCCAAGTCATAGTTTCCATATTGCGCAGGATTAATATAGACTGTATATAATGGAAACAGGAAAAAAATTACTAATTTTGATAATACATTACCTGCAAAATAAACAAAGGCAGTTTTTGCAGCTCTTCTCAAATTTAACACTAGATCCTCCTCATTCTATTTCTGATATCCAATTAAATTTGCAATAAAACATTTTATTTTCGTGGAAAACGGCTGCCAGCTCCCATCAAAATGATGAATCGACAGTGTATTCTTTGTTATGTTTAATTTATTTGTTTTAAAATCTTTTGGACACATATATTCACTGGATAAAATCTGGACACCATCAATATTTTTACATTTATCTGAATGGTCATATCCATATTTTTCAAATACAAGTGTATTTCTATCAGGACACGGAGTCATATCATATGTTCCATCATTCAGCTTAAATGAAATATTCTCATATTGTTCCATGATTTCCTTGACAATTGAATTGCCCTTTTCAGCACCAAATCCCAGCCCTGTTGCAATACACTTATTTTGTGTAGATTCAATTCCAAAAAAAGCATTATAATTCAATAAAGAATCCAACGGTTTAATCAACTCAACATCTGTATCAAGATAAATCCCTCCATAATGATACACAATATATAATCTGGCATAATCTGTAATAAAAGCCCACTTTTTTGCTTCATAAGCTTCTCTGACATACTTATTAGTATCTAAATCAAAATTTTCTTCATTCCACAACTTAATTTCATAATCCGGACAATATTTTTTCCAACTATTGAGACATTTTCTTGCCATTCTTGGCATCTTTTTGTCACCGAACCAACAAAAATGTATTATCTTTGGTATCATATGCTTTTCCTCTTATCTTTTTTTCAATTTTGTAAGTAAAACAATAAGACATTCACTCCAAATACCACAAATAAAAGCTATCTTATGTAATTTATTAATATCATCTGACTTAAGATACAACTCTTTATATTCTCTCATCAATTTTCTTAGCATTACAAATTCTTTATGATATTTTTTTCTGTCTGTTTCTATGATATTGATTAGCAATGACAACATTTGATTAGCATATTGTACTTTTTGCAAATTAACAATCTCTTCTCTATATCCTTTTTCTTCTAATATTTTAACAATACCGGAGTAAGCATCTAACACTGTCATTTTCCCCAGATTAAACTTGCTCCTCGTAATACTAACCGTATCTTGACGGTAATAGTACAAAGCTATATCTTGATATACAGTCTTTTTACATTTTGATATATATTCACACGTAAATGGTGAATCTTCACCTTTACGTATCGCTTCATCATACAACATATCTTGCAAAATTGATTTTTTATACATCTTATTCCATGCAAATCCATAATACTTCTCCGGTAAGATTGCATATTGCATTGCTTGTTCACGATCCAAAACCTCTATGTTCTGTGAAAACGTTTTGCTACATTTTCTCCCATTTGCCTCTTTAATCTCAAAGTTACAAACTGACATATCTGCATCATATTTTTCAAGATTATCATACATGATCTGAATCATATCTTTATGAATCCAGTCATCTGAATCAACACATACAATAAGTTGTCCTTTTGCAATCTTTAATCCTGCATTACGTGCAGAAGATAGCCCTCCGTTTTTCTTATTAATCAAAATAATCCTTGCATCCATTTGTTGATATTCTTCGCAAATCTTTTGGCAATCGTCTGGCGATCCATCATTAATCAAAATAATCTCCAAATTCTTATAGGATTGATTTAATATACTCTCTATGCACGTTCCCAAATATTTTTCCACATTATATATTGGCACAATAACAGAAATCAAAGGTTCTTTTATCATTTTTTACACTAATCCCTTTCTTAATTACCATTTTACAAAAAATGTATCCAAATCAACACCTCTTGGTAGCGCAACTAACATAAAAATAACATTAATTGCAGAAATAATTATAAATACTGCTCTCTTGCTTTTCCAGGACATTTCTGATGTAACAAGTCCAAACACCATGAATAGCATCAAATCAAATAATCTATACGTTCTGTTAAATTCATTTACAAACAATAAGAAACCCGAACAACTAATTCCAAACAACGAATATCTCAAAAGATAATTAACAGCTTTTTTCCTAATTTCAGGCACTGATTTATTATCTTTTGACAATGTATTTCTAGCCCCAAAGTACCATAATAAAAGCATTATAAATGCCGTAGACCCCGCCCATATAATAAGAGAGTCATATCCTGTAGAAACAGCCAAATAGTCATATACTTTTACAAATAAGATACTTTTGGACGCGAGAAAAAGTAAAATCGGCTTTCCAAAAGCAGCAATAAATATTCCAACAAACACATGTAGACCTATTTCCCATTTAGAAATTTCATAGTCTTTTCTTGGTTTAACAAATACCACATACATTAAAAGAAGCGCCATGAGAAATGCCAGCCTATGAAAGAATACTGCAATAATACACATCACTATCGCTTGCAGTTTTTTATCATGTAAGCTCAAATACATTGCATAAAGGATTAAAAAGGTTGCTATTGTATTCCTTATCTGGATACAATCATAATACATAATGAAGAGAGCATAAAAAAATAAAACATAATTAATATATGGTATTATTTTTCCCCATTTCCAAAAGACAAAAGCAATTAATGCCATAACTAAAATCAGAAAATACGTATAACTCTCCAATCCAATACCATGCAAAATATCTGATATGGTTTTAATTCCTATTTCAAAAGGTAATTTCATTTCTCCATTATAAATCATAAGATATGTAGAATAATCTGAATTATTTTTTGAAAAAATGAGAAAAACAGCTTCTACAACAAGCAACAAGTAATTTAATCCCTTATTTTGCTTCTCATGCTGTTGTATTAACAAAAAAACGGAAAAACACAAAATCAATGAATATGTATACATTTTAGCCTCACAATCACTTATTTATCCATGTAGTAATTAAAACTTCCCATAAATAAACGCTACCTGTCCCACATACGCGAGAATTATAGTAAGTCCTGTTAAAACAAAAAATAGAAATAATCCTCCTATGGTATTTAAATTTAATATTGGATAAGATATTTCCACTCTTTTTTCTGCTTTTTTATTACATCTTATTACGGAATAGATAATTTCGCAAATGGCAAATACTATTGCTAAAAATGTCCATGAATAAATTTGCTGAATTCCTTCTCTTATTGTAACAGACTGTACTAATAACGAAATTGCCTGTGAAAATGTCTCTGCTCTAAAAAATACCCATGTAATACAAACGAAAATGTATGTTACCACAATTGACCATATTTTTTTCTTTGTCTTACCTTGTTCTGGATGAATTAAATATTTATTCCGTAATTTCATAAATTCCTTATGAATGACTAATGCGATTCCATGAATTCCTCCCCACATAACAAAATTCCATGATGCTCCATGCCAGAGTCCACCAATAAGCATTGTTATTATCAGATTGAAATATCTACGGATTTTTCCTTTTCTATTACCTCCCAAAGAAATATAGAGGTAATCCTGTAACCAAGATGATAAGCTGATGTGCCATCTCTTCCAAAATTCTGTTATATTATATGAAATATATGGCAAATCAAAGTTTTTATCAATATTAATTCCTAACATTTTTGAAAAACCAATAGCCATATCTGAATATCCTGCAAAATCAAAATAAATTTGTAAAGAATAACTTATAATAGCCCATAAACATGTAGCTGAATTAAATGCAGTAGGTACCTTAAAAACCTCATCGACAAAAACGGCTAAATGATCTGCCATCACCATCTTCTTAAACATGCCCCAAACAACATATTGTATTCCTATCTGCAAATTCTGCAAACTTACAGAACAAAACCCGCTTTTTGTTTGCTGTATGAATTTATCTGCTCTAACAATAGGACCTGAAATAAATTTAGGAAAAAATGCAAGATATAAAGCTAGTTCGTCTAGCTTTTCAAAAACACAATATTTTTTTCTGTACAAATCTATTAAATATCCAACTGCTGAAAATGTGAAAAAAGAAATTCCCAATGGCACAAAATGAATAATCTTAGTTTCATATGTAAATCCTAAGATTTCCCCTATACTTTGTACCAAAAAATCACAATATTTATATGTGATTAGTTGTCCAATAGAAAAAACAATTCCACAGGTAAAAATTGTTATGAATAATCTTCGATTATTCCTATATTTATTCATTCCTTTTGATACGAAATATACAATAATCGTCTGCAAAAATAAGCAGATTGCAGTTTTCCAGTCTGAAATTATTATAAAAGCATAACTTTCTACTAATAAAAGGGTACTATATTTTTTGTAGGATTTTTGTTTTAAACACCGGCATCCTCCTACATAAATCCAGTTGATGAGATATATTACTAAAAAAAACAGAACATATCGAAAACTTAAAAATGACATCAATCAACCTCCAACTCTTGTATTTTAGATACAATCGCCTCTGCAATTACTTTATGACCATATTTATTTAAATGACCACTGCCTACACTTGTATTACTAAAGCCATGGGCTAACACATTCTTTTCATCATAGAGTTCAGTAAATTCATCTGTTAAATCACAAAAAATAATATCTTGCTTTTTACATTCCTGCTCAAAAATTTCAATGTCTTTATTTGAATGTGAATATGCAACGTCTCCGTCTTCATTTAAATACTGAGATGGCTGGTAGGCAATAATCAATGTAACTTCTGACTCTTTTGCCGCATTTGAGGCTATCTTTAAAAATTCAGCTAAAACCTTATTATAATCATCTGCCTCTGTTTCTTTTCTTTCTTTTCCATTAGTATCTGATACTTCTTGTCCGCCTTGTAAAAGAATCCAGTCTGAAATTTGCTTATAAATAACTTTGACAGCCGGTATTTTTTGCATATTATACATTATTCCGCTGTCATAAGATGGAATTGGCAATGAATTGCCATCTACAACTAATTGCATTTCATCAACAGACATATCCACGCTATCTGTAACTAAAACTACATGTTTCTGAGGTTTATGCGCTTTAAGTGCATTTTCCATGTTATCGACGCACCGGTATAGCGTATGACCTGACATTCCTATATTATACGTATGATAATTAGGCATCATCTCATTTAACAATGAACCAACATTTTCATTCTGTGCAACCTGTGCAGCTTCCATATTAGAACTTCCCATCAGCAAAATATCTGTTTTTTCCAACTCATCGTTAATATTATTAAATCCTTGAGAATCCACAAAAAACCAAGAAAAGCCTTCTTTCATAGTTGTTTTTAATTGCTTGGCTTCCCACACATAGTCAGTTGCACCTGTTTTATTTTCTACATGCACCCCATCATAGGAATACACTATACAAAATAAAGATAAGAGTAATACTGCGCAGATACCAGCTATAAATGCTTTACCTACCCATTTTAAAAATTTTTTAATTGTCTCTTTTAAATTTGTTCGCAAAATTACTCTACCTCCTAATTATCTAACAGCTTCAACCCAATAATCATATATCTTTTGATATGAATAGTTTAAATTCCACTCTTTTTGGGCACTCTGAGAACATGCACTCCAAAACTCATAGTTCGTAGACAGTTTTATGATTGAACTGCACCACTCCTCTTTTTCTTTTACCAAAAAACCAAAGTCTTGCTTTACGACTTCTTTATTAAATCCAACATCGGATGCAATTACCGGCATTGCTGCTGACATATACTGAATTAATTTAAAACCACCTTTTCCTCTTGTAAAATTATCATCCTCTAATGGCATTATTCCTATATGACTATCGCGCATAAGCTCTAAAGCTTTTTGTCTATCCCACTTTATATTTTTGATTACTAAATATTTTACATCCGCCTTGACTTCTTTATTACAGACACACGTTAAAATCAATTTTTTTGAAAATTTCTCCTCAAGAATCTGAGCTGCTTTTTCCAAATACGGCAGACATTTCTTTAAATATGGTATATTAGTTGCTGTAGCTAACCAAAGCATCCTAATTTCTTTATTGTAATTTTCTTTTCTAATGTTAGTATGTTCAAATTCTTTTCTAACATAGTCACCATCTGTTGTAGGTAGAAAATCAACTTTTGAAAAACTTTGAGGGGAAATACTTTTTTTAAGATAATTATTTAAGACAACTATCTTATCTGACTCATTTTCTAATAAATCCCATTCTCTTTTGCTGATTTCTCCACTTATTTGGATTGCATCATCAAAATCCCAAATCACATATGCATTTCTCAGTACTTTTCTTTCGAGTAAATAATGAATTGTTGATTGTATTTTAGGACATATTTCGCGGTTAATAATAACAATGTCCGGTCTGTAAAAAAGAATATCTTTTACTAGATCAGAAAAGCTCTTCAGTAAAATCACTGCGCTATACATCAATTTGTTAAACCAATTATTTTGGAAATGATATCTTTTATAAATAAAATTCGGAACAAGTTCTCTATAGCGAATATTTTGTATATTCATTTCATGAAAATACTGATAAATCCTATAATATCCTGACGGATTAATTTCTTTATTGCGCAAATATATTGAAATCTTTTTTTTCACTTCAATTTCTCCCTATTTTTTAACAATATTGTCAATCATGAACTATAGATATTTCTCATATCATTTTCAATGCTTCTGATATCTATTTTTTGCAATATCTTTTGTTTATCTAAATCCTGAAACTGAACTCCCTTTGTATCAATTGCCTGAATGATTGAATAGATGCTTTGCGCTTCATCCTCACCGCTTTTAAATAAAAATCCATTTTTCTTATGGCAAATCAAATCCCTATTTCCACGAATATCAGAAGCCAGACAAATCACATCACTGGCTAATGCCTCCATAAGCGCCACTGATAACCCCTCTCTTTTAGAAGGAAATACAAAAAAGTCACTTGACTTGACAATAGAAATAACATCTTTTCTATATCCTAATAAGTGAAATCTTTCAAAACAATTATTCTCTCCTGCTAATTTTAATAATTCCTTTTCTTTTTCACCTTGTCCACAAATAATATAATGAAATTTCTGAGGAAGTTTTGCCAAAGCCTCTAAAACCACCTTATGATTTTTATTACTGTTCAATTCTCCAACAGATACTATTAATTTTGTATCTTCTTCTAATCCCAGCTCTTCTAACAGCTCTTTTCTCTTTGGTTTCATAGCCTTAATATGCGAAACATCTACTCCTATACCAGGAACATACTTAACACAGCCATTCTTTTTTAGTTTAAATTTTTTAGCAGCTTCATAATCTTCACAATTAATAGTAATTAATGTATCTGTGAAAAGTGCACCACATCGCTCAATATTCCTAAACAAAAAATTTTTCAGGAACTGATTCCCTTTAAAAAAGTGGAATCCATGTGCAGTATATATCATCTTGCTATAGTTATAATAATTACTTCTTCTATTAGCAAAACGACAGATAATCCCCCCTATTGGAGAATGACAATGTATTAAATCATAGTGTTCCCTGTTCATCAACTGTAACGTTGTCTTGTATGATTTGAATAAGCTTTTAATATCATGCATTTTCCTTGGAATTGGAATCTGATAATATGCAATTCCCATGCCATCTAATGTTTCTTGAAACTCTTTGATTTTCTCGTCAGATATCGTACTACCAAATTCAAAATTGCACCCAACTTCCACCTTATATCCTAATTCCTGCAATAGCTTAATATTGTTCATATTAAATTGTTGAATCATAGATACAACTGACGCATACATTAAAGCCTTTTTCATTACATTTTCCCCTCTGTAAGTTTTATAGATTCCTCAAAAGAGTATTTATTATAATCTACCTTATACAATGACAGTCCTTTTTCTATTGTAAAGTTTCCAAATATTTTATTTATATATACATTTTTGGCAAATAATTTGATAAAGGGATTAAAAATCTTTACAAAGAATACTTTATGCTGATTCAGTTCGGCAATTTTCCGAATCAATTCGCTTGTACAAACATATTCTGTATTTTGTGGTAAAAATACACCTGATTCTTCATAATCAATCATCAGCTTAACAAATTCTAATAAATTTCCCAAATACAACATACTTCTCTGATTTTTCATTTCTGGAAATATTGGAGTTTTCCGTGCAAATTTTGCTAACATGGGATAATTTCCTTTTGAATTTCTCCCATAAACCATAGGAGGTCTTAATATAACAATTTTAAAACTATTATCTTCTAATGTTTTTATTTTAATTTCTGCCTGTTTTTTACTATCGCCATAAAAGTTATCTGGATTTAATGGTGTATCTTTTTTAATAATGCACTGCTTTCCTATTTCACCACTACCATATACAATAACAGAACTCATAAAAATGAACTGTTTTACTCCTTCATCTTTTGCTTTTCTTGCTACTTCATATGTTAAATCTGTATTCACACGATAATATAAAGCTTTTTGACTTTCATCCGGTGTGGAATGAGCTAATCCTGCCACATGATAAACAACATCATAAACAGAAAAATCATACTCTTTCCACTGCTCATTCCTCATATCCAATTCATCTACCTGATAATCATCTTGATATTGTTCTAAGTATTTTCGGAAATTACTTCCTATATAACTTCCTTTTCCAGTAATTAATACGTTTTTCATATTTATCTCCATTTCAATGCCAGTAACCACTGAGACAGGCAGCAATAATTCAATTCTGCTATTTTTCCTTCTTGTTTATCTCACCAGTACCACCCTCAACAACACCGTCTGATTTCAAAACAGAAAATATAGTTCCAATAAAGCATTTTATATCAAACCATAATGACATTTTCTTAACATATTCACCGTCTAATTTAGCTTTTACTTCAATTTCCAGTTCATCTCTTCCATTAATTTGAGCCCATCCTGTAAGACCTGGTTTAATATCATTTGCACCGTACTTATCTCTCTCTTCTATTAAATCGTACTGATTCCAAAGCGCTGGTCTTGGTCCTATAACAGACATATCACCTTTTAAAATGTTAAAAACCTGTGGTAATTCATCCAGGGAAGTTTTTCTTAAAAACTTCCCAACTTTAGTAATGTATTGCTCTGGATTTGATAATAAATGTGTTGGCACCTCTTTCGGTGTATCTATATACATTGTCCTGAACTTTAAAATATTAAAATACGACTTATGAATTCCAACTCTTTTTTGTTTAAACAAAATCGGTCCTTTACTATCAAATTTAATCCATATACATAATATCAAAAATACAGGACTAAGTATAATTAATCCGCAAAGTGACATAATAAAATCAATGATTCTTTTTAAATATTTACTATACATTTTATATTCTCCACTAATTGTTATTCACTTTCTGGTTTCATATGATAGGTAGGAACCATTTGGGCAACCTTTTCTTTAATATGCTCATCATCTTCATAACAGGCAGTCTTTAATTCGGATAACTGTTGGAAAAATTCTTCTTCATTCATTTCGATAGGCTTTCCAATATGAATTAATTTATTTGCAGTTTCCTTCATGCCTTCCTCTGCCATTAAAAGTTCCTCATAAAGTTTTTCTCCGGGACGTAATCCTGTATATTGGATTTTAATATCAACATCCGGTGTATAACCTGACAAACGAATAAGATTTCTTGCCATGTCATCAATTTTTACCGGCTCTCCCATTTCCAACACAAAGATTTCTCCACCTTTTGCATAAGCTCCAGCCTGCAAAACCAAAGATACAGCCTCAGGAATGGTCATAAAATACCGAATAATATTTTTGTCTGTAACTGTCACTGGTCCGCCTTCTGCAATCTGCTTCTTAAAAAGGGGAATTACACTTCCATTACTTCCCAATACATTTCCAAAGCGTACTGCCACGAATTCTGTATCTGACATTTTATTAAAGCTCTGAACAATCATTTCGCACAATCTTTTAGACGCCCCCATAATATTTGTTGGATTCACAGCTTTATCCGTAGAAATCAGCACAAAACGCTTAGCCCCATAATCACTGGCTGCCTTTGCCGTTTTAAACGTACCAAAAACATTATTCTTAATAGCTTCGTTAGGGCTGTCTTCCATAAGCGGCACATGCTTATGTGCTGCTGCATGGTAGACAATCTCTGGATGATAGGTTGCAAAAACCATATTTAAGCGATGCGTATTCCGTACAGAACCAATGAGCACTTCCAAATTTAAATCTGGATAATGACGTTTTAGTTCTTGCTGAATCTCATACGCATTATTCTCATAAATATCAAAGATAATCAACTGCTTTGGCTGATAAGCGGCAATTTGTCGGCACAATTCACTTCCAATGGATCCGCCACCTCCTGTTACCAGAATTACTTTATCCTTAACATACCCCATAATTTCATTCAAATTTACCTGAATTGGTTCTCTTCCCAGCAAATCTGTAATTTCCACATCACGCAGTTTACTTACATTTAATTCTCCATCAATTAACTGATATACTCCTGGCAATGTTTTCAATTCACATCCCGACATTTTACAAATTTCCAAAATATCCTTTTTTTCCTGTAGCGGAGCAGAAGGAATTGCCAAAATAATGCTATCAATTTTATATTTTTCTACATTACTTAGAATTGTAGAGCGGTTTCCTACAATCGGAACACCATTGATATAACGTCCAACTTTATTTCTATCGTCATCTATAACACAACATATTTTCATAGTTAATAGCTGGCTATCTATGATCTCTTTAATAATTACTTTTCCAGCTTCCCCCGCTCCAATTACCATAACGCGTTTCCATTTGTATCCCCTTCCAAATTTCTGATCCTTCACTTCTCGTAAGTGCCGAAAAAACCGATAAGAAAATCTTATTCCACACACTAACACTGTCTGTAATAAAATCTGAAAGAAGTGATAACTCCGCGGCATAGAATATTGAAGCAAATACATTCCCGTTATCTGTACAAAAAAAGAAATACCATTAGCAACTAACATATATCCCAGTTCATGGACACCGACAAACTTCCATAGGCTATGATACATTCTGCAAAAATAAAAAACAATCAGTGTTAAAACTATATTAACAGGCATATAATGGTATAGATTTGACAAATAAGGTGCCATAATTCCTGCATATGAGAAATCAAATCGCGCCATTAAAGCAATTACTGATGATAATGCTATAATCACAGCATCAATCAGAGCCAGGAGCAGGGCTCTTCTTACCCATTGTAAATCTAATAAATGTTCTTGCTTATTGTTCTTTTTTTCCATACTTCTCCTTTGTCCTTCTTTCCGGCTTTTATCACAAATATATACATTATACTATTACAGAATACTTTTCTCAAGATAAATTTTTGCTGTCTCTAACGCTGCTTTCACTACTTTATCCATATCATAATACTGATAGCTTCCCAGTCTTCCCCCGAAAATCACATTCTTTTCCTGCTCTGCCAGTTTTTTATACTGTCTGTATAATTCCATATTTCTTTCATCATTCACTGGATAGTAGGGTTCCATTCCCTTTTTCCATTCAGTAGAATATTCCCTGGAAATCACAGTTTTTTCCTGTTTTCCAAATTCAAAATGTTTATGTTCTATAATTCTGGTATATGGTACTTCCCTGTCTGTATAATTTACTACTGCATTTCCCTGATAATTTTCCATATCCAGCACTTCTGTTTCAAACTTCACAGTACGATATTCCAAAACGCCAAGACGATACCTGAAAAATTCATCAATCATTCCTGTAAATACTGTTTTTTCTGCCAGATTTTCACTTTCTTTTCCCAAAGAGAAATAATCTGTATCTGTTTTTACCTCTACTCCATCCAGCATTTTCTCAATAATCTTGGTGTAACCACCTTTCGGAATTCCCTGATAAGGATCATTGAAATAATTATTATCATAAGTAAAACGGAAAGGAAGCCTTTTAATAATAAAGGCAGGCAGTTCCGTACATGGACGTCCCCATTGTTTTTCTGTGTATCCTTTTATAAGTTTTTCATAAACATCTTTTCCGGCTAACATCAGAGCCTGTTCTTCCAGATTTTCAGGTTCTGTAATATGCAAAGATTCTATCTGCTTTTGTATGATTTCCTGTGCTTCTTTAGGTGTCCGGATTCCCCACATTTTACTAAATGTGTTCATATTAAAGGGAAGATTGTATAATTCGTCTTTATATACAGCAATCGGAGAATTAATATAATGATTAAATTCTGCAAACTGATTCATATATTCCCATATTTTTTTATCTGATGTATGAAAAATATGAGCTCCATATCTATGAACCTGAATGCCTTCCATTTCTTCACAGTAAATATTTCCACCAATATGTTTCCGTTTTTCAATTACCAGACATTTTTTTCCTCTTCTCTTAGCTTCATATGCAAATACAGCACCAAACAAACCTGATCCCACAATGAGATAATCATACTTCATGTTTTTGAACTCCTATCAAACATTCTTTTGTGCAATTATATACTATATCCCCAAGAAAAGCAAAATCTTTTACCTTTCTTCCAAATACCCCCTCAAAAACTCATAAATCTCTTCTTCCGTAGGAGGGCATCCCAAAAGATGATGTTCAAACTTTCTGGTACACTGTCCGATTCCCAGCTTCCCTGTTTTTCCCCGATATCCCTGTCCAATACAGATTTTGTCCTGAAGTTTCTCAAGCAGTCCTTCTTCTTTTAGTTTCTGTAATGCCGGAAGGAGATATCCGTAGCAGGCGCTGCAGGATTCTACCTCTTCTACTGCATCTGCAAGCTCCACTATCTTGCGCTCTCTTGGTGTGGAGATTCTTGTTTTCGGCTGGTTTAATTCCCGAAATTCTGCCAGTTCCCAGTCTCCCAGTCCAACTCCCAGATTTTCTGCTATTTTAATATAGGGTACTTCTTCTGTCTCATACCCCATGAGATGGCACACAAATGCATCACAAAGCACCGGGTCTGCTGCTGCCATAATCCGGTTCATAACTACCGGGTTCCCACCATCCTCGAAATCCCAGTCTCCGCATATATTGTCCACCACGATAAAATCCTGGCGCAATCTGGTTGACAGATGAGCAATGGGTTTGTGAAGTCCCATGGCGTGGAAATGTCGTTTCTCTGTATTTGGAATTAATCCCTTCATATTTTTCAAGGCACAAGTGATTTTTGTCTGGCAATGGCCTTTCATCACCGGCACATTTATTAGAAAATCCAGCTTTATAGCTTCATCACAGATTTTCAAATCCAGCCCCGCACAGTCATAGGTTTCATAAGTGTCCTTCTGCAAGTCCAGGAAAGGCACCTGATATTTCTCAGCTATGTCATAGTAACCGCATAGCTTTGCTGCCTCTGCTGTTTTGTCTCCTACCCAGGAGCCTTCCAGTATCACCAGATTCCGAAAGTCATGTTCCTGCAGGTATTCAATAATTCCCGCTATAATTTCCGGATGTGTAGTGGCTCCCCAGGAAGGTTCTGACGGAGATACCAGATTGGGCTTCATACCGATTCTGCATTCTTTTGACGGAATTCTCTCTGCCAATTGGCTTTCTTTTAGAATTTTTTTTGTCATTTCTTTATAATTAGTGCCGTAAATGGCTAAAATTTCTGTGTTTTCCATTTTTCATCCTCTCAAATTAATTCCTATGCTACATTCTTTGCTATTCATTCTATCCCATCCCCCGCCTAATTACAATGGAAAACCCTAAAGATTTTTCTTGCTTCTGCTCTCTGTACCAGATATACTAAAAATCGACATACAAAAGAATTATGGAGGAGATTATGAAAACGAAACCATCTAGCAATGTAAGTATCAGTAATATCTACAAGCTAAATGGCCAGGTGCCTCTTGGAAAAGCCATTCCTTTTGGCATCCAGCACATCCTGGCTATGTTTGTGTCCAACCTGACCCCGATTATTCTCATTGGCACTGCCTCTGGTCTGGATCAGGCAAAAACAGCTCTACTGCTGCAAAATGCCATGTTTATTGCAGGAATTGCAACTTTGATTCAGCTTTATCCTGTCTGGCGCATTGGCTCCGGTCTTCCCATTGTTATGGGTGTGAGCTTTACCTTTGTAACGATTCTTACTTATGTTGGCGGCACTTACGGCTATGGGGCTGTTGTTGGCGCTGTTCTCATAGGCGGTATCATGGAAGGAACCCTTGGGCTTCTGGCAAAATACTGGCGTAAGATTATCACCCCTGTTGTAGCTGCCGCAGTGGTTACTACCATTGGTTATTCTCTTCTTACCGTTGGCATCCGTTCCTTTGGAGGCGGTTATACGGAAGACTTCGGTTCTCCAAAGAACCTGATTCTGGGGACAGTTACCCTGGTTGCCTGCCTGCTTTTTAATATTTTTGCAAAATCCTTCTGGAAACAGTTATCTGTTCTTTTTGGATTAGTAGTTGGTTATATTCTGGCATCTGTTATGGGAATGGTTGATTTTTCCGGTATTCTGGAAGGAGGATTTATAGCACTTCCTTCTCTTCTGCCTGTTATGCCGGAATTTCATGTAGGCGCTATTGTTTCGGTTGCCATTATTTTCCTGGTATCTGCTGCGGAAACCATTGGAGACACCTCAGCGCTTTGTGCCACTGGTCTGGAACGAGAAGTAAGTGAAAAGGAAATTTCCGGCTCTCTGGCTTGCGATGGTTTTGCAAGTACTTTATCCGGACTTTTTGGCTGTCCGCCGGTGACCTCTTTTAGCCAGAACATCGGACTGATTACCATGACAAAAGTAGTAAACCGTTTTGCCATTATGACAGGCGCTGTTTGCATGCTTCTTGCAGGGCTTTTCCCTCCTATTGGCGCATTTTTTGCCTCACTGCCTGATGCTGTTTTAGGTGGATGTACAATCATGATGTTTGGTTCTATTATGGTCAGCGGTGTGCAGATGCTGGCAAGAGCTGGTTTTAACCAGAGAAATACCACTATTGCAGCCCTTTCACTGTCTGTTGGTATTGGAGCTACCTCTGCTACAGAAGCTGGCATCTGGCATGTATTTCCACAGATTATTCAGGATGTATTTGGCGGAAACTGCGTGGCAGTGGTCTTTGTAGTGTCCATTCTTCTGGATTTACTGCTGCCAAAGGATATGGAAATTCATAAAATTTAGTAAAAAGCAAGAGGAAGGCTTCTCCCGAAACGGGGCGTCCTTCCTCCTGCTTTTTCTTTAATTACATTTTTTTCTTCTTGCTGTCAGATACAGTAAAAATAGAATTGCCACACCTCCGGCTAAGACAAAGAGAAAAACCGGTGTTTCATCTCCTGTTTTGACACTTTCTTTTTTCTCTTGCTTCTTTTCCTGTTTCTGCTTATCCTGTGATTTTGACGGTTCTGCATTCATTTCCTGGTGAACCTCCTGTCCGGCAAGATTTTGCTCTGTTTCCTTTTGTGGCTCCTCCTGCTTTGGCACCTCTAGATCTGTCACTTCACTATCCTGCTCTTCAGGTTCTTTCGGTGTTTCGGTTTCTCCTTCCGGCTTCTCAGATTCTTCTGGTATTTCCCCTCCTCCTTCCGGTGTCTCAGGTTCTTGGGGTGTTTCCCCTTCTTCCTCCGGCTTCTCAGGCTCTTCCGGTGTTACTGTCTCCCCTTCCTGTTCCGGCGCTTCTGGTGTTTCTTCCTCTTTTGGCGGCTCCTCCGGAACCTTATCCGACTCCTGTTCTTTTGCTATGACTGCCACTGCATCTGCCCCTTTGCCTGTGTCTGCTGCCGGCGCTGCCCTGACAATGATTTTGTCTGCAGTTTCATCTTTGCCTACTGTAAGCATTCCGTTGGCATCTACTGTTGTATTCTGGCTCTGGTTTCCAATCACAGTCCAAACCAGTTCCGGAAGGGTTCCTGTTTCACTCTTTACCGTAGCTGTAAATTGCTGGGTTCCACCTTGCAAGACTTCTACTGCTTCCGGCGTCACAAACAGAGTAATCTCCTCTGGCTTCTGGTTTTCTTCCGGCACAGCAGGTTCCTGAGTTTCCCCATCTTCCTGTTTGGAGGAACTTATGAGCGTAAGGTAATCTGCTGACATATAACCATACATCTGTTCAAAGCTATAGTTCCCACTGCTTTTTACTACACCTTCCCGCTTTTCATCTAGTACCCCATCACTTTGAATTTCATAGAATCCATCTTTTGCCTCCTGGTTTCGTACCAGCACTACATAATTGGCTGCCTTTCCTGTTTTATACAAAAGTGTGGAAGAAGCAGAGGGTTCTTTTCGTATATTCACAGAAACATGCTCCTTTGGCACAATTTCTTTTACTGCCAGGGTATACTTCCCTGCATCTTTTTCTCCCATTGTGTGATCCAGTCTCCACACAATATTTGCCGCCTTCTCTCCCCAATAAGGGTCCGAAGCATATTTTACATTTAATCCACTGGCTTTGTTTCCAAGAAATCCCCCGTTGTAACGATAGTCCTTTGGATAAAGATAGCCTTTTGACATCCAGCCATTGGCAAAGTCTTCAATGCATGCAGCAACACTTTCATACTGATTCGCATTTACTCCCGGAGCTTTATCCGTAGCATTTAACCCAAACAAATTGTTCTTCTGCTGACTGATGCTGCTTTTTCCCCAATTACTTTCATTGGCTGCAATTCCTGTCATAAGAAGTGCATTTACCCCATATGTATTCTGATTACTTACAAAAAGCTCTCCGGTGTCTTTCATCTTAGAACCTTCCTTCAACGTCCCATCCAGCATCTTATTGACTTCTATTCCTGTATAAGATGACTGACTCCGCATAGGAAGATACTGGAAATAATTATAATAAGGTTCTTCTGGATTTACAGATTGCCCCCTCTCATCCTTCCGATAATCTGACACCATCACACCATAGTCTCGGTAAAAATAATGTCCATCATAACTATAATAAGTGATTCCTGGCTCAAGATAGGATGGGGCCGGACCATTATTCAAACTGGTAGCATATCCTGGTGTTGTCATGTCCTGCACAATGTGATGTAATAGTTTTCCATCATTTACTTCATAGCAGCTCACTGCCTTTGCCTGTGAAAGATTCACTACCTGCACTTCACTCTCTTTTACCCAGCCTACTACCCCAGAAAGCATAAACTTGTATTTTCCATTTGCATAACCCAGATATACAGCGTCTGCACCATAAGCTCCGTTGGTATATCCTGGTTTAGCTGTTTCCTGTTCAATAAATTCCGTTACTGCATTGTTTTTCGTGCGGAAATTCACCACCTGAGGTTCTCCCGTCCTGGATTTATTGGGACCTTCTGGATTTTCAATTAATTTGGGACCACTCTCCACTTTCTTCATGTTTCCTTCTTCATCCATAGAAGTGACACTCTCTTCCTGCCTTTCTCCAGATGTATCTGCTGCAAAAACTGGCGCTGCAAAGCTACAGATTCCGAGAATACTAAGTCCACAGACCAGTCTCATCCATTTTCTTCTATTCCATATTTTCATTTTCAATCTTATCCTCTGTTCTCTTTATTTGTGGCAAAGCTTGTTTTACCTCATTAAATGTAACATATCCTTAATATCTTTTCAAGATTATTATAACTCTTTAAGAACCCATTAATTTTCTAATAATTTTCTATTTTTACTATTATTTACTGTAAATATCTGGTATAATAAGGATAACAAAACACGTCAATTTATTTCTATCTCATACAAAAGCGAGGTGACCCCGTATGATGAAAGCAATGAAAAAAACGCTGGCTTTTTTGCTGGCTCTGGCACTCATTGGAACTTCTGGTGTTTTCTCAACTTTACATGTTTCAGCAGCAGAAAATAAAGAAGCAAAAGAACCACAAGTTGTTTCCAAAACAGATACTAGTATTACCTTACAAACCCAGGAAAATCTGGAATACGCCCTGCAGGTAAAAGATGAAAAAACAGATACCATTATCTGGAAATGGGCTGCAGACGATCAATACAACCTTGAAAAACAAACTGTTATATTCCAGGATTTAAAAGCAGACACAGATTACAAATTTACCTACCGCGAAAAAAATAGCCAGGAGGAAACAGAACTCCCTGTCTTTACCATTCGCACAGATGTTCAAAAAGAGCAGGAAAACATTACTACTCCTGATAATACAAAGCCTCAGGAAAATAACACTACTCCTGACAAGACAAAACCTCAGGAAGATAATACCGCTCCTGACAACACAAAGCCTCAGGAGGATAACACTACTCCTGACAAGACAAAACCTCAGGAAGATAACACCGCTCCTGACAACACAAAGCCTCAGGAAAACAACACCGCTCCTGATAATACAAAGCCTCAAGGGGAAACTCCTCCTTCTACAGATAACACGAATAAACTCCAGATGGCAACTCCTCCCTCTGATTCCCATGTAGATTCTCCTACAGATGAGAAACCAAAAGGAAATAATACACCATCAACGGACATTCAACCTACAAAAGATACCACCCCGAAACCAGTAAATGCCCCTGATGCACCCACTGCTTCCTCTGTTACTGATACTGAAATCATTTTAAATACAGAGGAAAAACAAGAATATGCTATGATTCAGGATGAAAAAGATTTGGTATGGCAAGCTTCAGGTATTTTTAAAGACTTAAAACCATCTACCGATTACAGCTTTGTTACCAGAATCAAAACAGATACTGAAATCAGCGAGAATAGTAAACCATTAAAAGTGACCACAAAATCATCTGCCGCCAAGGCTCCTGCTACTCCTGAGCTTTCGGAAAAAACAGATACTCGAATCCAGATTCATTCTGTGACAGGCCAGGAGTACTCCTTATTAAAAGATGGTAAACCGATTAGCTGGAACACAAGTGGTAATTTTGAAAACTTATCACCGGAAACAGAGTATCAAATTGTTACCAGAATCATCTTCAATGATGAAGAGGCCATGCCAAGTGAAATCAGCAAACCTTTGATTATAACCACAAAATCCATAGCAGCCCAAGCGCCAGAAGCACCAAAACTGTCTGGTCGCAGTGAAACTTCCATTACCCTCCAGGCTCAGAAGTCTCTAGAATATGCTATTTCCACGGATGGAACTACTTGGAAATGGCAAAGTGGCAATGTTTTCAGCGGCTTAAAAGAAAATACTTCTTATCAATTTATTGCCCGAAAAGCCTTTGACTCTGATAAAGCTATGCCAAGTAAAGAAAGTCCTGCTATCACCTATAAAACCTACATGGCTTTCCGGGGTACTATTGAAGGCATCAAAGCGAATGGCACCTATTACCGTGACACAAAACTAACTGCAACTGCTGTGGGTACTGGAATGAATCAGACTTCCCCTGGTAACTGGGATTCCCGCTGGGTTCCTAAAACCTGGACTTGGGATGGAAAAAATTACAGTAGTTGGAAATCTGCCCCTTATGATGTAACTTTTGTTCTGGATAAAGTAGGAGATTATTGTCTCACAGTAGGGTACGAATTAGAGGAGCACACTTCTGGTTCTTGGAAAGGCACTGGCCTTACCAAAACCTCCAGTGTTTCCTTTAAAGCTGTAGTTCCAGTTTACACCATACAAGCATCTTCTGATAAATATGGCAAAATTAGTCCTTCCGGAACTATTGAGGTAAAAGAAGGCAGCAGCACAGAATTTACTTTTACTCCAAACAAAGACTATAAAGTTTCCAAAGTATTCGTAAACGGAAAACAAGTGACTATCAAAAATAACAAATATACGATTTCCAATGTGAAAGCAAACCAGACCATCTCCGTATCTTTTGAACGAATTGATGGACGACAGATACCAAAAACCGGAGACGAAAGCCAAATTTTCCTTTATACGGTTCTCTTTGTATCTGCTACTGCTATATTCCTATTGGTTATAAGAGCACAACGGAAAAAGAATCACAATTAAACACTTCTTTCCCAGAAAGATAAACCTATGGTAAGTGCAAAATAATTCGACGGATTGTGTTGCCCTAAAAATTATTCCATAATAATCATTAGAGAATGCAAGCATTTCACTTCATCTTCTCTTGCTAGAAATGATAGATGCGAGCATTTTACTCTATCCGATTTATGGAGGTGTGCTCATGAGAAGCAAAAGAATACCTGCAGAAGAACAATACCGTCTCATCATGGAATGCCGTCAAAGTGGATTGACAGATCATCAATGGTGTGTGGAACACGACATCAAACCGGGAACTTTTTACAACTGGGTAAAAAGGCTGCGTCAAAAAGGTTGTGTGGATTTTCCAGAGTCAACCGGAAGCAGCTATCGTGCACCAGAAAGTCAGGAAGTTGTCAGAGTAGATTTTCATGATACTGCCCCACTCCCAGTTGAACAGCCATTCAATGTGATTCCGGTATCTACGGAAAGAAATAACCTTCCCGTAGCAGAGCCAATGAAGCTGTCTGTAGGAAGTATCTCACGAAGAAGCTTTTTGGTACTTCCAGTGAAAAACGGAAAGATATTGATAGTCAGCTGAATCTTTTTGATGAAGCCGAGCAGGAAGCAGATCCGACATGGAAACA
>ENA-OROQ01000120-OROQ01000120.1-human-gut-metagenome-genome-assembly--contig:-NODE-120-length-118957-cov-20.4812_pt1 | contig 118957 bp, 115 predicted proteins | sample MGYA00242136_ERZ509062 | MGnify/ENA primary metagenome ERZ509062 (study PRJEB26280, sample SAMEA2338735) | human gut metagenome | biome: human gut; feature: human-associated habitat; material: faeces...
ATTACTATTTTGTCCATCTTCAATTACTTGCATAAATTCGATGGACGCGTCTTATGATCAGCATTTAACCCTGCCCGCCTGTTCACCGCATGTGAGCATGGAGATATTTTTCCCGGGTAGCGATACCTCCCCGGATATGTCGCTCCTGCTTGTTTACATCCAGTACCTTGCGAACTTCTATGGCCAGAGCCGGATTGATCACTTTCAGGCGTTCTACGCAATCCTTATGTTTGGTTGTCACTAATTAGAACGGTTTCATCTAAGCCTAAATCACCGAAGATTCGTAAGTAAATATCTACGTTACCATCCTTGTCTACTTCAATTTTCTGGATAATCCGTTTAAGCTGTGCATTGGTCATCTGGTGAACATCGGAAATATCTTCAATCTCTTTAAACGTGCGATTCAAGATTGTTTCCAGTTGTTCACCTTTTGTCAGGTGATAAGCAACCATTTTCAACTCATTCTCCAGACGCTCGATTTCCTGTTTTGTGCCGCCGATTTTTTCATTCAGTTCCTCACGTGTAATGAGGTCATCGGTGTACATATCCATGTATTTCTGACGCATTTTTTGAAGCTTGTGAAGCTGTGCGTTCAATTCCTTTTCGTAATTCAGGTTCTCATCCTTGGCTTTGTAAACCCTCTGGAATTCGCCTGTTACGTGACGAATTACATTTTTCTTTGCTTTCAGCAGCTCGGAAAAGTATTCGGACAGAACTTCAATCAACTCTTCCTCGTCCACTGTCTGAGCATTCGGGCAGCTATCCGCCCCACGTCCATTATGACCGGAACATACCCAGCGAATATAAGTATTCTTATAAGTACGAACAGTTCGTCGAAATGACCAGCCACATTCCTTACATTTAATCAGAGTAGAAAACAAATACTTATTGCTCTGCCGTTCCTTTGTTAATTTAAAAGTCTTGCTTCTGCACTCCAAAATCTCCTGTGCCTTTTCATACATTTCCGGCTCAATAATCCGCAGTTCCGGACGTTCTGTTACCATCCACTCCGTTTCATCTTTTTCCGTTCTCTGTCCGGTCAGGAAGTCAGTTACTTCCTGCTTTCCATTGATAATTTTTCCGGTATAAAGTTCATTCGTTAAAATCCGGCACGTCGCATTCTGGCTCCACTGACAATTACGCTTTGTTCGGATGCCTTTCGCATTCAGCATGTTTGCAATCTTGGCGGCACCATATCCTTCTTCGATATACCATTTATAAATCTGCCTGATAACAGCTGCTTCTTCCTCGTTGATTGCCAAATTAAAGTAATCTCCAATGGTTTTATCATATCCGTACACAATATTCGGAACTCGTCCTTTTTCAGCATTCATTTTCTTGCCGAATTTCACACGCTTTGAAGTATTGGCACTTTCTTCCTGCGCCAATGCACCGAAGATTGTCAGAACAAATTCACTGTTTCCCATGCTGGTCATGTTGGCCGTCAAAAACTGTGTCTCGATTCCTAATGCTTTCAGTTTGCGGACATTCTGCAGAAGGTCTACAGTATTTCTGGCAAAGCGAGAGATGTCCTTTACTACTACCATATCAAATAGTCCATGTTCAGCATCAGCCATCATGCGTAAAAATTCTTTTCGATTTTTTATTTTCGTGCCTGAAATACCCTCATCTGCATATAATCTAACTAAGTTGTCACCAGTACGCTGGGTGTACTCAGAGAAAAATTGCTTTTGAGCTTCCAGACTGTTGAGCTGATCAGCTTTATCAGTGGAGACACGACAATAAGCAGCTATATTCATATCTAATACCTTTCTGTTATATTTAAGTCGTTCTGTTACAACTTTATTGTACCATCTAAAATATAATTGTAAATAGCAAAATAAGGAATACCCTTTCTTCAGAATATTCCTTATATGCATTACTCTTCGATAAAAAAATTTTCTAACAATAGCATAATGGATTGTTCATCAACATTACCTGGTTCTTTTAAATTTTTTTTCTTTTTATTCAATAACAAATATGTATCTGTAAAAACATCTTGTATCGTCCCAAGGCATTTATCTTTTGCTAATTTAACCATCAACTCAAGAATTACACGATCCACATAGATATGCAAATGTTCTCCTAACATTTGTATTCGTTTATGGCTTTCCCCTGCATGAACAATAGCATTTCTAAGCCTATATAAGCGATAAAGATGCCATTCAATTCTTTGACAATACTTTTCGGAAAGATGCCATAATTTTTCGCGATTTTCTCTTTGCTCATATAAGTTATATATTTTATAACGTATATTGGGATAATACTTAAGCTCATTCGCAAAATAATCTTCTCGATATTTCTCATATTTTTCAAGAAATATAAAGCCTGCGATTTTACAAATCTCTTTATCGAATTCTGTTATATCTTTAAGCAACAAACTTACTTTTCGATTACCTAAATTATTTTTCAAATCGTCAAGTATATTAGAAAATATGCATTCGAAATAGTCATTTTGTAGAATGGAAACTATATTATCAGTAACGCTTTCAATTTTGGATTTTGAACTATCTGTAACACTTGCAACCTCCAACGCTGACCACAAATTAAGAAATGCATCATTTAAGTCTTGTTGATTTAATGCCGCATTATGCAAATCAACAATCTTATTAAGCTGAGAATAAGTTTCCTTTCCTTTTTCTTGGCATCCCAAAACAATTGTATCTATTTCAGTTTTAAAATTTTCTCGTGGCTCAGGCTTGATACTTTTATACCCAAACGCTTTTACGGGAAGAATTATTCCCTCTTGGGTATCTTGTCGAATTACCAATCCGTTTTTACCTATTACACTGATATTATCATTCAAAAAAACTTCTAAATATCTCAAAAAAATTTCTAATGCAGAATACGCTCGTTTCATTGCTGAATAATTATCATATGCCTTTGTTTCCATAACCCCTATAAAGGACTTTTGCTTTCTTTTAATCTGTTTAAAGCAACCATCATCTTCAAACGAAATATGCAATCTTTCATTTAACAACTTTTGATATGGCTTTAATTTTTCATAAAAAACAAAGTACACTTTGTATTTACCAATTTCAAAATCAAACCTATTCAAAAAAATCTGTGCTTTTTTTTCTGGATCATTTATACTTTCCTCAAATATATTTCTCAGGAATCTATATATATATTCCGATGAATATCCATGCCATAGCAAAAAAGCAAGCCAAGCACGAAGTCCTTTTTCAATTTCTGTTTTACGGTTTGATTCCGACAAATTTTCTTTCAAGTATTTACAACATATTTCATAGTACTTTTTCTTTGGTATCTTATTGAATATATAATGTACCGCTGTTCTTTGATCTTTATCTAAAAATTTTGCCATCTCTTCAATAACTTCATATTTATACAACTCTCGAACAATAACGTCTGTCATTAAACTCGACTTAATCTCTTTTGCAATTATATCTAATTGATATTGCTTAATACTCCCTTTCACCACATCTTTTTCAGTATCAACATATTCTTCTAATAATGTTTGTGTATTATGAACAGGCGCTTTAACAATATCATCTGAATAATGAAACAACATTTCTTGTAGTCTTTGAACAAAAAATAAATATCCATCCTTAGTAGATGTCCAATCTTGTGTAATATATTTCATTTTTCATCCCCCTCGCATTTTTGTAAATCAATCATTTTTTATCAAGTACCACTTTGCATACCTATTAGTTCCTGTTGTAACAACAATTCCATCCTTTTTCATTGCCTGTAACAAATTAGAAACCTTCTTCGATTTCTGTTCATCGCTAAGTACTTCTGGCAATGCTTTTTCCAGTACTTCCATTAAATCTCTTTTGCTGGCTTCTCCCATTGACTGAAGTGCTTTTATAATTAACTGCTTGCAAATATCATCATCTAACCCTTTATTTCGAACATAAGCAGCTTTCTGTCCGACAATATCTGCCACCTTGAAAGATACAAAAACATTAGGATAACGTCCTTCCACAAGACCTTTTTTCTTCAAATCCTTAAAGCTTTCTTTAGAAACTACTTCCTGTTTCTGAACTTTATCCAACAAAAATACAGTTCTCATATCTAAATCTTCATTGGAATATAAAAGCTGAGTATAATTCTTATCCAATATCTTTCCGTACACAGTCACTGTAACTCTATTAATTGTGTTCAAATCATATGTCGGCAATGGGAAGCATTTATCACGCTGTATCTGATACATCATTGGTATTCCCATTGAATTTGTATCAATCATATACAGATTTACCATTGCGTTACACAAAAACACATTTCGATAATACGGTGGTTTATATCCCGGTTCCAGTGCTTGTTCAATAGTTTCTGGTATAAAAGCCCCCTCATTGATAAATACCAGTCTGTCCTCAAATTCCTCTACGTTGATTTTTCCACGCAAGCGATAGTCCTGATGAGCAATACAGTTATTAATAATCTCTTTGATCAGCTCTGGTTCATATTGATCTACTTCATCCGGAAACAAAGTCTGCTGTCCGGCAATATAACGATACTTTACATTTCTGATCCTGGAATATACCTTATCCACTGCCATTAACATCGGTATATCAAAATGTTCATAAGCTTTTACCGAATTATCTGCATTATAAAGTGTCCAGGTAATTCTAGGAATAAAGCCATCAAAGAAATATTTAGCCTCACTTTTTCCTAATAACAATAATGCCGTTCTGGTGATTTTTCCTTTTATTGTAATACCAGCTTTATTTAAAACCTCAATATCAGACAGTTTCTTTAAAACTTCCTGTGCTTTTTTTCGATCACTCTGACGTTTTGAGAAAAGTTCTCTTGCTCTTTTAATCGCTTCTTCATCCAAGTCTTCTATCGTTGCATCTTCTACAATTTCTTTTGACCAATCCATTCCTATTTGACTTCTAAGTAGATCTACTTTATTCATCGGAAGCGGTGATATAGATTCATGCTCTCTGGCATACGCTGCCCCTTGCCATGTTGTCGGAATCCCCCTAATAGCTGGAGGAATTTGAAATGCTATCACTCGACATTTTTCCATTGTCAGTTCGTATATCTCCAGAAATGTCAATCGTTCATTGGTTCCATTTACGATTTCCTTTTTCAAACTTTGCAGACTTCCCTGTTTCCGAAATTCCGTTCCTACATATCGTTTATCATCCGAAATTCCGAAAATCAGCCACGCCTCCTGTAATCCCCGAAGATTTGCTTCATTGCTAAGTGCAGAAAAATATTTACCAATGTCATTAAACGAATAATTTGTGCGTGCTTCTTTAAATTCTACAACTTCATTTTCAAAAGATTCTATCATGCGAACAATCTTTTCTTTTAATTGGCTATCCGTATATATCATATTCTTCCGCCTTTCAAAATTTTCTATGACTAAATTCTATGACTAATCTATGACTTTCTAGAACTAATTTTAACTGATTTTCAGACAGAACACAAGCAATAGCAAAAAAATAAAAGGCATCCCACGCGCTACGCAGGACACCCTCCATCATGTTTTGGTTCATTGGGAAGCTCATCCGCTGCTTCTTGTATTGCCTGTTCCACCTTACTTGCATTTGCTTCAATCAATATCTTTAACAGATAGTCGGCGGTTACTTCCGCAGTGTTTGGATTATGGAATCGATAATTAAGTTTTCTCTTTTTCATAGCGGAATTCCCACCTCCTCCCGTATATCCTTGTCCATAACTATGAAAATGTTCTTTGAAATAGTCCTGCTAAATGTCATTCCTGTTCAACTTAAATAGATGCCAGTCAAAGGGGCATCCCTGTTGTAAACCACCGCTGTAAACAAACTCCAAAAAATCTAATTCTTTTTGTTTTTTCAGTTTTCTTTCCTCAATACCAAATTACTCTTATATATCTGTTTACTGTTTACAAATTCTACAAGTCAAAGCAATATCCATAGAAAAAAGTGTAAACAACACGCCAACTACCGTAAACCTGACTGGCATTTTACCGGAAAGGTAACTCCACCTGCCGGGCTTCCTTCTCAGTAATCGAATGCCAGTCATTTTCATTTTTTAAGTCTTTTGCGTCTCGTTTACACATACCCACGAACGCTGTGTACCGTAGTCCTTGAATCTTGTCATCGTCCCCTGTTTCCATCCCACAATACTTGTATTCATGATTTCACAGATACGGTCTGTCTCCGCCTTCTTCGGCTTTATATAAGGATTATCCAGTGCTTCCTTAAAAAGCATCAACGAACAAACTTTCCTGTCTTCATGTTCATCCAGCCATACCTGTATCATTCCTGCTTCCGTATCATCTGCCATGAACTCCTGCCGCAATTTATCAAGCTGTGCTTCTGTTTCCTTTGAAAACGCCAATTTAAAATTCCCATTACGGTACAACATCATTGCTTCCGCCCACACCTGATCAATATACTGTCTGGATTCCTTCTCATTTTCGAGGATATGAACCTCCATCTCTGCCCGGTTCGTCTGAACTGGAACGAATCTTCGATTTCCGGTACGGTCAAAAGGCAGGAATCGCTTTATATTGGATGTTCCTCCAAATACACATTGCCTCGGACGATCAAGAGCATATACTGCATAAGAATCCCGATAAGTCTCTTTCTGCCTGCTCAGAAAGCTCTTTGTTTCCTCAATACTCTTAGAGCGTGCCGTTGCGACCATTTCAGACATTTCAATCATCCAATGACCACGAAGCTGACAATAAACTTTTTCCGAATCCAGTTTGCCGATGTCATCGGTGAACCAATCATCCTTTACTGCCATGAATCGAAAAAATGTAGATTTTCCTACGCCCTGACCACCGACCAGACAGAGCATATATTCAAACTTAATTCCAGGGCGGAACGCACGGGCAATAGCTCCCAGCAAAAACATTTTCATACTTTCATACGTCAACTCATCCACAGGTGCGCCCAAGAAATGATGCAGCACATAGCGGATACGCTCCTGTCCATCCCATTGCAAACTATTCAGATAATTCCGGACAGGATGATATTTGTTCCGATCTGCCTGATGGACAATACTTTTCTGCACAATCTTATCCATCGTCAAACCGTAAGTCTCTTCCAAATAAAGCATAATATAGTTCAAATCCATATCTGTGAATGCCGGGCTTATCCGTTCCCACCACACGGGTTTTACAATGTCTGTCTGCTCAGTCAAAATATTGTGCCGGAATACACCTTTTAACAGAGGATCATGTTCTAAAATTAGCTTACAGTTATGCCGATTGTTTTTCACAGCACCCTTCTGTGTCATTTCCAGTTGTTCTCTGATTTCCTCTACTGTCAACTCCGTTTCCATTATATCCATTACTTCGCACAATTCCTGTCGTGTCTGTGGTGATAAAGTCTGAAATTCTCTGTTCAATCGCTGTCACCTCCTTCCCATGAGCCACCACTACGGCAACTCGTTCTTCTAATGTGCCTGATAATAATGTATCCAACAGGTACTCTGTTTCTGATATTTTTTCCAATGCCTCCATAAACAGCGGATGCCAGACATCTTCCACCTGTTTCGGAGCACACTCTTCTTTCCACTGTTTCAACAAATGCAGGTAATCTGCCAGTGCACGGAAATATCTATTTTCTGCCTGCAGATACCTCTGTTCCTGTGTTAGCTGTCGTTTGATTTGTTTTCTCTGTGGCGGGCTGTGCCCCATGTTCTCATAATGTATAGAAAAATCTCTTGCCAATTTCTCTGCCGCCTCTTTTGGTTTTAAATTGTACAAGTGTGCCGTAAAATCAATCACATCCCCATCTGCCTGACATCCGAAACAATGAAAACGCCTGTCCACTTTCATGCTTGGATTCTTGTCACGGTGAAATGGACAGACCGCCATTCCATTCTTGTTTACCCGTATTCCATAGCTTTCTGCAGCCTGCCGGGTAGTCACAGACTGTTTAACTGCTTCAAATATATTCATCCTTTTCCTCTTTTCTTTACATCACAACTCCATATCGTTCCTTCCCAATTTAGTTCTTCCTTCGTGTTCCCATCGCTCTCGGTTCTCCTGTTCCGCAGTAATTTTTGCTTTTGCCAGCCTATCCAGAATGGAACTTCTGGCTTTTTTCTTAATCTGTTCGGTATTCACCTTTTTGACTTCCGGTTTTATCAGCGTGGTCTGGATTGTTTTAACTGCTGTCTGCATAGCTTTTGTAATTTTGGTAATTACTCCGTCCAATCGACTTACAGCATAAGTTCTTTCTTTTTGGGAAGCCTTGCGCTCAGGGGAAAGCACCCACGCCTTTGACTGTTCTACCAGACGAATGTCTTCTTTATGGGTTTCCACTCTGACCTCATCCGTCACAACCTCCACAGCTTTGTCGTAAGCAATATCTGAAACTTCATCGATCAAAGCTTCTACTTCTTCAATTTTCAAAGTAAGTGTATCCAGTATTTCTGTCTGGTTTTTCATCTGTTTCTTTTGCTTAAACAGGATATAATCCTGCTTTTCAAGATAATCTCGCCCTCCATAAGACGGTTCTTCTTCCAGATGCAACCCGTATTTTCGAGTTATATCAAAAAGCATTGTCCGGCAAATAGCATCAAAAGTCTGCTTTCGATTATTATTGCGGCCTTTAGGTTTATCCGGTTTTGGAAGTGCAATCCCTAATTCTTCCAGTGCTTTTTCCTGCTGGGGACAGATTTCCCCGTACTTATTCTCACAATCAAAAACATGACGTTCATGAATGTGCGGCGTTCCTTCGTCCAAATGCAGTGCCCAGTCCAGAATATGGACATGAGAACCGAACCGATTTGTGAACTGCTTTGTAAAGTCCTGTACGACCGCAAGTAATATTTCATAGGAAACAGATTCTTCTACTGTTCCTATTTGAAAAATAGTTTCCTCTGGACAGGTTTTATTGTTCTTTAGTAAATCTTCCACAGATCGGTTACGCTCTGTATGACGGGTTCTTGCATTTCTTTCATTCTGCGCTTCTATATATTTTCCATAATGTTCCTGATAAAAAGTACATTCAATTTTCTCAAAACTGATATCCTGAGAATCTTCTTCCCTGTTCTGCATTGTGGTATAGCCACGGTAACAGTCCCAGTAAATATTTTCTCTGACTCTTCCAGCATCAATATGTTCACTGTTTTCCAAGTCGAAACGGCGATCATTATGCCTGGGATTATAAGTGCCATTTTTCCCGGAGCGTCCATTGTGTCTTGTTGCTTTCAATAATTTTCTTGCCCTCCTTTTTCACGTTTTTCCAAATTAAATAAGGCAGCGAAGCTGCAAACCTGCGTGAATTTGCGTCAGGTAATACCCAGTACGAGTAGACGCACGCATCAACTCACTGGGCAATGGCTGCCGCCCTTAACCTGCACAAAAGACTTCGCTCTCCGCTCTGCTCCAGATTTAGTTACTATTCTCCGGCACCCTTCCATTCCCCTTTGCCATCCATTCGAAAAAAGCAATTTTACTAACCTTAATTAATCTGCCGCTTCGAAATGCCGGAAAACCGGGTGTATGAACCAGTTCATAAGCCGTTACTCTGGAAATCCCCATAATCCGCTGAATATCAGCCACATCCAGTACAAGAGGCAGTTCATCATAATTGTTTAATCTCTTATTTTCACTCATGTTGTTCCTCCATTTTTGATCTCATTTTTTTAGCTTCTCATTGCCGTTTTATCTTTCCTGTTTCCTGAGTCATACTGCTGTTAAGGCATACAACACGTCATCCATTCGGATGCGCTCACTTCTTTTATCGAAGGTCATGGCGGTTTATCTCAGGTTAGACGGTCATAAAGTTGTCAAAGTACACTGCATAGTACGAAATTACCATGCAATCGTATCTTATCAATCTCATCTTGACTTTTCAATACTTTCGCGATACCATAAATGTAACTAATATTATATTTTTTAAAATTACCATACAAAACAGGAGCAAATAGAAATGACTTATCAATTTATAAGGCAAGAACCTTGCTACGACCACATCCTCTTCGTTCTGGCATTGGATAGAGACAAAATGAAGGAGCGAATTTTAATCGGAACGGAACAGCAAATCCGTTTTCGACTGGACGGAAATAAAGATAACGATGTCATATATGATATAACACGTCCTCTAGGACGTTTTCTGATAGATTTTGAATATGATAAAGAAAAGAACTGGAATATATATGGACTTGCTCCCCTACGTGATGCATTGCACACTAACCGTTGGAAACAGCCTGCACTGGAACAGACTGCTGGTGATTTTCTGGCAAAAAAATATCTCACCGGTGATCCGGTGAGAATGTATGCTACATTCCGTATTTGGAATGAATATCTTGTTACAAGGGAATATCGTGACCGTAATACTGCCTGTGATCGTTTTATAGAAAAAATCCAAATTTTGACTCAGGCATTCCAAACAGAAAATGTCATGAATTTTAATTCTGATACCGGAAAACCAGAACGCTTTCATACTGGCAGTCTTTATTTCCGCAACACTCCTGCTGAAATCACTCGACTTGAACTTTGGTTTCCGGATAATAGGCGCAGAACAGAATGCGTAGCTGCCTACAGCTCTTTTTATCCGCTTATCACTTATTACTTGAATCGGCTGAATGACTGGGGCCTTTGTTTCCGTCAGTGCAAAGTCTGTGGAAAATATTTTCTGGCAAAAAACCAGCGTTATGAACTATGCAGTGATAAGTGCCGTAAAGCACAGGCACTTCAAAATAAAAGGGAATTTGATGAACGAGCCAGAGAAAATAACTATGATTTGCTTTATAAAAATGAATGCCAGAATTGGCGTAATAAAATCAATAAATCCAAAAAAACTGCTGATTTTCCGATTGAACGTCTGGAAGAAATGAAAACTGCGTTTGACCTTTTTAAGAAAGAAGCTCTGCGGCGTAAGAAAGCTGTAAAGGCAGGAACAACCAAGCCAACGGAATTCACGGACTGGCTGTATCAGCAGAGCAATATTATCTTGAAACTCAGCGAAATCTGAATCCATCCCTGTAAAGGAAAGGCAGCGAATTTACTCGCTGCCTGCCCTCTCATTAAACTTGTATCCTACACCCCAGACGGTTTGAATATATACCGGGTTGCCCGGATCATCTTCTATCTTCTCACGAATATGGCTGATATGACTCATGACAATATTGTAATCGCCAGAATAGGCTTCTTTCCAGACTACATCATAAATCTGCTCCTTACTAAATACCCTTCCTGGATTTTGTGCTAATAACTGCAGGATTTCAAACTCGGTGTAAGTTAATTCTATTTTTCTATTATCACGAACAACTTCCCTCCGTTTCAAATCAATCGCTATACCCTTATGCCTTATTTTCGATTGAAGTTGTATTTCCTGAAAAAGGAATTTTTCTCTGCCGGAATCTAACACGGAAATAACAGAATTTACCAACTCTTCCTCATCTCCCTCGAATGATACCAGCAATATTTTTCCCACTTAATCATCCTCGTTTCATTTAGCACTAACTTAATGCTTCGCCTCTGAATTATATTCCGCAAATGTTTCCGTTTCCGGATTAAATTCAGTAAATAATTCCTGCATTCTATTTTTGCTTACTTTTTGAAAGCTGCTAATCTTTCCACTTTTGTCTCTCGTTACTTCAATGTACATAGTGCCGTTGCTGTTAGAAAAGATTCCCCTTCCCTCATCATATAAATCTGCTATAATCTTACCATTATAAACCCAGTTTCCTTGAGCATCACAGGATACTCCATAATCAGCATACTCCTGTGGAACAGCAATATTAAGACCTTTTCCCTCTTCACTGCTATATTCGCCCATGTCATCAGCCGCTATGTTCTCACTTCCTCCTTCTTCAAAAACAGATCCTTTCATTTCATCTGCAGTTACAGCTTCTCCGCCGGAACTTTCAACCAATGCCGCCGGTTCTGACCAAAAATCATCTGATAACGGTTCTGCCTTTACGTCTGTGATGGTGCCATAGTTTTCCCTTTGCACTTCAACTCGAAGCGTACCTCCACGTTTGGAACTTATTGTATAAGTACCCGGCTTAAACTCATCCCGGAAATATCCAATGGTCTTTCCATCATACATCAGAAATCCTGTTTCTTTCTGGTAAGTTATTCCCGCTTTTGCATATTCAGAAAGCTGTTCTTCGCTGAATACATTTTCATTACTGTCTTTATTTTCGGTGACCGTTTCTGCTTCCTGCTTCGCATATTCTATATTTTCCGGAGAATATGCCATTGTAATTCCCACTGCATCATCAGATGATTTCGACAACTTCATCCCATCTTTTATTTTTTGAAGATTATCCTCATAAAGTGCAATCGTCTCATCTACCTTTTCCTGTGTCCATACAAACCATCCGTCGCCGCCTGTATAAGCTTTTTCACCAATCATAGACTGCAGAACTTCTTTTTCCTCGTCCAGCCATTTCGCATACTCTTCTGCTGTCCACCATTCCACATCCGAACTTGAAAGTGATTCATCTTCCCGGATATTCACTTCGTTTAAAGCAACTGTTGTTTCACCGTTTTCTTGCGCTGTCTCTGTCTTTTTCTCCAAGGATGATGCGGAAGTTGCAAATCCACCTGTCACGCAAATTACCAATACTGCACTTATAATTACTGCAAACTTAGATGTCTTCTTTATCTTCATAATTGCTCTTATCCTCTCTTCAATCGCATTTTTACTGAAACTGTTACATAATGGTGTCAGTCCGCTCTTTTTTTCTTCCATAGATATTAAAGCAGTTGCATATACCGACTTTATATCCATTCCAAATCTACGGACTACGGTTTCGTCACAGGATAATTCCAAATCTCTGTTAAAAAGAATATACATTACCCACACAAGAGGATTAAACCAATGAATGCATACTGCAGCAATCATTATCAGCTTTGTAAGCATATCAAGCCGTCTGATATGCACATATTCATGTTCCAACACATAACGAAGCTGATAAATATTTTTCCATTCTGTATTTTTCGGCATTAAAATAACTGGGCGAATCACACCATAAGAAAGTGGTGCAGCTATGGTTTCTGTCTGCCGGATGGATAGACTCCTTTTTAGTGGATGTTTTTCCTTCCATGCTTCCAAAATATCATTTTCAACAGGCAGCGAAAATCGAAATTCCCGATAACATTTTATATAGGAAACCGCAAAAAATCCAAAACAAAGTAACAGACCTGCCAGCCATATTACACTCAAAATCGAAATGGATTCTGTTCTCTGCACCATAGCCTCTGATAATCCATTTGCTATCTCAGGCATATTACCATGAATGGGTAAAAATGTTGTCGTTTGCGCCGTTCTCACTGGGTTTATATCAGAATAAATACTCTGCAACAGAGAATAAATACTTGTGACTGATTTTATGGAAAATGGAACTAATAACCGTATTAATGCAATCCACCATAAAATCAAAAATGTTTTCTTCGGTAATCTGTTGATAAGCACAGCCCTTAATACCACAATAAGTAAAATAATAACCGTTCCCAGAAAACTCATTTGCAGCAGGCTCATATACATCACCTCATTCCAATTCACTGACGATCTGCTTCAGGTTCTTAATCTGCTCCATAGAAAGTTTTTTTCTGCCAAGAAGTGCCGCAAACAACTTGTCAACAGATCCATCATATATCTTATCAATAAGTTCATCTGTTTCCAGATCCTGTACCTGTTCTTTTGCTATAAGCGCATGGCACATAAATCCCGGTTCCGTTCGTTCAATCGCGCCTTTATTGATACACCGCTTAATCAATGTATACGTTGTGTTTTTATTCCAGCCGACTTCTCTGTTTAAAGTATCTGCAACATATTTCGCTGGCACGTCACCATCCTTCCACAGAACATCCATTACCTTTAATTCCGAATCAAAAAGTTTGATATTTTCCTCTGTCACTTGTTTCGCCTCCTATAAGACTACAGTAGTCTGTTCTTGTTTTCAGACTACCACAGTCTTATAGCATTGTCAATCATTTTCTGTCGCTAGGAAAAGAAAAACAGCCAGCCTTTCGGCTGACTGCTCCATACTAAATATAAACCATTTCGTTCAGTACAATTTCTTCTGCTCTGTTTCTAATATTATTACACCGTTGTACCCAAAGCATAGCATCTTTCCGCTTCAATTCCTCCGTCACTCCCTCAGCCGCTTTCATCTGATCAACAATACACGTAAACCGTTCCTCCGCTTGTTCGTCCAAATCCTCCAGATAGCTCCAAAGTTTTCCGGTCAGCAGTAAACTGGAATATCTACCGTAGCACTGCTTTTTCAGATACTCCCTGTGCATTCGTCCCCACTTACCGATAGATCACTTTTCCTCCGGCAGCTTCAAGTCTGGGATATAATAATCCCCGACAAGTACATAATCAATGCCATTCTCCGTAATTCTTGTTTTCAAATCCTTCATGGTTCGTTCCTCCTCGGTTTTTCTTATTCTATTACCCAAACGAACCGTTCTATATTGTTACTTCCATATGTACCGTACTCTTACTGATTCCGAATTTCTTAGCTGCCTGCCGCACCGTAGCCTTTGTTTCAACAATATATCCTGCGATCTCAACTGCACGTTCTTCAATATAATCCTTCACTGCCAAGCCCCCGAAGACGCTTTTTTACAGTGTATGCGGAGGCTTTTTCAGGTATGAGCCCTATTCTGTGCAAAGCTCCTTATAATAATTTAATTCTTTTTCGCCTGCTTATAAAGCACAAGACAGACGATCACAAACACAACCGTAACCGCTACGGTAAGCGGGAGGATCATAGAAGAGCCCGCCCCAAGCAGAAGGCCAAATCCCTGTCTCAGCGTCAGGATTCCAAAGATGGAAAAAATAACAAATGCAACTGTATTGAGGATTCCCTCCGGTGCCTTGCTTTTCAGAAGATATCCGATCAGAAGTCCGATCACATCCGCTGCAAAAAGTCCCAGTGAACAGGCAAGCCATACCACAACCGCTGAACTCAGTCCCTCATTAGCACCAAATGTAATTGCGGTAAGCTGTGTCTTATCCCCCAACTCCGCAACAAAAAATGTACAGAATACAGACAGCGGTGCAAATTTGATCTTACGATCCTTAACATTCTCTTCCTCATCATCGTCACCCTTCAGCGTTGTCACCGCAAAAAACAGGAACGCTGCACCTGCGATCAGACGGATCAGCCAGGTAGGGACCACGGTACTGATAATACCTCCTGCAAGCACTGCCAGTCCGTTGAGCACCAGGACAGCAACACCGGTTCCAAGCAAAATATCCTTCAGCTTGAACCTGGAAGTCATTGCCACCAGCATCAGCTGTGTTTTGTCACCCATTTCCGCAATAAACTGGGTAAAAAGCACTTTCATAAATAACAGCATTTTTCTTCTCCTTTGCATATTCATCCGCTCCGGAGCCATAAAAAAAGACCCACGTATACTTTATCTCTGTAACAGAAATAAAATATACATGAGTCTCATTCTTTAAGATTTGCCAGGTGCATGCACCAGTATGTTGACAAACCACGTCTACACGCGAATTACTCCCTCACGGAATTGATTTTCGTCATTGTAGCAAAGTTGAGAAATTTTGTCAAGAGCATTAGAAAGCTCCGCCTGTGCTATACAAGAGAACCGGCGATTCCTGCCGACACCACTAGAAATCCCTGCCTGCACCGCCACCGCCAAAGTTTCCTCCGTCTCCGGAGCTTCCGCTGTCGTAGCTGTCATAATCATCATCTCTGTCATCGTCATTACCGGAACTTCCGCCGCTGCTTTTTCCCCCTCTTCCCAGGATCCAGCTCAGCGGAAACAGGGAATTAAAGAGCCGGTGCAGTACACTCATACGGCTGAAATTCTTTTTCCAGTAGTCTGCGGTATCCTTTCCCGACAATTTCATTATCAGGCCCTTCAGAACCAGAACCATAGTTACGATAAGAAATACAGGCAGCATCACGCACAGCAGATATGCGCCCACCATGAGTAAAACGATCATCACAAGCCCCAGCGCGATCTCCCAGACAGTTCCCTCATCCTCATCCTCATCGTCGTCCACATCCTGCTGCACCTTCTCATACCTGGGAGCTGTTATCTTCTCCAGGCCGTATTCCTCACGGATCTCATTTAGCAGTGCATAATAAAGCTCCACGGTACCTTTTTCAAACTGATTGTCTTTATAGGAAGGAACTGCATATTCATCCAGAAGTCGTCCGGTCTTTGAATCAGGCAGCTTTCCCTCAAGACCGTAGCCAACAGATACCCAGACTTTACGGTCCGAAACCGAAAGGACGATCAGGACACCATTATTTTTCTTCTTTGAACCAATTCCCCATTTGCGGCCGGTTTCCACTGCATAATCACTGATGTCTTCCCCATCGGTGGTATCCACGGTAAGGACAACCAGCTGCGCTGTGGTATCCTCATACAGCTGCTCACCAGCCTTGCAAAGCTCTTCCTTCCAGGTATCGCTGAAAACCCCTGCATAATCATTAACATAGAATTCTTTTGTGGCAGACGGGATCTTCCCGAAAGCTGCCAGCGTACTTCCGCACCAGCGTCAATACAAAAGCCAGCAGCACAGCCATCCGTCCGATCCATTTTTTCATAGGATATTCTCCCTCTATCCGTTCTTTCATTTCATCAAAACAATGGTCTGATCTTATCACTCTGCCAGCATATCCCCTACATCCAGCGTATCTGCTGCTGAATCATCGGCCTCAAAATATGACGCCTTCTCAAAGCCAAGCATGGAACCAAATACATTCCCGGGGAATTTCACAAGCCTTGTGTTATAAGCTTTCACAGCCTCATTATAATCTTTTCTCGCTACAGAGATCCGGTTTTCACTTCCGGACAGTTCATCCATCAGACCTACATAAGTAGTATCGCTTTTCAGTTCCGGATAATTTTCCACCACAACCTTCAGACCGGAAAGTGCACTGTCCATCTGCTGATCTGCCTCAGATTTCTCTTCCACGGTATCTGCATTCATCAGCTGGTCCCGCGCCGCCAGAACCCTGTCAACAACCCCCGTCTCATACTTCGTGTAGCTTTTTACCGTGCTGACGAGATTCGGGATCAGATCTGCACGTCTCTGCAGCATGGTATCCACATCAGCCTCTGCAGTTTCCACAGCTTCTTTACTTCCGGCAAGCCCGTTGTAACTGAGCATAAGTCCTCCGGCAAGGACCACGATCACTGCAATAACAGCCAAAAATACTTTCTTCATCTCTTTTCCTCCCTTCCGATATCACAGATAACCTTTCAGCCTGCGATACAGGATTTTTTATATCCCCATTGTACCAGAGCATACAGGATTCCACCAGAAAAACTCACCTTTTCAGTCAGAATTTTTCTGCCATTTCCATAAGTCCCTGATATATTTTTTCGGAAAGCGGAATGGAAACACCAAGTCTCTTCGCTTCTTTCACAATATAGCCGCTGAAGGTTTCCAGCTCCGTCTGTTTTCTCCGGATGCGAAAATCTCTCTGCAGGGAGCTGGTTGCATTATCTGCATGTACATGGCGGAATTTATGGATCACCTCATTGATGTGCTCATCCGTCAGCGCAACCCCCTTGGCCTGACCTACACTGGCAGCTTCCCATACAAGCTTCTCATACTGCTGCGCTTTCACCGGATCTCTGCGGAGCTCCCCGATGGTATTATCATAAAAAGCAGTCATCACATTAAAGGCACAGTTGAGGATATACTTTCTCCAGATTTCCACCTCGATATCCCCCTGATCCTTATAGTCAATATCCGCACCTTTCAGGATCCCTGCCACTTCTGCAACTTTCTTCTGCTGACGTTCATCCGCATCTTTGATTCCAATACAAAGCCACGTAAACGTATCCTGCTGGGAAATAGAAAAATCCTCATTGGCAAAAGCCACCGTATAGATCAGCGAATCCACAACCGTTCCCTTACCAACCAGACGGCGGATATTTTCTCCCGGGTCCACACCATTCATCACCGGAATGATCACTGTGTCATCCGTGACCATGTCCCGGATACTTTCGCACACCTCAGCCAGAGAATAATTTTTTACACAGATAAAAATATAATCCTGCTGTCCCATATCCTGAATTGGAACTACCCGCTCTGGCTTTGCCACAATCTCACCCTTATAATCACTGTGAAGCACCAGGCCTTTTTTCCGGATGCTCTCTGCCCTGGCGCCACGTGCAACCATCGTCACATGAGGATACGCCTTCGCCAGCAGACCGGCTATGTAACCACCAACACCACCAATTCCGATCACTGCGATCTTTTTCTCTTCTGTATTCATATTTTCTGTTTCCTTTCCTGCTGTTTCTCACTGAGGACTTACCCTCCCCGGAAAAAATGTGGATATTCACGATCCGCATTGACAAACAGCATGGATATTCACAATCCGCATTCGCTACCTGCTCATTGTATCAAATATTCCCATACATTTCCAGAAATCAATTTTCAGTAATATCCTATTCGAAAAAAATACAGAAACTTTTTATCCCGTCTTTTTTTGTCCCGGATTCTGGTGTATACTGGATATAAATTTTTTACGAAAAAAACAAAAATGTGAGGTGACAAAAATGGATACCAAACCCGTTTTTCACGGAAGTGATATAGAAAAGATCTGCAGCTACTACAATCTGAAAAAAGAAAACATCGTCAAATTCGGTGCAAATGTCAATCCTTTGGGACTTTCCCCAAAAGCCGGCAGAGCCATTGCAGAACACGTGGATATCCTTTCCTCCTACCCGGACAGAGAATACACATCCCTTCGAAATACGATTTCCAGCTACTGCAATATTCCCGCTGATTTCATCCTTCCGGGAAACGGCTCCAGCGAGCTGATCTCCCTTCTGATCCAGGAGCGTGCCCCGAAGCATACTCTGATCCTTGGACCTACCTATTCTGAATACTCCAGAGAGCTCTCTTTCTCCGGAAGTACCCAGGAATACTACCACCTTCAGGAAAGCAATGATTTCGAGCCGGACATTCCGGATCTCTGCCGGAAGCTGGAGCAGGGCTATGATTTTCTCATCCTCTGCAACCCCAACAATCCGACCTCCTCTGCCATCAGCCAGGAAGAGCTTCGCAGACTTATCGGTTTCTGTGCAGAAAAAAATATCTTCGTGATGATCGACGAAACCTACGTGGAATTTGCCCCGGATATCAACGCCATCACCGCAGTTCCGCTGACACGGGAATTCACCAATCTCATGGTACTCCGCGGCGTATCCAAATTCTTCGCTGCTCCCGGAATGCGCCTGGGCTACGGCATCACCGGAAATATGGACTTTCTTGCAAAAATGCGCGAAAAACAGACACCATGGTCACTTAACAGCCTTGGTGCCTTTGCAGGAGAGATCATGCTGCAGGATGAAGATTATATTAAAGAAACCAGAAATCTGATCCTTTCCGAACGCGACCGGATAATCCGGGAACTGCGGGATACAGACACCTACAAAATCTATCCCGCCTATGCAAACTTTATCCTGCTCCGGATCCTGAAAAACGGACTGACCTCCTATGACGTATTTGAGGCCTGCATCAGACAAGGCATGATGATCCGTGACTGTTCTTCCTTCCAGTGCCTGGACGGGGAATTTGTACGATTCTGTATTATGATGCCGGAGGATAATTCACGGCTTGTTAAAGTGCTGAAATCGCTGTAAAAGCTGTACAATACGATCCGGGATTTCCGAATCCCTTGTTTTATGCCTCCTGTGCCTGACAGACATTTCTGTCAGGCATTTTTTTACCTGTATATTTTTCTGTAAGGATCATAGCATCCTTGTACAAAAGAGCGAGCCTGCAGTTTCCCTGCACCAAAAGTTCCGCAAAAGGATTCCTGATCTGCGTATAACGCTTCCATTGTTTCACGAAAAATCCGTTAAAATACGTAAACAGCTCGACCCTCCCACCTTCTATCACATAGAGCCCGGTCTCTGTACGCTCATATCCGATCCCCGACTAATATAGCTTATGATTTTCTTTTTCATCCTCCGGAAAGATCATTTGCTGAATCCGTATTACTTCGCCGCTCATACTTTTTTCTCTTTCAGACTCATGCAAAAATGTCCCAGATAATACAGAAGATAGCCACTTCGCCGGATCGTCCACACAACCTTATTCTCTACTTTCTTATAGACATCCGGATACTCTTCCCGGATCTTTTCATCCAGTGCTTTCATCATCGCAAACACTTTTCCGGAGCAGGGAAAACTCAGATAGATCTTAAAATGATTGTCTCTACCCCAGTGATGGGATACATGACAAATTCCACATCAACGTAATAGCAGTTTTCATCGATCTTCCGCCCGCCTGTCTGGCAAGCTCCTCCCGGATCGTCATGGAATGCATCTTGATAAAGGTTTTGTCCGCAATATCCTCAAACCTGTATTTTTTTCCGTAAACAACCTCCGGAAAAGGATCCCGATACTAGATTGCTTTTTCTCCATCCATCTCATAAATCCAGTAATAATTGCTCCAGACAATATCTGTCCCTTCCATTTCATTCAAGGCAGTCCACTAGCCTGCAGAACGCATCTCTCTCCACCCAGTCATCACTGTCCAGGATCTTCACATACTCACCGGATGCCATCATAAGACCTGTGTTGATCGCTGAACCATGACCACCATTCGCCTTATAAATGATCCGGAAGGTATCCGGATACTGCTCCACAAACTCATATGCTATCTCCGCAGAACCATCCTTGGAGCCATCCAACACCACCATCACCTCGATCCGGTCCAGCACCTCCCCGATCACCAGAGATTCCAGACACTGCCGGATATATTTTTCCATATTGTAGACAGGCACTATCACCGTCAAAACTTTGTCCATACCGCTATCCATCCCTCTTCCCCTTACATAAGCTCTGATCTGACAGCCAGCTTCTTCAGATTCAGATCTCATCAACTCCTGAAACTGCTTTATCTGCGTATATTATAGGGATGGAAAAATTGGAATACAATGGACTTTGCAAAGGTTGAATGAAGATTTAACGTGGGGTTAACATTGAGAGGGGGATGTGAAAGAATGCCTATGTAAAAATTGTTCTTGAACTTTGACACTCCATAATGTTTCTATAATACTGATTTAAGCAACTTGCGCGCCCTGTATTCACTTGTATTTACATTCCACAATGTTTCTATTAATACCATATCGGCATCCGTCTTCAGCTTTGTGTCTTCCCACTTTACATTCCACAATGTTTCTATTAATACGGAGATGATGAAACGATCATATATCGTAATTATCACTTTACATTCCACAATGTTTCTATTAATACACACTGCAGCTGGCATTTGCCGGAACCGGATGGACAGTCTTTACATTCCACAATGTTTCTATTAATACTTGGGAAGTTCCATTTTTCCATTTTGGGAAATTCCACTTTACATTCCACAATGTTTCTATTAATACTGCGCCTAAATCCTGCATTGTGCCGTTTTTCATGTACTTTACATTCCACAATGTTTCTATTAATACTGATCCCCGATCTGCTGAATCTGCTGTGCCTGTGTCTGCTTTACATTCCACAATGTTTCTATTAATACGGTCTCCAGGCTTCGGAGTCGCTGCGTCAGAATGATCTTTACATTCCACAATGTTTCTATTAATACTATATTGCTCCTTACAAGAGATATTATACACCTTTCTTTACATTCCACAATATTTCTATTAATACTGCGGACCGTACGACCATCTTCCAGGATTTTCGTCGCTTTACATTCCACAATGTTTCTATTAATACATTTTTGCGAATATATCAACTACGGTATCTCTCGCATCTTTACATTCCACAATGTTTCTATTAATACCCAAGCTGGATCATATTCAGAGCGGTCATTTTGATCTTTACATTCCACAATGTTTCTATTAATACGGAGACCCGAGAGCAGAAGTTGAGAAGATGCTACAGTCCTTTACATTCCACAATGTTTCTATTAATACGGACGGAGCCAGAAAAGAAAATAGGGGTCGGGGAACTTTACATTCCACAATGTTTCTATTAATACAAAATTTTTCGTGATTTAATCGCAAAAACTTCATCCTTTACATTCCACAATGTTTCTATTAATACATGTTACAGGATAGATTTTCAGAGTTGGAAAAGAGTCTTTACATTCCACAATGTTTCTATTAATACGAAGTCCCGATAGAAGAACACCCACAGGTATCTCGCTTTACATTCCACAATGTTTCTATTAATACATGTAACAGAAATGGTTAATATTAATAATCCGATAATCTTTACATTCCACAATGTTTCTATTAATACGGGGATTGGCAGGTTGGCGGAAACAGTGAATATTTCTTTACATTCCACAATGTTTCTATTAATACCGCAATGCGTTTCTGTGTTGCTTCCGCTAATGGTTTCTTTACATTCCACAATGTTTCTATTAATACTAAATGGCAGGGGCTGTTTTTATAAGGAGGAAATACTTTACATTCCACAATGTTTCTATTAATACCTGGTCGTGTTTATTGACCTGCCGCCGCAGGTAAACTTTACATTCCACAATGTTTCTATTAATACGTTGATAACATTGATCCATTACTGCCGTTACTTATCTTTACATTCCACAATGTTTCTATTAATACATCTGCCGGCGTAAATACGTCAAGGCTCTCACCGTTCTTTACATTCCACAATGTTTCTATTAATACGAATGATATGACAGAGAACGGACTTGTTTTTGTTCCTTTACATTCCACAATGTTTCTATTAATACAACACACACAAGAACCGGAAGAGCGCATGGAAACATCTTTACATTCCACAATGTTTCTATTAATACAGTTCTCTCAGATATATCTCTGTCACTATGTTTTCAATCTTTACATTCCACAATGTTTCTATTAATACTGATGAAAACGGACTTTGGTTACGTGATCTATACACTTTACATTCCACAATGTTTCTATTAATACAAATTGACCTTTTCATTTGTGGCAATTTTGAGATACCTTTACATTCCACAATGTTTCTATTAATACAAACATTCACTCCACTTTTGTTCCATAAATCAACAATCTTTACATTCCACAATGTTTCTATTAATACAACAGAACTTACAGATATTACAACTATTTATGCACACTTTACATTCCACAATGTTTCTATTAATACCGAACGTGATCTTATTTGATAGGTACATATCCCATCTTTACATTCCACAATGTTTCTATTAATACCTGCCCTCAACGATCAGTAAACTTGCGATATCTTTCACTTTACATTCCACAATGTTTCTATTAATACCACTTTTAATGAAAGCATAGAACCACTTACTTCCATAATCTTTACATTCCACAATGTTTCTATTAATACGGTATGACTTGTTCACAATTTGTGTGTGCTGTGATTTTCTTTACATTCCACAATGTTTCTATTAATACGTTTGTATGTTACTGCTCCGATACCGATGTAATATCTTTACATTCCACAATGTTTCTATTAATACCCGTGCTCCACATTCACCTATAATACATCGTTTATTTTACCATTTTCTGTCAACCTTGTCATTTACAATTATTTTATATACAAAATAGATGTTATAACACTCTATAAAGTTTCTATTTTCCTTATAAATAAAGGCTTTGTCAACCTCCCGGGATTTTTTCCGTATCGTAGGTTGACAATTACAGAATAAAACTGGTTGCATCATCTTTCCGTCCCCAGAATTCCTTATCCAACCATTTTTCCTGCCTTGATTTAAAAATAATCACAGAATCCAATTCTTTATCTATACAGAACTTAAGTTCCTGTTGTAACTGTGCCAGCTGAGCCTTAGAAATCTCACCTTCAAAAACAGAATTCTGGATATGCGTCAAATACCTTTTGCAAATCTTAAAAATCTTCGACCAACGCTTTGCACCATTTTCCTGCTGACTTACATCATAAACCAAAACTACATACATAATTCACCACCATATCCTGAATCCTTCATATTCCTTTTCACCAATGAGATGCTTTATCAATTTATAACACTCCAACCGAAGCAGATACTGATAAGAAACCTGCCGTCCAAGTTCCTTGTGCATTACTGTCTTTTTCAATCGCTTCTCAAGCTCAGAAACAATCAGCTTAGAAGCATCTTTTTTCAAATGTAGAAAATTCAACTCCTTCGTAAAACTATCTTCCGTAATCTGATTCCGATTCAGCAGAGAAAAAATCAATCTATCACCGATCAGCGGCTTAAACACCTCTGCAATATCCAAACTCAACGAAAAACGCCTTGCTCCTGGTTCATGCAGATAACTAATTGTAGGATTCAACTGTGTATGATAAATCTCACCAAGTACTTTTGTATAAATCAATGTATTAACAAAAGAAATCAATGAATTGATCATATTGTCCGGCGGATGCATTACACGCTTCTCAAACTGAATCTCCTGATTAACGATCACATTCCATGCAGCATAATATCTTCTTCTAATATTACCTTCAATTCCCATCAATTCTTCAATCGTTGTCACTCGTCCCAGTTGTTTACGAAGAGAATCCACATCTCTCAAATATTCTGATACATCTTTACCTCGCCCATTATAATACCTGAGATTCCGATAAATGTTATCCGCTGCCGCCTCTATAAACTTCCGCGCTAAAACTAACCGTTTCTCATAATCCGTATAATAACTAACCTGCTTTACCAACAGCTGACCTGCCAACAGACTTTCTCTCGGATAATAACTCCCCGTATAAAAACTATAATAATTAAAAAAATGCATCGGAATTCCATACTGCGATATGTAATTAATAAACTTTGTATTAAACGACATCTCGGACATAACATAAATATCCGAAATCCTTTCAATAGGAATATCTCTCTTCTCACCATCATAATTTGTAAACTGAAGTGTATTATCCTTCCGTTTCAAATCCCCGTTATTATAAACGTAAAAACTTTGCTTCATACTTTTCCCCCGACACAAATTCAAAGTTTATATAATACACAAATCATAATAAGCACATTTTTTACATAATTTACTATTACCAGAAACCGACATAATCTCCTGATGTTTAATATCTGTAATCTCAGTAATAATCCGTTCCAGAATTTCCACATCTTTTTCCGACAATTCAACAATTATCGACTTCTTCAGCAACGGATAATCAATCTTCCCTTTAAGTCCACTCACCCCTCGTTTCTGCAAATAATAAAGATAATACTTCACCTGCCAGATTCCAGCATCTTCCACCGCCTTACTCTTCTTAATCTCATGCAGTTCCTTATGCTCACTAATAAAATCAATATTTATAATATCATCGATATTTACATGTTTATCCTTTTTCTTATAACTGCTCTCATCCAGAATCTTACCAAGCATTACATCTTCATTCTCCGTTTCCATCCGAATATCATGACAAAAATACCATAATTTCCGCTTACAGACGAAATAATAATAAATCATCACACCAGTGATTCTCTCATCCATACATTTTCTCCTACATAAAATATCCACACTGCTCAAGAATCTCAGATGTCAATAATCCCTGACCTTTTCCTGTTCTGGGATCAAATTCATATTTATATTCTGTACGATGAATATCTGTAACTTTTTTGCAATCTTTAAAACCAACAGAAACTCTGTCTACATTTTCCGGATATTTATTCCTGTAAATACTTAAATTTAATGTCATATCCTCCAACTTAGATCTTATAAGACTTTTAGTTTCTTTACTCACATTGGATTTTCTCAGAAAATCTGTTCCACATTCAAACAAATCCATTTTTTCTTGATAAATCTCTTCCGGTACAACTGTTACACTATTGATTTTCCTTATTTCAGCATCCTTCAGTTTATAATCTACAGGATGAATCTCCGAAAGTTTGTTCAGACATTTCTCAATTTCTTCATAATAGCCTGTTCCCTTTATTTCGTCTGAATCATAAACCTGATTCATATATATCGTTTTCATGCTTTCTACAAACTCTAAATTTTCATACTGAGCAAGCAATTTAAGCGAACGATCATACATAACCAAATCATAAATGCCATTTTTTCCAACGCCATTTCTATTATCATATATGATAACATTTGCTTCTTCCGGAAAATATCTTCCTTTTCTGTTACAACGCCCCATTCTCTGTAAAAGACTATCTGCTGTACACATCTCCGTATGAAGTACATCAAAATCTATATCCAGACTCGCTTCCACAATCTGCGTTGTTATCCATATGCCAGCTTCTTCTGATTCCGCAAAATCCATAATCTGTTTTTCCAGAAAAGCTCTGTCTCTTCTTATATAACGCGAATGCAACAAATAAACATTTTCTGATTTTTCCTGCATTTCTTTATAAATCTTTTGTGCTCGGGAAACTGTATTACAGATAACCAAAATCTTTTTATTTCTGCCCTGCTCTAATATTTCATCAATATCCATTTCTGATTTTCTAATCCGAATCTTATGTCGCACAACCTGATTTGTTAAGTATTCTTCTCCTGTAAAATCCTTAAAAATATACTGTTTATTTTCTATCAAACCATTTTCTTCCATAAAATGCTTAAGAACTGGCGGAAATGTTGCCGTGATAATTGCAAAACGCCCTCCCATTTCCTGGATTGTCTTTAATCCATATATAATAATCGCAATAACTGCCGGTTCATATGATTGAATTTCATCCAAAATTAATTTAGAATACTTCAAAGTTGCTGCAAAAATTTCTGTCCCTAATGCTTTATAAACAAATTTAAAAAGCTGATCAACCGTACAAACGGTTAATGGCTGTGCAAGCATTCTTGCACGATCATATTTTTCATTAATGTCTAAATCATTTTCTTTATACTCTTTTAAGTACATTGCCATACTGTCAGAATGTAACAACGCAACATTCTCATAAGAATAATTATTTTTAATACGAGAATAAATCGCATTAGAAGATACCTTCAATGGAAGAGTATAAAATCCTTTTTCTCCATTAAGCCATAACAATGCTGCTTCTGTTTTACCGGAACCTGTAGGTGCTACAACAACCAAATTTTCATTTCTGTGTTCCATCATAAATTTCTGTGCAGGCCGCAATTCTTTATTCTGAAGATAAACTTCTATATTTTTTTTCAGTTTTTTCTCTCGCAAATCTGGCGCAATTTCTGCCCTCTCATACCCTGCACTTACTGTGTAATCAAATTTATTAAGCAAGCCCTTGATCAAAAGATACTCTTCCCACATCTTAGGTTCAATTGGAGTTTCACAGGCATAAGAATTATTGCGATACAACAATTTATTCTGGTTACTACAATATAATTTTTTGATATCCTTCTTTAAATATTCGCTTATCTGTTCTGCATAGTATTTTGCTGCATATTCCTGGATTTCATCTCCCTCATAAATGTCTTCTCTATCGTGGTGATGATATACCGCTGTGATAAATGGTCTGAAATCTGCTTCTGAAAACAATTCCGATAATTTTTTAAATTCATTTCTTGATATGGTAACTGCGCTTAAAAATCCATGCGGAATCTGTGTAATCCGTCCTATATCAGAATATTGTTCTTTAACCTGAGCTGAATTTACTAACCCCTGAAAAATCAGATTCGCTTTTCCCCAATCATGCATTCTACAAGCTTCTATAACCAAACATTTTTCTTTTTCTGTAAAATATTCGCCATATTCCTCAAAAAACAACTCTGCACATTTTACAATGTCATTCTGATGTTCCTTTAACGTTTTCTGTCCCTCTTCTTCTGTATCCTGCAAATGAGATATATTATTTCTGATAATTTTAAGATCTGTTTCTGTAAATTCACCTTCAAGATTCATTATAAGATCTTCTAGTTCATTTTTGACTTTATCTATCTCTCCCTGAGTCAAGATCTTTTGTCTGGATTTTGCATAATACTCCATAGCTTTCTCCTTCCGGAGGCAGGATATTTGTCCTGCCTCCTTGTAAACCTATCCATAATCCACCGCATTTCCAAACCAATCTCATTGCTGATAACTTTCTTATTTGTTAATCAGCAAAATATCAGCGCTGCATCTTTCTCAAAATCATCCACATACGCTCCTTCGTCTATTACTACTCCTTCAGAACAATAATAAGCCTTTACTCTTCCATTTTCTTTTTTCCAGCGGCGCAACCCCTGTTTTGTAATTTCATATTCTTTTGTAAGATTATATATTGTTCCGCGTCTGGCCCCCAACTCACTTCCGTAACTCACCGGTATATACATATCTCTCTTTATTGCCACTTCATCTTCCTGATGAATATTCACAATATCCACCCGCTCAATATCCAGCAGATCTTCATATCGTCCAAGTGATAAATATCTTGGCGGATATTTCAGTGAATTATATACTTTCTCAAAATCTTCCTCTTCTGGAATTGCATGTATCACCATATCATTGTCACAGACCAGTTCAACATTGGCAATTCCTCTGAAAATTCCATATTTTTCTCCATCTTCAACACAGATCTGATGTCGTCCTTCTTCATATTTCGTACCTGCTGAAAATGAATATCTTGTATAAAGTTCTGATACCGTCCCACTATTTGTTCCTTGTATGCAGAGCTTCATTGGATGAAATTCTGTATAACCACAAGCTGCATGGATCATCCCAAGAACTGTAGAATATGGCGGAAGAGGAAACGTCTCTTTAATAATAAAGCTTCCGGGTTTTCTATAATTTACAAGATTCTGGAAACACTTAATCCTGATTGCCCTCTCCATAATACTGCTCCACTTCCTTTTTCAGATGATTAAATACTGCACCTACTGATTCTGCTTTTAATACATCTTTTAATTTATCTTCATTATCAAAAATACCCGCTGTAACACCTGCATACGTATAATTTCTGATTTTATCATCCTCAAGTAATTCCTGCAGTGTACTTACATTAATCTTATTTGCATCTACTTTTACTCTGTTCTCAAAAAATGGATTTTTTCTACTGTATCTGCCGCCAATTATAAATAATGGACTGAGATTTTCTCTTCTTCCTTTAATATCTCTGTATAAATAATGAACAGAGTCCAGGAGAACTTTCACTCTTTCCGCTTTATCCTCTTCTGCAATATTAATTTCACCATCTACACCAACTCTGTCCAGATCTATAGACATAGTGTAAGAATAATAAGAACGATGTATCTCACTCTGAGCAATTCCATTCGGCAGATTTCCTCTCAAAGCAAGCCCCATATTTGTCAAAAATTCAAGATTTCCCTGAAATGGTTCCAGCGCAATAGCATTACTGAGTCTGGCAACTGCACTTCTTGTAGAAGCTCCACCATTCTGGTCTTCTCCTTTGGATGTTGTTTTCATATATCCAAACAGATCAATCTCCGGGTAATCTTCAATTGTTGCAGAGGGAGCAAACTGTACTACTCCACTTTTTCCATCTACAGGCGTTGTATCCCATTTTGCCTGCTGTACCATGTTGTATCTCAGTGCCTGCCTGGAAATATAAGAATACTCTTCATAGTTTCCTCTGGTCATTTTTTTCAATGATGAAATATTTCCAATTCCTTCCCCATAATTCGCACTTTCTGCCAGAAAAATTACTGTAAATGTTAAACCTTCTCTTTTCATAATCATGCTTCCTCCTTCTTAGGCTCGTAAGATCCTACTAATCCCATTACAAACGCATATCCATATTCTGTAAATTTCTGTTTATCATTTAACATCTGAACAAATCCAGTTGGTATCAAAAGTTCATGTCCATCTTCATTCCTCTTGGAACCATACGCACTGTACAAACGCATTACAACATCCATAAATTTATTTACGTTTCTTACAGCTAAAGCATTTAATAACTGATATTCAATACCCCTCAAGCCTTCACTGGAAGTCATACCCTTTGCAGTCATAATTGCTTTTCTCAAATCCGCTCCACTTTTTTTCATAGCTCCACAGCTCATAGAAATCTCCCTTCTTTTATCTCTATCCGAAGAATATACTACTACAAGTTCCGTCCAAAGTTGCACCTCATATACCCAGAAAATATAAAAATTCTTCGATTCTTCTTTTATATTTTCTTTAAGTAGACAATTTAATAACTGATACTGTTCCCGATGTTGTAAAAGATTCATAACCACTGTTTCATGTATATTTACAAAATTATCTCTAACTTTCGTAACCGGAGCTTTGGCTAAAGCAGTTAATGCATCAGATATTCTTGGTTCCCGGATAATTTCTATTATTCTTCTGTGAATAATGCTCAATACATATCTGTCATCTGCACTTACTCCACGTAAGATTACTTGGACATTTGATAATTCCTTCTGTTTCTCTTTCAGTAAAATATTGATTGTCTCTGCAAACCACTGAGAATATTTTTTATTTTCAGTTTTTTCTCCTTCTTCATCTATTCTTCCTTTTTTATGATTTGCATATAACAAAGTACTAATGCTATCATTTATATTTACAAAAACAAATTTGTTTGCATACAACCGGAATCCCAGAGGACTGAGCGCATATATAAAAGCACAACCCGGACAAAGAAAAGCATCTACTTTACAATTCCAAAACGCAGATCGTTTTCTTGTAAAATCATCTCCAACTTCATTCATAAATGCTATTGAAACCTTTTCTTTCGGTCCTATTGGATCACCACAATCAATACAGAGATCTTTTGACTTCTTATGATCCGCACTCAGATACTTTCGAAATGGTTCGGAAAAATCTTTTTCAAACACCTCTCGCATATCTTTTTTTGCATTAGGACGTAAAAGAAAACATTTTCCATTCCAGAACCGATTTATATAAGTATATATGATACTTTTCATTGCAAAAGTTTCGCTGCATTCCGACTGATTTATAAACTCCAGAAGTTCTTCTAATCTGTTTTTCAGTTCTTCTGCTGACAGTTTATCACTAAGTTTATTCTTTTTTAATTTCTCATAGATTTCCGGATTTTCAATTTTCTTTTTAATATTTGCAAAACCAGCCTGATAGCTGTTTGACTGCAGCTTGTCATTGATAAATTTTAGATCATCTTTTTCCTGTTTTCCCGGATTCCAGTTTTCAGCTTCTATTTTTTCAATACATATTTGAATTTTATCCTTAATTCCCTGATACGTGCTGAATGGTCCAAAATACCTGATAAAGGCTTTAAAATACATATCCGTCCAGTCAGCATTCTGTGCAAAATCCATGCTGACCCACAATGCCTGATCATCCTCGGAATGACCAAAATCAATATTTTCTCTCGCCCCTGCTGTTTCAAGCATGTAATGAAATCCCACAATTCCGGCATTCTTCAGGAAATCACCAAGAGTAATCACATATTTTTCCATGATAATTTACCTCCTAATATATGACTTCCCACATCCCTTTTCCAATCGATCTTCTTGTTCCCAATCCTGCCGCACGCAGAAAATTCAATAGTTCTAAATTTCCTGTTATCTTATATATCCCGATACTTCCATCTACTAAGCGACCCCATGTTCTTGTTACCACTTTTTTCCCTTTCAATGGAGTTATTGAAAAATCACTGATATCCATTTCCAAATTCAATTTTTCAAGAAAAATCCTCAGATTTTCCTTCACCATTTCTCCAAATTCCAGATCTTTACATGTGTAATACTTATCACTATTATTTATAGAATCATGCTTACGAACAATAAGTGCACTCCTCATTTTTATAATAAGTTCTGTATCCTGTATTTCTGGAATGTTTCGTATCTTTACTGCCATCAATCGCATAGAGTTCTGATTCATAGAATATGGCTTATATTTCATGAGTATAAATGCATTATAAAATTCAATCAGTTCCCCTATGTCTGCATCTGAAAATGTCATAGTAAATCGGTTCTGGTCAAGTAATATTTTTTCCTGTGTAAATCTTGCCCCAGGCAGGTATGTTGCCCAGGTATATTTTTTTAGTATGGACGAATTTTTATTATAAAGCTTTTCAAAAAGTGCCGGAGAATAATTCTCTATTGTTGCTTTCAGAAAGCTCACCAAAACCTTGTCCAGTTCTGCCGGAATTTCAGTTGTCTCCAACTGAAATTCCAATTTTAATTCATTCATCTTGTTCCTCCTCTCTGTATTTGAATAATTAACGATAGGTTTCTTTTTTCAAAATACTACATATTCTATACAAAGTCAATATAAAATAATTAATGTTCCAATGGATTTCAATATATAAATAATGTACTAATGGTGAAAAAAATCACATATATATATTTAATTCTACCTATATATCATTTATAATATAAAAAAATACAAGCCATTTTGGAATGTAAACTTGGATCATTAATTATTGATTTATGATTTCCTTTAATAGCCCCATTTTGGATCAAAGAAAAAACCAGCCAACCCGAAACAAAAATTTCAGGCCAACTGGTTTTTTCTCATTTCTATATCATATCACCCCCAACACCTTCAACGCATTACTCTCCGTCACAGCCACAACCTCCTCGCAGCTGATTCCCTTAATCTCCGCAATCGTCTTCACAACCTCCGGCAGATACAGGGAGCTGTTTCTTTTTCCACGGTTCGGCACAGGTGCCATGTAGGGGCAGTCGGTTTCAAGCAGGATCTGATTCAGCGGCGCATACTCTGCCACCTCTTTCAGCTTCCGGGAATTCTTAAAAGTAACCACTCCGCCGATTCCAAGATAAAGTCCCATATTCAGATACTCTCTTGCAATTTCTTTGCTATAAGAAAAGCAATGGATAACTCCACCATACATCCCATCCTGCATATATTCTTTCACAATATTCAGCGTATCCTCTGCTGCATCACGGCTGTGGATCATAAACGGAAGCTTTTTCTCACGGGCGATGTCCATCTGCTGGCGGAATACCTTCTGCTGGAGAAGATGCTCCTCCTTCTCCTTATGCCAGTAATAATCCAGGCCGATCTCACCTACGGCTACCGTTTTTTTCATGTCGCAATATCTGCGGATCTCATCCAGCACAGCTGCATCCACCTTATCCGCATCATCCGGATGAACACCCACTGCGCCATAAACAAAAGGATACTTCTCAACCAGATCATAAACCCGGTCAAAATGTCCCACAGAAGCACACACATCCACAATATGCCCGATCCCATTCTCCTGCAGGCTATCCAGCATGTCAGAACGATCCTCATCAAAAGCTTCATCATCGTAATGTGCATGAGTATCAAAAATCATAGCTTTATCCACAGTCATCTCGTCACCGACGGAAACTTTTCCACCTTTCAGCACTCTTGTAAACACACCTTCCCGGGGCATGATGCACTCACCCATCTTCTGAAAAATAGCACAGCCATTGTGGCACTCCTTTCCGATCTGAGTCAGCTCCAGCACAACCTCACCACAGCGAAATCTGGTGCCAACCGGAAGCTTTGCAAAATCAATCCCTTCCACAACCAGATTCTCACCAAAAGCACCATCTTCGACCTCTGCGCCCTTCGCACGAAACGCATCGATCTTTTCACCGGAAAGAAGACTCACCTGCCGATGCCACTTCCCAGCATGAGCATCCCCCTCAAGCCCCCAGTCCTCCACAAAAACCGCAGACCCGACATTCTTCTTCTGTGTTCCTTTCTTCTCACTGATACAAACCGCAAGTACTTTTCCCATAGCAAACTCCTATTAATCACACATCATTACCAAATTTATTCCTATATCACACCAGCAATATTGATTTCCAAAACCTACCACATGTAACTCTCAAGCCTCAGGAATTATGAATCGCTGGAGATGAATTTTAATCATAAAACCTACCACATCCAACAGCCAGCCCAACGGAGGCAGGGCCAGTACGGTGACGTTAGCGGAGCGGCCGTCGAGAGGCGAGTATAGCTGCTGCCACCGAGCGCCCTGTTTGAGCCGCAGGCGAGTTGGCGCGAATGGCAGCAAACCAGCGACGCAGCCGAACAGGCCGCGCAGCGTGTCACCGTACTGGCCCTGCCTCCGTTGGGCGTCCGTTCGTTAGTCTAAGTATACACCACACACTACCGTCCGCATTCTCCAGCATCGCCGGTCAAAATCTCAATCCCATGCCCCAACGCCTCAATAATAACCTCCAGGCACTCCCTGACAGCCTTAGGACTCCCCGGCAGATTAACGATCAACGTCCCCTTCCGGATCCCGGCCGTAGCCCGGCTCAGCATCGCCCGCTTCGTAATCGTCATACTAAACGCCCGCATCGCCTCCGGAATCCCCGGCACACGCCGCTCGATCACATCCTCCGTAGCCTCCGGTGTCACATCCCTCTGAGAAAACCCGGTACCACCCGTAGTCAGGATCAGCTCCGCAAGCCCCAGATCTGCGATCTCAGCCATCCGGCTCCCAAGCATCCCACGGTCATCCGGCAAAACATCCACAGAAACAACCTCATACCCGGCCGCCTCCATAATCTCCTTCACAGCAGGACCACTAAGATCCTCTCGCTCTCCTCTGTACCCCTTATCACTAGAAGTGATCACAGCAACTCTCTTCATCACTCAACCTCCGATCTGAGCCATACAAATCTTCTCCGTCTTATCATCCTTCTGTTTCTCCAGACCTCCGCCAAAAACATGCCCGTCCGGTTTCTCCGCCAAAGCCTCCAGGATCACAGCCTTCAGCACCTCATCCGAACCACCACTGCGGATCACCTCCCGAAGATCCCTTCCCGCCGCATACTGCAGACAGGTCTTCAAAAAGCCCTGAGAAGTCAGCCGGATCCGGTTACACTTCCCACAGAACTTATGGCTCACCGCGCTGATAAACCCAATCTTTCCGGAAAAACCATCCACATCATAATAATGACACGGTCCATTCCCAAGGGGCTCCCCAACATACGGCGAAAACCGCGGAAGCTTTTCCCCAAGGATCCGAAGCAGTTCCTCCTCCGACACCCCATGAAATTCTTTTCCCATCCCAATGGGCATCATCTCAATAAACCGCACATGCACCCTATGATCCCTGGCCAAAAGCGCCACCCGGCAAAGATCCTGCTCCTGGATCCCAAGAGGCACACAATTGATCTTCAGTGAAATCTCCGGATACTTCATTGCCTCCGAAATCCCTTCCAGCGTCCGCCCCAGTTCATCCCGCCGCGTGATCCTCCTGCTGCAGGCCTCATCCAGCGTATCCAGGCTGATATTCAATCCGTCCAGCCTCGCCCGGGCAAAATCACTCATCTGATCTTTCAGAAGCACACCATTTGTAGTCAGAGTCACCTTCTCGATCCCCGGCATATTTTTCAGTTTTTCCACCAGCTGAGGCATCCGCGGCCGTACAAGCGGTTCCCCGCCGGTCAGCTTGATCTTCCGGATACCCAGCTCTGCCATCACCCGGCAGATCCTCAAAATTTCCTCTTCCTGCAAAATGAGGGAGCGCTCCACATGCTGCACTCCCTCCTCCGGCATACAATAAATACACCGCAAATTACATCTGTCAGTTACGGAAATCCTGAGATAATCAATATTTCTTCCGCACCTGTCTATCATTATTTTTCCTCAAAACGAAAATCTCCGCTTTTGCCTCCTGTTTTTTCTTCCAGATGGATATCAGACATGACCATGTGCTTGTCAATTGCCTTGCACATGTCATAAATGGTAAGAAGCGTCACCTGAACACCTGTCAGCGCCTCCATCTCCACGCCTGTTTTTCCCTCTGTTTTTACCGTGCAGAATACACGGATCACTCCCGCATCCTCATCCGTCTCAAAATCCACAGAACACTTCTGGATGGGAAGTGGATGACACATGGGGATCAGCTCAGAAGTACGCTTCACACCCATGATACCTGCCACACGGGCCACACCAAGTACATCACCCTTTTTCACATTTCCGCTTTTTACCGCGGCCATGATCTCCGGGCTTACCTGAATGGAACCCGTGGCTGTTGCCGTACGGTGAGTGACCGGTTTGTCGGACACATCCACCATAACAGCATTGCCGTTTTTATCAAAATGATTCAATTCCATATCTGTCTATACTTAGCAGATCTCAGCGCCTGCAGGCATCTCTTTCTCCGGTACCATCAGGGAAAGATTTCCGTCTGCATCCTCTGCACAGAGGATCATACCCTCGCTGAGGATTCCGGCAAGCTTGGCAGGCTTCAGGTTTGTAACGACCATAACCTTTTTGCCCACCATTTCCTCTGCGGAATAATGAGCCTTGATTCCGGATACGATCTGACGAACCTGACTTCCGATCTTAACCTGAGAGCAGAGAAGTTTTCTGGATTTCTTAACCTCCTCACAGGCGATGATCTCACCAACCTGGAACTGCAGCTTCTCAAAATCATCGAAAGTGATCTCCGGCTTTGCCTCGATATCGATCACATTCTCTGTTTTCTCCTCTTCTACCTCTTCCTTCGGCTCTTCTTTCGGCTCTTCTTTCTTCGGATGAAGCTTCTCAACCTTCTCAAGAACCTCTTTCAGGTCAAGTCTCGCAAAAAGGATCTCCGGTTTGTCAGTTACGCGGTTTCCTGAAGGATAAAGACCAAACTGCTCCATCTCCTCAAGAGTTCTCTCGTTTGCGTTGAGCTGTACAAGAATACGCTCTGTTGTACGCGGCATAAAGGATTTCAGAAGAGATGCGCCGATGCAGATTCCCTCAACCAGGTTGTAGAGAACGGTTGCAAGACGATCCTGCTTTGTCTCATCCTTTGCAAGTGCCCATGGCATTGTCTCGTCGATATATTTGTTGCAGCGTTTAAACAGAGAGAATACCTCTGTGATAGCATCTGCCACACGAAGCTTGTCCATTTTTGCGGAAACGTTCTTCGGAACCTGAAGGATGAAGCTCTTAAGATCCTCATCAACCGGCTCAATAACATTCTTATTCTCAACGACTCCGTTAAAATATTTGTTGGACATGGAAATTGTACGGTTTACAAGATTTCCAAGTGTGTTTGCAAGGTCGGAATTCAGTCTCTCAACCATCAGCTCCCATGTGATCACACCGTCATTCTCAAATGGCATTTCGTGGAGTACAAAATAACGGACAGCATCTACACCGAAGAACTCAACCAGCTCATCTGCATAGATTACATTTCCTTTGGATTTACTCATTTTTCCATCGCCCTGAAGCAGCCATGGATGTCCGAATACCTGTTTCGGAAGCGGAAGATCCAGAGACATCAGGAAGATCGGCCAGTAAATGGTATGGAAACGGATGATATCTTTTCCGATCAGGTGAAGATCTGCCGGCCAGTATTTGTTGAATTTATCGCTGCTGTTTCCGTCGCAGTCATAGCCGATACCTGTGATATAGTTTGTCAGGGCATCCAGCCATACATATACAACGTGCTTCGGATCGAAATCTACCGGGATTCCCCATTTAAAGGATGTTCTGGATACACAGAGATCCTGAAGTCCCGGAAGAAGGAAGTTGTTCATCATCTCGTTTTTACGGGACTCCGGCTGGATGAAATCCGGATGTGTGTTGATGTAGTCAATAAGCTTATCTGCATATTTACTCATTTTGAAGAAATATGCCTCTTCCTTGGCAGGTACGCATGGACGTCCACAGTCCGGACATTTGCCGTCTACAAGCTGGGACTCTGTGAAAAAGGACTCACATGGTGTACAGTACATTCCTTCATAATGACCCTTGTAGATATCTCCCTTTGCATACATTTTTTTGAAGATTTTTTTGACCTGCTCTTCATGGTCTTTATCTGTTGTACGGATGAATTTATCATAAGATGTGTTCATCAGATCCCAGATACGTTTGATCTCGCCAGAAACATTATCTACGAATTCCTTTGGTGTAACACCAGCCTCCTCAGCCTTCAGCTCGATCTTCTGGCCATGCTCATCAGTACCTGTCTGAAAATATACGTCATAACCCTGCTGTCTTTTAAAACGTGCGATCGCATCCGCAAGAACGACCTCATAGGTATTTCCGATATGCGGTTTACCGGATGTGTACGCAATGGCAGTGCTGATATAATATCTCTGCTTTTCCATCTTTTCTTTCCTCCATGAATATAAAAATAAAAAAAACGCCTTCTCATACCATAATGATATGAGAAGACGAGTTATTACCCGTGTTACCACTTCTTTTCGTTCCTGCCTCGCGGCAAAAACCTCATCAGGTACAGCAAGCTCTATACCCTTCCGCTATAACAGGCGGTCCTGTCACTGCCTGCCGGTGTCCGTTAAATCGGACATTCACATTTCGCTTATCGCGTTTAAACCGGTTCAGCAATGCCTCTCCGAAGCCATCTTCCATCTGTGCCTGCACATCCCTCTCAGTCTCGGAACTCCTGCATAAAGTGAACCTTTACCATTCACTCTGCCGCAGATCTATGACCGCAACTGCGTCACAGCCTGCATCTAAAAAGTCCTCCGGGGATTTCCCTGTAGTACGGTGTACACATGTACTCTCTTCTTCCATGAGTTTTCCATATGGGAAAATCGTAACACATTTCCGATGGTTTGTAAACGGGGAATTTCGATACTGTATTACATTCTCCTCTGCCTGTACATCCACCGCCACGCCATCCGGAACGCAATGGTTGTCAGCGTCATTCCTGCTGCCATGCTCACCGCAAAAAGGATCGTATAGATTCCGTCTTTCTGGAATTTTGCCCAGTCCTTCATCAACATCCAGTTCATTGTCCGGTAAAGTGCTGCTCCCGGAATCAACGGAATTGTCGCAGAAACCAGAAATACAGTTACTGGCGTTTTATGAATTCTTGCCATACATTCTGCATACAAAGTAATAGCTACTGTTGACCAGAAACCGCACACATACGGACTTGGCGTTATGAACTCTACTGCCAGATATACAGCCCAGGACAGACATCCACCCAATGCCGCAAACCAGAGTTTTTTTCCATGGATATTAAATAATGCCGCAAAGCCGAGGGATCCTGTGAAGGATACGACCAGCTGTATGATTTCCCGCATGTTTTCCTCCTGAATAAATCATAACTACTATCAAATGCTCCCATTATCTGCTGCATTTCGCTACTCCGCAATTGATACAGTATGTAAACTCCTCATTCACTGCTTATTGCTTTTCGTAACCTTCAAGAGAACTTCCCTGATTCGGTTAAAACAACAGATTCGCCACCGTAAAACCAAGGCCCACGACCAATGCCAGCAAAAGTGCCTCCATACATCGGATCAAACCTGTAATGGTATCTCCTGAAAACATATCGCGCAATGAATTGGTAAATGCAATTCCCGGTATCAGAAGCATGATATTTCCGATACTGATCAGATCCGCATGATGTCCAAGCCCGATTAGAACTGTAAGATTGGAAAGTACTCCGCCGGCTCCGCAGCAAAGAAGCACTGTCAGTAGCGAGTTTAATGCACCTTTTTTTACAAAAGCCTCAAACAGCTTCAGGGCGATACCAATCAGCGCAGAAGCAATCATATCGTTGACATCTCCTCCAAAAAACACGGAAAAAGAACCTGAAATTACAGCATAGATCAAAATCTGCGTTTTAAAAGAATATCCTTGTTTATCCCGGATCTTTTCCAGCCCCTTCTGGATCTCCTCCGGCTTCGGCCGATACTCACAGATGTATCTGGAAAGCTGGTTCAGGTCATCCAGTCGTCCCAGATCATTGGACATTCCCGGCACACGCCGCGTCTGGGTGCAAATACCGAAATCCTCTCCATAAATAGTCGTCACAATACTGGATGTGATAGAAAAAACATCTGCCCGGGTGGCTCCATATGCCAGGCAGATCCGCCGTATGGTATCTTCCACACGTCCAACCTCTGCTCCGCAGCAAAGAAGCTGTTCACCAATTGTCATCGCATAATATAAATACTGTTCCGCTTCCTCCCGCGTCATCCGGCATCCCTCACTTTCCTGCTTTATTTCATTTTTATCTATTTTAGGACACGTAAATATTAAAATCAACAAGGATTTTTTGTCTTAATATTCATTTCTTCTATATTTTCTCAAAGTAATAAGCAGATATTTTCGCTCAAAATAAAACACCACCCGGACAAAAAAGATATCTATCCCTTCTGTCCGGATGGTGTTTGTGTTTGAAAATCCAATGCTCTGCTCAGTTTTTATTTATTTGAAATCTAATAGATCTTATGCAAGTTTTCCGCCAAGTTCACGGCAAGCTGCAAGTCCTTCATCATCAGGTGTGTTGTTTACAATGAGTCCTTCATCATCAACAAGCTCTGCGCCTGCGTCTTTTGCTCTGCCGCACCATGTTCTCATCCACTCTCCGTCGCCCCAGTCATAGGAACCGAAAAGCGCAACTTTCTTACCGGAAAGTTTGCCTTCCAGATCAGAGAAGAACGGCTCAAACTCACCCTCCTCAAGCTCCTCATCTCCCATAGCCGGACAACCAAGAGCCAGAACATCAAAAGAAAGCGCTTTATCCACATCCGCATCAGCCACTTCCATAATCTCAACATCCGCACCGGCAGCCTTGGCACCTTCCTCAACAGCCTGCGCCATAGCCTCTGTGTTACCTGTAGAAGACCAGTAAATAATTCCTACCTTGCTCATCTTAAAAACCTCCTGTTTTTAAACTTTATATTATACGCACATCTGAGATGTACAGAGATGCTTCATACCAACAACCTGCAAAATCGAATACCCCGCACGAATCTGCGCCGCAGTAAACTCCCGGCACTTATCGTAGCTGTCAAAAATCCTGCGAGCCTGCTCCACATCATCATAAACCTTCCAGTAACCACACATCTTGCAGCCACTGCCTCCGAACTTCCGGAAGCCCTTCACATCTTCAATGGGATAACCCAGGAAAAGTCCGATCTCATGAGGAAACTCCGTCTTATGAAAAAATCTCTCCTTCAAACGGGCGATCATCTCATCCAAAGAACCATCTATATTATACCCATCCTGGAGCAAAAGTTTCCTGGCTTCATCCTGCTTAAGATATTCCTGCAGCATATCCGGCCGGTATACCAGAAGAAGATAATGCTTCCTGCATCCACAGATGATCTCCATACGGATGCCTTCCCGTTCAAGACTCTCCTTATAATCCGAAATGATCTCCGGCAGCTCCGGCATTTTTTCCTTGGAAAAGGAAACAAGATTCGCCGGTTTCATTCCCATTAATACAGGGGAACAATGATAACCCATGACAGATTCAAATTTTTCACAAGTCATTTGCATTCTCCTTTACATATTAGTTAGATTTCTCTAACTGTTGTAAATATACTACTAAAGTTAGTCTCTGTCAACTTATTTTTATAAATTTTCACCGAGAATTTTTACTGATAAAATCCTATCATTAAGGGCACAATATTCCTTATAACAAACACTCTGTCAGACATCCGACTGCCAGTTCTCACCATTTAACCGAATCAAGTAAGTCCTCTGCAGGGTTGCAAATATCTCCTACACCTGCAGCGTAAAAATACTCATTTACATCCAACTCATAAAATGAAAATATTTCAGAATAATCATATCCAAACCTCTTGACAAACCTCCCTCTGTCATGTATTATAATATCAGTAATAATTACTATTACTGATAGGAGGAAACATTATGGCAGCACTTAAATACAGCCGTCAGCGAGAGTCCATCAAGGAATTTCTGAGATCCAGAACAGATCATCCAACGGCAGATACAGTATACGAGAATCTTCGACAGATCTACCCGAATATCAGTCTCGGAACTGTCTACCGTAATCTTTCTCTTCTCAGTGACATCGGTGAGATCCGGAAGCTGACCAATTTCGGAAGCGCGGATCGCTACGATGGAAGGGTCGCACCACACTCACATTTCATGTGTACCAGATGCAACCGGGTGATCGATATGCAGTCAGACAGCCTTAACGGAATTCTTGAACAGGCAGCTGCAGAATTTATCCACGGAAAAGTCTTTGACGTAGATGCAAGCTTCTATGGGATCTGCAAGGAATGCCTGAAAAAAGAAGAAAAACAAGCTTGACAAAACAAAGATCACATGGTATCATAAAATAGTAATAATTACTATTATTAATTTAGAAGAAACAAAAACAAACAATATATTTCAAAAAAGAAAAGGAGATCATTACTATGGCTAAATGGGTATGTACAGTATGTGGATATGTTTATGAAGGCGAGCAGGCACCGGAAGCCTGTCCAGTATGTAAAGCACCAGCTTCTAAATTCCAGAAACAGGAAGGCGAGCTCTCATGGGCAGCTGAGCATGTTGTAGGTGTAGCTAAAGGCGTCAGCGAGGACATCCTTGCAGACCTGAGAGCGAACTTCGAGGGCGAGTGCTCTGAGGTTGGTATGTATCTTGCAATGGCTAGAGTTGCTCACAGAGAAGGATATCCGGAAGTTGGTATGTACTATGAGAAAGCAGCTTACGAGGAAGCAGAGCATGCAGCTAAATTCGCAGAGCTCCTTGGTGAGGTTGTAACAGACAGCACAGAGAAGAACCTTCAGATGCGTGTAGAGGCTGAAAACGGCGCTACAGCAGGTAAATTCGACCTTGCAAAACGTGCGAAAGCAGCTGACCTTGACGCAATCCATGACACAGTACATGAGATGGCTAAGGACGAGGCAAGACACGGAAAAGCATTCGCTGGTCTGCTTAAAAGATACTTCGGCAAATAAGAAATCCGCATAAAATAAGGATTTTTTAAGGGGGAATCACAGAAGTGATTCCCCCTTTTTTCGTACAATTTTTATTTAACTGTAACTTTACAGGTTGTCCTCTTTGAGCCGCTTCGGATTGTGATCGTTGCGTTTCCTTTTTTCAGACCTTTGATCACACCACCGGATGTTACTGTCACAATTTTTTTGTTGGATGATGTGTATGTAACTTTTTCCTGGCTGGTTACAGGAGTGACTTTAACTGAAGATGCCAGTTTACGGTAAGTAGTTCCTTTTTTGAGTGTCACAGATTTAGTGCTTACAGTAATTTTCGAAGTTTTTACTACCCCTCTCTGTACGGTAACTTTAAAAGATGCTGACTTTTTGCTTGCAAGAATAACCTTAACTGTAGTACTTCCTGCCTTTTTACCTGCTGTCAGTCTGAAAGCTCCCTTCTTTGTCACAGAAGATACTTTTACGATTCCTGTATTTCCGGATGTCACTCTTGTAACATAATCACCTTTCGCCAGTCCGGCTGCTTTAAATGCAGTGGTAGACTGACCTGCTTTCATTTTCAGGGAAGATGCAGTCAGGGAAATCGTCGGTTTCAGTTTGGCAACTGTAATTTGTTTTCTGAGCACTTTGCCACATACTTTACAATGACTTCCTTCCTTCTTTCCTGCTTTAAATACTGTCGCTGCAACTGCTGCATCTTTTACAGCGGTATGTTTTGCCGGAAGTGTTACGGTTCTTACACCATCACAGGAAGTACATTTATCGGTTCTGCTTCCTTTTGACGTACAGGTTGCCTGAACAGTTTTTACTGCTTTCCAGCTGTGACTGTGTTTTGAACTGTTTTCTCCAATCTCAAAATGTTTTCTTACAAGCCGCTCCCACTCCCCGTTTTTGTTTTTTCGCATGGCAGACAGTGCAAGCCTTGTATTATCATCGGACTTTCTCGTCATGATCGGAAGCTCCTGGCCGGAAACTTTCTGCATGTTCCATGCTTCATCATCGTAATCATATTGCAGTTTACCGGATTCTGTATCCTTCCAGCTCATCACTACGATTTTTATATCATTTCCTGTAATCTCAACGGGATCACCTTTTCCGTTTATATACTGAACCAGTTTTACTTTTAAATTGGCGAGATTAATGGATTCTCCAACAGCCGGATTAAGCAGCTTTCCATTCTTATCTGTCAGATTCTCCGGTAACAGCATAAATTCGCTGACTTCAAACCATATATCTTTTCTGAAGGCTTCTTTATATTCACCGGTTTTATCCAGAAGTTTTACTGCTACATAACAGCAGCCAACACCGGTTTTATCGTTGGATTTAATTATAAGCTTCTTTCCATCCGGAGAAACTGTAGCTTCTGCCAGTTTTGACTGTTCTATGATTTCCAGCTTATAATCTTTTACCGGATGCTGGCCACTGGTTTTATCCAGTATGTCTGTCACAATGGTCGTTTCATTGTTCGGCAGCATGGCTTCATTTCCTGCTGTGCCTTCCAAATCGTATGTCAGATTATAAAAGCTTTTTTCCTCACTATCATCACTGTCATGACCACTGTCACCGAAGTTTCCACTGTCATCGCCATTATAACCGGGCAAAGTATCCAGCTCATACATCCGTCTTGCAATCTGGTGCCAGTTTCCATCTGCACTTTTTTCCATTGCAGTAAGCCCAAAATATGTACCATATCCTGATGTTCTCTCAAGGATTGGGAGCTCCTGCCCTGGAACATCGATCCATTTCCAGACGTCTGTATCATAATCAGGGTACACTGTGCCTGTACTTTCATCTGTCCATGAAGATATTACGATTTTATAATTATCTCCTGTTACCGGAATCGGATCTCCTTTTCCATCTTTGTAACGGACAAGCTGCGGCTTCATGTCTTTTGCTATATCCAACTGCTGACCTACTTCAAGGTTGATTTCATTACCACTTGTATCTGTGATTTTTTCCGGCAGGATCACATACTCACTGACGCTGAACCACATATCTTTTCTGAAGGCTTCTCTGTATCCGCCTTTTCCATCCGGTATCTGTACAGATATGTAACAGCAGCCCTGACCGGTTTTATTGCCAGATTTAATAACAAGTTTTTTTCCATCTGCAGAAACTGAAATATCTGCCAGCTTTGACTGTTCCAGAATTTCCAGTTTATAATCATCTACTCTCTGATAATCCTTTGTTTTGTCCTCCAGATAAGTGGTAGCTGTCATCTGACTGTTCGGCAGCATGGCTCCATTTCCTGTCGTATCCTGATAATCATATACCAGTCTGTAGGAGCTTTTCTCTTCGCTGTCATCATTATGACCATTGTCATAATCGTTGCTGATCAAAGAAGTAAGTTCATAATGATGTCGGGTAATATAATGCCAGTCTCCATTTTCTGATCTCTCCATAGCTAAAAGTGCAAACCATGTAGAATTCTCTGTTGTTCTCTCCAGGATTGGAAGATCCTGTCCCGGAACCTCTATCCATTTCAGGCCATCTGCATCATAATCACGAAATTCTTCACCTCCAGGACCTGTCTGTGACATGACGATCTTGTAATTGTCCCCTGTTAACGGAATTGGGTCTCCTTTTCCATCTTTGTAACGGACAAGCTGTGGTTTCATGTCTTTTGCTATATCCAGCTGCTGACCTACTTCAAGGTTGATTTCATTACCACTTGTATCTGTGATTTTTTCCGGTAGGATCACATACTCACTGATGTTAACCCAAAATTCCCTTTTTGCCACTTCAGTTCCATTTATGGATGCCGTTGCGGAAATTCTGGCGTCTCCGGTTTTATTGTAAACATCCAGCACAATATCCTGGCCGTCTAATGATACGTCTGCCATTTTGACACCATTTCCACCCGTTACCGGAGCAACTTTCAGTTCATATGCAGAAACATCACTACATCCAATTGTATCAACCAGACGGGATTTAATTCTGACACGGCTGTTCGGCAGTAAATCCTGGCCTCCACTGGCACCTTCAAATATCAGATTAAGCTGATATTGTTCATTTGCTGCGGCAGACTCTCCAGCTTCTGAACCGTCACTGAAGGCCTCCTGGTTTTCGGTGTTATCCCCGGATAGCTCCGTAGTTTCTGATGTGTTTTCTTCTTCTGCAATTTCTTCTTCCGCATTCTCTGCATCATCCTGAAGACTTAATTCCTCCTCGTCTTCCAGATCAGGCACTGAAGCTACTTCCCCTGTTGTTTCCGAGCCACCGTTCTCCTGAACTATTTCTTCTGATTCTTCTGTCTCTGCAGTTTCCTGTCCGGTATCTGCTGTCAGTTCCTCAGCTGCTACCGGTATGACCGCGCCCATACTCTGTGAAAACGTAAGTGTTGCGACCAAAAACATTGCAATCCTCTTTTTCTTCATATAATTCCCCCATTTTCGTTTTTCTGCCATAATTATACTATATTCATTGAAGTACTGGCTATCATATTCTTCCTTCTACTGGTTTAAAAAATATACTCGTAAAAAATTGCCCAGTGTGCTAATATAAAGCAAATAAAAACATTCCAAAAAGCCTTGAAATACCAGCACTCAGAGATGTTCTGAGATCACCAAAAAAGGAAGCGGTCTCCCGGTTCCTTCAGACTGTAGACAAACTTGGTGTTGGGTCTTATGCCCAGCACCATTTTTCGCTAATAATCAATTCCTTTTTTATTTTTCTTAAAAAAGCCAAAAATCCGGCTGTATTCCAGCCTCGTTTTTCCAGTATTTTTGCCAGTTTTTTCAAATTCATGCATGCAAAGGTAAGCCCGGCTTTCATTTCCATCCGTGCTTTTCCTACATACTGCGTATATCGAAATCCATGCTGTTCTTTAGCTGTACCGAAGATCCGCTCTATGGTTTCTTTTCTTAACTGGTAGATCTGTCTGTTTCCGATCGTGTGCCGAATGTCTTCTGCTACTTCCATGTATTCTTCCCATACATGACGTGTGATCAGTTTTACATGATCTTTGCTTTCTGTACATTTTGAAAGGTATTGGCATTCAGCACAATGCTCACCGCAGCTTTTATACTCTTTATATCCATTTCTGTTTGTTGTACTGTATGTCAGTATATGTGCTCCCGGACATATATAACAATCATAGTATTCATCATATGCGAATTCGTGTTTTCCGAAAAAGCCTTCTTTGGTCTTGGGACGGGTATACGGAAAAAGTGGTTGAATTCCATCTTCCGACAGCTGATGGGCGATTGCCGGAGTTTTATATCCTGCATCTGCAACTACCATCTGTGGATTCAGTTTAGATATCTTATCGTATAATGCTTTAAAAGTACGACTGTCATGCTCATTACCAGGATGTACTGTATATCCGAGGATCCAGCCATGTTTATCACAGGCAGTTTCTACTGCATATGCAAAAACATGTTTATGTTCACCCTTTCGAAACCATCCACTTTCCGGATCGCTGATGCTGCATTTTTGTGTTTTCACATCTTCAGGAAGTTCTTCAGATATAGAATCTTTATCATTTCCGCTTCCACCGGATGCTGGCGGCTGGTTATCATCTTTTTTCTTTAACGGCTTTTTTCCATGTGCCAGACGATCTTTTTCAATCTAAACATCATCATCTGTTCACGTTTTTTATCTGCATTTTTTGTCATCATAAAAAACACCGCCTTTCTGATAAGATCATTGTACCAGAAAAACGGTGTATACAATAGAAAATCCCGGCAATGCCGGGACTTTGTCTACAGTCTGAAGGAACCGGTCTCCCGGTTCCTTTTTTCGTCATCTCTACATACTACATCCAATATCCATCCAGATATACCGATGATACATAATTTTTGCTGGTATTCTTATACAATATCTGCAGATAATGTGATCCATCCATAGTGACTGTGCTTCCATTTTTGATCTTTCTCTGTCTTCCGGTTCCGTGTTCACTGTAATATATTGCAACTATCTTGTAGCCCTTCTTTGCAGTGATACATACTTTTGCCTTTCTGGGATAACCTTTTGCAACCGGGACCATGGTCTTTTTATCAAAGGATTTTTTATAATCTTTTCTTCCGAATTTGCACACGTTTAACGGATTTGTATAATTATGTACCGTAACTTTAGATTTGAAAGAATATGTTTTTCCATTCTTTCTTTTTACTTTGAAGGATACAATAGAAGTTCCTGTTTTTTTTGCCTTCAGCGTAATGGTATAATCATCCAGAAACGGCATTTTTTTAACTGATACCACACTGGTATTACTGGATTTCAGTCCCAGAACTTTGTCGGATCTGACGGAGTTTATGATTCCATATCCGATTTCCTCACCTTTCATAAGAGCAACAGACTTAGTAAATTTGAGTGTACCCGCCGCCTGTGCTGTGACCGGTGCTACTGCAAGATCTGTCACGATAAATGTAAGTGCCAGAAATAACACCAATAATCTCTTTACTGCTTTTTTCATTACTTTTTCCCCCTTTTATAAGCATTTTGGACTTATTCCATACATATTAGTATACAAGAGTTATTCATATTCAACAACCTTTTTTCTGAATTTTCTGTACACTATCTTCCCGAACCTTTGCGCGAAGCTCTGTCAGATATTCTGAGAATTTCACCTGTTCATTTCCGTAGGTCATCTGCAGATCATACTCCAGCGGAATCCAGGTTTTAATATCGGATTCATTGTGCTGGATCAGGGCTTCCAGCTTGTCCAGAGCTTTATAGATCCTGGCCTCCAGAGTCTGCTGCGCTTCCATCTCCTGATATAGTTCCGCCATATCTTTATCGAACGGCTCCGGCAGAATCTTCACCCATTCTCCCAGCACATCGGCTTCTTTCTTCGAATCCTTATCCGTTTTTTCAAAGGCCGGGATATCACCTGTAAAAGCTTCTCCCAGATCATGGATGAGGCACATTTTCATAATTTTCAGAAGATCTGCCTCAGGAAACTCATCACTGACAAAATATGCCATCAACGTGATCCTCCAGGAATGCTCTGCAACGCTCTCCCGCCTGCCACCGGAAGTATAACTATGACGCACTGCATCCTTTAACCGCTCTGCAACGGAAAGTACTTCGATCAGTTTTTCTGGTTTCATATATATTACGCTCCTCTTCTTTTTATTATGTCAACCATCTAAATCAACTATTTTCAGCCTATCTTATAGCTGTCCATAAAACCGTTATAGCGTTTTCACTTTACTATACCATAATTTCCCAAAGAACAGACCCCCAAAAAACATTCTCCTTACTTCTGCGCGCTGACATTTCCCATCCCAAATAAATTTGTCCAAGCTAATTTCTAAAAAAACTATAAACCATATTGCATTTTTCTCCATAATCGTCATAATGAAATTATAAACAAAAGAAAGAAGGTGATTGCCGATGGATATCACGGTGTCGGATGAGGTCTCACAGGAATATCATGCGCTTGTGAAGAACATCCTCTGTAACAGAGAGTTCCTGAAGCTGAGCCTGTACACCCACCACCAGTGGACCACACGGCTCATGCACAGTATCAATGTTTCTTACCTCTCCTGGTTCATTGCCAGGAAGCTGGGATGTGACGAGAAAGCCGCCGCAAGGGCAGGACTTCTCCACGATTTCTGTCCCTATGACTTCAGGGCGAAGACACCGACCGGTGAGCATCAGGCGTTTTATCACCCGAAGGCTGCCGCAGACAACAGTGCCGCACACTTTGATGTCACAGACAGAGAGCTGGATGCGATACTCTCACATATGTTCCCTCTGGGACCTCTTCCACGCAACAGGGAAGCCTGGATCATCAGCTTTGCCGATAAAGCCTGCGCCATCGCGGAAGGCTGCCATATCGCCATTGCACTGGCCAGGCGGAACCGGATCGTCATCAATCCGGCATAATTTCCACACAAAAAACAGGGCCGTCGCCACTTCTGACGCGCCCTGTTTTTGTGTGGAAATTTATTTTATAGTAATACTTTGCAGATTACTTTCTATATCTTAGTTCTCTTTCACAACAACCTTATCCAGATGCCAGATATCATCTACATACTCCTGGATAGTTCTGTCGGATGTGAACTTACCGCTGCATGCTGTATTAAGAAGTGCCATCTTAGCCCAGCGTTTCTCATCCTTATATGCTTCCTCAACACGCTTCTGTGCCTCTGCATAGGAACGGAAGTCGCCAAGGATGAAGTACTGGTCAGGTCTCGGCATGTTGCGTTTGTCGAGAAGTGAATTGTAGATATCACGGAACATCTCTGTATCGCTGGAGAAGGTTCCGTTGATCAGCTGCATCAGTACCTGACGGATCTCCGGATCTGTGTTGTAGATGAAGTCCGGATCGTAACCGCCGTTGTTCTCATAGTTGATGATCTGGTCGGAGCTCATACCGAAGATAAATGCATTCTCCTCGCCAACCTCCTGTACGATCTCAACGTTAGCACCATCCATGGTTCCAAGTGTCGGAGCACCGTTCAGCATGAATTTCATGTTACCTGTACCGGAAGCCTCTTTACTTGCTGTGGAGATCTGTTCGGAAACATCTGCTGCCGCAAAAATGATCTCAGCGTTGGATACACGGTAGTTCTCGATGAATACAACCTTCAGCTTGCCGTTGATGGAAGCATCATTGTTTACAACATCTGCCACACAGTTAATCAGCTTGATGATCTTCTTTGCACGTGCGTAAGCTGCGGAAGCTTTTGCACCAAAGATAAATGTTCTTGGATAGAAATCCATCTCCGGATGTGCCTTGATCTGGTTGTACAGATAGATCACATGCAGGATGTTAAGAAGCTGACGTTTGTACTCATGAAGTCTCTTAACCTGGATATCGAAGATAGAGTGCGGGTCAACCTCAACACCATTGTGCTCCAGGATATATTTTGCAAGACGCTCTTTGTTCTTGAACTTGATGGTCATGAACTCCTGAAGAGCCTTCTCATCGTCTGCGTAAACTTTAAGCTTGGAAAGCTGGGAAAGATCTGTGATCCAGTCCGGTCCAATCTTGTCTGTTACCCAGTCAGCCAGAAGCGGGTTTCCATGAGCAAGGAAACGTCTCTGTGTGATACCGTTTGTTTTATTGTTGAACTTCTCAGGCATCATCTCATAGAAATCCTTCAGCTCCTGATTCTTGAGGATCTCGGTATGAAGGCGTGCAACACCGTTTACAGAGTAGCCTGCAACGATCGCAAGGTGAGCCATCTTAACCTGTCCGTCATAGATGATCGCCATCTTCTTGATCTTCTCGAAGTTTCCAGGATATTTCTGCTGGATCTCAAGAATGAAACGACGGTTGATCTCCTCGATGATCTGGTATACACGCGGAAGCAGTCTGGAGAACAGCTCGATCGGCCATTTCTCAAGTGCCTCGGACATGATGGTGTGGTTGGTGTAAGCACAGCATTTTGTTGTGATATCCCATGCCTGATCCCAGCCAAGACCTTCCTCATCGATAAGAATACGCATCAACTCTGCAACTGCAACTGTCGGATGAGTATCATTCATCTGGAATACAACCTTCTCATGAAGCTTGGTAATGTCGTCGTGTGTTTTTTTGTATTTGGCAATCGCTGCCTGAAGGCTGGCAGATACGAAGAAGTACTGCTGTTTCAGACGAAGCTCTTTACCTGCCATATGGTTATCATTCGGATAAAGCACCTCTACGATAGTACGTGCAAGGTTCTCCTGCTCTACTGCGTTGTGATAATCACCCTTGTCAAAAGAGTCAAGGTTGAAGTCTACGATCGGCTCTGCATCCCAGATACGAAGTGTGTTTACAACATCGTTGTTATAACCTGTGATCGGCATATCGTAAGGAACAGCCTTAACTGCCTGATATCCTTCATGGATGAATTTATTCTCGTTCTTCACCGGATCCCACTCAACGCGTACATATCCGCCGAAATGAACCTCTTTTGCATACTCCGGACGACGGAGCTCGAAAGGATAGCCGTTCTTCAGCCAGTTATCCGGTGCCTCTACCTGATAACCGTCACGGATCTCCTGCTTGAACATACCATAACGGTAACGGATTCCGCATCCGTATGCACAGTAGTTGAGAGTTGCAAGAGAATCCAGAAAGCATGCTGCCAGTCTTCCAAGTCCACCGTTTCCAAGAGCCGGATCCGGCTCCTGGTCTTCGATGCAGTTAATGTCAAGTCCAAGCTCCTCAAGAGCCTCCTTAACCTCGCCGTATGCACCAAGGTTGATCAGGTTGTTTCCAAGGGCACGGCCCATAAGGAATTCCATGGACATATAATATACGATCTTCGGGTCCTGTTTTTCATACGCCTTCTGGCTCTTGAGCCAGTTGTCAATGATCACGTCCTTCACAGTGTAGCTTACAGCCTGAAAGATCTGCTCCTGTGTAGCCTCTTCCAGTGTTTTTCGATAAAGGAATTTTACGTTTTCTTTTACACTTTTTTTGAATTCCTCTTTCTCAAACTGCTTGTCAATCATTAGTTTTCCTCCTGTACTTTGGATACTCCCAGTGTTACAGCCTCTTTGTTGATGTTCCACTCCTTGGTGTAACCCTCTGCTTCTCCCAGAATAATGTTTTCTGCCAGTACTTCACGTTTGATCTCATCCTGGTTTGCTTTCATGATATCCATGATCTTATCGTTATCTTTTGCATAGACAATGATCTTGTCCATGACTTCGAAACCAGCCTCTTTACGCATGGTCTGAACCTTGCTGATAATCTCGCGGACAAAGCCCTCCTGGATCAGTTCAGGTGTAAGGTTTGTATCAAGGACAACGGATGTCTCACCGTCTGTCTCTGTCACATAGCCCTCGCTCTGGGCTGTTTCGATCAATAAGTCTTCCTCTGCAAGCTCGACTCTGTTTCCGTCAATGTCAAGAACGAGAACACCATTATCTCTCAGCTCTTTCATTGCTGCGGTTCCGTCGATCTCGGAGAGTGCGGTACGGATGCCGTTCAGAAGCTTGCCGTATTTCGGTCCTACTGTACGAAGCTGCGGCTTGAAGCTGTAGGAAATGAAGGACTCTACATCATCTGCGAATTTCACTTCTTTTACGTTAAGCTCATCTGCGATGATATCTGTGTAGAATTTATCCATAGCTTTCTCAGCCTTTACATACATGGTTCCGATCGGCTGACGGTTCTTGATGTTTGCGGTATTTCTGCATGCACGTCCGAGAACAACGATCTCAAGAAGCTCTTCCATGTTTGCCTCAAGATCCTTGTCGATCCATGCCTCGTTTACCTCCGGGTAATCGCAGAGATGGATACTCTCCGGAGCGTCTGCATCAATGCTTCTTACAAGGTTCTGGTAGATATCCTCAGTCATGAACGGGATCATCGGAGCTGCAGCCTTAGCAACTGTTACCAGTGCTGTGTAAAGTGTCATGTAAGCATTGATCTTATCCTGCTCCATGCCCTTTGCCCAGAAACGCTCACGGCTTCTTCTTACATACCAGTTACTCATATCGTCAACAAATTCCTGGAGTGCTCTTGCAGCCTCCGGAATCTTGTAGGAATCAAGATCCGCATCGACAGTCTTCACCATGGTATTCAGCTTGCTAAGCAGCCATTTATCCATAACCGGAAGCTTATCGTAATTTAAAGTATATTTAGTTGCATCAAAATTGTCAATGTTCGCATACAGTACGAAGAATGCGTAGGTGTTCCACAGAGTGCTCATGAACTTTCTCTGTCCCTCTACAACTGCCTTGCCGTGGAAACGGTTCGGAAGCCATGGAGCACTGTTGATGTAAAAATACCAGCGGATCGCATCTGCGCCGTATTTGTTCAGTGCATCAAACGGATCTACTGCATTTCCCTTGGACTTACTCATCTTCTGTCCGTTCTCATCCTGTACATGTCCCAGAACGATTACATTCTTATACGGAGCCTTATTGAAAAGCAGTGTGGACTCAGCAAGAAGGGAGTAGAACCATCCTCTTGTCTGGTCAACAGCCTCGGAGATGAAGTCTGCCGGGAACTGCTGCTCGAACAGGTCCTTATTCTCAAATGGATAATGATGCTGCGCAAAAGGCATTGCTCCGGAATCGAACCAGCAGTCGATTACCTCCGGTACACGGTGCATAGTCTTGCCGCAGTCCGGACACTTCATGGTGATATCATCAATGTATGGACGGTGAAGCTCGATGGTCTTCGCACGCTCGTCACCACTCTTCTCATAGAGATCCTGGCGGCTTCCTACGGATTCCATATGTCCGCACTCACACTGCCAGATGTTCAGTGGTGTTCCCCAGTAACGGTTTCTGGAAATACCCCAGTCCTGAACGTTCTCAAGCCAGTCACCGAAACGACCCTTACCGATGCTCTCTGGAATCCAGTTGATAGTATTGTTGTTACGGATCAGATCATCCTTTACTGCAGTCATCTTGATGAACCAGGACTCACGTGCATAGTAGATAAGCGGTGTGTCACATCTCCAGCAGTGCGGATAATCATGCTCGAATTTCGGTGCGTCAAAAAGCTTGCCCTCTTTGTCAAGGTCTGTGAGGACCATCGGGTCCGCTTTCTTTACGAATACACCTGCGTATGGTGTCTCTTTGGTCATGTTGCCCTGTCCGTCTACGAACTGTACGAACGGAAGGTCATACTCACGTCCGACACGGCTGTCATCCTCACCAAATGCAGGTGCGATATGAACGATACCGGTACCATCACTCATGGTAACGTAGTTGTCACAGGTTACGAAATGAGCTTTTTTGCGCTGTTTTGCTGCTGCCTCTCCTGCACATGCAAAAAGCGGCTCATATTCTCTGCGCTCAAGGTCTGTTCCTTTATATTTCTCAAGGATCTCATATGCAGGCTCATCATCCTTTGCAAGCTTGCCGAGAACCTTGTCCAGAAGTGCCTCTGCCATGTAGTAGGTATAGCCGTCTGCTGCTTTTACCTTGCAGTAGATCTCATCCGGGTTTACACAAAGTGCAACGTTGGATGGAAGTGTCCACGGTGTTGTTGTCCATGCCAGGAAGTATGCATCCTCACCGACAACCTTGAAACGAACGATTGCGGAACGCTCTTTAACAGTTTTGTATCCCTGGGAAACTTCCTGTGCGGAAAGCGGAGTTCCACAACGCGGGCAGTAAGGAACGATCTTGAAACCTTTGTAAAGAAGGCCTTTGTCCCAGATTTCTTTCAGTGCCCACCACTCGGACTCGATGAAGTTGTTGTCGTATGTTACATACGGATGCTCCATGTCAGCCCAGAAACCAACGGTAGAGGAGAAATCCTCCCACATTCCTTTGTATTTCCATACGCTCTCTTTACACTGCTGGATAAATGGCTCAATTCCGTACTCCTCGATCTGTTCCTTGCCGTCAAGACCAAGTTTCTTCTCAACCTCAAGCTCAACCGGAAGTCCGTGAGTATCCCATCCTGCTTTTCGCGGAACCATGTATCCCTTCATTGTACGGTATCTCGGGATCATATCCTTGATAACTCGTGTCAGAACGTGTCCGATGTGTGGCTTACCATTAGCGGTAGGCGGTCCGTCATAGAATGTGTATGTCTCGCCCTCTTTACGGCTGTCCATACTCTTTTCAAAAATCTTATTGTCTTTCCAGAATTTCTCAACTTCTTTTTCGCGGTCAACAAAATTCAGATTCGTGTCAACTTTACGATACACAATTTTTACCTCCTGTGTCTGATTACTGGCTGCTGCCTCATCTGTAAGGCCACAGCGGATTGTTTCTTCACAGATACCTGTTCGTGCCAATGCTTCGGGCACTTATAAAAAAAGACCCCATCCTGTAAAAGGACGAAGTCTGATTCGCTGTACCACCTGTTACATTATACGGGCCTGTGTCCGGATCCCTGCGTCTTCTGCTGTGTTCTTATGCTCTGTGTTATGGCGCGGGCTGTTGTTCCATGTCTGTTCATGGCGGACAATTCTTTGTATCTGCCGATATATGTTCCCTGTAACGGAGGAAATCCGTCAGTTCTTACTTAATGATCATCTGTATATCAGATATTCTTCCGGCTGCTGCCGGACAACTTCGGAACTGAAGCTCAGGAGTGATATTCCGCCATATTTACTCGTCCCAGGCTCCCACCATCCCCAGTTCGCTGCAAGCTTTCCATATGGCCTACTGTCTCCATCACAGCTTTTTCTATATACGCTGTCTATTATAGGTTGGGGAAAATCCATATGTCAAGTGTTTTCATGGATTTTTCTTATTATATGTATGTTCACTTCTTCTTAATGGAATTTTCACAGACTGCAAGTGGTTTTTCCGGGAGGAAAGTGGTATACTACTACAGAATCTTGAGGGCAAAAATACAGCGTTTCATTAATACAATGCTATAATTAATGAAATACTGCACCTCATCACAAAACGGGCAAGATTTTTTCGGTTACTGATCCTCAAATGAATAATAACCTTCTCGCCCGGATTTATCACTGAAAGGTATCTTGTTATGAAAAATATGAAAAAACGATCCTTGCGTCGGATCTTTGCAGGCATTCTCGGCATAGGGATCCTGCTCACAGGCGCAGCTCCCTGCGCGGCGGCTGCCTATGGATACGATGAATATGGTGATCCTATCGTCACTGCCACACCGGTTCCTGATGGTCAGGCCGCAGCAGTCACGCCTGCTCACTCCAGCTATTATTCACAGGCTGCCGACACCGATTCCATTGACGGGTGGCCCAAAGGTCCCAGCATCGAAGCACAGGCTGCAGTCCTTATGGACGTAAATACAGAAGCCGTTCTTTATTCCAAAAATGCGGACACACAGCTCTACCCTGCCAGCATCACGAAGATCCTGACTACACTGCTTGCCTGCGAAAATCTGAACGCTAAAACAAACATTACCGTATCTGAAAAAGCTTCCACCAGTGTAACTGCCGGAGATTCCAGTATTTATGCTGCTCCCGGTGAAAAATTCACCAGGGATCAGGCCCTGATGGCTGTCATGCTCCAGTCCGCTAATGAAATGTCTGTCGCCGTTGCGGAAGAAGTTTCCGGCTCTGTAAAGAAATTCGCAGAACTCATGAACTGGCGCGCCAAGCTTTTTGGCTGCAAGAACACACACTTTAATAATCCCAACGGTCTTCCGGATGAGAATCATTACACCACAGCCTCCGACATGGCAAAGATCGCCAAATCCGCCTGGCTGAATCCTCTTTTCCGGCGATACTGCACCAAACGTTATTACGAGATCCCGCCTACCAATAAATTTGCGGAAGCCCGCCAGCTGCTCAATCATCACAAGATGATGAAAAACGGCGAATATTATTATGAAGGCGTCCGTGGCGGAAAAACAGGTTACACGGATGCATCCGGCAACACACTTGTCACCTACTGCAAACGAGGAAATATAACGCTGGTAGCCGTGATCCTGAATTCTACTTCCGCGGCAAATGCTTACAGCGATACCGCTTCTCTTTTTAATTATGGTTTTGAAAATTTTGAAAAGGTGGATATGAAGGTGTCCATGGAGCCAGTCCCGTTTAAGGTACTCCCTTGTGACAAATATATCCTTAAGAATAACGGAAACACCTATCCGTTTTATTATCAGACAAAGGTTTATGTGACTCTTCCAAAAGGTATCAAAAAATCACAGCTTAACAAACGCCAGGCCGTTCTTCAGAATGCTGTCGGCCCACTGCGTCTGAAAAGCAAATATTATTATAAGAAACAAATGGTCGGATGGGGAATGCAATACGAACGAAACATCGTATCAGATCTTCTCCTGGCTTCGTAACATTTTCCTGCGGCGGAGAGATTCGTGCTTTTCACGGATCTCATCCGCCGCTTCTGTATCTTCTGCTCTCAGGGTCTTCACCCCGAAATATTTTCCCTCATCGGTTTTTCGGATCCGGATCTTTCCGGCAACAGGTCCATGCTCATGGCAAAGGGCAAGGCTGTAATATACCTTGGAATTGTTGGTACTGAACCAGCGGATCTTCCTCTTGGCAGGGCATCTGCAGATAGGACACATGGTACTTACCATAGTACGGTCCTTCATCAGACGCTCCTTTGATACAAATTCCCTGGACACAAACTTGTCATGGTCTGTATAGGAAATATAGATCTCGCTGTCTCTGGATTTTGGATTCTGATATACATCCAGGGACGGATGGCGGATCATGCAAGCTTCATCGATCTCCAGGAGTATCCTGGCAGTATAGCTGGCGTCTGCCAGTGCCCGGTGAAAATCCCGGTTTTTGGGAAGCTGCAGGTAGTCTGTAGCATATTCCAGGGAACGCCTGGATATTCCATCCTCGAATTTTATGCTGAAAAGTTTCTGCACATCATAGTAATGCACCGGCCCTGGCATCAGCTTCAGAAGATTATAGTATTTCATATTGCGCTGAAGTTCCATCACATCCTGGTCTCCCCAGGTAAAAAAGCGATACTCCTCCCCGCACCATTCCAGAAATCTGCGGATCGCCCTTGGAAAAGGGATGCCTTTTTCCAGTTCATGATAATCCACGTGGATCACTTCGTGGATACTGTCGTGGATCCAGTGGTACACTTTGGGCTTGATCAGGCACTGAAAGGTATCAACGATCTCTCTTTTTTCATTTAATTTTACTGCCCCGATCTCTATGATCTCAAACGGGAGCCGACTATCCGGATGTCTTCTTCCATCCGGATTCTGGTTCCATTCCAGGTCAAATACAATATAGTTCATGGGTTTTCTGTCCTCTTATCTGACTGCTCAGCTGCTTCATAAATGCAGCTGTTTCCGGATCGGTATCCGGCTATTTCATATTTTTGCATTCGGACACAGAATAAATCGCTTCAAACAGCTCCTGCTGGAAGCTTTCTGTATCTGCATCTGTCAGAATCATATCTTTCATTTCGTCTTCTTCGTGTAGCCACCAGCGGAAATCGCATAATGTGGCACCCCGTCCGGCACCGTCTGAACAATCCACATCCAGGAATACTTTTTCTGTTTTAAAGAACTCCGGATGGATGAGATACATAAACGGTACAGCAGCATGGATACTTGCCACGCAGCGATATTTGGAAAAATTTTCAAGTACGTAGCCAGCCATATCTCCACAGGCTCTGGCTGCCGGATCACCGGACTGGCACAGCTTCATGATCTGGTTTCTGGTGAGATTACATTTCAGGGTAGCATCCAGTCCACACATGATCAGTGGGATTCCGGAATCGAATACGATCTTTGCCGCCTCCGGATCTGCGTAGATGTTGAATTCCGCTGCCGGTGTGATGTTTCCGCCTTTTGCTGCGCCGCCTGTAAATACAATTTTTCTGATCTTATTCTTTATTTCAGGAAAAACCTTCAACAGAAGTGCAAGATTAGTCATTGGTGCAGTTTCGATCATTACTACCTGCTCACCCTCCGGAATGGCATTCAGAATATCACGTATAAAAAGCACTGCATTATCAGAAGCAGCCTCTGATTTTGCTTCCGGCAGTACGCAATGGCCAAGCCCTGTCTCTCCGTGGAATTCTTCCGCATAAATTGCCGCTTTCACAAGAGGACGGTCCTGGCCTCCTGCCACCGGAACCTTCAGTCCGTAAAAATCCACCAGCTCCAGTGCATTTTGAGTCACTCTTTCTATCCTGGTACTTCCTGCAGATGTCGTCACTGCAAGCAACTCCAGTTCATCCTGATGTGCTGCCGCATATGCCAGTGCGATCCCGTCATCGATTCCGGGATCACAGTCCATGATAACCTTGATCTTATCTCCCATATATTCACCTCTGTAAAAACTCTTTCCCCAATTTTATAGTATTGCCGAATTTCCGCTGTTTACCTGTTCCAAGTATAACAGAGTGAGGAAAGAGTGTAAAGTTAATCAGAATTCGTTACTGTTCACTCCGTTCTCAGCAACACGCTTCGCGATGCACAGAATTTATGCTGATCGCATAAATTCGCGCGGTATGTCTCGGGTTTTCTGTGACCTTCGCTCACACAAAACACCTCGCGGAATATTACCAGTAAACAGTAATCAGAATTCACCTCCGTACTTCAGGCTGAAACGTAAAGAACCCCTCTGCCGGGCATTGGCAGAGGGGTAGAAAAAAAAGGGGGTTATATTCATTTATATAAACAAATGCAATGTGCAATTTGGAGCTTTAATATTTGCAATATCCGTTTGGGTTGTTCCGGATATTGTTATTATGCTATATCCCATCACCCGGAGCTTGCAATCCAGTACCGGGGCTTCACAATAAATGCTGATCAATCAATAGAAACAAATTTCTTCTCGTCTGCTTCTTTCTTGGTCTCTTCCTTCGGGAAGGTTACATGAAGGATTCCGTTCTCATATTTCGCATGGATATCTTCATGCTTAATGCTCGAGCCTACATAAAAGCTTCTGTTGCAGGTTCCTGTATAACGTTCTCTGCGAACATATTTACCTTTATCATCCTTCTCGTCCTTCTTCTCTTCTCTGGTTGCCTGAATGTTCAGATAACCATTCTTCAGCTGGATCTTCACATCCTCTTTCTTAAATCCCGGAAGATCGATCTCCAGTTCATAATTGCCATCTACATCACGGATATCTGTCTTCATCATATCCTTCACCTGAGGATAAGCATTGGCAGCTGCCTGACGGCCTGTCGGATATCCCATAAAATCATCAAATAAATCTTCTCCGAAAATACTTGGCATTAACATAACTCATTCCTCCTGATCTATATTCGCTGCGTGCTGCGCAGGCGTTTTTAATTTACTGTTTCTGAAAACATCTGCAAATTCTGTAAGAACTTTCTCCGGAAGATTTCTTTTTTCTCTCTTCCTTTGTTCTGTATGTACTATAACACGCATTATTAGCACTGTCAAGAGGCGAGTGCTAATTTCACACTTTCTTCACATTTCACGTAATTTTACGATCCATTTTTCCGATACATATGTCTGAAGCGCCGAAGATAGAAGGACTCCCAGGATCAGAAATGGAACTGCCTGTAAAAACACTTCCATAAATACATAAATATAATAACTGCTTTCATAAAAGAGAGCCCACGTCTGCTGAATACAGGAAAGAACATCTGTATCGGGACCATGGATTCCGTATTCAGTGCAGTGGAGATATGCTTCATGAGATCTGTCGAATAATACATTTAATCGATACCGGGACGGTAATAAGGCAGGCTACCGCACCAGATAGCATGACTGCAACATCCTGGAATAGGAACTGGGAATTAAGAATGATCTCCAGGGTATATTGCTGTGTCTGAATGTATGAAAATAATAAAATAGTTCCTCCAAGATAAGCAAACAGCAACGTATTTACCGTTGTACCGATAATTTCTTTCCCAACCTGATAGCCGGAAGCTGTAAGCTCTTTTGCTGTCAGACTGTTTTTATGAGTCCAGACTTCATATACAGAAGATGTTACAGATAATGCTGTATCGATAACAGCCCCAAGAGTACTGAAAACAGTTACAAATATTCCTACATGAAGCATGTTAATATGAAGGTCCGTACTGTAATAATACATAAAATCATCTTCTGAAATCTGGATCTCATTTAATCCGTAGCTTCCTGATCTCCATGTAATAATATAAATCGGAATAAACAAAAGTAACATTACCAGCAGTGTAGCCAGAAAAGCCGCCCGCGTCTTTGGATTATTTCCGTTCTGATAAAACAGAGAAATATAACAGACACCTGCACCTGCCACCAATATCAGGAGCAGTACAGGAAAACCGGCAGACATCAGCATAATTGAAAAAAACAAAATTACAATATTCCCCGCCAATGTCATAATTGACATGGCTCCACGCTCTCCGCCAATCAAGATCACCAGAAAAATTAAAATCAATGCAAGAAAAATGATCATTCTCTGACACCCCTTTTCCGTGATGGTATTTTCATAATCACTGAAGCAATAAAAACAGATACCGGTATTGCCAGTACAATTCCAATACTTTCTATCAGAAAACGACAGATATCATATGGAATGTGGTATCTCACGATCGTTATAAAGCTTATATCATTATTCATCTTAAGTATGAACATGGGAATCATGCCGCTTGCCAGAACAAACAGCAGTACATTTATCATGGTTCCCATAATATCATATCCGATTTCACGACCGGAATGTATCAGTCTTTTCAGAGAAACCGATGGATTTTTCCGCACGATCTCTCCTACTGCTGCGCTGATCGTCACCGTCACATCCATAATTGCACCAAGTCCTGTCAGCATAATATCTGCCCAGAATATATCTGCTGAATTGCCTGTACTTCCAAGGTATTCCAGATTGGAATAATCCAGATCTCCGTACATATAAATAGAAAATTCAAACAATGCCATGATCAGAAACAGAACACACAGTGTTGAAAGAACTGAGGAAAATGTTTTTCTATGAATTCCATTTAAGCAGATCAATGTAGTCAGTGAAAAAAGAACTGCGATGACATTACAGATATTTAAAATATTTTTCCCTTCTGTAAAAGCCTGAAATCCATACGCAAATATGACTGTATTCAGTATCAGTGATATGATCGTGTAAAATCCCTGCTTTCCTGTAATGCAGATCAGAAGAAAAAATAATCCTCCTGCCAGTAATGCCAGATAACCATCCCTTTTTACAGAACGTATCGTTTTTCCGGGGCTTTCCTTTGAACCGCTTAAAAGAACGGTGTCTCCTTTATGATATTTCTTGGTCTGAACCTGAGAAGATGTATATTCATTAGAGACCGTTATTTTTTCCCCTTTATGCGAACCGTTTAATATCCGTGCCGTAATATTCTGAGTATAATAATATTCTTTTGAGCCCCTGGTTCCTTCTCTGCTCAGAATCTGTTTTTCTGTTACGGAACATATTTTTGCCAGCGGTGTATGATAAAATCGGGAATTACAGCAGGTAAACAGAACAAAAATAATATATATGCCGGCTAAAAGATATTTTTTGTGAAATATGCAGGATTTCATTAACTTCATTCCCCCTGTAGAAACATTGCAATTGTAAACGCACTGACCGGTTGCTTTTTATCGAAGTAACATTGTACGCTTTTTGAAAGTATCGGTCAATATAAGGTATACAAAAAAACAGCAGCAGAACCGTTTTCACAGTTCTGCTGCCCCCATAATTATTTTAACAAATACCTAACTCCAAAAAAGCCATTATTTACAAAGCGCAGAAAATGCATCTGCAACAAACTGAACCTTGGTTCCGATAATAACCTGTACAGAAGTTTTTCCAGGTTTGATCACGCCTGCAACACCTGCAGATTTGATCACCTTATCATTTACAGCTGTAATATCCTTAACCTCAAGTCTCAGTCTTGTGATGCAGTTATCGATGCTTGTGATGTTCTCTTTTCCGCCACAGCCTTCCAGGATCTTCGCGGCAATAGCAGTATAGTCATCATTTGCAAGCTCGATATTCTTCTCTGCCTCAAGATCGTCATCGTCTTCTCTTCCCGGAGTCTTCAGATCAAATTTCTTGATGGCAAAAAGGAATACAACATAGAATACGATGAATGCTGCAATTCCAAGCGGAAGAATAAGCCATGTCTTCTGTGCTGCCGGAAGTGAGGATGAGAAAAGTAAATCCATCGCACCGGCGGAGAAGCTGAAGCCTGCACGGAAGCCAAGAGCAACTGTGATCATGGTGAAGATACCGTAAAGTAATGCATAAATTACATAAAGGCCAGGAGCAAGGAACATAAATCCAAACTCGAACGGCTCAGTTACACCACAGATAAATGCACAGATCGCTGCAGATGCAACAAGACCGATGGCAACTTTTTTCTTTGCAGGTTTCGCACATTTTATCATTGCAAGTGCTGCACCAGGAATACCAAACATCATACATGGGAAGAATCCGGACATGTACATTCCAAGGCTCCAGGATACATCTGCAGAGGTTTCACCTGCCCAGAAGTGCTGAAGATCACCAAGTCCGATGGTATCAAACCAGAATACATTGTTCAGTGCGTGATGTAATCCGGTAGGGATCAGCAGACGGTTCAGGAATGCATAGATACCTGCACCAACAACATCCATACCTGCAACTGCTTTTCCTAATGCTACAAGTGCACTGAAAAGTAATGGCCATACAAACAGTAATACAACAGATACGATAATGGAAACCACTCCTGCGATGATCGCTACGCAGCGCTTGCCGCTGAAGAATGACAACCATTCAGGAAGCTTGGTGCTCTTGAATTTGTTATAGCATGTAGATCCGATGATACGGCAAGAATTCCGATAAAAGGATTCGCAATTTTGTCAAATGCAAGAGTTTTTGTTGCACTGTCAGCGATTGATGGAATGATGGTTGTAACAAATCCTGTAGAAAGAAGTGTTGTGAGCATCAGCCAGGATGCAAGTGCAGCAATTCCGCCGGTTCCGTCATTCTTTTCTGACATACCGACACCAACACCGATAGCAAAAAGGATTGCCATGTTGTCGATCAGAGCTCCGCCTGCCTTAACCAGAAACAGACCGATCAGATTGGCTGCGCCATGAATGTCTCCACCCTGCATAGTTGCCGGACATAACCAGTATCCGATACCCATGAGGATACCACAGATCGGCAGTACTGCCACCGGAAGCATTAACGCTTTTCCCAGTTTTTGAAGAAATTTCATATATTTCCCCTCCCTTAAAATAAATATATTTGACCGGATCACTCCGGTTATAACACCCCGAAAATTGCTACTATCTCCGGGCTGCTATAAGCCTGTCAGCTGCATGAAGATGATCATGAAAGCTTGAGGACGGCTTCATCCGCCGAAACATCCCCCTCCTTCTGGAGGCTTATCTTTCCGTAATCATCTGTGTTGCAGATCAGAACCGGGATAATCGTGTTTAAACCGGCTTTCTCAATTTTGTCCAGATCAGCCTCTATCAGAAGATCACCCTTTTTAACCTTGTCACCTGCTGCAACGTGGGCTTTAAAGGGTTCGCCCTTAAGTGTGACTGTATCCAGTCCGATATGTATCAGTATTTCCGCGCCCTGAGTGCTTGTCAGCGTAACTGCATGAAGAGTATCAAATACCATTGCCACCTCACCGTCTGCCGGAGCATATATCCTGCCGTCTGCCGGGATCACTGCAAAACCGTCACCCAGTACCTTGTCCGCAAAGACAGGGTCCGGAACCTCCGCAAGAGGAACCACTCTACCCTTGCAGGGTGCATAGATTAAATTTCCTTTATCTTTTCCTTTAAAAAATTTCAGCATATTCTCTTCCTCCCGTTATTTCACCACTTCTTCCGGTATTGATATCCGCGATGTCGCTTTGCAAATATGTCTATATATTTTTTATCTGCGCCGGGTTTGTATTATATATTTCGTATAATTTTTATTTTTCATTTTTTAGGCATGTGTATATATTAACCATTATTTTCGGTTTTGTCCACATTTTTATCGGTATTTTTCAAAAAAATAAGCTGTAGCACATTAATGCGACAGCTTATGCAAGAATATTCAGTTTACTTCAGCAGTTCTTTTTCAATCCTTTTTCTTGCCTCCGGAGCCTGTTTATTCATCTTCTCCGGGAAGCCGAACATGGATACACAGGCGATATTGTCACCACCCACCTTCGGTGCAAGCTGCAGATATCCCGTCATTTTTTTCCTGTATTTCACAAATTGTACAATATATGTAAAGCTTTGTCGGTCGCTTACTGCAAAATTTTGATCCGTTTTGAAATAAGTTTCTTTACATTTATCCCAAAAAACTCCCTCACATATCAGTTTTTTCTGATACATGAGGGAGTTTCTGATTTATGACTGATCTATGATCTATTTTGCTTTATAACGGTAAACGGTTTTTACTGCTGTGCTGTCTTTACCGGTTGTCCAATCACTTTCGGAGGTTGTGGTCTGAGTCTGGAGTTTTTTGTTCTGGTACTGGTTCATGCGGTACCAGGCCTGGCCTCTGGCTCCGTGGCTTCCGTAGGCGCCGTTACAGGTAGTTCCGCTGGAGCACCACACCCGGTTGCCGTTCCCGTTCCAGTTCAGCAGATAATAGGTAATGCTCGGGTCATCTCCATCTGCGCCGGAAGCAGCTACGGTTACCTGACTGGCTACCACACTGTCAAAATGTACATAAGAGCCCGTCTGCGCAAAGTTTACATTCTGTCCGGTATTCGGTCCACAGAAATGATAGTAATAATAGCCCACCAGCTGTCTGGAAGCAGATGTCTCCAGTGGTCTTACAGACTCATAAACACCACCATCGTTGACATAGCTGGAGGTTGTTTTCTGATAGGTGTGTTTATACTGGATCGTATATTTATCGGAAGTGATATTCTTTGGAAGCGTATCCACATAAACCCAGTTTTTAGGTTTCGCCTTGATCTTAAAGGTCTTTGTTACGGTTCCGCTGTAATTCCCCTTAAACTTCACCGTTACCTTATAAGTACCAACATTTTTTCTTCCACGGGAATATGTCACCTTGTAATTGCCGGAACTGATAGTTTTTTTATTTGCACCGGTTACTTTTACCTTCGGTGTTTTTACTTTTCCGTCATATGTATAGCTTGTGGCAGAAAGCTTTATTGTCTTCGGATAATAGATGGTTTTCTTTCCGGTCACCACACCGCAGGAGCAAAGATACTGCACATATCCGTTCCTGGATGTAGTTGCTTTCTTTACCTGTTTTTTGTAGCTGTGTTTATGAGCTTTCCCGGTAATCTTAAAGGTTTTTGTAACGGTTCCCGAGTAATTGCCTTTAAACCGAACTGTTACCCGATAAGTTCCAACATATTTTCTTCCGGCAGAATAGGTAACTGTATAGTTGTCTGCACTAATCACCCTGTTGTTGCTGTCTGTAACCTTTACCGTTGGCTTTTTTACTTTTCCATTATAAGTATAGCTTGTTCTGGAAAGCTGTATTTTTTTCGGATAATAGATGATCTGTTTATTCTGTATACTTCCGCAACTGCACTGCTCCTGTGTATATCCGTTGGCAGTGGTGGTTGCCTTTACTGTTACTCTCTGATAGCTATGTGTATGTGTGACCGGAGCTGCCTGGACAGTGAAATTCACAGAATCCGAAAATGTATATGCATACTGTGCATGATTCACAGATGCCACCGCTACCCTGTAATTCCCCGCCGGCAGTATGCAGGACCAGCTTGTTCCATTCACTCCATACTGAACTTGCGTCGGATTGGATTCTCCTGCTTTATACACATATACATCATAATATCTGGCATAGCTTGTTGCATTCCAGAAAAAAGTTGTGGTCTGGTTTGCTTTTCCCGGATTCACGCTCACATATGGCTTGCCCGGTACACGAACGCCCGGATAGATAAAGCCAAGCAGCACCTTGTTGGAATCATAAGGGCGCCTTCCTCCGACTGCATTGGTCAGTGTATATCCATACGCAACTCCATGAGAGGAGGTCTGATCTTTGTCCGTTCTTCCTCCCTCATCTACCGTAAATCTGTTGTTTCCAAGATTGGCTGTTACATAAGCAACATGTCCGTAATAATCTCCGCTCCATACAGCAATAGAACCGGGAACAGGCTCATTTCCTACTGCATAGCCCTGATTGATAGCATTTTGCCACCAGTTTACCGCATGTCCCCATGCAGGCAATGCGATTCCCTGTCTGTCATACACGCACTGCCATGCAAAGCGTGTGCAGGGGATCTCGTATAAGCCATCTCGATCCACATCCTGTGTTGTAGGATAAGGATTACCTGCTGCTGTTACCGTTGCCGCCGGTACCGCACTGAAGGCAGTTACTGCGGACAGCGCAAGGACCATCAATTTTTTCAGAAGCTTCTTTTTCATAGCTTTCTCCTTTCCTGCGGTTTCATCCTTCTTAACAGACAAGTCTGATCTGGCATGTCTGCTACGATGAAAATGTTCTGCATGTTTATTACTCTTGTTTCATATTTTATCTCTGTCCGGCAAGTTTATGATACCTTTATTGTGCATACTCTCACGGAAGATGTCAAGGTAAAGAGATCCAGTCAAATGGATATTCGCATCGGTAATTTTTTTCGGCCACTTACTGCAAACTCAGCCTTTCCTCCCAGCTATCCAGCGTAGCACTAATAGCTCATCCAACTCCCGAGCAGCCACACTACCCTACCGCCCTGAAAAGCCAGCCCGTGAGGCGTGTGCTGCCTGTCGCCGGACTCTGCAGGAGGGGAGCTGATTCTTGGCTGGCGGAAATCTGCGTTGTTTTACAAAAGTCCGCTGTCTGAGCGGCTGCAAGACGCGAGTTCGGACTTTTGTAAAACGCTTTTAGCAGATTCCCGCCAGCCTAGAAGCCAGCCCCCGACGAAGCCCCGGCGGCAGGCAGCACACGCCTCACGGGCGTCCCTTTTCACCAAAAAAAAGCCGAACCAGCCACATCCCGCAGCCAGTTCAGCTCACCCCATACAACTACAAACTCACTCACCATCAACCCAGGCAAGCAGCTTCCCGGTAAAAACCCTATTAAAGAAATGGATCACCGGTCCCAGCCCAAAAGCCGTCACCAGTGTACCAATACCCACAACACCACCAGTCAGATAACAGATCAGCGCACAAAGCACATCATTAGACATCCTGTGCCAGAAATAAGGAATCTTCGGCCATCTCTCTGTCATGATCAGCGAAAGACTATCATAAGGCGCAACCCCCTCATCCGGCATCTGATACATCGACAGTCCCAGACAGCAGATCACAACACCCACACACAGTGCCACCAAACGTACCGGCAGCGCCACAAGCTCCAATCCAAAAACACCAGTATAAATATTATAAAAGAAAGTAGTAATATAAGCCAGACAAACCGCATTCACAACCGTACCGATCCCCAGGAACCTTCTGCCAAAAGCAATCTCAATGATCAGCAGCACAATATTTACAATCAGCTGGAAATTACCATACGCCATACCAATCATATCCGCAACCGCCATATTCATTCCACTGAACGGATCCGTTCCAAGCCCGGCAAGCTTGAAAATTCCAATCCCCATACCTGCAAAAACATTTCCGATACACATAATCAGAACATGCTTCCAGTTAATGTTCTTCAAAAAATCCCCCATAAACCTCATACCTCATCCTCTCTGAAAATATTGTCAGGCAGATATCCACGATCCACCTTCACTGCGCAAGATCCATACCAGATAATACCTTAATAACCAGCCTGCTGCAACGCTTATATTCTATCACACCACCTCACCCCTGTAAAACACAAAAGCTCCAAGAAACAACAAAAAACAACAAAAAAAGACATCCTGCAGACCACATTATATGATCTGCCGGACATCTCTCTTTTTCATATCACGCTGTTAATTCAATTTCACAATCACCAGTCAATCCTGAAGCTCTCATGGCAGAGCCTCGTTATTTCAGATATCCCGAAAATTTTTTTCCAATATCCAATATTATTTAATGAACTTAACCTCAGGATAAATTGCCTGCTTGGCAGCCTCTTTACGCTCATTAAATACAACCTTGTTCTCCTCAAACAGGTTGCGGCCCTGAGCATCGATAGACACGATCAGCGGACCAAACTCCTTAACCTTATTGCACCATAAAGTCTCAGGCATACCAAGCTCATCCCAGTGATGCTCAACGATCTTCTCAACCTCTGTAGCAGCCACAACTGCACATCCAGCCGGGAAAACACAGTGGATCGCACCGAACTCTTTGCAGGCACGCTCCGTATTCGGGCCCATACCACCTTTACCAACGATCACTCTGACACCAGTCAGTTTTGTAAACTCATACTCGAACTTCTCCATACGCATGGAAGTTGTCGGTCCTACAGAAACCATCTCATAATCATCCTCTGTACCCTCGATCTTACGAACGATCGGGCCGGCATGGAAAATCGCTTTGTTGCGGATATCATACGGAAGCTCTCTTCCATACTCAACCAGACGGCGGTGAGCAACGTCACGACAGGTCATCAGATCTCCGTCCAGCCATACAATATCGCCGATTTTGATATCAGCCAGGTCTTCTGCGCTTATAGGTGTAATAAGAACTTTTTTATCTCCTCTGATTTCGATCATGATTTTTCCCTCCGTTTATATTAAGCATTAAATTTCCATGTGGAATGAGTATCACAGGTTACTGTAAGATCCGGATTTACAACCAGATGTCCACGACGGTGAGACCAGCATCCAACGTTTACTGCAACACCGATGGTAGATGGATGACGTGCGGTATTCTCAATGTTGACACCCATTACAGAATACTTTCCGCCCATACCCTGCGGTCCAAGGCCGATCGCATTGATACCGTCCTCAAGAAGCTTCTCCATTTTTGCTGCGTTTGCGTTGTCATTGTGGGAACCGATCGGACGCATCAGCGCTTTCTTGGAGTTCAGGGCAGCTGTCTCTACAGATGTACCTACACCTACACCAACAAGAAGCGGAGGACACGCATTCAGTCCATAAGTTGTCATCTGATCCAGAACAAAATCGGTAACACCCTCATATCCTGCGCCTGGCATCAGAACCATTGCTTTTCCAGGAAGAGTACATCCGCCGCCTGCCATGTATGCGTAGATCTCACATTTATCGCTGTTCGGAACAATATCCCACCATACAGTCGGAGTTCCTTTACCAACGTTTTTCTTTGTATTGTACTCATCAAAAGTCTCAACGGAATTATGTCTTAACGGTGCTGCAAAAGTAGCCTGAACAACAGCATCTTTCAGAAGTGCTTCCAGCTCATTGATATACGGGAAATTTGTTCCGCATTTCAGCCAGAACTGAAGAACACCTGTATCCTGACAGCTTGGGCGGTTCAGCTCTACAGCAAGACCCTGGTTCTTTGTCATTGTCTCATAGAGAACTTTTGGAAGTGCAGCTGTTTCCTGAGAACCAAGCTCTTCCAGTTTCTTAACTACGTCATCCGGTAATTTTTTTCCAATATGGGCAACAAAATCTGCTACCATGTCTGTTAATACTTTAACTCCATTTTCCTTAGTCATGATTTACCTCCTGATATGGTTCGATGGTTTAATGTTTTTTAGTTACATAGGTTTTTGTTGGTTGTTTCATCATTAATTTTGGCTGATTAATGGTTAAGATAGCTTTTTGGCTTATTTATCACTTCTCCTGTACTGTATGGTCAGTACAGAAGGGAATGAACTTAATTGATCAAAAATGTTGCTGGTCACAAAGTGAACAGTAACTCAAAAGTTTCTCTCCTTACGGATAAAACGGGAACAGGATCGGTAACAGGATCATACAGATCACAAAAGATACCAGGATCAGCGGCAGACCGGATTTTACGTAGTCTTTGAATTTGTATCCTCCAAGACCAACTACCATGGTGTTTGCCGGCATACCGATCGGTGTTGCATATGCACAGGAACCTGCGATAACCGTTGCGATAACAACAGCTCTCGGATCTGCTCCCAGGTTGTTCGCAAGAGATACCGCGATCGGGATCATCAGTGCTGTGGTTGCTGTATTTGACATAAAATTTGTCAGTACACAGGTTACAATAAAGATCACCAGAAGAAGAAGGATCGGACTCGGATCTGCTCCAAGAAGTCCTACGATCTTATCTGCGATCAGCTCTCCGGCTCCGGTTGTATCCAGCGCTTTTGCAAGTGTCAGAGAACCGCCGAAAAGGAATACAACTTTCAGGTCAATAGATTTCAGTGCTTCTTTTTCGGAAATAACTCCTGTCAAAACCAGGACGATGGCTCCGATACATGCAGAAACCTCAATGCTGATACCGATCTCTTTTTCAAAGATCATTGCAAGGATCACAAGGATCAGAACTACCAGAGAAACCGTCTGTTTCCACTTCGGTACATGGCTGAAATCCTGCTGATCTTCAAGCGCTTCCCCGGCCGCATGGTTTCCATTGGGAAGGAAACGATATCCGATAAAAACAAAATAGAGGATTCCAAGAACAAGCATCGGAACTCCAACCGGCGCATACATAAAGAAGCTTGTGGAAAGCCCCATCTCCTGAAGTGCATTCACACCCATCAGGTTTCCGGGTGCACCGATAATAGAAAGGTTTCCGCCAAGTGCTGCGGCAAATACCAGCGGCATCAGAAGACGGCTTCTGGAATAGCCGGACTCATCGGCGATTCCACAGACTACCGGGATCAGCACTGCTGCAGTACCTGTATTGGATAAGAATCCGGACATTACACCTACGATCACCATGATCGCAATGATCAGTGTTTTTTCTGTTCTGGCAAATTTCGTGACCAGTCCTCCGATCTTATTTGCCATTCCTGTTTCGAACAATGCCTGGCCTACTACAAACATGCCAACGCAAAGGATTACGTTACTGTTTACATACTGTGAAAATGTTGTTGTTGCATCCACAACTCCTGTAAGGGTCAGGCCGATCGCACAGATCGAAGCCGTCAGACCAAGAGGAATTTTTTCAAGGATGAAACTGATAATGGTGAACACAAGAAACAGCAATGTGATAGTTGTCTGAGACATTTCTGTACTCTCCTTCCATTAAGTTTTGGTTTTCTCCTGAAAAGTATAGGCCGTACACGTTTCTTTTGATGGTTCCATTATAACCGGTGTACATATAAAAAAACAAATTAATGAAACATATATCCGTATAAAAAATATTTATAGTATCAGTTTTTAATGATAATTTTTGTACATTACTAACATAAAATCAGCGTATCAGCAAATGAATCTGGCAAAAATTATATTTCTATGCTATTTTTATGTAGACACCAAAATACTCTGTCACATCTTTTCCGGACAGAAATGAAAAACTTTACTAAAAAATTTAATCTGACAATTCATCGAGAGAAGGTTTATCATGACACTGAATCAACTACGCTATTTCTGCACAGCCAGCCGCTGCCACAGCATCACAAAGGCAGCCGAAGAATTATATGTGACCCAGCCCACCATTTCCATGGCTATCCGCGATCTGGAGATTGAATTCGGGATCAGCCTTTTTTCCAGAAAAGGAAATCAGCTGAGTCTGACCCAGGAGGGAGAGTCCTTCTACAAAAAAGCTACCTATATCCTTCAATATTGTAATGAGCTTCAGGCCGATTACTCCAGCATGTCCAGGATAAAGCCCCCTCTTCGCATCGGGATCCCTCCCATGCTGAGTACCGTATTTTTTCCGGAGCTGCTTACGGCGTTTCACGAAAAGCACCCGGAAATTGCCGTAGTACTGGAAGAATACGGATCTGTCCGTGCCTGCAATCTGGTACAGGATGACACCCTGGATGTAGCTTTGGTCAATATGGAACAGTATAATATAGATAAATTTCACAACACTGTCCTGGCCAACGACCAGGTGGTTTTCTGTGTGAGCAACGACCACAGGCTGGCAGAAAAAAAATCAGTCACAACAAAAGATATGGCGAAAGAGCAGCTGATCTTTTTCAATGCTGACTCCGTCCAGAATCAGATTCTGAAAATGCGTTTTGAAATGGACGGCTACAAGCCCAATATCGTGATGCGAAGTAGCCAGATCTACACTACTTTGCAGTTTGTAAAAACCGGAAAATATGGCTGTTTTCTCTATTCCAGCATGACCGATAAATTTTCCTCTTCCAATATTACCGGCATCCCTCTCAATCCACCTGTCCGCATAAAAATCGGCATGGTATGGAAAAAAAGCAAATACATCAGCGGCGATATGCTGACATTTCTGCATTTCACCCGCATGTATTACAAAGAACATCCGCTGATAGAAAAATAAATCCCAAAACTTCCAATTATATGTCGATTAATTTTTCTAATAAATGCATTTTTTTTTTAAAAACCATTGAAATCCATCAATTCATGTGATACTCTGTGTTACAGTGTTTTTCTACACAGAACGAATGACCGCCACTACCGTACACAAAAAGGTCCTGGCATCATTCAAAAATAAAAAAACTCAGGAGAGTCTCTTCAAATCAAAAGGGAAGAGCGCCGAAGGTGTACGCAGCACACAAAATGCTGTAAATCTCTCAGGCAAAAGGATGGAGGAAAGAGTAATGTTTACACAAATCAACAACTTTATCACATGGTTTGACGGAGTCGTTTGGGGACTTCCGCTGATCATTCTGATCCTGTTCACAGGAATTCTGTTAACCACTCGGTTAGGTCTTTTACAGGTAAGGCACCTCGGAAAGGCACTGAAATTCATGGTAAAAAATGAAGAAGGCGGCGATGGTGAGGTCACAAGCTTCGGAGCTCTGTGTACTGCGCTTTCAGCAACCATCGGAACCGGAAATATCGTAGGTGTCGCAACTGCTATCGCAGCCGGCGGACCAGGAGCACTTTTCTGGATGATCGTAGCCGCATTCTTCGGAATGGCAACCAAATACGCAGAAGGACTTCTGGCGATCAAGTACCGTACCATTGACAAAGAAGGCCACGTTCTCGGCGGACCTTTCTACTACATCGAAAACGGTATGGGAAAACAGTGGAGATGGCTTGCCAAGATCTTCGCATTTTTCGGAGCAGGTGTGGGACTTTTCGGTATCGGAACCTTTACACAGGTAAACGGTATCGCATCTGCAGTTACCAATTTCTTTGACCCGGATAAAGCATACACAGTAGCACTTTTCGGAAATACATATTCCTGGGCAACTGTAGTTGCATGTCTGATACTTACCGTATGTGTAGGACTTGTCGTTCTCGGCGGAATCAAGAGGATCGCAAAGGTATCCCAGGTCGTTGTACCGTTTATGGCAGTTCTCTATGTTGCACTGGCACTGATCATCGTGATCACAAACATCACTGCAGTTCCTGCAGCGATCGTAACTATCGTAAAATCTGCTTTCACAGGAAGCGCACTTGCAGGTGGCGCAATGGGAACCATGGTCGTAGCTATGCAGAAGGGTATCGCCCGCGGTATCTTCTCCAATGAGTCCGGTCTTGGTAGTGCCCCGATCGCAGCCGCTGCAGCTCAGACAAAGGAGCCGGTACGTCAGGGTCTTGTATCCATGACAGGTACATTCATTGATACTATCGTTATCTGTACCATGACAGGTCTTTCCATCGTCATTACAGAGACATGGAACACAGGTCTTGAGGGTGTTGCCATCACAACAGCCGCATTCCAGAAAGGACTTCCTTTCCCGCCGGTTGTAGCATCCTTCTCACTGATGCTGTGCCTGGTATTCTTCGCATTCACAACGATCCTTGGATGGGATTACTACGGTGAAAGATGTCTGGAATACCTGTTCAACAGAAACAAAGCCGCAGTTACAACATACCGCTGGCTGTACATCATCTGCGTATTCATCGGACCATATATGACTGTAGCAGCTGTATGGAACATCGCAGATATCTTCAATGCCCTGATGGCATTCCCGAACCTGATCGCTCTTCTTGCCCTGAGCGGTGTGGTTATAAAGGAAACTAAGGATTTCTTCAAAAGACATAAAAATTACGAATTCTGATCCCTAATATCGTAATCAAATGTAAACACACGCAAACCCATGATGATCCCCTAATATCATATAAAAAAAGACGCGAACCTTTTTATCCTCCGATAAAAGGCCGCGTCTTTTTTATTTAAAAGCTTTCTATGCCAGCGTCAGGATCTCCATCTGCTGTGTCAGATCCGCTGCATCCAGAATCTCTCCATTTCGGATATCTTTCTTATCAAGCCGGACACACATTTCCTCTCCATCTGTCATATGGAAAAAATTATCCTCCAGAGTAACATCCGCATCAGTAAATCCAATAGCTGTAAACGGGCTGAAGCAGCTGCTTTTTAAATGGATCACAAATGCATCACCTTGCTCCTCCACCTCGGCAGTGATCTCCGGTTTATCCAGCTCCAGATATTTATACGGAACAAGGGTCTCCACATCACAGAGCACACCTCCGTCAGCAAGTGTCACTTCCGCCTCAAGAAAGATCTCATACTTCTTGTCTTCCCATCCGGAAACATCCACCGCCAGGATCGGAGCGGACTCCTGCACACCCACAGTGCCCGTTCCGGTAAGCTTCTCAAGAATCTCGCATTCCACATTTTTCACATAAAAGGCAACCTGATATGACTGTGCGTCCATACTTTCATTTGCCAGATACACCTGCATGATATCCCCATCCATGCACATACTCACCGCCTGTGGCCCATAGAATTTTTTTGCCATATAATGAAGTGCCTTCCAACGGCCAAAGTAGTCGATACTTGCCCAGGATGCCACCGGCCAGTTGTCATTAATCTGCCAGTAAAGGGTACCCATACAGCGGCCTCTGTGACGTCTCCAGTGGTCTACTCCATACTTCATGGCCATTCCCTGAAGGATCTGGCTCACATAGAGAAGCTTGCGGAAATTCTCCGGATAACGGAAATTCTCGGAAAGATAATACAGGATCTTTCCGTTAGCTGCAGGATTTTTCTGGTGGTTCTCCATCACCCTGGAAAAAATATTCCTGTCTTTCTCTTCCGTAAAGCTCTCCACAGTTTTCAGGCACGGAAAAGACTGGAAGCCAAACTCCGAGCAAAAACGAAAATAATGCTTCTGATAATCTGTAAAAGGCTTCTGACCATGCCATACATCCCAGTAGTGACAGTCTCCTCTGTTCTCATCGTCCGGATCATCAAAGCAGCCTCCGGAGCTTGGGGAAGACTGCCAGAAAAAGGTCTCGCTGTCTGCCGCCCTCACTGCTTTCGGAACTATGTACTCAAACATTTTTATGTAGTCCGCACGGAGATATTTCGACTCACTCTGTACCTCCGGCCAGTGATCCCAGGCAGACTCCATCTCATTGTTTCCGCACCACAGGCCAAGGGATGCATGATGACGGAGACGTTTTACATTTTCCGTGATCTCCTTCGTGATATTATCTTCAAATTCTTCTGTAAGATCATAAACATTACATGCGAACATCAGATCCTGCCATACGATCAGTCCCATCTCATCACAAAGATCATAGAAATGATCCGAAGGATAATAACCGCCGCCCCACACACGGACACAGTTAAAATTGGCACGTTTGCAGGATTCCAGAATATACTTCTGGACCTCCGGTGTGATCCTGGAATAGATGCAATCCTCCGGAATATAATTTCCCCCCATGGCAAAAATTTTCACGCCATTGACACAGAACGCGAACTCTTTTCCCCAGAGATCTTTTTCCTGGCTGATGGTAAGGGTACGGAGACCGATGCGCTTCGTTATGGTTTCCAGAACTGTGCCATACTCGTCCAGAAGTTCCACCTGAACTTTATATAACGGCTGATCGCCGTAGCCGTTTGGCCACCAGAGCTTCGGGTTGTGGATTGAGGATGTCAGCACTGCTGGATTATTATTCGCTGATACAGTCTCCCCCACTTTGCATACATGGGCTTCCGTTTTTCGGTCGTTAGCACCTGTTCTATGTCCACAGACGCTCTCTGCATCCTCCTGGATCGTCACCCTCACCTGACACTTATCCACAGCATCTCCGCTTACAGCCACAGTTGTACACACATCCACAGCATTATCCCCATGCACCTGTATGATCTTCACATCCTCAATTCTCGGATGACTGTATGCTTCCAGATAAATATCCCGAAAAATCCCGGCATCAATGGTCTGGGGGCCCCAGTCCCATCCAAACATACAATGAGCCTTCCGGATCAGCTGGTTTCCTTTCATTCCACCGCAGGGAACATAGTGGATCTCTTTATTATCTTCATACTCATAAGCTTCGATATACTTGAATACCGACCGGAATACGATCCGGATCTGATTCTCCCCGGAATGAAGAAATTCTTTCACATCCAGCTTCCAGGTACGATGCATGTTATCTGCAGATCCGGCTTTTTGCCCATTGATATAAATATCTGCAAGAGTATCCAGCCCCTCACAGACCAGTATTATTTTTTCTTCTTTCAGGATATCCTCTGCAGCCACAAATGTTCTGCTGAATTCATAATCCTTCCGGAACAGTTCCCTTGTCACATCCTCATTTGTCCGGTAAAAAGGATCTTCGATCTTCCCGGCACCATAGAGCCCGGAAAACACAGATCCCGGAACCTGTACCTCACATAATCTGTCATTTCCTGCTTCCGCCAGCTCCCACTGGCCATTTAACATTATTTTCCTCATAAAATATACCTTCTCCTGTAAAAATCCCCTTCGCACGATCTTATATACAGGGCTGTTGTATTAGCCGTACTGTATTTTATTTATAGCCTTCCCCCATAATTCCGGTAATTCTCAATATAATCCAGGATCTCCTCCGGATCTTTCATGAAACGGCACATACCCACAACATCTCTGGACATAAATTTTTCCCCGGCTGTGTATTCCAGGAGTGCCTGCATGCTGTCGTAATATCCCTGAATATTATAAAGAACGATCGGCCTGTCAATCCGTCCCAGACTCTTCAATGTCAGAATCTCAAAAAACTCCTCATAAGTACCAATTCCCCCAGGTACCACGATAGTCGCATCCGAGCGGCTTTCCAGCAGGTGCTTCCTCTCACGCATATTTTCAGTAAAAATGAACTCTGTACAATGCTCATACAACACTCCCGGCTGGTCAAAAAATCTCGGTGCGATACCCAGGATATAGCCTTTTTCTCTGTCAACACCCCGGGCTGCCGCCCCCATCAGCCCCTCTTTTCCACCTCCGAAAACAAGGCCGTGGCCACGTTTCCCCATCAGCTGTCCCAGCTCTTCCGTTTTCTCATAATAGATCTTTTTCAGCTCTGCACTGGACGCTCCATATATACAAATATTCATAATCCTGTCTCCTTCCCTGCTGCCTCCGCAAATGCCCGGAGAAGCTTCAGCTGTTCTGAAGAATCATACATCATCTCCGGATGCCACTGCACAGCTACTGCAAATGGATGATCGTTTATCTCTGAATATAACTTTTGCCGGCCTCTGCACATGATACTGGCAAAGACCGGCTTTCCGTCATTTCCGATACATCTGGGATGCATCCGGAAATGCCTGTTATTTTATTATAATCTGACATACACATGGGGTCAAGCAATTGCCGCTGCCTAAAGCTCCCGTTTTATTATACGAGAACTTTTTCTACTGCGTCTTTCCATCCGCTGTATTTCTGGTTTCTTTCCTGCGGATTCATGGAGGGGATGAACTGATTGCGGTTCTTCACCTCGAAAATGCTCTCCATCTATAATTTAGGACTGATCAGTCATACAAGCCATTCTGCTCAAAATCTCTGAACAGGCTGGCTTCTCCATCATCAGCAAATGCATCTGCATCCCCCTGATCGGAGTCATCCTGTCCTCCCTGGATATCTGGGATATCTGCATCCTGGGAATCCTGGGACGTGCTATCCTCAGAGCTGTCCTTGCTATCCTTGCTGGAACTGTCATCTTTACCAAGTTTTACAGTGAGTGTCTTCTCCTTATATTCATTACCATCCAGAACTGCAACCGTCACATCGATCTTTTCCTTCGGCTCATAATACTGAAGCAGCTCAACCAGCTGATCGATACTGGTGATCGTTTTACCATCAAACTCTGTAATGACCATATTCTTGGTAATACCTGCATCATCGGCAGGGCCGCCCTCGGTTACCTTCGAAACAAATACACCCTGCGGGATACCATAAATCTGTACTGCCTCCGTACTTACTGTACTGCCTGTGATACCAAGGATACCATGATTATCCACTTTATCTCTTGCCTTGGCATTCATCATGTTCTCAAGAGAATCCGCAACATCAGAAATTGCAATGGCATACCCCATACCTTCAACCTCAGTAGAAGCAAGCTTGGAAGAGTTAATACCAACAACCTCACCATCCATATTCAGAAGCGCACCGCCACTGTTACCGGGATTGATAGCCGCATCTGTCTGGATCAGGTTCACGCCCTTGTTGATACTGCTACTGTTATCTGTAGAATCACCCTCGATCTGTCCTGATGCATCTGTCTTACGGTTCTTAGCACTGACAATACCAGTAGTAACGGACTGGCCATAGCCAAGTGCATTACCGATGGCAACAACCTGCTCACCGATCTTCAGATCATCAGAGCTTCCGATCTTTGCAACAGAAATTGCATCCATTGTATCATCCGAAACATCCTTCGTTGCAACAGAAACAACTGCAAGATCCTCGCTTTCATCAAAGCCCTTTACCGTAGCCTCATAAGCATTACCATCTGCAAAGGCAACTGACAAGGTATCGGCACCATCCACAACATGATAGTTTGTGGCGATCAGCAGCTCAGAATCTGTTTTTCCGATGATAATACCGGAACCGCTTCCTTCAACTTCCTGCTCCTGGCTCGGCGCATACTGGGAACCAAACATGCTGTAATAATCCTGAACCTCCTGAACGGACTTGGTTGTGATGGCAACTACAGAAGGCATTGCCTTCTCAGCAACATCTGATACATCCAGACTGCCCTTTGTATCGGAGGATTTTGTATCCTCTGTATCTTCGCTGTCTTTATTTGATTTTTTATCAGACTTCATAAGAGTCAGATTCTCGGAGCTGTCGGTTGCCGCCTGTACGGACTGTGCACCGGAGAAATAATTTATACCTTCATATGCACCAACTCCAATGCCGCCGGCAAGTACTGCACACAGGCTGATGGTTGCACCTTTTTTCATCATTTTCTTTATTTTTAATTTTCTGTTATTGTTCATGGTTAAGTCCTCCCTGGGAAAAAATTCTTCTCTGTTTCCTTTTGATGCTTCAAAGTATATGGGTTAATTGTGTTTACTTTGTGGGAAAAATGTGTTTTATTTGTTAAAACTTTTCACTGTCATCACAACTACAAACCACGCAACCTCAAGAAGAACGATCATTCCACCTGGTTTCAGTCCGGCATAATAGGAAAGAAACAGTCCGGCAATGGTGGTACATACCGCCACGATAATGGCACAGATCAGTGTACCCTTATAGCTTTTTGCCATCTGCATCCCACACGCCACCGGAACTACCAGCATGGAGGAAACGATCAGGGTCCCTACTGTACGGGACGCAATGGAAACTGTCAGAGCCGTCAGAATAGTAAAAAGAAAATTAATATTCCGCACGGAAACACCGGAGATCCTTGCCGCATTTTCATCAAATCCGATATAAAATAGTTCCCTGTAAAAAAACAGCACTGCTGCCAGTACCAGCACACTGATCACAACTACCAGCGCCAGCTCTCCTTCACTGATGGACACAATACTTCCGAACAAAAAGCTGTTCAGACTGGCACCGTTTTCCACAAAGCCGGACAGCACACCGGCCAGTCCGATCCCGGCAGACATGACGATGGAGATCGCCACCTCCGAATAACGCGGGATTTTTTTGCGGATAGCCTCAATTCCAAGAGCAGCTACGATGCACATCACTACTGCACCGGCTACCGGATTCACTCCAAGTATCAGTCCCAGCACAACACCGGCCAGTGAAGAATGGGAAAGCGCATCTCCGATCATGGACATCCGTTTCAGAACAATGGTGATCCCGATGCAGGGCGTGATCACAGCCAGAAGGATTCCCACCAGAAAAGCCCTCTGCATAAATCCATACTGTAAAATACTCATACTTCGTCGATCCTCCCCTCTTCCGCTTTAAAGAACCGGTTTGCTCCTTTAAACTCACCGGAATTTCCATGAGTAACCATAAGGATCGTCAGCCCCTGTTCCTCATTCCGCTTCCTCAGAACTTCTGCAAGTGTTTTCACAGAAACCATATCCATTCCTGTGGTAGGCTCATCCAGGATCAGGATCTTCGGTTTTCCTGCCAGCGCACGTGCCAGCATAACCCTCTGCTGCTGTCCTCCGGAAAGATCTCCGATCCTTCTTTTCCAAAACTCTTCCATTTCCATTTCCGCAAGTGCGGCTTTCAAACGCGGGATCTCTTTTTTTGCCCGGAAACGTGCCTTCCAGGAAGAGGAATACACGCCTGTCATCATGATCTCTTCCACAGTCGCCGGAAAATTCTGGTTTCTGCTGATACTGTTCTGTGGAACATATCCCAGATCTCCCTTTCCGAATGTGGCAGAAATATCTTTTCCATTTACGGTGATACTTCCCTCCTGCGCCTTCAGTTCGCCCAGAAGAAGCTTCAGAAATGTACTTTTTCCACTTCCGTTTTCACCGGTAAGGATGGCATAATCGCCATCCTTCACCTCCAGGTTCACCTGATCCAGCACAGGTGTCCCTGTATAGTGAAACGAAAGATTTTCTATCAAAATTCCCATAATTTCTCCTTTTTTGTTACAGCTGCTGTCCTGCACCTTCAGTTCAATGCCTTCCTGAGTGCCTCCAGATTCTTCCTCATCACAGAAAAATAATCCTCTCCGGCCTCAATATCCTCCTCACTTAATCCCTCGATCGGATTCAACACAGCCGTCACCGCATCCACTTCCTTCGCCACTGTCTTCGCCACCTTGGGACTTGCCAGCTCCTCAAAAAATATGGTATGGATGTCGTATTTTTTCGCATACTCGATCACTTCCTGCATCTTGGCAGGATCAGGCTCTGAATCCGGTGTCAGCCCTTCGATAGCCAGCTGCTTCAGATCATAGGCATTGCATAAATATCCAAAAGCCTCATGCGCCACTATGATATCCCGGCTCTTCGTACCTTTCAGACCATCTCTGAACTCCTGATCCAGCTCATCAAATTCACCGGCATATTTCTCATAATTTGCTTCATAATAATCACCGTTCCCAGGATCAGCCTTTACCAAAGCATCCCTGATATTCTTCATTTCCTGCTTTGCACGCATAGGATCAAGCCAGACATGAGGATCTTTTCCTTCATCACTATGAGCATGATCATGTCCTCCATCCAGAAGCTCCACACCATCCGATGCCTCAGACACAACCAGATCCTGATTCTCCAGAGTATCCAGTACATCCTCCGCCCAGTGCTCCAGATCCGCACCATTATAGACAAACACATCTGCATCCTCAAGATTCCGGATATCCGTTGCCGCCGGCTCCCAGTCATGAGGCTCCGTTCCCGCCGGAACCATATCCTTTACCTGGATCCTGTCGCCCCCTACCTTCCGGGCAAAATCATACATGGGATAAAAGCTGGCCATCACCTTCAGTCGGCCATCCTCCACAAATGGCTGTCCCACCGTTCCGGCCCTGTGCAAACCATATCCGGTCACACCGCCCACAACAAGAAGCGTCACCGCCAGAACTGCTGCCGCTGTCATCTTCCCTCTGTTAACATTCATTTTTTAAGCCTCCTGCAGCTGTCACAATATCCATAAAAGATCGTCCGGCTCTGATCGATCTCAAATCCGTGTTCATCCAGCACATGTCCCACAAAATGATCGATACATCCACACTGCAGAGGAATCGTATGCCCACATTCCAGACACACAAGCTTACCGTAATTCTTCCGCTCCTCATCACGTATAAAACGATACTGGGCAGGCGCTCCCTCCACAGACGGAACCTTCAGCACCGCTCCCTCCTTCTGCAGCCGCTCCAGTCCTCTGTATACCGTTGTCCTTCCGATCTGGATCTCTTTTCCACGAAGGAGCTCCATAAACTGATCTATGGTATAAAATGTATCTCCATATTCCTGCAGGCATTCCAGAATTATTTTCTGCTGCCTGGTGCTGTATTTCATTTTTTCTTCCATTATATTTCCTACTCTCTTCTATCAACTGCACCTTACATGGCAGATTTGAATTTGAAAACCGTTTTCATATTACATTCAAATAAGAATTTCGTCAAGATATTTTTGAAGGGAAATAATTTTTGGTATGTTCTTATAAAAGCACTTTATCTCTACCTTCTTTTATGATAAAATATAACCAAGACTTAACCAATAGAAAGAAGGTAGACCTCTATGAAATCACAGCGACTGGACATGATCGAAGAATATGTGCTGGAGCATAAGAACGCTTCTCTCGATACATTATGTGAGAAATTCAACGTATCCAAAAACACCATCAGAAGAGATGTCGATATCCTTCTGAAACGTGGCAGTATCATGAAAGTATATGGCGGTGTCGCAGCACTCGAAACTCCACAGACTCTTCCCCTTCTGTCTTACGAAGAGCGTGGCGGACGTTTTCCTGACGAAAAGAAAGAAATCTGCCGCCGTGCCGCAGAGCTCGTAGCAGAAGACGATACCATCTATATCGATACAGGTACAACCTGCCTGAACCTGGTTGATTTTATTGCAGATAAGCACTGTACGATCCTGACCAACAGCCTGCTTATCTTCAACAAGGCAGCATCCTATCCGAACCTGGATATCATTTCCGTTCCCGGAAAGCTGAACCGCAAGACCCTGTCCTTCACAGGACCGGATATCAATGATTATCTGCAGACCTACAACATTTCCATGGCTTTTATGGCCTGCACAGGTGTAACCATGAAGAGCGGACTTACCAATGCCAGCGCCGAGGAATATATCACCAAAAAAGCCATTGCAGAGAATGCCAACAGCATGATCCTTCTTGCAGACCATTCCAAATTCGGCCGGATCTCTCTTATGACCTATTCTTCCATGGAAAAGCTGGACGCCATCGTAACCGACCAGCCACTTCCTGAAGAATACGACAGCTTCTGCCAGGAGCACGGCATCCGTGTTATGACGATCGATTAAATCGGATATTGGCCCTAAAAAACGGTGCATCTGCCGGAAATCCAGCAGATGCACCGTTTTTGAATATGCTCATTTCATTAGAGGATTTTATCTGAAAGGCAGAATCTTACCCGATCTGCCTTACAGTGTCATAAATTTATTTATGAAGCTTTCTTAAGCCTCAGTACTTCCTTCCCATGTGCCGACCTTTCTCTTTCCGGCAGCTTCATCGAACCAGTGTGTTGTAACTGTTTTTGCTCTTGTGAAGAAACGATAGCCGTCTTTTCCGAGAACGTGCAGATCACCGAAGAAGGAATCCTTGTTTCCGGAGAATGGGAAGTATGCTGTCGGAACCGGGATACCTACATTGATTCCTACCATACCGCCATCTGTCTCCATAGCGAATTTACGGCTGTAATATCCGCTCTGTGTAAAGATACAGGAACCATTTGCAAATGGATTGGCATTCATGACTGCGATGCCTTCCTCGTAATCCTTTACTCGTTTGATACAGGTTACCGGTCCGAAGATCTCACGGTTTCCAACTGTCATCTCAGGTGTTACATGATCAAGAATTGTCGGTCCTACGAAGAATCCGTTCTCATATCCCGGAACTACTACATTACGTCCGTCAAGTACAAGCTCCGCACCCTCATCGATACCCTTCTGGATCCAGTTGCAGATCTTCTCCTTATGACCTGCATTTACAACCGGGCCGAGATCGGTATCTTCATCATATGCACAGCCAAGCTTCATAGCCTCTGCTTTTTTCTTAAGAAGTGAAACAAATTCGTCTGCGATACTATCCTGTACGCATACAACCGGAAGAGCCATACATCTCATACCTGCGCATCCGTATGTAGAGTTGATGATCGCATTAACAGTAGCCTCAAGGTTGCAGTCCTCAAGTACAAGTGCATGGTTCTTTGCCTCACACTGTGCCTGAACTCGTTTGCCATGAGCTGCTGCTTTGGAATATACCTGTTTACCAACACCTGTTGTTCCTACGAATGTAACAGCCTTTACTCTCTCATCTGTAAGAAGGATATCAGCCTCTACACGGCTGCAGGTCACAAGGTTTACAACACCCTTCGGGAATCCGCCCTCTGTATAGAAGAGCTCCATGATCCTCATAGCTGTAAGTGGTGTCTGGGAGCTTGCTTTCAGTACTACTGTATTTCCACATGCAATGGAAAGCGGAACCATCCAGCCCCATGGGATCATTGCCGGGAAGTTCATCGGAACAATACCAGCAGTTACTCCAAGTGGTTTGCGATATGTAGCTGTATCATATCCTGTAGTTACCTGCATTGCAGCATCGCCCTGGATCATTGTCGGAAGTGCACATGCCTCTTCTGTAGGCTCAATTGCTTTCTGAACATCTCCTCTTGCCTCTTTGATGTTCTTTCCGAGCTCTTTTGCACAAAGTACGGAAAGCTCTTCCTTATGAGCATAAAGAACATCTCTCCATCTGAACATATACTGCTGTCTCTTTGCAAGAGAAAGTGAGGACCATTCCGGGAATGCAGCCTGTGCGGAAGCGATCGCCTCTTCTACCTCATCCGGTGTACAGCAGGGAACCTGCGCGATCACCTCACCTGTACTGGAATCTGTAACATCCATGTATTTCTCTGCCTTTGACTCTTTCCACTCACCGTTTACACAGTAGCCCATTTTTTTGATCTCAGCCATTTTAAGATACTCCTTTCGTGCTTACCTTTTTATTCTTAACTTCATAAAAATTTTAGTCATTCTCGTTTTGTTCTGGTCACAGATTATCATTTATTTTTAATTTTGTCAATATAGTATGGTTATATTTTGAGTATATTTTTCAAAATTATGTGTTAATTTATTCACATTTCATGGTATTCCATGTTCCCTGTATAAACTCTTGAAACGCATGCATTTACAGCCATAAAGCCGCATAGTGTCTTGTCGTTTTTTATTCCATTGTGAGAGCAAAAGTTACTCATTTTTGTTATTTTCATAACACACCATTCCACACACACTATTTATTGTCTCCAGCTACGCTGAGGCTTTTAGACCTGTGCAATCGGATTCACAGACAAGTAAGGGGGATCGTTGTTCTGTTACAATTACAGATTCCTCTGATCCCGGCATATTTCCTCTGTATTTTCCAGGAACAAGGAAATACATCTGTGCGTCCCTTGCGGACGCGCTCATTTTCACGACCGCTCGCTTCTTTTCACGGCTTATTGCACCTTTACATACAATCCTGCGCCTGCTTATCTGATCTACAGCATTTTCATAAATTACTGCTGCAATCAAAAAACAGGATACGGTTATCGTATCCTGCCTTAGCTTTTCATTTTCTGTTTTTCGCATATTTCTGCCTAACCAAATATGGTCTGCACCAGCACCATATAAAACACCGTTCCCCCTCCTATGCTGAGCAATGTACTCTTCTTCCATTTATGTAATACCACAATGAACAGTATTGCGATCATCTCCGGCAGTCCGTAATGCGTACTTTCCGGCACATCCTTCAGACAAAATACCACCAGCAATCCGATCACTGCACAGGGCAGCACTTTTCCCAGATAGGTGATCACAGCCGGCGGTTCCTTTCCTTCCGGGAATATGATAAACGGCAAAAATCGCGTTGTCATAGTCCCCAGGACCACTACCACAACCGTTATGATCTGCTGTGTTATTGTCATAGTCATTCCTTATCCCTCCTGTCCGGCTATATCCCAACTGTCATGCCTGATATTCTCCTGACTTCTGTATACGTTCTTTTTTTCTCTTCTCCTCATGCTTCTTCATTCCCAGGAAGCATAAAACGATCGATGCCATTGACGGAAGGATAAACTTCCCGCTTCCAAAGATCACCAGGCAGATCACAGAGCATACAATTCCGACCAGCGCCGGCTTATGATCTTGTGCATCTTCCCACTGATCAACAAACATAACCACAAACAGTGCGGTCATGACAAAATCCAATGATGTACGACCCTTTCTGTTTTACAATTTCCACAGCTGATGCTGACCGTCCATGGTAACAAAATCTCCCTCATTGATATCTCTTTCATAAAGGAGACCGTCATCATGTCGCAGACTTGTTTCATTTCCATTCTCATCTTCCACCAGCACTACTGACATAAGTGCTTCGCCCGGCTGCCGCTCTTCACAGCCGAAATCCATGTCTTCTTCTATCTTCAGAACCTTATACTGCATGATCAGATTTCCTCAAGCAGCACATCGTTAACAGCCTCATAAGCGTCCTCAAGCGCATCCAGTGCCTCTGTCAGCGTGTCCATCTTCCGGCTGTCCGCATTTTCTTCCTCATAGGCTTCTATCACTTCAGCCATTACATCCTTCAGCTCTTCCAGTGAATTTGCAATGTCCTGCAGCTTCTGATCTTTATCCTCTTTTGATGTGATATTTACGATCTTACTCATGATCCTTCCTCCTGTCGCTTTACTCTCATTCTTTATTCTGATCCTTTATCCTGCATATATCATGCTTTGCATGTCATACTCCACATTTACCCATTGTACCATATCCTGCGCGCAGATGCATCGGATATGTTTTCTATCTACTTTATATAATACCACTGAATTCATAAAAAATTTGGTAAAATCTTACCAAATTACCCGTCTTAGTCTGTTTATACTGATTTTTCCACTCCGGTCTGGTATAATCGATCTAAAGGAGTTTTTCAATTTACAAACCACTCCTTTCCCATTACAAGGAGGCATATTGCCATGAAAGAAAAAACCGAAACCTTTAACCAGGGAAAAAGATATTTCTTTTATATTCTGATGTTCGCCATCCTTGGCTGGTTCATTTTTATGCAGATCTTTGGTGCGGATGAACGTTCTTCCGACACCTCAGCAGCCTCTGTGATCTATTCCGGTACCGTTACCTGGCAGAAACCGGATGGAACCACCCAGGAAATCTCCGTTCCGGGCACCTACAAGGTTCCCGTCGGTGACACGATGGTCCTCACCATCCAGCTTCCCGATGATCTTACAGATACCTGCTTTGCCATCCGTTCTTCCTTGCAGGATGTGGATTTTTATGTAGGGGACAACCTCAGGACCAGCTACTCCACGCATAAAACAAGGCTTGTGGGCAAAAACTCCGCCAGCCGTTATGTTTTCTGCCCGGTTTATGCTTCCGATGCCGGCAAAGAGCTCCGTATTGAACTGACCACCTACACCTCCAATTACACCGGAGTTGTCAATCCTGTTTACTGCGGAAACAAGGCAGATATCTGGATATATATTTTCAGCAGATACGGACTGGAAACCTACATTGCTTTTTTTATCCTGTTTGCCGGAATCGTCACGATCCTGTTCAGTTTCGCTCTGGGATTGGTCTATCATACACGATTTGACACGGAATATCTTGGATGGTGCATGGTTATGGGCGCCGTCTGGATGCTGGGTGAATCCAAGCTCCGTCAGTTCCTGGTCCCCAACGCTTCCGCTCTCGGATCTCTGTGCTTCGTTATGATCCTTTTGTGTCCGCTCCCGATCCTGTTTTTTGCGGACAGTCTCCAGAAAGGGCTGCATCACAGATTTTATGTCTGTCTTGGAAGCATCGCAATGATAAACTTTGCAGTCTGTACGATCCTCACTGCTGCAGGTATCGCAGATTATATCGAAACCATGCCTGTAAGTCACGGAATCCTGGCGATCACCGTTGCCACAATATTTGTACACCTTTTCCAATATATACGCACCGAAAAAAACAAGGCCGACCGGCTTTTGCTCATTGGTCTGCTGGCAGCGATCCTGTGTATTGCCGTTGAAGCAACCTCCGTATACTTTGTCACATTGATGTCCGGACTGTTTGTGGGCGCCGGCATGCTGATCCTGCTCTTTGTCAATATTGTAAGAGCCATCAAAAATGTCCAGGATATAGAACTGAAACGCCAGCAAAGCGAAATCCGCAAAAACCAGGAACAGAATGAAAAAATGTCTCTGCAGATGATACAGACCCTTTCCACCACCATTGAGGCAAAGGATGCGTACACCCGCGGTCATTCCTACCGGGTTGCACAATATGCGGCCCTGATCGCAGAGGAGCTGGGCTGGACACCGGAGGAGATCCTGAATCTGAAACGGGCTACTCACCTTCACGACATCGGAAAGATCGGTATCCCGGATCCGTTCCTGAACAAACCGGCACAGCTGACCGATGATGAATACAACCTTATAAAAAAACACACCGTCATCGGCGCCGAGATCCTAAAGGATATAACCCTGATCCCGCATGCGGCAGAAATCGCAAGAAGTCACCATGAGCGTTATGACGGAAAAGGCTATCCGGACGGGCTGGCCGGAACAGAAATCCCCATCCATGCCCGGATCGTGGCTGTTGCCGACTGCTACGATGCCATGAACTCCCGCCGAATCTACCGTAATGCGCTTCCACCGGAGGTTGTTTACGAAGAATTCCGCAAAAACCGTGGTACACAGTTCGACCCGGAGATCACAGACATTTTTCTGAAACTGTTAAAGGAAAAGCAGCTGCCTCAGTGGGATCCTTCCCAGGAAGAACCGGACACCTATAACCTTCCGGATATGCAGCTTACCGTCAGCAAATTCATCTCGGACATAATGGCCACCATAAAAAGTCAGGAAGACGCAAAAAGCTATGATTTCCTTACCGGTCTTCCCATGCGTAACCTGGGCGAACGTCTTACCGCGGAATTTATGCAGACACATGATGGATGTCTGGTATTCCTTGATATGGACAACCTGAAAAAGATCAACGACATCTATGGCCACAAAGCCGGCGACCGTGCGCTGAAATGTCTTGGAAAGCTGCTTCAGAAACGGGCAGATCAGGGAATTTCCTGCAGACTTGGCGGAGATGAATTCCTGATGTTCCTTCCGGACACAGATCCTGATTCCCTGTCTCTGCAGATGGACGATCTGTTCCAGAAATTTCACAACATCACTACCGATGATCCGGAACTCCGGTTTGCCACACTGTCCGCAGGCCTGTGTCTGTGCAGCACCGATGATTCCTTTGAAGACTGCTATTCCAAAGCAGATAAAGCTCTGTATTACGTAAAACAAAACGGCAAAAACCAGTTCTTTTTCTACCAGCAGATCGACCGCAGCACTCTTGCGGCATCCGGTTCCGGAAAGGATCTGGAGCTTGTGGCAGAGTCCCTTCAGAAAAGCGGCATCTATGTAGGTGCTCTTGATCTGAATTACCGGGATTTCGCACGCCAGTATGAATACATGAGTCAGCTTGTCACACGCAGCCAGTGCAGATGTTATCTGGCGATGATCACCCTCGAAACACTTGTGGATACAGTTCCTGATATCGAATCCATTGAGCAGGCTCTGGAGTATATGGAACAGGCCATTCGGCAGAATATCCGCCGTGTGGATATCTGTACACGCTACAGCTCCCTGCAGTATCTCATCATACTGTTTGAGCCTGACGAAACGCATATCCCGGACATCATAGAACGTATTTTTACCCAATATTACCGTCAGTGTGACAGCAATGATTTCCAGCCATCCTATGAATACCTGGAAATATCTCCACAGGAGTTATAAATACTCCCATGACATGATAAAGCCATAACAAAAAAGAGGTCGTACTTGACGGCCTCTTTTTTGTTAAAGTTTTGCAAAATATCATTAAGACGTGGCTCTGGAATTTTCCTGCATGAAACTTTTTCCGTATGTTCGATACAGATAAACCGCCATGAAAATAGTCACGGCTTCTGCCAGCGGCATCGTCATCCAGATGCCTGCAACCCCTATAAGCTTTGGCAGGATCAATATGAACACAGCCACCAGGATCAAAGAACGCATTGATGAGATCAATGCCGAAATAAAACCTTTTCCCAGGGCAGTAAAATATCCGGAAAGAAATACATTTAAACCAATAAACAGGAAAACCAGACTAAACAGCTTCAAGCCATCCCATGTCAATGTAAATACATTTCCCTCCCCAACGAATAAATGGATGATCTGTTTTCCAAATACAAGTGATACCGTGAGGATCAATACTGAACTGATGGCAATCGTAATAAAACTATATCGTGTTATTTCTCTGATCTTGTCATGATTTTCAGAGCCGTAATTATAGCTTATGATCGGAGCCGCTGCAACGGCAATTCCCATATAAAAAGCGATGAAAAAATAGTAAATATACATAATGATCGTCACAGCCGCAACTCCATCTTCACCAAAATATTGCATGATAATAAGATTAAATAAAAATGTAGTGATCCCGGTAGACATCTCCGTCAGCATTTCACTGCTTCCATTGGTGCAGGATTTCAGAAGAACACTCATGTCGGTCTTCGGTCTGCAAAACCTTATATGGCTGTATTTCAGAAAATAGATAAAGCCGATCAACATGCTTACTGTAATGGAGAGAAATGTTCCCCATGCAGCTCCAAGCGTTCCCAGTCTGAATACAGCCACAAAAATATAGTCGAAAACAATATTAAAAGCCAGACCTATCAGAGACATGATCATTCCGATGTACGATCTCCCATCCGTCCTCACAAGATATTCAAAAAATAGCTTGAATGACATCGAAACTGATCCTAAAAATATGACAAATGCGTATGGCACCACATGCTCCATCAGGCGCTCACTGCTTCCTAAAAAAATACAGATCGGTTTCAGAAAAAGGATTCCCACAGCTGTAAAAGCAACTGAAAGTACGAACAGCACGATCGTGATAAAAGTAAATATCTCATTTGCTTCCTGTTCTCTTTTTTGTCCCATCCTCTCTCCTATGATGGCACCTGATCCCGTTGCAAGCATGACAGATGTTCCGAAAATAACACAGGTGATCGGAATAACAATATTAATTCCTGCAAGCGCGTCAGAGCCTGCATACCGTGATACAAAAAATCCATCTATCGTTGTATAAAATGATAAAAAGATCATGGTCAGCACTGATGGAACCAGATATTTTAAAAATTGAGGATAAGACATTTTTGCCTCAAAGTATTTCATTTCTATAAAAGCCTCCTGCTTAGTTACATAATCAGTCAAAATCTCTGGTAATGTTCGTAAGCCATTTATTTCTGAAATAGTGGATGAACACCACAGGCATTTTTTCGAACTCATCCAGGGTCATTATAAAATATACCCAGACAGGCGGCAGTTTTAAAACATATGCTGCAAGGAAGGTGAGAGGAACTGCAACAAGCCACATAAATATGGAATCTACGATCATTCCGAACCTGGAATCGCCACCTCCTCTGAAGCATCCGCATATAAGACAGGTATTGATACCCTCTCCTACAAGACGCCAGGTTGTCATGATTACAAAAATACCAAGATAATAAATGGCTGTCTCTGTCAGTTTATCCCGGTAGAAGTCCAGTATCATAGGGCGGACTGCCAGAATAATGGCACATCCGATGAGACTTACGATAATTGTTATTCTCAGCATACGTTTCCCATATTCTCTGGCTGTGTCCTTGTGATCTTTACCAAGCTCCTGGCTGATAATGATGGTAGTAGCGTTGGCAAAACCGCGACAGGCGATGGCACCAATGTTTACCACCATAACAGCAACGGCATTTGCGGCAACCATATCATCGCCAATGTGGCCAAGGATCGCTGCGAACGCTGAACTGGCAAAGCTCCAGACAACATCATTTATCACAGCCGGAGAAGCAATTTTCATAAAGTCCCTGAACAGAATACCGGATTTCGCACAGAAATATTTTATCCGAAATCTGACATCGGAGCTGTTTAATGAATAGATGAGACAGATCAATACCTCTGCGATCCTGGCAATAACAGTACCAAGGGCAACACCGGTAACACCAAGCTTTGGAAGTCCAAACAGGCCAAAGATAAAGGTGGCATTACAAAATACATTGACACAAAGCGATACAATGTATGTAACAGAAGGCAGCATTATTTTTCCGACACTTCGAAGGGCACTCATGAAAACCTGAGAGAATCCCATAAACATAAAGGAAAATGAGATCACCTTCAAATATTCGCTGCCGGCAGCAATCGTATCCGGACTGTTTGTAAAAATCTTCATGATCGTAGTCGGCATGGAAAAGGAGATAACGAAAAATACAAGAGAAACGATCAGTGAGATCCGCTCCGCCAGGCCGAGAATCTTTTCTACTGTCTTTTTATCACCCTTTCCCCAGTACTGGGCACATAAAACCGAAGTACCTGTAGCCATGCCATAATACAAACAGAAAAGAATAAATGTGTACTGGTTGGCAAGAGATGAAGCTGACATGGCAGTCTGACTTACATATCCCAGCATTACAGTATCCGCAACATTTACTAATGTTCCGATCAGATTTTGGATCATGATCGGAAATGCTAATTTTGATGCATATTTTAAAAAATCTTTTTTATTCAGCATCGGTCAGATCCTCCGTGAATTCCGATAAGATATTTACTTATAAAGAATAGTATATCATATACCCTACAAAACCGCGAGGTTTTTTCAGTATTCTTTCCAATATAATTCTCAATTGTATACTATATTTTACCCTCTGGTCATATTTCCATTGTACATAAAAAAACAATATCACTTTAACGCAAAAAATCATTCTATTTTTTCACTTCTATGATATAATATTTTATTGTGAAACTAATAAAACGAGGTGAACCAGGTGAAGAAAAAAACAATTGTACCTCTTATCGTTTTTTTACTGGGCATATGCCTTGTTGGTTTAATTGTATACAAAATAGACTCACATGAAACTGAACAACAACACATAAAAGCACAATTAAATGCAACAACCTACGGCGAACGTATAAAAAATGAAATTACAAATGGAATTGCGATCACAGATACGCTAAAGCAGGTCCTGATCAGTGAAAACGGAAAGATCAGTCAGTTTGACACAATTGCGGAAAATATTATGTCTGACGTTATTGAAAGCATACAGCTTGCTCCGGATGGTAATGTAACAGATATTTATCCTTCTGAGGGAACGGAAGCGAGTAAGATCGATCTGCTCCAGGATAAAGATTGCAGCAAAATTTCCTGTTACGCAAGAGACAATCACGTGATCATTACACAAGGTCCTTTCGATTTAAAACGGGGCGGCTGTGGAATTGCTGTCCGCAATCCAGTCTACCTGAAAGATGAAAACAACCAGGAATATTTCTGGGGATTTACCATTGTTATCCTGCGTGTTCCTGACATTTTTTCAGATGCGATCAGTGCACTTTCGGATTTCGGATATGAATACAGGCTCTCAAAAACCGACGCTCCCTGGAGCGATACTTATAAAGTTGTTTATCAGTCAGACGACCAATTAACTCCTACTGTTTCTTATGGTTTTACGATAGGGGAAGAAAACTGGACATTAGAAGTAGCTCCTGAAAGCGGATGGAGAGACCTTAGATTACTGGTAATCGTCGGCGGAATGTTTACTACTGTCGTTTTACTTTTCTCAGGTCTTACCCGGGTATGGTTAGTATCGAAAGAAAATAAAAACAAATTTCAAATACTGGCACACACAGATTCTCTCACCGATATTTACAACCGCTATGGATTTGATGAATTAGCCGAAAGGATGATCACTAAAAATCCAAAAACGCATTTTGTGGCCGCACTCCTTGATATTGATGACTTTAAGTTTATTAATGATATTTACGGACATGTCTATGGAGACAGGGCACTAAAGAGTCTTACAGATAGCATGAAGGCTTTTTTCCCAAAAAACACATTACTGGGAAGAAACGGTGGCGATGAGTTCTGCATTCTTCTGCCGGATCATACCTATAAAGAAGCAGGAGAACTGCTGCTGCAATTTACCAAGCTTCCAAAGACATTTTCATGCAAGGGAAAAGAATATCCGTTTTTTATTTCTCTCGGATATGCAGAATATCCAACCTTTGCATCCAGCCGTTCACAGCTTATGCGCTGTGCAGATGCAGCACTTTATGAAATAAAGCTTCACGGAAAAAACGGATGTATGGCTTACAGGGAGGGGCTCCGGTCAGGAGTCCGCAAACAGCTCGGATTTGCATTCAAGGATATCTCTGAACACCTTCCGGGTGCATTTATCATATACAGAGCGGACAAAGATGATGATGAACTCCTGTATGCAAACCATGAGTTCCTTCAAATGACCGGATATAAAAATATAGATGAACTCTTCAGCCTTACAAGGAAAAGCTTCCACAACCTGATCAGGGAAGATGAACAACAGCAGATAGAAACAAGCATCTGGAAACAGATCGATGCCGGCAATAACAATGACTATATCCACTTTCATCTTCGAAAAGCAGACGGCACTTACCTTTCTGTTCTTGATCACGGAAGGATTGTGGACAGCCAGCAATACGGAAGAGTATTTTATGTATTGTTTATGGACTGGGAAGCTATGCATGTTCATTACAGTGATAAATTTTCCGGCTAAGGTACAGACATCTCAGTCTGTATCTTAGCCGGCTGTTTTTTTCCTGAACAATTCAACATCTTATAATATGTATTCCATCTGCCTTTCTTTTGTCCGCATTCCCATTTTTTCATAAAATTTTTCTGCTGAAGTATTTCCTGCCCACACATTCAATGTCACTTCATAGCATCCCAGCTGCTTTGCTTCTTTTTTTACATATTCAAACAGGCTTTCCCCAATATGCTGTCCTCGTGTCTCCTGATCGACACACAGGTCATCTATAAAAAGAGATTTAAACGGTACCATATTGTTTGAAAAAGGCTGCTCCTTTAATTGACAAAATGCATACCCCACACAAACATCAGCCTCATCCGCTGCAACATATACTGGCTTTTCTTCATTTTTCAAAAGCTCTGTCAATTCGTCTGTCGTATATTTTGTTGTGCCCGGAATAAAAATATCAGGCCTTATATCTGCATGGATCTGCAGCACCTGTCCTAACAATTCCAGGATCCTCGGAATATCTTTTTCTTCTGCTTTTCTGATGAACATTTTTTTCCTCCTATTTTTCAATAACTGATTTCATAGATTCTTTATACATACACCATAATACCATCGTGTGAACGCTTATAACAATAGAATCTCTTTAAGCAGTCTCACTTTCCTTTTGCATTATAATGAAAAAGTTTATCGTTTTCCGTGATGTATATCACATTTTTATTCCTGAATCCGTATCATTACAGACAGTCAGCTCAAAATGGTTTCTGTTTGTTTTTATAAGTCCTTCTTTTTGCAGCTTTGATATCTCCGAAGACATTGCCGCACGGTCAATGCAAAGATAATCTGCCAGCTGCTGCCGGTCAAAAGGAATATCAAAGGATAACGATGCCTGTCTGATAGATACCGACGACAGATAGGACAACAGCTTATCCCTTGTCGTTCGCTTGCCCACATGTGTGATCTTATCGTTGAGGATCAGGATCTTATTTGCCAGGACACCGACCAGGTTACGGATCAGCTTCTGATGATGCTCACATACTATTGGGCAGGAAACCAGAAGCCTTTGAACATTTAATAAAATAATCTCACAATCTTCGTCTGCTACCACACTGACATTCAGAACAGCTCCCGGACTTGCTGCATATGGTTCACCAAAAAAATCTCCCGCATGACATTTTGACAGAATATTCCGATGTCCCCACAGGTCTTCCTGAATAACAAGAACACAGCCTGCCACCACAAGTCCCATTACTTCGGTAGAGTCTCCGGCTCTGAAAATATAAGAATCCCGTTTTCTGGAAATCGTTGCTGCATTTACACAATGCAGTATGGATAATATCTCATTGTCAGTAAGACCTTTAAAGAAAGGACTGGTTCTTAAAATGGGTAAATATTTTTTCAAAATTAATCCTCCTGTTGGAAATCAAACATACACGTTGTAATTATTATACTATACTCCTAACAGAAACCAAGGATAAATACTACTAGTCGAGGATAAAATAATAAGAAAGATCCTTCGAAAAAATCACAGAATAAAAGGAGAATACAATAATGGATAAAAAAATGTTTTGTTTTCAGTGTGAACAGACAGTCGGATGTACCGGCTGTACCGGAAATGCCGGTGTCTGTGGAAAAAAAGCAGATACAGCGAAATTACAGGACGAACTGACAGGTGCATTAATCAGTCTGGCTAAAGCTGCCGACAGCACGGAAACTATTTCAAAAAGAACCGGACAGATCATAATCGAAGGACTGTTTACTACAGTTACAAATGTAAGTTTTGACAATGCAGCAATCGAAAACATGATACAAAAAGTCAGAGCTGAAAAAGAAAGACTGGCTCCTGACTGCAGAACAGAGGAATATGATCTTCAGCAGCTGTGGAATGCCAATGAAGATATCCGCTCCTTGAAATCTCTTATTCTCTTTGGTATCCGCGGAATGGCTGCCTATGCCTATCATGCAAATGTTCTGAATTATGAAGATGCCGAAGTGAATCAGTTCTTCTGCGAGGCATTATCTAAGATCGGTTATGAAGAAAGCACAGAAGCACTGCTTTCTACAGTACTCAAAACAGGAGAGATCAATCTGAAGTGCATGGCACTTCTTGATAAGGCAAATACAGAAACCTATGGAACACCAGAGCCAACTGATGTTACACTTACGGTAGAAAAAGGGCCTTTTATTGTCGTGACCGGACATGATCTGAAAGATCTGCAGCTTTTACTTGAACAGACTGAGGGAAAAGGAATCAATATCTATACACATGGTGAAATGCTCCCTGCCCATGCCTATCCATTCTTAAAGAAATACTCTCACCTGAAAGGCAATTTCGGAACTGCATGGCAGAATCAGCAGAAAGAGTTTGACCATCTTCCGGCCCCGATCCTCTACACTACCAACTGTCTGATGCCTCCAAAAAGCAGCTACGCTGACAGAGTATTTACAACAGAAGTGGTTGCCTTCCCAGGAGCTGTCCATATTGACGAGAAGAAAGACTTCACACCACTTATTGAAAAAGCACTGGAACTGGGCGGTTACAAAGAAGCTCGTATGTTCTCCGGTATCAACGGCGGAAAAAAAGTGACAACCGGTTTTGGTCATGCAGCCATCCTGTCCCATGCAGGTACTGTAGTAGAGGCTGTAAAATCAGGTGCGATCCGCCATTTCTTCCTGGTTGCCGGCTGTGATGGTGCCAAACCAGGTCGAAACTATTATACGGAATTTGTAAAGCAGACACCTTCTGACAGTATCGTTCTCACCCTGGCATGTGGAAAATTCCGTTTCAATGATCTCGATCTGGGAGAGATCGGTGGTCTTCCACGACTGATGGATATGGGTCAGTGTAATGATGCTTATGGTGCGATCCAGGTTGCTGTGGCACTTGCAGATGCATTTGGATGTTCTGTAAATGAGCTTCCGCTTTCCTTCGTACTCTCCTGGTATGAACAGAAAGCAGTCTGCATCCTGTTAACCCTCCTGCACCTGGGTATCAAAAATATCCGTCTTGGTCCTTCTCTTCCGGCGTTCCTTTCTCCTAATATTCTGAACTTTCTGGTTGAAAATTATGGCATTGCACCTATCACCACACCAGAAGAGGATATCAAAGCACTGATGAACCAGTAAAAGTAAATTTTTCAAAGGGGCTGTCGCATTAGCAAATATTTTTGCTGGGCGGCAGCCCCGTTTTATGCCAAAATGGCATCGAAATTGATTACCATTTTGATGCCATTCTTTACAAGCGCAGTTCGTCCCTAAGCATCCCTTTCAGCATGCCTTATTTCAAACTGTTTTATTTTCAATTATCAAAATCTATGCCTTTTTTAATGCAAAAAGGTGACTTCCCGTCCTTCCTGTCTGAATCTTACAATGAAGTTTATTGATATTTCGCCCCATCGCTAAAAGGATACTTTCTGCCAAGGCATTTACCTTTCCACGGTACAGATATCTCCGAAAGTTCATGTCTTCTTTCACATCAGCAAAAGAACCTTCCGCCTGAATACTTCGGTTCATCCGGAGCATAGTCCCATACTCACTCGTGATCCGTTCCAGATCTTCTGCACGCTTCTGGCTCATCGTCTTTGAGACCATCAACACTTTATTGCGTTTTTCCATAGGCGTTTTGCAGTTGTTCCCTTTGATACATTCTGTTTTATAAGGACAGCCAGTACAGTCTGAACATCTGTAATAAGTTTTTATACTGACATATCCACTCGTCGTTTTACTTCTCCGTTCATTTGTGACAGTCAGTTCTCTTCCATTCCGGCAGATGTAACTGTCCCTGTCCGCATGATACTCCATATTTTCCCTTCTGCTAATGTCCTTTTTGTATTTTCGTGTCTTTGAGATCTCATAGTTCTGTGGCTTTATGTAGGCAGTCTGTCCGTTGCTTTCAATGAAAAGATAGTTTTCTTCACTTTCGTACCCGGCATCTGCAACAATTTCTGAATACTTAAATCCCAGGTAGCTCTCCATATCTTTCAAAAAAGGAATCAGGGTACGTGTATCGGTGGGGCGCGGGCTGATATCAATCCATGTGATGTATTCTGAATCCACTCCATGCTGAATGTTATACGCAGGCTTTAACTGTCCGTTCAGCATCGCGTCCTCTTTCATTCTCATGAAGGTGGCATCGGGATCTGTTTTGGAATAACTGTTTCTGTCCCCAAGCGTATACAGTTTTTTCGTATATTCCTTTAGTTTCTCCAGATACCGATCCAGTTGTTCCAGAGATTTCTGTAACTGTGTTTTTCTCCGGCCGGTTCCATGTACAAACACGATTTCTTCCTGTATTTTGATGCGGCATAACTGCTTTTTTAACCGCTTTAAGGTGTGTATGGATATACTATCATGATATACCGTTTTCATTCCATAGAGTTCTTCACATTCAGCCACAAAAGAAGACAGTTTCGTGTATAACCGGGCCTGATTTTTTGTAATAGCCTTTTTCCATACAAATGTATACTTATTGGCCGCAGATTCGATCTTTGTGCCATCAATAAAAATGGTCTTCCCCGAAATCTCACCCAAAAGATAGAGCAGATCTGACATTTGTGCAAGCAACGTCTTTGCACAGACAGAAAAGTGAAGGGAGATAAAACGCGCGATCGTTGCATGGTCAGGAGCCGGCATACCTTCCAGGAGATACATGAAGTTGATATCCCGTTTACATGCTTTTCTGATATCGCGGCTTGAATAGATCCGATTCATTGCTGCATAGATAACAAGTTTCAGAATCTGACGCGGTGTTGCCTGATTTTTTCTGATCCTGCCGTAAGTTTTATACAGTTCAGAAAGGTCCATTTCCTCCACAAAGGCACTTACCAGACGAACCGGATCATCAGATGGAATAGAAATCTCTAAATCTAGCGGAAGTTTGATTTGATAATACAGAGAAAATGAGGTATAATCTCTCTGTATTATTTTGTTTAGTAGCATAAACTAATTATACCACAAGCGCCGGGCTTTTCGAAGTCCGGCGTTTTGTGTTGAATATAAAATGAGCTGCCGCACGTTAGTGCGACAGCCCCTTTGTATTTCAAGTATATTCTCTGTCCGCATTAACATTATTTTTTCACTCTGCAAACCCGAAGGTTGTATCATCATATACTGTAACATCAGAAGATAAATTATCGGGATGGCACCTCTTTAGCAGTCGGCCATGATCTCCTGAGAGCCATATAGGATATTAAAAAATTTGCAAACCAACCGGCTGGTACAGCAAGCCAGACAAATACAATGCCAAAACGCGGTGCACAAATCAATGCAACAGACAGGCGGATCGCCAGGTTCACCATATTTGCAATGAGGAACGGGCGCATGATCCCAAGACCACGAAGAACCCCATCGGTTGCCATTTTGATTCCCATAAAGATGAAGAAGTAACCAAGCCATCTCATATAACCCTCGGATACCTGATAGGCCAGGACAGTTCCATCTTTACCAAGGAATAGCGAGGAAATCTGAGTATGCAATGTTTCAATGACTATAAAAGCAAGAACTGCAAAACATACATCTAACACCAGTACAGCGTGATATCCTTTTTTGATCCGTTCAATTTTCTTTGCGCCAAGATTCTGGGAAACATATGGGGAAACCGCATTGCCGATGGATACAAAAATCAATGAAAAAACATTCTCTACCCGCATCGTCGCCGCATACCCCGCAAGTGCCTGTGTACCGAAGGGATTTACAACAGCCTGTACGATCATCATACCGATGGACACTGTAGACTGCTGAAGAACCGAAGGTACAGCAATTTGAAGCATGGAATGTAACTCCTGCCTGTCAAACCAGTCAAAACGACTTTTATATCGACGCATCCGGCTAAGGAAAAGCAAAAGTGAAAACACCGCAGAAATTCCCTGTGCTATAAGAGTCGCAATGGCTGCACCAAACACACCGAGACCAAGTCCGGCCACCATCCAGAGATCCATAAAAATATTTAAGATTGACGAAAATATCAGGAGCCCCAGCGGGATTTTTGATTCGCCTATGGAAGTAAACATATTGGAAAGAATGTTATACATAAACAGAAACGGAAATCCCACGAAATAGACCCGCAGATATAACACTGCATCATCCAGTATATCGCCAGGGGTTTGTAACACACTCATCATCCAGTGGGAAAAACAAAATCCAAAAACCCCAAGGACTATACTTAGAATTAAAAAGCTAAACAAGGATGTTGACACGATGGTCTTCATTTTTCCATACTCCCTGGCACCGAAATAGCGGCTCACCAGCACACCGGCACCGACACCTGCCCCCAGTGCCACACAAATGAAAACATTGGTCAGCGCTGCACAGGCCCCGACAGCTGCAAGTGCGGAGGAACCAACAAATTGGCCGACGATGATAGAGTCAGCCATATTGTATATTTGCTGAAAAAAGCTGCCCAAAATCATTGGCATTGCAAAAACCGTCAGCGCTTTAAGAGGCGCATCTGTGATCAAATATTCATCTTTTGACATTATCATATTCCTCCACAGGTTTCATAATTTCACTTATTGCTACACTGCCCGGCGTTATCAGCTGCAGCTGCAATACGATCTTATCACGTATTAAAGATATTAAAGGATTACGGCTATAGAAATCAGACCCCAAAGCTGAGACATTCTCTCAATGAATTTCCCGACCGATCCATTCCATGATCACATTTACAATATATTCCTGCTCCGCTTCTGTCAATTCCCGTCCTTTCGGAATACGATGCCATTTTTCCAGACATCCCCTGCAACAGGTAGCTGTGGCATGCTGGGCTACAAAAACCGGATGCCCTCTCATCGGTGTCTGTTTTCCATCATTTGGTATTTCTGCCGGTGCAAGACGCTTTCTGATAAAATCACAGGCATGCTCACGTACTTTCTCCATTCCCTTTTCTGATACATAACTCCGATCGTTTGCCTTCAGGGAAAAACTGCTTCTGAACTTTGACTGCGACAGGCGTTTCCAGAGATTTCCCTCATAAACTGCCGGTGTCTCACATACCATAGAAGGCTGGATGCTGCCCTTATAGACGATCATCTTCTTACTGTCGCTTCCGTTCTCATTTGCGGTCTCGTCTACTGCTTCTTTCAAAAGCTGTGCCTTCACTTCCTGTGCTTCTTTGCTGTCCGGCTGCAGACGTCTTGCCAGACATGTATTTCTGCCAGTTGTCGTTTCATTTTTTATCGCATAATACACAGCTTTCTTCTCTCCGACAAGTACCAGGATCTTTTTCGCCCTGGTCACACCCGTATAAAGGAGATTTCTCTGCAACATGACAAAATGACTCATAGTAAATGGCATGACAACGATTGGATATTCGCTTCCCTGGGATTTGTGGATCGTCACTGCATAGGCAAGCGCCAGTTCGTCCAGCTCTGTCACATCATAGACTACTTTCCGTTCATCAAACAGAACTGTCAGTTCCCGTTCTTCCACGTCAACTTTTGTGATAGTACCAATATCTCCGTTGAATACTTCCTTATCGTAATCATTCCGGATCTGCATCACCTTATCCTTCAGCCGGTACTGTGTGCCGCCTCTCCGCAGAAAGATCTTTGACGGATTCATGGCTTCCTGCAGCACCTGGTTCAGATTTACTGCCCCACATTCGCCTCTCTGCATCGGAGTCAGCACCTGAATATCCTGCAGTGGATCTACATGATAGTATCTCGGCAGGTTCGTCTTACAATATTGGACGATAGTATCCACCACTTCCTGATTACTCTCTTTGGTGGCAAAGAAAAAGTCGGCATCTTTCCCACCTCTCATATCAATGCCTTCCCCTCTATTGATCCGGTGTGCATTCATGATGATCCGACTTCCCTGTGCCTGACGGAAAATCCGTGTCAGACGAACTACCGGAACACATCCGGAATCAATAATATCTCTAAGAACATTGCCCGCTCCGACACTTGGCAGCTGATCAATGTCGCCTACCAGAATCAGAGACATCTGCTGCGGCAATGCTTTTAAAAGATTATACATCAGCATAATATCGATCATGGAACATTCATCCAGTATCAGCACATCTCCTTCCAGCGGATGTTCTTCATTTTTCTGATAGCCTTCCGGAGGTTTATATTCCAATAACCGGTGAATCGTTTTTGCTTCCATTCCAGTTGCTTCTGACATTCTCTTTGCTGCTCTTCCAGTCGGTGCAGCAAGAATGATCTGACATCCAGCCTGCTTATATGCAGAAATAATTCCCAGAGTTGTTGTAGTCTTTCCGGTTCCAGGTCCACCGGTCAGCACCATGACCTTAGAGGAAACCGCTGTCTTTACCGCCTGCCACTGAATCTCGTCATAAGTAATTTCTGATGAAGCTGCTACTTTCTTCAATATTTCTTCCGTATCCTCAGATTTCTTCTTTCCACAGGACATCAACCGAAGCAGCCGCTTTGCACAGCCACTTTCTGAAAAATAATATGGGGGCAGATAGATTGCTTCCCGATCTTCTGCTTCATCTCTGATCACATCATTCGTGCGGATCATCTCATCCAAGGTGATCTCCAGCTCCGGTTCTTCCACTTCCAGAAGTTCCTTTGCCCTTCCAGTCAGCTGTTCTCTTGTTGTATAACAATGACCTGCTTCTGCCAGCTTATTCAATGTATAAAAAATACCACTGCGCAGACGGACAAATTTGCCTTTGTCAATCCCCATCTTCTGTGCAATGGAATCCGCTGTCTTAAATCCAATTCCCCAGATGTCATCTGCAAGCCGGTATGGGTTCTCCTTTACGATTGCAATGCTCTCACTTCCATACGTCTTGAAAATCTTTGTCGCATGAGAGGTGCTGACCTCATGACTCTGCAGAAAAAGCATGATATTCTTGATCTCTTTCTGCTCCTGCCAGCTTGTTTTGATCCGGTCTACACGTACTTTTCCTATACCTGATACTTTGAGCAGTTCATCTGGTGTCTCTTCAATAACATCCAGTGTATCCTTCCCGAATTTTTCCACAATTCTTTTTGCAAACTTTGGACCAACGCCCTTCACCAGACCGGAACCAAGATATTTTTCGATTCCATATACTGTAGCAGGAAGTGTCTCTTCAAATTTCTCCACCAAAAACTGCCGCCCATATTTGGCATCCATCTTCCACATACCTTCCAGAGACAGCACAGAACCAACATGGGTATCCGGCATCGTGCCAACTACTGTGACAAGATCACTGTAATTCTTCACCGCACATTTCAGAACCGTGTAGCCATTGTCGGCATTCTGATATGTAATTCTCTCAACTACACAACGTAAGTGCTCCATGCCCGTCTCCTTCTCTCATAATTCATCACAAATGACCACAGAATAAAATGCTCTGATCCATAAAAGATCACCAACATACATCCGCTTTACGGCAGAATCTCAAGCCAGTAGCCATCTGGGTCTACGATGAAATTTCTTCTCCTTTTGTACATTCTGTGTTTCTAATGCGTGACTTATATTGCGGATATTCAGTAATAAACCGCTTAATTACATTGGCATCATTCCAGTAATGCATTGGAAAAATGACATTGCAATCTACATTTTTAAGGAAATACAGTATCCCGTCAGCATAGTGATCTCCCTGTCTCGGATCCAAGGGAACAAATGCAGCGTCAAAATGCATACCCTTGATTTTCCTGATCGCCGCGCGATATGCTGAAGTAAGTCTCTGGTTATCAGCTTTCGACCCACCATCCCAATACCAGTCGTTTAAATCACCGGCATGATAAATGGTACCTTCCTTTGTTTTGACAATAAATGCGACACCACTATCGTTAGATAGCAATGTATCAACTTTGGTTTCATTATCCAAACTATAAGCTTGATCATGATAAACATATGTGATCTTCATATCCGACAAATGATTCCTTTTTCGTATATCATTCGCCAGGATTGCCTGATAAGTCATTCCCATATCATCAAGGATCCCAAAAATTTGTGGGTTAAAATGATCCTTATGGAAGTGACTGCAAAAAACGATCACTTCTTTCTCCTTGTCAAGATTCGGTAATTCACCCTTGTAATAATCAAAAATATAGTAGCAGTCTCTGGTCTCAACCAAAAATCCACTGTGGTTAATGTAAGTAATTTTCATAATATCACCTGTATAAATTAACGCCGGTACCGGATAGCAAATCTTTCTTTGCCATGTTTATTTTTCCTTTTTCGAGCGTTTGTAAATTTCACGACAACAGCATTTCTAATACAGATTTTATCGTATTTTTTAGATTCCGTCCATCCTTTATCCACAGCTGGTAGAAAAATGTGAAATGATACTTTTACAAATTCTATTACTTGTTGTTAGTTCATAATTCATGTATAATCCTGTCTTTGACAGTCCTCTTTCACAGTGTTAATATCCTGCACCAGTGTCCGTATTTTTCAGGATCTTAATAAGACGGCTTGTTCCAAGACGCTCTGCGCCAAGACTGATAAATTTTTCTGCATCATCGAAAGATGAAATTCCACCTGCTGCCTTAACTTTTACATCTTTTCCAATATATTTCTTCATCAGCTCTACATCTGCAAAAGTTGCTCCCGCTGTAGAAAATCCGGTAGAAGTTTTGATAAATTCTGCTCCTGCATTTGTAACGATCTCACACATTTTAATTTTCTCTTCTTCGGTAAGAAGGCATGTCTCAATAATGACTTTGAGGATTCTTCCATCACAAGCTTCATGGATCGCACGAATCTCATTCTCTACTTCCTCATATCTTCCATCCTTTAAAAATCCGATGTTAATAACCATATCGATTTCTGAAGCACCATTTGCAATGGCGTCTTTTGTTTCAAATACCTTTACAGCAGTTGTATTATATCCGTTCGGAAAACCGATCACTGTACAAATCGGAAGTTTTCCCGCTACATATTCCGCTGCCTGTTTTACGTAAGCAGCCGGAATACATGCAGATGCAGCCTCATATTTCATGGCATCATCCAGGATTCCTCGAATATCATCCCATGTTGCAGTCTGTCCAAGTAATGTGTGATCCACCTTTTTTAATATATCTTTTTTATCCATTTTACGTTCCTTTTACTTCAGCTCATCCAGAAGAGAACTTCCAATTGTTCCCTCCGGCATCTTAACTTCAAAATTATCTGCGATCGTTGCACCGATTACTGCAAAAGTATTCTGATCTTCCAGTTTTCCGTATCCCTCCATAGATGGAGAATAAGCAAAAAATGGTACTTTTTCTCTTGTGTGATCAGTTCCTGTATGCGTCGGATCATTTCCGTGGTCAGCTGTAATGATCAGAAGGTCATCCTCACGAAGCTCATCAAGAAGTTCACCAAGTTTTACATCAAATCTTTCAAGTTCCTCTGCATATCCCTTTACATTGCGTCGATGTCCCCAAAGAGCATCGAAATCTACAAGATTTACAAAACAAAGCCCCTCAAACTCTCTTTTCGCAATGTCAATTGTCTGCTCCATTCCATGAACAGAGCTTTTTGACTTATTGGACTCTGTCAGTCCCTCGCCGTCAAAAATATCAAAAATCTTTCCAACGGAGATCACATCATAACCTGCATCCTTCAATGCATTAAGCGCAGTTTTTCCGTAAGGCTTCAGTGCATAATCATGGCGGTTGCTGGTACGTTTGAACTCACCTTTTTTCTTGCCAAGGTAAGGTCTTGCAATAACACGTCCGACTTTCCACTCATCCCTCATGGTGATATCACGGGCGATCTCACAGCAGCGATACAATTCATCCAGTCCAAAAGTCTCCTCGTTTCCGCAGATCTGCAATACAGAATCAGCAGATGTGTAAACGATCATATGACCGGTAGCGATTTCTTCCTCAGCCAGTTCATCCAGGATCTCTGTTCCGCTGGAGCTCTTGTTTCCAATTACTTTATGTCCCGTTCTCTTCTCAAGCTCATCGATCAGCTCTTTTGGAAATCCGGTCTCTGTAAAAGTCTTAAACGGTTTTGTGATGTGAAGCCCCATCATTTCCCAGTGTCCTGTCATAGTATCTTTTCCGGTACTGGCTTCTTTTAAAAATGTATAATAACCCATTGGTCGCTCCACTGCTGCAACCTGTTTCAACGGATGAAGATTTGCAATTCCAAGCTTCTGAAGGTTTGGAATCGTAAATTCATCTACATTCTGGGAAATATGTCCCATAGTATCTGTTCCTTCATCCCCGTACTGGGCTGCGTCCGGCATTTCTCCTGCCCCAAAGGAGTCTATTACAATAGTAAATATTCTCTTATATTTCTTCATAATTTTTGTCTCCTTTCTGCTGTCTTACTTATGGATCTTACATATTTACAACAACTTTTGTTACTAATTCCTTGAAGGATTTCGCTACGCGGTCTGCTGTTTCCTGCACTTCTTTATGGTTAAGCTCTTTTTGGGAAATTCCTGCTGCCATATTTGTGATGCAGGAAATTCCACAGATTTCCATTCCCATGTGTCGGGCAGCCATAGCTTCGCATGCGGTGCTCATTCCAACTGCATCTCCACCCCATCTCTGTGCAAGTCTTACTTCTGCAGGAGTCTCATAATTCGGTCCTGTAAACTGTACATAAACACCCTCCTGAAGTTTGATGTCACATTCTTTTGCACATTTGCGGATCACATCCTGAAGACGGCGGCTGTATACCTCACTCATATCCGGAAATCTGGTTCCCAGCGCATCCATGTTCGGTCCTATCAGAGGGCTTGGAACTCCCGTTGTAATGTGATCTGTGATCATCATGAAATCTCCCGGTTTATAGGAAGGATTAGCTCCTCCTGCTGCATTAGTGAGAAGGATTTTTTTCGCACCGAGCATTCCCATAAGACGCGTTGGAAGAACAACATCTGACATTGCGTATCCTTCATAATAATGAACACGTCCCTGCATGATTACAACCGGTGTTTTCTCCACATACCCAAACACAAAACGTCCCTTATGTCCTTTTACAGTAGAAACCGGAAATCCCTCGATGTCCGTATAGTCGATGGTCTGTTCAATCTGAATTCCATCTGCAAAATCTCCAAGTCCGGATCCAAGGATCAGTGCAACTTCTGGTTTGAAATCAATTTTCTTTCTTACACTTTCCAGGCATGTCATTAATTTTTTATACATGATTACTTCTTCCTTTCTTTTGGGTGTTGTCATTATATTTATGCTTTTTTCATAAAGGCAATTCCTCTGCAATGGTCTTTCCAATGCCCTGCGCGCCTCCCGTCACAATCACTACCTTATTGTTAAACTCCATATAAAATCCTCCCCAAAAATCCGCTTTCTATTTCTGTTGCCACAACATTGTGTATTCTTTTTCACCAGTAGCATCATCGAATCCTTCGCATTGAATATCGAACCCTTCTCTTTGATAAAAAGAGATGGCTCTGGCATTCTTCTGGTATACGTTTAATCGCAATCTAGCTTTTTTATTCTTGATATACTCTAATAAAAGTTTACCTATACCACATGACTGCATTTCATCAGAAACAAAAATACCTTCCATGTATTCGTTACTTAATCCGACAAATCCTTGAATCATTTTATCATCTTCATACACATAGACTTCCGCTTGTGACATCATTTCTTTCACTAATTCATAATTACTTGTCCAATATTGCTCAGGAATAAAATAATGCGCTTTTAAATTGGTTTTCAACCATATGTCAGCAACTCTATCAATATCTATATTCTGCATCTTTCTGATCATAACAAATATTCTCCACCAACTTTGATTTCTCTGTAACAACCAATCAGCTATATCGTGAATCTCAACCAGAACCACAACCAAAATCTAATATCCTTGAACCTACCGGAAGCATTTTAGTGAACCGCTCCTGTACAACCGTAAAATCTACCAAACGAGTCCCCTGGACAAACATATCCGCATTTTGATTATAATATTCTATTGTTTTGTCCAGGAAGTTTCTCCTCGATCTTAGCTTATTTCATGTACCTTCGGATTTTATCTATCAAAGTGACGTCTGCCGGTAACCAGGCAACACTATCTAACTGATCCCTTGTAAGCCATTTTGCCGCCTCTGCTTCCTTTAATTCAATTCATTGATCACATTCGCATCCATTAATGTAGATCTCCCTCTCGTTTCGTGGTGAGCAAAACAAAATACTCTACTTTATTATACCTTATGGGAGAGGGTTTGTCATTGAAATCTCCAGGAAGCAAGCGCGGCAAAGGCAGCCGAAAGTAACGATAGCAACAAAAAAACAGTTCCAGACATACTGAGGTTAATCAGTGTATCTGAACCTGTCTTTTCTATGGTCTTTCCAATGAATAGCTGGGCTGGCTTTTCCTTGAAATGGATTATTTAATTGTAAAAAATTCCCGTGAAATGATTTATAAAATAGGTGATTTTACAAAGTCTATTACTTGTTGTTAGTTCATAATTTATGTATAATAAAATTAATATAAGAAATACATGCTCAGTATGCGGCCTGGAACATAAATAATCCGCAAGTTTAGCGATATACGAGGAGGAAATTCTCATGGGTAAACAATCCACCAGGGAAAACAAAACAATTTACCAGCTTTGCCGAGAAGCGGCAGGACTTACAAGAGCAGAAGCCAGTGAAAAAATGGATGCTGTCTCTGATTCAAAAATTGAAAAATTTGAATATGAAACACAAGAACCTACGCCTTATGATATCCTCCAGATGGCAGATGCCTATAAAAGACCAGATCTTTGCAATTATTATTGCTCTCACAAATGCGAAATCGGCTATCGTTATGTTCCGGAAATAGAAATGACCGATCTGTCAAATATCATTTTGGAGACAATTGCCAGTCTAAATGAAATCAATCCTCTTACCGGTCGTCTGATCCAGATTGCCCGTGACGGTAAGATCAGTGATGATGAAATGAAAGATTTTGCTTATATCAGTAAAAAACTTGATGAAATTTCTTTAGCCATAGACTCCTTGAATCTTTGGGTAGATAAAACAGCCGGAGAACAAGGGCTCAATCTTGAACTCTTAAATGCCGAAAAAGAAAAATTAAAATAATCCATAACGCCACAAAAGGATTACGACTATAGAATAACACCAACCGCAGTCAGTGTCTTTAAAGTTGAATTAATCTATAGAAACTGCTATCATATTTTTATCAGAATTTTCCAAATAAAGGAGGACATGAGTGGATCATGAACGTAATGCCAATTTCCGAAATCATCGAAAAAGTAACCATGATTTGCAAAAAAAATAACGTAAAACGCCTTGATTTATTCGGTTCCTTCGCCACAGGCACTGCAACCCCCACCAGTGATATTGATTTTGTAGTATACGGCTGTGATAATCTAATGCAGTTAGAAGATGATCTTCAGCAGATTGAAACGCTAAGGAAAATTGATATTTTTGACTTCGACAGTATAAAAAATGAGTATTTATTGGAGGATATAAAAAAATATGGAAAACAAATTTATTGAGCCATCGTGGTCACCTCCACTTTCTGTCTCAACTTTTTCTAGTGAAACATTCTATATTCTCTGTATCTATTTTCACATTTACCACTCTTCACATTTAATATCACTTATCTGCTCGATTGGAATAACCGTTTGATCCGTCATAATGATGGTATGCTCGTATTCGTCTATCTTTTTTACAATACCAGAGCACGTAACATAGGAGCCGCCTGCTTTTTTTGCATCGGGAATAAAATAAGTTATCGATACTTTCTGTTCTATACCGATATTATTTCTGATTATATTGATTCTTTCATTCAGCTGAGCAATCGCTTCCTCGCTCAGTTCCAATCTTTCATCGGTCAATCTTGCCGTTTCCTTTATCGCAGCATCATGTCCGGTCAGGGCTGCAAAAGGAGCAAATTGCGCTGCCCGATCCCGAAGTGGCATTTGCGGATGATTCTTAGAGACCGGATGCGGTAAATTAATGATATCGTCATAAGAATTATTTTTCATCCGCTTTCAACTCCTTTACGCCTTATGACCGCCAATCTGTTCATTTCTGTCCCTGGCGGTTGCACCTTCCTGAAGATTCATCCCCTTCAGTACAGCGTTTTTTCCAAATTTCTTTTTGATACTGAGCATTGCTTCCTGCATACGTTTTTCGCGATCCAGCGCAGCCTCTTCCTCTTCCTGCTTTTTCCTTTGCGCCTCATAATCCGTAAAAAGATCCAGCTGCTCATATACTTCTTCTTTCTTGACAGAACTTTCATCCACAAGCCTGTTCGCTGTGATATTGATTCTTCTGACAAGCAGGTTTCTGTCAACGATTCTGTCATATAACTCTATTACTGCATCCGTTATCATCTTGGTTGAGGAAGTCTGTCGTTTCAGATTGGTCGTTCCATGTGCATGTTTCGGAATTCTTCTTCCATAACGGTCGATCGTAACCTCTCCATGATACTGCTTTCTCCTGTCGGCATTGTTCAGATTCTCAATATCATAACCAACCGTCAACACGATCTGATCCGTTACAAGCTTCTTATCCACCAAATCCAAAACCATCTGGTCCGTCATCTCTTTAACGACTAATTTTGCTTTTTCAAAATCATAAGGGCAATGAAGTACCTGCCCGGAACAAACACTGTTCGTTTCCGGCTTATAAGCCTTGACCATTTCCATGGTACAGGGCTCATATCCCCAGGCATGGTCGATCAGCAGCTCTGCATTAACACCAAACAACCTATATAACAGGTCTTCATTATATAACTCATTTTCTTTTCCGATGGAACATCTGGCAATATCTCCCATTGTATAAAGCCCGTATTCTTCCAGCTTCTTTGCATATCCTTTTCCTACTCTCCAAAAATCAGTAAGTGGTCTGTGACCCCAGAGTTTCCTTCGGTATGACATTTCATCCAGTTCTGCAATTCGTACACCATCTTTATCTGCTTTAATGTGCTTCGCCACGATATCCATCGCAATCTTACACAGATACATATTCGTTCCGATTCCAGCAGTTGCCGTTATACCTGTCGTTTTCAGCACATCCTGTATCATGGTCATTGCAAGTTCTCTTGCTGTCATATTATAAGTATGCAGATAATCCGTTACATCCATAAATACTTCGTCGATCGAATACGGAAAAATATCTTCCGGCGCAATATATTTCAGATAAATACTGTAAATTCTGGTGCTGTATTCCAGATAGAGAGCCATCCGGGGAGGAGCAACAATATAATCAATCTCCAGTTCCGGATTGGTATCTAATTCTGTGCTGTCATCAGAGGCTCCGATAAAAGTTCTGTTCGGCACTTTCCACCTGCGGGCGCTGTTGGCTTCTTTTACTTTTTGAACAACCTCAAATAAACGAGCCCTTCCTGGTATCCCATAACACTTTAATGCTGGCGATACCGCAAGACAGATCGTTTTTTCTGTTCTGCTTTTATCCGCAACCACAAGATTGGTCGTCAAAGGATCCCGATTTCGTTCTTTACATTCCACAGACGCATAGAATGACTTAAGATCGATTGCAATATAGGTTCTTTCCTTTTCCATCATTCTACACCTCCCGATTCTCCTGTGTTCTGTTTCTAATTCTTATTTATCATGCCCGGAAAACTTTCTCATCATAACAATCCGCTCAAGGATTTCCTACCTGAATTTTTCAACATCATTCGTCCGTTTGCGCACACCAGCTGCTGCAGCATGTCCACCTCCGCCAAACGTCTGCAGGAGTTCATTTACATTGATCCATTTTCCATCAGACCGGAAGGAACAACGCCAGCGATTTTCTTCTTCCTCATACATGGTAAAACCTCCTGTTTCTTACTTCCACGCCTTCCAGATATCCGGCTGATATCCAAGAGTGGATTGTTTTCCATTACGAACCACCGGTATCTTAATCACCTGCGGGTTTTCCAACACCTTCTTAAGTTTATCTTCCTCTGCAATGTACTTAATGAGCGCAAGCAGATCCTTATCCTTGCCCTCCCAGTCGATCATATTTTCCAGTCCACCATTTGCCTGGGCAACCGAATTGAATTCGCCCTTGCTCATGCCCTTTTCTTTCATATCAATAAACTGAAACTTGATCCCACGTTCCTTAAAGAAACGTTCTGCTTTCTTTGTATCATTGCACTTCTTTGTTCCAAAAATCTGTACGTTCAAATCAATTCTCCTTATCCATTGCCATATGTATCATTTTCTCAAAGGATTCTCTGAAATGCTCATCATCCTCCGATGTTCGTTTTCGTGGTCCTTTTAAATGATTCTTTCCGGATGCCCTTCGTGCTTTCTTATTCAGATGCCGCTCCATAAGCATCTGGTCAATATTTTCATTGGTATACCATTTCCCAGATTGATGAATCGCATACGCATTTTTTCCTAATGCCATTGCCGCAACTCCATAATCCTGTGACACAACAATATCGCCCCTATGGCAAATGCTGATCAGTTTATAATCCACGGCATCTGCTCCGGCTCCAACTACGATCACTTCACTGTAATCAGATGATAACACATGATTGGTATCACACAACAACGTTACAGGAACACTGTGCTCTTTTGCAACTTTTTCAACAATACCGACTACCGGGCAGGCATCTGCATCAACAAAAATCTGCATATCTTCTCCTTTAATTACACATAAATGGCGTACGAACCTCGATGAGATTACCACTCGGATCATACAGCCTTACAAGCTTTTGCCCACCTGCAAGTTCTGTTAGTTCAGTGGCATATCGGACGAAATACTTACCAGATTCATATTTTGCAAGCAATCCATCTATATCAAAATCCTCGAAATACAATTCCATCATGTTATTGAATGGCGTAGAAGTTTCATTCAATATTTTCCCCCATACGTCGGCATCCTGCAAAACAAGTCCCTCCGATAAGATCACATTACCTTCATTCTTAAGAATCACTTGCAGTCCAAATAAGTCTTTATAAAACTCTATGGATTTTTCTATATCATCCACCACGATCAGTACATTTTTCAGCATATCCGTCACCTCACAATCCGCTTTGAGTCAAGCGAATATTCGCAATCCGCATGCGGTTAAATAATCTTTCCAGACAAATGATCAATTTCATGCTGGCAAATCTGTGCTGTCCATCCTGACAATTTCTGGCGCTGTTTTTTCCATTTGAAGTCATAATACTCTACTTCTATTTCCTGGTATCTGGTCGTCTTACGAACACCATCCAGGGACAGACAGCCTTCTTCTGTCTCATACATGTCACGTTTTGAAACAATCACCGGATTGAACATCACAGCATTTATGAATCCCATATTCACAATGATGATATTCTTCTTTACACCAATCATGTTCGCCGCCATACCAACACAACGTTCTCTGTTCGCCTGCAGCGTATCCTGCAGATCCTTTCCAACCTGGATATCTGCTTTCGTGGCTGGTTCGGATGGCTGACCTAAAAAGAAAACATCTCTTACTATTTGTTTTACCATTTACTTTCTCCTGTACTCTAATTCTTATCTATCTTGACCAGAAATCTTTCTCGTCATAACAATTCGCTCAAATATTTCCTGTTCCTCTTTCATTGTTCCAATATTTTATTATCTAACACCACTTTACAACTTTTTCATAAAAAAATATCGTACAGAACTTTCTGATGTATAATGAATTTGACCCAAAACATTACAAAGGAAAGTGACCCTGTACGACAAAAACATTATACAACGAAAAAACACTGATTGGTAGACTTCATCAATATTTTTTGATTTATTTTGAAACTTTTTCTGTTCCGACAGCAGATACCTTATTTCTGCTGATATTATCCATACTGACCTTGTGTTATAACCTTTCATCTGCCAGTCCTCCTTGGATTTTTCTTCTTTTTTGATGTTATCATCTTACAATAAATGGCTGTGCGAAAATCCCGACAACCAACTGGTTCTATGGCGGGGATAATTGGGTCCTATGGCAGATTAAACGCTGATTAAAGGCCTTTAATTGCCAACTAAACTACGAAGAATTCAAAAATCATGTTGCAGATTTGGAGGCTTCCATTCACGCTACCGATAATAAGATTCAGCAAACGAGGCTGGCAATTCAAAATCAACAAGTAATTCAGAAACACTGTGAAGTCTATCGGGCCTGTCGTGACATCATACGTGCTCAGAATTTGGTATTCACAAACTTCCGTCGGCTGAAAAACTGCAGCGCCAACAGATGGAACTGGAAGAAGAACTGTCCTCAGCAAAAAAAGAAAAGCAGGATCTCCAGAAGCAACAGAATACCCTGCATATAATTGAAAAAAATTTTGATGCTATGATCCGCAAAGCTGGTATCAAGGTTCCGGAGAAAGCGCCTTCACCAAGAATCTTGAGCTCTTAAATGCCAAAAAAGAAAAATTAAAATAAGCCATAACGCAACGAAAGGCAATGAACCATTTCTGACTCATTGCCTTTTCCTTTACATACGCTGTAATTGATTGACGATACTTTCTGTTCTTCGAATAGCTTCTTCTACCTGTCTTTTTGCATTATTGATTCGATCCTGGACCACCCAATCCACAACAAATCCATCAAAAAAATAATCCGCAAAAGAAAGAAAATCTCCAGTATCGATATTCAAGTTACATACCATATTTACATCATTTAATTCTCTACTGAAATTACGAAGATCATACTTTGCCTGTTCCATATTCCGTTTGGCCTGATCAATTCTAGAACGTTTTAGCATCGTAGTGAAAAAACCACCGCCAAACATATCTACCAGTCCCCAGTTCTTTGCACTGTTTAAATTTTCTTTTGCTGCCTGAAGACTGTTCAAAGCTCTATGTCCAGCTTCAATTGCTTCTCTTTTTTCTTTTTCAATATCATATCCCATTCGTTTTCTCCTCCTGATTGATTATGAATGTGACGTCACCAATGCTATAATGCCACCGACAATCAACAATGGAAAAGCAATGTACATCAGTCCACCTACAACCATACCAATCAATATCACCGGGAAGAAAATAACTGTGCAAAGTAATTTCATAATTCCCCAGGATGCTCTTAACCCAAAAACAAAAAATTTTCCAACAAACCAAATTATACAAATTGCAAATAATAACGATAACATTTTTTTACTCCTTCTGAAACTCATTCTGATATGTGTCTTTCATTTTTTCTGTTCTTTTTCTGCTAAATATTCAGATGTGTTCTTTATGCCAAGCTTATTACTGAATACCGGATTTTTCTCCATCTTTTCTATTATCCGGATTAATCGAATTCTCTGTGCCACTTCCATCTGATCACCCCATTTATATTCTGTTTTTTTGTTGATATTGTCACTATAACAAATTTATTTTTCATAATACACAGCCACCATGAAGAATTGCATCTTTATATTTCTCGAATTTTGAGAATTCTGTCTTTGTATTTCTCTGCACGAATTGTTTCCTATCTATGCTGCCTCTTTTATAATAAGCATATCCGAGCAACATCATAAATTATTATTAAAAGGGAGATTATGCTATGCGAATTGAAAACTTGCAAAATGAAAACAGAAAATATGCGAAAAGTATCGAAAACTTCCATGTGCTTGAATATGTGCAGGATGCCAGCGTTTCGCCTATGAATGCAATGAATGAGTATTTCATGAGTAAAATGAATGTCAGAAGAAGACAGGTTGTTATTGATATTGATAAAGACCATTCAGCTGTTATCCAGGCTGGTGCCATGCAATGGATGGGTGGTAATGTACAAGCCACATCTGGTGTAAAAGGTATCGGAGATTTCCTCGGAAAGGCATTCAAGGGTGCGGTTACAAAAGAAACCGCAGTTAAACCGGAATATGTTGGTGAAGGCTGTCTGGTATTAGAACCGACATACAAATATATTATCCTTGCAGACATTGGCAAATGGGGACCAGCCGGAATGACAATTGAAGATGGCATGTTCCTGGCTTGTGATGCAAATGTAAAAAGTAAAGTTGTAGCCAGAAAGAGCCTTTCATCAGCAGTATTAGGTAGCGAAGGTCTGTTTAATCTGAGTTTGCAGGGAAATGGTGTAGCTGCACTGGAGTCTAATGTTCCCGAAGATGAATTGATTGAAGTCATATTGGAAAATGATGAACTGAAAATTGATGGAAACCTTGCTGTATGCTGGTCATCAAATCTTGAATTTACCGTAGAAAAATCTACAAAAACACTTGTCGGATCTGCAGTTAGCGGAGAGGGTCTGGTAAATGTTTATCGTGGAACAGGACGGGTACTGATGTGTCCGGTCGCACCGACAACTTCCTTGTTTGAGTCCACTAACACCATGGCAGCTAAAGCTGCTGCTAAATCCAGCAATACATTTGGAAAATAAGCGTAAAACACATTCTCACGTAAATAACAAACGCCGGTATAGGATTATAAAAATCCTGCATCGGCGTTATTAATTGTGATCGTTTTATTTTCTTTACTAAAATGAACCTCTCGTCATCTCGGCAAATTTTTCAATTCTTTTCAATTCCATCTGGCATATGATCTTTCTCAGTTATTTTTCGAATGACCCGGCATGGATTTCCAACTATCGTGATATATCATATACGACCAACTATCAGGTTTCCAAGTGCCATTTCCATACACGATTTCTTTTCCAAACGGCCAGAACGCCAGAGTCGCAAATATAATCCAAAGGATATTACCTATAGTTCTCATAACAACACATCCTCCTTATCCAATGTTTAATATTCTTTTGCAATTTCCTCTGTTATCTCATATATCTCTTTGAATTTTTCTAAGTCCTCTGGAGATCTGATCAGCATGATTTCTTCAATTTTTCCAGTCCGTATGTCTTTGAATCCTGCTACTTCTTCTCCGGTACAAATGCTTGCACGAATAACTGGTTTCATATGTTCTCGGTCATATGTTTTTTTCACGATTTTCTTTTTGAATAATCCCATGCTACCTCCCCATCTCCGAATATCTTCGACAACAAGATCAACTATCTAATTCCTGGAACATTTTTCTGCATCAATCGCAAGTACGAACATCAACGCATCCAATGCATTTCCTGGATCCTGCACATCAATAACATATGTATCAGTCATATGAAACAGTTCTTTATTGACCCGTGCAATTAAATAACCACTTCGATCAAGAATGCTATAGTCCCATTCCATAATAGTTCCATCAATATGCCATCCATTGTAATCAATATTATAGTGTGGCGTCAGGAATGAAAATTCTTTGCTCACGCATCCGATATAACTGCCGTTTTTATAAATCCCTAGTTATCAAGTTAATCCACATTGAGAAAATGATACATCAGTACGGCTACTTCCTGTGGTGTTTTGTTGATTGGCTCTGTAATCCACTGTCTTAGGATATAATAAATACCACCTGCATAATAAAAAGTACCAAGTCTCATCGTATCATCATCAACATCAGTAAAATAACCTTTATTTATCAGATTCGGATACTGCTCATTAAATCTCTCATTTAAAAACAATACAAAATCATCATCTGTCCTGTACCGAAAAAGAATTTTTAATATATCAGAATGCTCGTAAAAGTAGCAGCATGCAAGTTCCAGCCATTTCCTCGTGTCACCCTTAGATGCAGCTTTTTCCGCAAATGCTGCAACTTCCTGAAATATTTCATACTTAATCATAATGACGATAAAAGGTCGCTCTATTGATACCGGACTCTATACACAACTGAGTTACTGATATTTTATTTAGATCAGTTTTGCTGAGCAAACGTAAAAGTCCCTCACGCAAAAGCCTCTTTGTCAATGCAATTCTCTGATCATCCTTCATTGCTACATCCCTCTTAATCCTTTTTTGATTTTTCATGCGACAAAACAAAGGTAACTGTTTCATAATATGTTTTCTTGCTGGAGCCGGAGCAGGCATCGGAACCGGATTTGCTGGTATGAGTGCAGCTGCAGTTATTGGGCCTATGCTGGCTTCTTTCTTAGGTGTCCCAGCATATGAAGCAGTCGGAATAGGTCTGATTAGCGATGTACTGGCCAGCGCTGTCAGTGCTTACACCTACAAAAAGAGCGGAAATCTGGACGTCAAAAACAGTTTACCCATGATGATTAGCGTTTTGATCGTAACAGTCATCGGTAGTTTTGTTGCAAGTTTTCTACCTGAAAGAGCGATGGGCAGTACCATGCAGATTGCCCTGATCATCCTCGGGCTACGCTTTATCGTGAACTACTCGGCAACTTAGTTACCAGAGCATCTGAAATCTGGCGGGATACCGC
>ENA-OROQ01000128-OROQ01000128.1-human-gut-metagenome-genome-assembly--contig:-NODE-128-length-115750-cov-42.0463_pt1 | contig 115750 bp, 106 predicted proteins | sample MGYA00242136_ERZ509062 | MGnify/ENA primary metagenome ERZ509062 (study PRJEB26280, sample SAMEA2338735) | human gut metagenome | biome: human gut; feature: human-associated habitat; material: faeces...
CCCTGACATTCTGAATCCGGTCATTTACAGTAACCAGAAACTGTTATATGACACGCTGTATCATGCAGCTTCCGCTACTATTCAGGAACTGACATCCGACCCAAAGCACCTCGGGGCTTCTGTTGGTTATATCTGCATCCTGCATACATGGGGCTCAGAAATGAATTTTCATCCCCATATCCATACGATACTGCTTGGCGGCGGCCTGACACCGAAAAATGAGTGGAAAGACAATGGTACGGAGTTTTTTCTCCCCATATGGGCTATCTCCAAAGTCTTTCGTGGGAAATATATGGATGAGTTGAAAAATCTCTGGAATACAGATCAGCTTGAGTTTCATGGAACAGCAGAAAAATACCGTAATCATTATGCATTCAAAGAGCTTATAGATTCCTGTTATGATACAGAATGGGTTCCTTACTGTAAGAAAACTTTTAACGGTGCACAGTCTGTGATTGATTATCTCGGAAAATATACCCATAGGATCGCTATCAGCAATCACCGCATGATCCATATGGACGATGAAAATGTTACTTTTTCTGTCAGGGATTACCGAAAGGAAGGACAATGGAAAGAACTGACACTTTCTGGTATTGAATTTATACGGCGTTTTCTGATGCATGTGCCACCCAGACGTTTTGTCAGGATCCGGCATTACGGACTTCTTTGTTCCCGCAGCAAGCACAAAAAACTCACTTTATGCCGGAATCTCATTGGATGTAAAAAATATCTTTCAAAGCTCAGGGATAAAGAGATGCCGGAAATACTGAAACAGCTATACGGGATAAACATCTGTGTATGTAAATCCTGCGGTGGACATCTTGGAAAACCACAACTGAGAATACCGCAAAGGTGTTAAAATCCAAATCTTTTATATGTTTTTAAGCCTCAAAATCCTGAGGTTTTATTGTTGTACCTATTTATCTGAAAACACTTGATTTCTGTAGCGTCTGCACAGGAAATCCTGTATAATTATGGATAAGAACAAAAGATTGAAAGTCCATAGGTAGCAACTACCCGGACGCTCACTTTGTTCAATTAGGTCAAATCGAAAATGGAGTAAACGAAGGGGCAGTTCACTGGAATGCCAAAACTGCTTTTTCGTTTACCCCATCATCGATTCTAACCTAAAGAATTTTACTTATAGTTCCATCAATAATACAATCTGTGCTAAATTGATATCCAGCTATTTTTTCAAAATCTATTACGATTTCATCTTTAAAATTTTTATAATTTTTCAGCGTGAATTTATTTAACATTTTTATATCCTTCCTTCCATACAGATTACTCACATAATTATCCTGTTAACAGTATAACCATTTTTTATACTTTCTGCAATGGATGCTGTAAAAAAATTACAGCACTGTATACCTGGTTCTATTAAAATAAAAATAGGGAATCACTGCATCTCTTTTCTGCAATGATTCCCTGTTTTTATTTATCTGTAAATAATCTCATCTCTCCCTGGCCCATTGGATACCATGGTAATTGGGAAGCCCAGTTTTTCTTCCACAAATTCAATGTATTTGCGACAATTTTCCGGTAAGTCTTCGTATTTTTTGATTCCTCTGATATCACATTTCCACCCCGGAAGTACTTCCAGCACTGGTTTTGCTTTTTCCAGAAGGTGTGTAGTAGGAAATTCTGTGGTAATCTCACCATCAATGTCATATGCCACACAAACAGGAATTTCGTCTAAATATCCTAACACATCCAGTACAGTAAAGGCCACGTCCGTAGTTCCCTGAATCCGGCATCCGTATTTAGAAGCCACACAATCAAACCATCCCATACGTCTTGGGCGTCCTGTGGTAGCTCCATATTCACCGCCATCACCGCCTCTGCGTCTTAATTCATCTGCTTCTTCTCCAAAGATTTCCGATACAAAAGCGCCTGCGCCTACTGCGCTGGAATAGGCCTTGCATACTGTAATAATCTTTTTGATTTCATAAGGCGGAATTCCCGCTCCCACCGCTCCATAAGCAGCCAGTGTAGAGGAGGAGGTTACCATAGGATAAATACCATGGTCCGGATCTTTTAAGGAACCTAACTGACCCTCCAAAAGAATTTCTTTGCCTTCTTTTAATGCATCCCAAAGCAATGCTGAAACATCACACACATACGGCGCAACCATTTCTTTGTACTGCTTCAGCTCTTCCAGAATATCTTCTGGCTTTAACAGCGGTTTATGATATAAGTGTTCCAGCATAATATTCTTCTTTGCACAGATATTCTCTGCTTTTTCCCGCAGTACTTCTTCATCTGCAAAGAGCTCACTTACCTGGAATCCGATTTTTGCAAATTTATCTGAATAAAACGGAGCAATTCCTGATTTGGTAGAGCCGAAAGATTTACCTGCTAAACGTTCCTCTTCGTACTCATCAAATTTAATATGGTAGGACATTACCATCTGTGCCCGGTCTGACACCTTAATGTCCGGCATAGGAACACCCTTTTTCACGATAGATTGTATCTCCTTAAACAATACCGGAATATTCAACGCCACACCATTTCCAATGATACTGGTAGTATTGGCATTAAATACACCGGATGGAAGGGTATGAAGTGCGAACTTGCCATAATTATTTACAATCGTATGTCCGGCATTAGCTCCTCCCTGAAATCTTACAACAATGTCAGCTTCCTGAGCCAGCATGTCTGTAATCTTTCCTTTTCCTTCATCTCCCCAGTTTGCTCCTACAACTGCTTTTACCATCTTTGATTCCTCCTGTAATCTTGAACTGGTTTCTTTTAACTACAGTATAATACTACAAGTTAGTGTAGAAATAAAGTAAAAATTTTAAAAAATTTCTTCTAGCTTTTTAATGCTTTTAAATATAAAGTTTCAATGGTGTTTGTCACTTCTTCCGAAGATAATATTTCCTTCAGTGCTACCATAAAATCTTCCTTATTTCTGCATACATACTGAGGTATCAATTTATCTGTTTCCTCTGTAATGCTTCTTCCCACTGTAATCGCCACTGGATAAGACTTTTCCGGTCTGGAAAACATAATAAAAAGGGTATAACGATAAGCTTCTAATTTTGGCACAACAATATCAAACATGGTTGCCATGGTATACTTTTCTTTTCTATTTTTTAATTCATATTTCATATTGCTGATTTTCCCATAAACAAGTCCATCTGTTTTTTTTCCTAAAGCTTCCGCCTGTTCTTTCAATATGCTGTCTGGCAATTCTTCATTGGATTTCTGCAAAGATTGCTGCAAAGTTGCTTTGTTAAAATTCCATAAATCCATTGTCATGACTTTCCTCCTGTTCTTATCTCAAATTTTATAGGTAAATGATCTGAATATGTCTTCTTATTTATTTTCCCATTTTGAAGTAAAGTTTTTCCTGAAATCTCCGTTATCACTGCAAATTCATCCCAGACAAATCGTTCAATTAATATCGGCCTAATCAACACCTGGTCAAAGGTATACCAATAAAAAGACCTATCATCCTGATCTGATTCACAATAATAAGTTCCCATGATTCCACTATGTTTTCCCATAATATCCCACATTGGATTATAATAAAATCTCCGCTCTTCATCCTCTACAATCCTGCTGCCTTTTTTCGCTGCACGAATATCATAGACCGCCTGAAAACCGTGACATCCAATAATTCCTGATGAAAATGGATGCAGATTAAAATCTCCTACCACAATGGTCTGGTATTCTTCCTCTGATATTCCTCTTTCCTTGTTGCAATCTTTTTCCTGATTTTCAATAAATCCCGCCAAGTCATCTGCCCGTCTTCCTCTTGATTCCTCACTCTTATACATCGCACTGCTAAAATGTACTGCTGCCAGCAAATAATTTCTTTTCTTCTCATGCACCTTAAATAACGAAACATGCTTATCTTCTTTGTACACAGTTACCTCAAATGTTTCCTTTGCAAAAAGTTTGATATCCTCCTTTACTGGAAGAACTTCTTTCTGTTCAAACCTGCTTTCTCTTTTGTGGAGTTGACTTAGCATATGAAAACTATTTAAATTTTCTGACTCTGCTGTAATAATAATATCTATATGATTTTCTGTTGCACAGTCTGCTATTTCTTCTGCTAAATCTTTTTTGTTAATGTTCCAAAATAAGCATTTAATCTTTATCACCTCCACTATGATTCTTTTTGGTAAAACTCTATACACATATTGTAACATGTAGCAGAAAAAAACAAAAGGACTTCTGCCTCGTTAAGCTGAAATCCTCTTTGTTCCTCTTATTTATTTTCTTCTCCTAAATACAATAAACAGCACTGCACTGACTCCCATCAAAATAGGATAGAACAAATACGGCATAATCTGCACAGGTGATAATGCAGACAATCCTGCTGCAGTGAGAAGCTGGGCACCGTAGGGAATCATCCCCTGTCCTACAGAAGCAAAGATATCTAATAAGGAGGCACTTCTCTTTGCAGAAACTCCAAATTCATCACTGATTTCTTTTGCAATAGGCCCTGCCATAACAATAGCAACTGTGTTATTAGCAGTACAGCAGTCTACTAAAAGCGCCAGCACAGAAATCCCAAACTCTCCACCTCGTGGACCATTAATTCTTTTCTTAATGAGATTCAAAATAAACTCGATACCACCGTATTCTTTCACCAACGCCACAATGGCTGCTACTATAATGGAAATCACAGTAATATCATACATACTGGTAACACCAGCACCCATTTTCTGGAACAGTTCGCCAATAGCAAAAGCCCCTGTTCCTACGCCCACCAAAGCAGCTAATACAGTTCCCACAATGAGAATCAGGAACACATTGACACCAATCAGCGCACCAATAAGCACTACCAGATAAGGCACAACTTTAATGATATCATACTGCAGATTTCCTTCAATTTCTCCTGCATTTCCTCTTGCCAGGAAGAAGAACAACACTGCTGTAATAATTGCCGCAGGAAGTACAATGAGAAAGTTTTCCTTAAACTTATCCTTCATCTCACATCCCTGGGTTCTCACTGCCGCAATGGTTGTATCGGAAATCATGGATAAATTATCCCCAAACATAGCTCCGCAAACCACTGCGCCAACACAGATTGGCATGGCAATTCCTGTTTTTTCTGCGATGCCTACACCAATAGGTGTCATGGCTGTAATAGTTCCCACAGAGGTTCCCATGGAAACAGAAATAAAGCAGCCAATCACAAACAATCCTACTACTGCAACAGAAGAGGGCATAATGGACAAGCCCAGATTTACGGTACTCTCCACACCTCCCGCTGCCTGAATGGTTCCGGAAAAGGCGCCTGCTGCCAGGAAAATGAGACACATGGTAACAATATTTTCTTCTCCGATTCCCTTTGAAATAATAGACAGCTTGTCAGAAAACCGCAGTCTTCTATTCTGCACAAAGGCCACAATCAGTGCAATGAGGAAACCGACAATCGCAGGCATGGTATAGAAGTCCTGAAACAGAACACCCGCCCCGATAAAAATCACTAAAAATACTCCAATGGGAAGCAGCGCAATGGCTCTTCCTTTTTTTTCCTGATTCATATATCTGCTCTCCTTTGTCCTCCCCCTGATACTATTTTTTATACATTAATTTCTGCTGTCATTCCCAAAAGCTCTTTGTTTGCTTCTAACACAGGATTTACCACATTTTTCAGGAAGTTATCCACCTGTACAGCAGCTCTTCCTGTGTATTTTGCAGGATCCATGGTTTTCTGTAAATCTTCCAGGGTCATGTTAAAGGCCGGATCTGCTGCAATAAGCTCCAGAAGGTTGTTTTCTTTTCCTTCTACTTTTACATTTCTTCCTGCTTCCATAGAGAGTTCACGAATTCTCTCATGAAGTTCCTGACGGTCTCCGCCAGCTTTTACTGCATCCATCATAATATTTTCGGTTGCCATAAATGGCAGTTCGCTTCTCAAACGTTTTTCAATAACTTTTGGATAAACCACCAGTCCATCTACTACGTTTAAGCAAAGGTCTAAGATACCGTCAATAGCCAGGAAGCCTTCTGGTACAGACAGACGTTTGTTGGCAGAGTCATCCAGAGTTCTCTCAAACCACTGGGTTGCAGAAGTAATGGCCGGATTTAAGGCATCTACCATAACAAATCTGGACAGAGAAGCAATTCTCTCACTTCTCATTGGGTTTCTCTTATAAGCCATGGCAGAGGAACCAATCTGGCTCTTCTCAAAAGGCTCTTCCACTTCTTTTAAGTGCTGCAGCAGACGGATATCATTGGAAAATTTATGTGCGCTTGCTGCGATTCCTGCCAGTACATTTAATACTCTGGTGTCTACTTTTCTGGAATAGGTCTGTCCGGAAACCGGATAGCATTCCTTGAAGCCCATTTTCTGTGCAATCATGGGGTCAATTTTATCAATGGTTTCCTGATCCCCGTCAAACAGTTCCAGGAAACTTGCCTGTGTACCTGTGGTGCCTTTGGAACCTAATAATTTCATGGTGCTGAGTACATACTCCAGGTCTTCCAAATCTAACATGAATTCCTGCATCCAAAGAGTTGCTCTCTTTCCTACGGTTGTAGGCTGTGCAGGCTGAAAATGGGTAAACGCAAGGGTTGGCTGTGCCTTATGCTCCTGAGCGAATTTCGCCAGTTCTGCAATCACGTTCACCAGCTTCTTGCGCACCAGTTTCAAAGCTTCTGTCATGACAATAATGTCTGTATTGTCTCCTACATAACAACTGGTAGCTCCAAGGTGAATAATTCCTTTGGCTTTTGGACACTGTACACCATATGCGTATACATGGGACATCACATCGTGGCGTACCTGTTTTTCTCTTTCTTTTGCCACCTCATAGTTAATGTTGTCTGCATTTGCCTTCAGTTCATCAATCTGTTCCTGGGTAATATTCAGTCCCAGTTCTTTCTCTGTCTCTGCCAGCGCAATCCACAATTTTCTCCAGGTACGGAATTTCATGTCCGGAGAAAAAATATACTGCATTTCTTTACTTGCATAACGCTCGGATAATGGACTTACATATCTGTCTGTACTCATCTTTCTTACCTCTCTGTTTTCTATGAACTCGGTATAACACATCTGGATTATATATCAACACAGGTCAAAAAACAAGTTAAAATCCTGTGCTTCTGTGGTAATCCCGGATAAACCCATTTAAAACTTCCTCTGCCTCTTCCCTTGTAACAGGCCGGGTTTCCTGTTCCGCTTCTTCCAGTTTTTGCAGCACTTCCTGTTTCTGTTCTTTTGAAGCTTCCATATCTTCACAGGCTTTTTCAAATCCTTCCTGTTGCTCCATATAAACTGCCATAAGATAGTGACTCAATACCTGTTTTGTGCGAAGCACCTGATAGGACTTCAAAAAGCACTGAGCTGCATCTGCAAACTGAAACAAATGCAGATACGCACATCCCATGTTATGATAAATGCCGCCGCTGAACTGCTCTCCCAGACCTTCTTTGTCTTCTTTTTGCAGGGCGTTTTCATAAATCCGGATGGCGTTTACATACATTTTGTTTTCCACCAGATAATCTCCTTTTTTCTTTTCCCGCAGAACAACCGGCTGTAGTTCCAGAAGATTCAGCTTCTCATTAAGCTCCTTAAATTCCTTATGGGTGAGATAATTAATTTCCTTAAACACTGCCAGAATAAACTCTGAAGTCCCAAGTCCCTCTTCCAGCACCTTATACAAACGCTTGTACAGCTTTTCAAGCCCCAGCTCTTTTCGCAGCCAGTCGCACAGATGCTCATTTAAAATGGTTTCATCTAACAGATAAATATTATGGTAAAAATAGTAGCAAAGCTCTTCAATGCTGTAAATATTGGTACTGATGTTTTCGATATAATAGGGCATGGATGCCCGCTTTACCTGACATAAAATATAACTGCTCATCTTCGCGCCTCCTTTACCATGATACTTTCTCAATCCAGACCTTTCCCTGGGACGGGAACATTTCTCCAAATCCTAAATCTTCTGCCTGAATCACACAGAGTTCTTCTGATTCATAGGAAATGGTCACCCGAAGTCTGGTGGTTTTATTGGGGCGTTTGGGAAGTCCCGGAAGTTTCATACTGCACCTGGTTTTGCTTCCCCCATCCATGGAAGTAACCAGGAATTCTAAATCTTCTCTGTCGTCTAAAATCAGCTCCAGCTCTGTATGAATCTCATACCAGTTCTTCCCTGCTTCTGCCAGCACATAAGTTTTGGGAGAACCATTGACCATCATGTCCATAGCCACATGATTACGCACCAGAGAAGGACTTAGATAGAGGTATCCCTTTAAAATTCCTTCATCACATTTTTCTCTTGCCCCGTAGCAGGCGCCCTTTACATAGAGATTGTTTCCATAATACACATGCCTCTGGTTTTTACAAAGATAGGGGGTAGACCGCACTGCCCATTCCTGGTCAAAGCCATCGCCTACAATATAAATACTGGAATAAGGCTCTGCTGCACAGGACCTGGCAATGAGGCGGTAAAAATTTTCATCTCGCTCCACCGGATCCTGGGATATCTGTGCAGTAACGCCATGTTCAATATACGCTGTCATAGGCCGTTTCTGACTGTCAATCACAAGGCTTGCAAAAGAAACCTCCTTTTCCTCAAACAAAAAACAGCCGATCTTCCGATTCCAGTTGTCTCTTCTGTGATTCATTACATAATAGTAAAAGCTCTCATCATAATCCTGAAGGAAAATCTGATTTCTGCTAAAGCCCATACGCTCACCTGCCTGATAAAGAGCCCCAACCATTGTTTTTGATAATTTAGGCACTGTAATCATCACTGCTTTTATCTGCCTTACCGGATCTGCAGTTCCCAAAAGGGAAATACAGCCGCGAAGATAATGTTCCAGAAGCTCTTCTGGTTTTCTACTGGTTCCATCCACCAGAATTTCTTCTGACTTTCCAAACATTGCCAAAAGTCCGGTCACTGGAATTTCCCCTTCATTCCTGGAAAAATACTGGGCTTCCATTCCAAAATGCCAGACCTCTTCCCCAGGTTTCTTAGACAGCATAGTGGGAAACAGATATTGATTGCTCCCTGTTTTTACAGAAATGGAAATCGGCTCTTTTTCCTTTCGGTCAAAATAGCAAATCTGGGACTGCTGTTTTCCAATTTCCAGACCTACAATAATATTTCGTGTCTCATTCACTTCCATTTCCTCCCTTTAATCCAACAGTGGAAACAGCCGCCATACCTGCTGCTCCTGTTTCAAATATTCTTCCTCTGCCTGACAAAGCTCCTGAAGATTTCCCTGTTCCTTCATCTGCAGCATGGCATTGAGCATCTGATATTTACTTCTGCCCTGAAAGCTGGTTTTCTCCACTGTAAGTACCTGCTTTGGCGTCGTTTCTATGCTGTTCTCTTTTTCTATGACAAAATAGGTAATCAGTTTTTCTCCATAAAACAGGACAAATTCCTTGTTATAAATCCCCTGATACCGTTCCTTCAAAGGCTCCATCTTCTCCTCTGACAGCACGTTTTCCCGCTCAATCTGGTAATGCAGGGTAACTTTCGCATTTGGTCCTGCCTTACACTGCACAAATACTTTATCCTCTAACTGGAAAATCTGCTGCAGTTCTTTTGGCATGTCCTGGAAAAATGCAAATTTCAGACGTTCCTGTACACATTCTTCCAAAATCTCTCCGGCTCTTTGCATTCTTTTTTCATTCCACTGTCCATTTTCTGTATATGCTTTCAAAAGCGCCAGTCTGCAAATAATATCACATTCCCATCCTTTTTCCAGAATCTTCTCCAGCGCCTCAAAAAGAAATGCTTCTTTTTCTCTTTCTCCTACAAAATAATCATAGGCTTCAAAAGTAAGGTAGGCCAGAATCACCTGTTCCCTTCCTCCCTGTTCCAGATATTCCTGCAGTACCTTCAACCCCTGTGGATGTGCATATCTGGTAAACATGCTGTAGCGCAGAATTCTTTCTTCCAATCCATAACAGTCCACCGCAAATCCCATGGCGCGCTCCCACAGCCACACCATTTCCTTCACCGGTCCCTCAAAGTGTTTTACCAGATAGCGCAAAAGCACTTCATCATAAACTCCCGCCTGAACAATATAAGATGCCAGAAGGAGCATTTCCTCTTCATATTCAAATTCCAATTTCAAAATCATCTGGCTGCATAAACGGAGCAAGATCGGAATATCAATGTTTTCATATCCGTATTCACACACCAGATCATAAGCGCCCAAAAACATATCCTGCTTTACCAAAATGGTAATGAGCAGACGTTTATTTACCTTTGCAAAGCCTCTGAAATCCATATCTCGAAGGGATTCTCTCAGATTTCGGTTATCCATCTGTGACTCATAATACAGCAAAAGCCGCTTTCTCATTTCCTGCCTGTAGGCATCTGTAAACACATCCTCATCTAAAATTGCCTGGAAATTTTTGCAGTTTTGTTCGTTAATTGGCTGTTCATGTTTCAGTTCTCCACAGGTGTGCAGCAGCATTCCCGGATATTTTCGTCCATCTTGTAACAGTTTCCCTGATAATTCCTCCACATCCAACAACGGATGAATATTGTAATCCACAGTTGCCACATAACGCCTCTGGCGGCTGTCCTCGAACAGAATCGCCGCATCCCTGGTATAAAGAGAAATATAAGCAGTTTTATCAGCACACAGATAAGCCTGTTCTTTTTTCATAGAAGCATGGCGCACAATTACCCTTCTGATTTTCGGGTCATCACAGTAAATCCTCTGGGTAAACAATACCTTTGCCAGAGCGCTTCTTACATTTTCATCCCTGGAATCCACACAGAATTCCTGATAAACCACAGCAAAATCCTCATTCATTCTGCCTTCTTTGATTTTCTCACAGGCAAAGGCTTCCATTTTATTCCGGTATGCCTGATAAGTTTCCGGATCCAGGTCTTTATTTCGGATAACATTACTGTACACAAATGCTTTTTTCTTATCACTTAAGGTATTATTATAGCCAAAATACAGACGAATCACTTTGGGCAATACTTTCTGATAATTTCTGCTCATGGTTTCAATATAATATTCATACAGACCTGTAATCTTCAGTTCTGACATCACTGCCAGTTCATACCATCGGAAATATTCAGGGTTTCTTGGCTCACCCTTCATAATCAACTGGCAGATTTCCTTCACAGTCTGGACCGTAGGATATTGCTCATAAGCACATTCCAAAATCTCATAAACCTTCTGCGAAAAACTCTTCATCTGTCCTGCCAGATCTGCTGCCCGAAAAGCCATTTCTTCTGTAAGAATGTGATATTTCTCAGCAAACAAAAAGACCTGGACCGTAAATTCATTCATTTTCCGAAATACCGCTCCGTCCTCTGCTGCAAGACGACATGCCATGAGATACAAAAAGGGGCTTCTGCATCCAATCCGGTACTGCTCCTCCAAAAGAAACATTTTTCTTGATGGAGTTCTTAGCGCCTCAGAATCTAACTGAAAGATCATATATAATAATAAACAGCTATCTACCCTGCGCTGATGGAGCTGACGCAGTCTGGCTGTCACATGCTCTTTCAGTTGGGTACTTCTTTCTGAACATTCGTTTAAGTATAAAAACGCGCCCTCCAGTTCTTCTTCCTGAAGCACCCTCTGATTATTTTCCAGAGAGTCTAACAGGCGTCTGGCTTCTTCTTTCTGTCCTTTTTGGACATACACATAGGCTTCAAAAAGCTGACACTCTGTAGCATAATATCCATTTTCCTTTAGCTCTTCCAAAAGCTCCAGCATATTCTGGCTCCAGGTCTGTACGTCCACACGTCCCAGCTCCATGTCCAGCATTTCTCTGGCTGCCTGCAGCCGCTTTTTCTTCTCATAAGCAGTAACATTTACCTGAATTCGATTACTTTTAGACGCCATAATTTCATAGGTAATGGTTTCATAAACTGTTTTAATCTGAATCCTTCCAAAATTTTTCCCTTTGCCAAGACCGTCCCGACGGATAATATATTCTAAATCATAAACACTTCCAATAAAGTGCCCATCCTGAATAGAAGTTTTCTCTACCTCCAGAAAGTCTCCTTCTGTCTGAATCTCTGCTCTTAAAAATCCCCAGCCGCTCCTGCGTATCCGCAGAGTGTCTTTCAAAGAACTCTGTATCTCATACAATTCCAGAGCTTCTTTTTCCAGACTCAGTGTAACCGGCTTTTTCATCCCTGCTCCTATGAGAAACTCTTCCAGATTCTGATAGGGTACCGGAGTCTGTGACAAAGCCTCATAATACGGCAGTAATTCTTCCCTGCCTTTTAAAAGCTGTACAAAAGAAGCATCTGTAAATAACTGATAGGCTTCTCTGAAATCCTCCTTTGCAAGTTCCACAAACTCCTCCAGAGTCCCAACAGTTCCCTGGGAAGTCCTGACTTCCGGTTTCTTAACAGTAATAGAAAAAGGCACCCTGTATTCTCCTATACTGGTGCTTAGTACAATTTCTCCCTCAATTTTATCCTGACCTTCCAGCCCTGCAGTGTCCACTCCATAGGGAAGTTTTACCCTGTCTCCTGAGAATTTTTCCTTTCCCAAAAGAAATCTTCTGTGGCTGGAATACGCCATTCCTTTGATTCTTCTATCATCTCCTGCCCAAAATTCCAGCTCACCACGAAACTTTTCTTCCGGCAGGATATCCAGCACGATTTCAGTCGCTGACAGTTCCAGTTCCGGTACCTCATACTCAAATCGTCCGTTTATCAGTTGTTCCATTCGTGTCTTCAAATTATCACCCTTACCCTGTCTAGTATATTCCTGAATTCCATATTGAATCCTTGATAACAATCTGCTACTATGAATTATACACTACAAAGTTGTGCTGTGCAACGTACAATCCACATTCAAGAAAGAGAGGCATATCCATGCTGAAACATAAAGACCATTTCCATGGCAGTGACCTGGAAAAAATTGAAGAAATCTACCATATTCAAAAAGAGGACATTACCAGTTTTTCTGCAAATGTAAACCCTCTCGGTATCTCTCCCCTGTTAAGAGATACCCTTTCTAAACACCTGGATGCTATTACCACTTACCCGGACCGGGAATATGCTAAACTCAGAAAAAGCATCTGCGATTACACAGGCGCTGAGTTTGACAATATTATTGTGGGAAATGGCTCTACGGAATTGATTTCTCTGTTCATTCAGACCACACACCCGCAAAAAGCTCTGATTCTGGGTCCTACCTATTCGGAATACGAAAGGGAAATTGCCCTTGAGGGTGGTCAGACCCTCTATTATCCTTTAAAGGAAGAGGAAAACTTCCAAATGAACGTAGAAGATTTCTGCAGCCATCTAAATGACAGCCTGGACCTTCTGGTTCTGTGCAATCCAAACAACCCTACTTCCACTGCTATTTCCAGAAAAGAAATGCGGCGGATTCTGGACAGAGCCATGCAGTACGGAATTTCAGTTATGGTAGATGAAACTTATGAGGAATTTACAGATGCCGGAAGCAAGATTTCCTCCATTCCCCTAACCAACAATTACAATAATCTTATTGTTTTGCGGGGAATTTCCAAATTCTTCGCTGCTCCCGGTCTGCGTCTTGGCTATGCGGTTACCGGAAATCCTGATTTGCTGAAATACATCAATACCAGGAAAAATCCATGGACTATTAACAGTCTGGCAGAGATTGCAGGATGTATCATGTTTTCCGACAAAAAATATATTGAAAAAACAAGAGCGCTGATTACCAGTGAACGAAACCGGTTGTATCAGTTACTGCATACCTGGAAGCATGTAAAAGTATATCCTTCCTGTTCCAATTTCCTTCTGGTGAAAATACTGAGAGAAGATGTGACTTCTGAAATGGTATTTGAACATTGCATCCGCAAGGGGCTGATGATTCGGGATTGCTCCACATTCCCGTTTCTGGATAACTCCTTTATACGGTTCTGCGTAATGAGTCCTGAGAAAAATGATGAGTTGGTGGAGGCGTTGAGGGAATTAGACCTGTTCTAAAACCTCCTTGATTTTTTCTTTTTTCATGGATACAATAATATCTAATCACGATTTAGTAAATCAAGATTAGACATTTAAGGAGGGAGCGCCATGTTCATCGGAAGAGAAAAAGAGCTAAAATTTCTGCAAGATAAATATAATGAGAAAAAAGGTCAAATGATCGTATTATACGGCAGGCGACGTGTTGGGAAAACGGAAACTCTCAGAGAATTTTGCAAGCACAAACCACATATTTTCTATTCCTGTACGCAAAGTACTGACAGAGTACAACTAGCAAAATTTTCAAAGCAAATTCTACGAGAAGATATTCCAGCAAAACAATATATCTCTGAGTTTACTGATTGGAATAAAGCGTTCCGCTCGATCCTAGATTTGCCATACGGAGAAAAGAAAAGGCTAATTGTAATCGACGAGTTTCCATATATGTGCAAAGGAAATCCAAGTATCCCATCTATTCTGCAAAACCTCTGGGATACAGATTTGAAGGACAGTAATGTGATGATTATTCTCTGTGGCAGCGCAATGAGTTTTATCGAAAAAGAATTGCTTGCAGAAAAAAATCCCCTTTATGGCAGAGCAACAGGTATTTACAAAATGAATGAAATGGGATTTTACGATACTGCCCGCTTTTTTCCCAATTACTCAGCCCAAAATAAGATACTTGCTTACGCTGTACTTGGCGGTATTCCACACTATCTCAATCAGTTCAACCCTGACATTGACCTTAATGAAAACATCAAACGCAATATTCTTACCAAAGGCTCGGTACTGTATAGCGAAGTAGATTTTTGGCTCCATCAGGAGCTTAGAGAAACTCCCATCTATAACTCCATTATTGAAGCTGTTGCTCTGGGCAGTACAAAATTGAATGACATTAGCCAGAAATCACTTGTAGAAAATACTTCAAAAACAAGTGTCTATCTAAAAAATCTGATAGAACTTGGCATTGTTGAGCGCGAATTTTCTGTTGATACTGGGACAAAAGAAAAGGCAAACACAAATCGAGGGACTTACCGTTTAACCGATAATTTTTTCCGGTTTTGGTATGCTTTCGGTTTTGCGAATCTATCACAACTTGAAGATGGGGATGTGGAGGGTGTTTATGAATATCTCGTAGCTCCTGCATTGCATGAGTTTGCTTCATTATCATTTAAAGATGTTTGTAAAGAATTTGTGCGTAAGCTGCAGAAGAAAAATGCCTTACCATTTCGCTATACCAAAATGGGACGTTGGGCTGGAAAAACAACCGTTCGTGATAAAAATGCGGAAAATGGCTTGAGAATAGCAGAAACAGAAATTGACTTACTGGGTATCGGGAAGGATGCCAACGAGTATTTAGTGGGTGAATGTAAATTCAAACACAGCCCCTTCGACTATTCTGAATATCTGAATACCTTAGCAAAATTAACTCCACAAAAAACAAAGGCAAAATTCTACTATGCCTTATTTTCCGAATCTGGTTTTGATAAAAAAATCGAAGCAGAAGCCGAACATTCAGATACGCTTTCTCTCTACGATCTCGAAACGATTGTAAACTATAAAAAATAGCATTGCCACTACAAAATCTGTACCTTGCCAACTGCAGTAAGCACTTTACAGGGCTTTGCCCTGACAATAAAAAGACTGCCACATGAAGTTTATATCCTGCTCATGTGACAGTCTCTTATTTTTTTATTTCTTAAAATTTCTCTCCGGAAAGCATTTCATAAGCTTCAATATACTTATCGACTGTTTTTTCCACAACTTCATCTGGAAGCAGGAAGTCACTGTCCGGATTTGCTTTTAACCAGTCACGCACATACTGTTTGTCAAAGGAAGGCTGTCCCTGTCCTGGTTTGTAGCCTTCTAATGGCCAGAATCTGGAGCTGTCCGGTGTCAGCATTTCATCACCCAGAACAATCTCACCCTTTTCATTGAGACCAAACTCAAATTTGGTATCTGCAATAATAATATTCTTTGTCAGCGCATATTCTGCACATTTTTTGTACAGGGCAATGGTATAATCACGAAGTTTCTCTGCATACTCCTGTCCTTTTCCAGGATAAAGTTTTTCCAGAGTTTTCACAGTTTCTTCAAAAGAAACGTTTTCATCGTGGTCTCCCAGTTCAGCCTTGGTAGATGGTGTATAGATAGGTTCAGGCAGCTTATCAGATTCCTGTAAGCCTTCCGGTAACTGAATACCGCATACAGTACCATTTTCTTTGTAGCTGGCCCAGCCGCTTCCTGTAATATATCCTCTTACAATACATTCTACAGGGAGCATCTCCAGTTTCTTACACAGCATCACATGTCCTTCATATTCCGGTGTCTGGAAAAATTCCGGCATATCCTTTGTGTCTGTGGAAATCATATGGTTCGGCACAATATCCTTTGTGAAATCGAACCAGAACTTGGACATTTTTGTAAGGACAGCGCCTTTGTCTGTGATTTTGTTTTTCAGGATGTAGTCAAATGCGGAAATCCTGTCTGTTGCATACATAACAAGTTCTTCTCCAATGTCAAAAATCTGACGTACTTTACCTTCTTTAAATGGTTTGTATTCCTGCATGGTTTCACCTTTCCTCTTCTTTTTTTACTTTTCCGCCTCATGTATGTGGTGGAATGCTTTTATTGTAACAAATTTCCGAAAAAAGGGAATAGTATTATGAAAAAAAATACAAAAAATCTTGTACTTTCCTTACTGAAAATCAAATAAGGACATCTGATTCGACTTCGGCAGCTTTCCAAAAAGTCCCAAATCATTCATCAAATCAATGGTAGAAGATGTTACCTTTGTCCGGTTACGGAAATCATCCAGAGAAAGGAAGGGGCCTTCCTCTGCTGCTGCCACCACAGCATCTGCCGCCCTGTCTCCCAGACCTTCTATGGTATCCAGAGCTGGCATGAGTTTTCCGTCTACAATCTGGAAGGTATGGGCATTTGCCTTGTAAATATCAATCGGCACAAAATCAAAGCCTCTTGCATACATTTCCTGAACAATCTTCATATCCTTGTACGTATCCTGTTCTTTTTTGCTCAAAGTATCTTTCCGTTTCTCATAATCATCCATAAAATACTCCAGCTTTTCCTTGCCCTGACACATGAGCTCATAGGAAAATGCTGTGGCGCGGATACTGAAATAAGACGCATAATAAGCCAGGGGATGAAAAATCTTGCAGTAGGCAATCCTCCATCCCATCATAACATAAGCGGCTGCGTGAGCCTTCGGGAACATGTATTTAATCTTCTTACAGGAGCCAATATACCAGTCCGGCACATCATGCTTTTTCATTTCCTCTTCCCATTCCGGCTTCAGCCCTTTTCCCTTACGGACGCTTTCCATAATGGTAAATGCCTGTCCATGCTCCAGCCCTTTGTTAATGAGATAAATCATAATGTCATCTCGCGTACAGATACAGGTGGTAATGGTTGCGGTTCCTGATTTAATCAAATCCTGAGCATTGCCAAGCCATACGTCCGTTCCATGAGACAGACCGGAAATACGCACCAGGTCTGAGAAGGAGGTAGGGTTGGCGTCAATTAACATCTGCATGGCAAAATCAGTTCCAAACTCAGGGATTCCCAGACACCCAAGAGGACAGCCACGAATATCATCCGGGGTCAGTCCCAGGGCTTCTGTGCTTTTAAACAGGGACATAACCTCCTTGGAGTCCAGTGGAATTTCTCTGGCATTGATGCCCGTTAAGTCCTCCAGCATACGAATCATGGTAGGATCATCGTGTCCCAGAATATCCAGCTTTAACAAGTTGGAGTCAATGGAATGGTAATCAAAATGAGTGGTAATAATGTCACTGTTCATATCATTTGCCGGATGCTGCACCGGGGTAAATTCCTCAATATCCCATCCAATAGGCAATACAATAATTCCTCCCGGATGCTGTCCCGTGGTTCTGCGGACACCGGTACATCCCTGGACAATACGGTTAATCTCACAGTTTCGCTTTCGCTGTCCCCGCTCTTCGTAATAGTTTTTCACATAACCAAAGGCTGTTTTTTCTGCCAGGGTTCCAATGGTTCCTGCCTTAAAGGTCTGTCCTGCGCCGAAAATAACCTCAACATATCGATGTGCTTTTCCCTGATAATCCCCGGAAAAGTTCAGGTCAATATCCGGCTCCTTATCCCCTTTAAATCCCAGGAAAGTTTCAAAAGGAATGTCAAATCCTTCTTTAATCAAAGGCTCTCCGCACACCGGACATTTCTTATCCGGCATATCACACCCAGCTCTTCCGGAATATTCCCGCACCTCAGGAGAATCGAAATCTGCATAGTGACATTTGGCGCAATAATAATGAGGACTTAAAGGATTTACCTCAGTAATTCCCGACATGGTGGCTGCAAAAGAGGAACCAACAGAACCTCTTGAGCCTACCAGATAACCGTCACTGTTACTCTTCCATACCAGCTTCTGGGCAATCATATACATAACCGCATAACCATTGGAAATAATGGAATTCAGCTCCCGTTCCAGGCGCTCTTCTACCATTTTCGGCAGCTCTTCTCCATAGATTTCATGGGCTTTGTTGTAGCAGATTTCCCTTAGCATGGCATCAGAATTTTCAATAACAGGCGGACATTTTCCCTTGTGAATGGGAGAGATTTTTTCCACCATATCAGCAATTTTATTGGGATTTTCAATGACAATTTCCTCTGCTTTTTCTCTTCCAAGATAAGAAAATTCCTCCAGCATCTCCTCTGTGGTACGAAGGTATAAAGGCGCCTGGTCATCTGCATCATCAAAGCCTTTTCCAGCCATAATAATTCTGCGGTAAACCTCATCCTCCGGGTCTAAAAAATGCACATCACAGGTAGCTACCACAGGCTTATTGAAGGCTTCTCCAAGCTTCACAATCTTTCGGTTGATTTCCTTTAAATCCTCCTCTGAATTTACATCCGAACGGTCTTCATTTCGTATCATAAAGACATTATTTCCCAAAGGCTGAATCTCCAGATAATCATAAAAATTCACCAGTCTGGCGATTTCTGCCTCTGGTCTTCCGTTTAAAACAGCCTGATACAATTCCCCTGCCTCACAGGCAGAACCAATCATAAGTCCCTCCTGATATTTCAGATACAGGCTTTTGGGAACCCGGGGTCTCCTGTGATAATAAATCAGGTGGGAATCTGATATGAGATGGTAGAGATTGACCCTTCCCACATCATTTTTTGCCAGAATAATAGCATGATAGGTAGGCATTTTCTGTACAGAAGAAACCGATACCGCCCCTTTTTCATTAAGCTCATCCAGATTCGTAATGTCCCGCTCCCTGCACATGGGAATAAATTTCTCAAAAATCTCTGCAGTACAGGCTGCATCATCTACTGCCCGATGATGATGTTCCAGGGAAACTCCCACTGCCTTTGCTACCGTATCCAGCTTAAAACGATTTAACTGTGGAAGGAGGAATCTTGCCATTCCTACGGTATCTACGCTGGTATCTTCCCTTTCAATTCCCAAATCCTCATAATTTTTCTGAATAAAACTCATATCAAACTCTGCATTGTGAGCTACCATGACGCATCCCCTGCAGAATTCTTCAAATTTAGGCAAAATCACATCAATAGTTGGAGCGTCTTTTACCATGTTGTCATTGATGCTGGTCAACTGTTCAATACGGAAGGGAATGGGAATCTGAGGATTGACGAACTCGGAAAACCGCTCTGTAATCTTCCCATCCACCACTTTAACTGCGCCAATTTCAATAATCTTATCCTTCATGGCGGAAAAACCGGTGGTCTCAATATCAAACACCACAAAAGCCCCCTGAAGGCTCTGGCCTTTGCTGTTCTGCACAATTCCCTTTAAATCATCCACCAGATATGCTTCTACCCCGTAAATCACTTTAAAATCTGAATCCTGAGGCACCACACCGCCCCAGGCATCAAAACAATGGTTGGCTTCCGGGAAGGACTGAACCACACCATGATCTGTAATGGCAATGGCCTTATGCCCCCACTCATAGGCTCTCTTAATCAATGCTTTTGCGTCAGAAACACCATCCATATCACTCATTTTGGTATGACAGTGAAGCTCCACCCTCTTCTGAGGCGCATTATCAAATCTGGAGTTCTGGAAGCTGGGAATTTTCTTGATTCCCACCACAGAACCAATGGTAAGCTCACTGTCATATCTGTCAATGGTGGTAATTCCCTTTAATTTGATAAAAGCCTTTTCCTTCACTCCTGCTGTGATTTCCTCCACCTGGTCATTTCTGGCAAACATTTTTACTGTAATAGAATCTGTGAAATCTGTCACTGAGAAAATAATAATGGTCTTCTCATTGCGGATTTCCCGTTTTTCCAGGGTCATAATCTGTCCCCGGATGCACACTTCTCCCATTTCAGACTGTATAGTTTCCAGCGGAATAGCATCATCCTCAAAATCTCTTCCATAGAGTACGTCTGGATTGTCGGAACGTTTTACGCTGCGCCTGTAATCGGAAGAAAAGTTTCTGTCTCCTTTTCCACGTCCCTTTTCCCCCTGGAAGGATTTTTCCTTTGCATTGCCTTTTTCTTTTGCTCTGGTTTCTGACTTTTTCTCTCCCGAAGTTTGGGACTTCTGCTCTTTTTCCAGTTCCTCTGTTTCTTCCAGGGACTGCTCATCTTTTCCTCTTCCAAGAGCTGACATTTCAATAATATGGGCTGCCTCCTGCTGAATACGGATATCACTGTTTTTCCTGTATTTGCTCTCTTTTACTTCCTGGTATTCTGTTTCCACCTGCAGGGAAAATCCGCTGCGCTCACAAAACACCTTTTCCATGTATCCAATCAGTTCTTCTTCCTTACTTTTTGCCAGAACAGTGGACTGGAGTACCATATGCATCTCATTGGTCTTTGGAAACGTAATTACAGCATTCCGGAACATATTAAATACCAGAATGCTGTAATTTCTAAGCTCCAGACCCATGGACGATTTGTATGCATCAAAAAACAATTCCGGTGTATACTGGCTGGACAGTTGAAATTTTTCCAGCACTTTTACCGTCATAGGTACGCCTCTGAAACACTGGGAAGCAATGGCTTCCTCCAGCGCATAAATATACTTTTTGTGAATCCACTGTCTGCTTCGGATATAGACTCGGATGTGGTCTTTTTTCTGGTTAACAGAGACTTTTGTAACCACCACTTCTTTTAAAAGGGCTTTTAACTCTCCATTTAATTCCAGATTTCGGAAAACATCCAGAAATTCTTTTTCCATGCAGCATAACCTCCATAGATTACTTCCAATTACTCAGTTCTTCCCGAAGCACTTCTAAAAGCTGGTCCTCCGGTACTTTTTTTACAATTTCTCCTTTTTTGATTAACAGGCCCTCGCCTTTTCCTCCGGCAATGCCAATGTCTGCTTCTTTGGCTTCTCCCGGACCATTTACCACACAGCCCATAACTGCAACTTTAATATCCAGAGGGAATTCCTGTACCATAGTTTCCACCTGGTTTGCCAGACCTATAAGGTCTATTTTGGTTCTGCCGCAGGTAGGACAGGACACCACTTCCACGCCGCCTTTTCGCAGATTCAATGTTTTTAAAATCCGCTTTGCAGATTTAATCTCTTCCAGCGGGTCTCCGGTAAGAGATACCCGGATAGTATCACCAATGCCTTCATAAAGAATAATCCCCAGCCCCACTGCAGATTTAATGTTTCCAGAATACACGGTTCCTGCTTCTGTAATCCCCACATGGAGAGGATAATTGGTCTGCTCTGCCAGCAGTTCATGGGCTTTCACACACATCATTACATCGGAAGATTTAATGCTGATAACCAGGTTATCATATCCTAAATCTTCAATGATTTTCACTTTGTCAAGAGCGCTTTCCACTAATCCCTGAGCAGTCACGCCATGATATTTTTCCACCAGTTCTTTTTCCAGAGAACCGCTGTTTACTCCTACACGAATAGGAATCTTTCTGGCTTTGGCTACGTCCACCACAGCCTTGATTTTCTCTGCTCCCCCGATATTTCCTGGGTTAATACGGATTTTATCCGCGCCGTTTTCCATGGCTGCAATGGCCATTTTATAATCAAAATGAATGTCCGCTACCAGTGGAATGTGTATCTGTTTTTTAATTTCCCGGATAGCCTCTGCTGCCTCCTGAGTAGGTACAGTACAGCGGATAATCTCACAGCCTGCTGCTTCCAAAGCCAGAATCTGCCTGACTGTTGCCTCCACGTCTTCCGTTCTGGTGTTGGTCATGGACTGAATCAGCACCGGATTTCCGCCGCCGATTTTTCTGTCCCCAATCTGTATTACTTTTGTATGTTCCCGATACATAACAAAACCTCCTTAGTTATGAATCTGCAGTAATTTCTGTTTCAATTCCCCTTCCAAACGGTACATTTCTGCTTCTGCTGCTCTTCTCTTTTCCCGTCCTTCTCTCTGAATGTTCATCACCTCATCAAAGGTGCTGATAAGAGATTCATTGGTTTTTTGCAAGGTTTCTATATCCACAATACCTCTCTCAGATTCCCTGGCAGCTTCTACAGTCGCCAGCTTCAAAGTCTCTGCATTTTTCTGCAACAGGGCATTGGTCATGTCTGTGACTTCTCTCTGAGCTTTGGCAGCTTCTGTAGAATGAGCCACACCAAGAGCAATTACCATCTGGCTTTTCCACAAAGGAATAGTGTTTACAATGGTAGACTGAATCTTTTCTGCCATAAGCGTATCATTTCCCTGAACCAGACGAATCTGTGGAGCTGTCTGAATGGCAATCATTCTGGTAAGCTCCAGATCATGAATCTTCTTTTCAAAACGGTCACAAAGAGAATCCAGATCTTTGGCTGCCTGTGCATCCTCCGGAAGGCCGCTTATCTGCGCCTTATTCATAAGCTGAGGAAGCTCTGTGGCGCGGATTTCCTCTAATTTCTTCTTTCCTGCCAGAATATACATGGAAAGCTCCTTAAAGTAATTCAGATTCAGGGCATACATTTTATCCATAATAGCTGCATCCTTCATTAACTGAATCTGGTGCTTTTCCAGCATTTCCACGATTTTATTTACATTGGTCTCTGCCTTGGAATACTTGTTTTTCAAGGCTTCCAGCTTGTTTCCGCCTTTTTTGAAAAATCCCATAATGCCTTTTCGTTCTTCCTCTGCATCAAAATTTTTCAATTCTGTGACCACATTTTCCAGTAAATCCCCTACTTCTCCCAAATCCTTGGTGCGGACCTTATCTAAAGCGTCTTCTGAGAAATCTGCCATTTTCTTCTGGGTTCCCGCGCCGTACTGAAGAATGGCCGCTGAATTGCGGATATCAATCTGTTTTGCAAAATCATCCACCATCTTTCTCTCCTGTGGAGAAAGAATGCTGTCATCCATTTCCGGTTTTGCAGGCTCTTCCTTTTTCACTTCTGCAACAGGCGCTTCCTCCTGTAAGGGTTCAAAAGTCAGTGTAGGGGTTACCGTAAAGTCTTTGAATTCATCGCTCATACTCTCTTAATTTCCTTTCTCTTTAAAATCTTTCTTACCAGTCAGTCCCTCCTGAGCCAGCATGGTCTTCAGTACAGAAATATCAGAAGACACGTCCCAGGCTGTTTCTTTATAAAAGCTATCCAACAGGTTTTCAAAAGCGTCATTAATGGTGTCTAATGTATTTTCAATCTCTGTCTTGGCGCTTTGCACGTGTTCCCCGGTAAGCTCCTGCTTATCCAGTTCTTCGTAAGCATTTAAGAGCTTCATGGTAGTAGGAAGATAATAATCCATAAATTTATGAAGATCATCAATGAGCTCCGGATGTTCTTCCACCCGCTGGAAAATCCGGCGGATGACATTTTCCAGGTGGTACATCTTGTTGGAAATCTCAATGCCGGGAATGGCATCATTGCTTCTTCTGATTTCCTCAATATAACGATTTCCTGCCTCTATGGTTTTCCTTGCCTCTTCTGAAAGCTGACGCTTAGGCTCTCTTGCCGCCTGTTCTTTCATACGTTCCATATTTTTCTGGGTTTCCATATACTGCTCATAAGCATCATTACTTGCCATAAGACAGGTATTATTCTCATCTAAATGGCCTTCCAGAAACATCCTTTTTTCAATCATTTTTGAAAGATCTTTTACTACAAATTTCTCTGATTTTCCAACGCTTCTGGCTAAGTCCTTAATGTTGCCATAGGCTTTTCCGTTTAACGTTTTTACATAAGCCCGGAATCTGGCCACCTGTTTTCTGGTTCTGTTTCCCCAGACTGCTGCCACCACTCCTGCACATCCTATGGGAACTAAAACTGCTGCTGTAACGATGAAGGGTTTCACCGCATATTCCCACAGCAATGCCACAATTCCCATAATCCCAAGAACAAATCCACTGCTCACAGCCAGAATCAGTCCTGTAATCAGGGCGGCAATACTAAGTCCTTTCATTTTTCTGGTATTGATAAAAAGAGCAAATTCTTCCCTTGCTTTTTGTATTCTTCTGGATGTATTCCCGTAGCTTCTATCATTCCCATAAGGGCGGTAGGAGCTTTTGTGGCGTCCGTCATTCTGGTCACAGGTCTGATAATCATTTGCTCCTGGCTTTCTGAAATTCCTTGCCATATTTCCTATAGCATTTTCAAGAGTTACTCCAAGGTCTCTGTTTAAAGCCCCGAAATCTCCGGTATTAATGGCATTTTCCACAATATCTTTCACATCTCTGCCTAGTCCATTCCAGTCATTTCCAGACATTTTCTTCACTCCCCATTCTTTTGCTGTTTCACCGGACACTTGCTTTTGCCCGCTTTCTTAAATTATATATGAAAGATTGCAAAAAAGCAACGGAACATCTCTTGCAATTCACACGTTAAAGTTTTATAATGGTAAAAAATTCAGAAAACATACCGCAGCCGCGGCAGAATGGAGGAACTCAACATGGAGAAAAAGAACATTGACTGGTCTAATCTTGGTTTTGGATATGTAAAAACAGATTATCGTTTTGTATCTGATTTTAAAGATGGAAAATGGGATGAAGGAAGAATGACAGAGGATGACAAAGTTGTTATCAGTGAATGTGCAGGTGTACTGCAATATGCTCAGACTGTCTTTGAGGGGATGAAGGCCTATACCACACAGGACGGACGCATTGTCACCTTCCGCCCGGACTTAAATGCAAGCCGCATGGCTGATTCTGCCAGAAGACTGGAAATGCCGGTTTTCCCGGAAGACCGCTTCATACAGGCAGTAGTTGATACAGTAAAAGCAAACGCAGCCTATGTTCCGCCTTATGGTTCCGGCGCTACCTTGTATATCCGTCCTTATATGTTTGGAAGTAACCCTGTTATTGGAGTAAAGCCTGCAGATGAATATCAGTTCCGTATTTTCGTTACACCAGTAGGTCCTTACTTTAAAGGAGGGGTTAAGCCACTTACTATCCGCGTCAGTGACTTTGACCGGGCTGCGCCTCATGGAACCGGCCACATTAAGGCTGGACTGAACTATGCTATGAGCCTTCACGCTATTATGGATGCCCACAATCAGGGCTTTGATGAAAACATGTACCTGGATGCAGGTACCAGAACAAAGGTAGAAGAAACCGGCGGCGCAAACTTCTTATTTATCACAAAAGAGGGAAAAGTTGTCACACCGAAATCCAACAGCATTCTGCCTTCCATTACCCGCCGCTCTCTCATGTATGTAGCAAAAGAATACCTGGGTCTGGAAGTAGAAGAACGTGAGGTATACCTGGAAGAGGTAAAAGATTTCGCCGAATGCGGACTGTGCGGTACTGCTGCAGTCATCTCTCCTGTGGGCAAAATCGTAGACCACGGAAAAGAAATCTGCTTCCCAAGCGGCATGGAGGCTATGGGACCGGTGACACAGAAACTCTATGATACCTTAACCGGTATTCAGATGGGTCGGCTGGAAGCGCCGGAGGGCTGGCTGAAGGTCATTGAATAACAAAATCTGAATTTATATAAAGGCCTCCTGTATCACGCTAATATATCAGGTGATACAGGAGACCTTCTTTTGTTACACTTTTACTTATATCCGTTTCGCCCAGATAAACCCATGAGCCGGAATGAATACATCTTTTAATTCTACTGTTTCTCCACTTATCAGATTCTTATAGTTTCCTTCTTCCTGCATCCATGCAGTTCTGTCTTTGCTGCTGAAATTGAAAATCCCAAAAAATTTCTCCCCGGCCTTTTCTCTCATAATACAAAGAATCCCATTGTCATGCACATCATAGGTATACACGCTGGCAGAAGAATCAAATACCGCTTCTGTTTTTCGCAGTCTTTCCAGTTTTGTCAACCCTTGAAATACTTTTCCTTCTACAGTAGAAATATCGTTTCTGTTCTTTGCAAGTTCCCAGTGAAATGCACCTCTGTGAATATAGCGGGAATCCTCTTGCTTCAATGGGTTCTCTTTATAGGTATAATCATTCACCTGTGCAATCTCATCCCCGCTGTACAGCATAGGAATTCCTGACTGTGTAAGCATATACGCATGAAGCATAACATCTAACCGGATAGCTGCCTCCATTTTTGTTTCATTTCTTTCAAATCCCGCACTTTCCACACCGCACATAGAAGCTGTTGTTCCACAAAACCTTGCATCCTGTGTTACCGGGTCATCATTATAAAGCTCTCCTCTGCTGACACTTCCTTCATATCTGCCTGTATAGAAATCATTTAAAAATCTCTTATGGAGCACTTCTTCCATACCCCAGCTTTTCAGGGTGCCAAAATCCAGCCCCCAGCCAATATCATCATGGCACCGGAGATAATTCAAAAATGTATATTCTTTGGGCAGCTGGTTCACAACATCCATCTGCTGCTTTAAAAGGCGGATATCCTCTGTGGCAAGGCTATGCCAGGTAGTTGCCATGGTCGTCACATTATAGAGCATATGACACTCCGGCTTCTCTACAGTTCCGAAATAAGGCACTACTTTTTCTGGCTCCATAACCACTTCTCCCAAAAGGATTACACTTGGACACACAATTTCCCCAATGATACGCATCATACGCACAATAGTATGCACTCTTTCCAGATTTCTGCATGAGGTTCCTAATTCTTTCCAGATATACGGTACTGCATCAATACGTACAATATCAATTCCCTGATTTGCCAGAAACAGGAAATTGTACATCATTTCATTAAACACTCTTGGATTTTTATAATTTAAGTCCCATTGATAAGGATAAAAGGTAGTGAGTACATACTGTTTCATTTCTGGCAGATAAGTAAAGTTTCCAGGCGCTGTAGCAGGGAATACCTGAGGCACTGTTTCCTCATATTTTTCTGGGATTTCATTGCTGTCATAGAAAAAGTAGCGGCTCATATACTCCCCGTCACCCTGTCTTGCGCGCTTTGCCCACTCGTGGTCCTCGGACGTATGATTCATCACAAAATCCATGCACACATTCATGTCTTTTTGATGACATTTCTCTGTAAGCTCTGTCAAATCTTCTATGGTGCCAAGCTCCGGCTTCACCTTGCGGAAATCTGCCACTGCATAGCCTCCGTCAGAGCGTCCCTGTGGGGAATCCAAAAATGGCATCAAATGGGCACAGTTTACATTACAAGATTTTAAGTAATCCAGCTTTTCCTGAACCCCTTTTATATTCCCCGCAAAATTATCAATGTAGAGCATCATCCCAAGCATATCATTTTTCTTAAACCAGTCTGGATTTTTTTCTCTTTTATCATCCCTGCTTTTCAGCCCGGCTTTTCTATTCTGATAATACTCATACATCTGGGAAGTAAGTTCCGCAAACATCGATTCATTTCCATATAATTCCATGTATAACCATTTCAACTCATCATGATGCCTGGACAGCCTTTTCTGAAACGCATTATCTCTTTTTCTCATAGCCCTTCTCCTCTCCTGTTAATAGTTTTCCTATGGAACCTGTAAGCTGTTTTTTCAAGTCGTATACTACATGGCTTAATACATATTGTCCTTCGTTTACAAAAATTTCTATGAGATTTTCATCCACAATAATATCCAAATCATATCTGCCACCCAGTTTTGGCGTCTTTGCTGTCCTTCTGAAGCCAGATAAGGAATCAAATACCTGTGTTCTGTCTCCCTTTACACAATCTTCTTCAATGGTAATCTGATACCCTCCAACATCTATGTTTTCCCCCTCTTTTAAAGTGGTCTTAATGCGGAAAGGTCTGCTCCAGTCTAGTTTCCTCCTGTCCGTAACTTCTCTGGACAGATACCGGTCTGTCTGTGGATGGATTTTGTAAAAAATGTGTCCCTTCTCAATTTCAATCACCCTTGGTGTACACATCATTCCATTCCACGTACTACGCTCTCCTACACCTTCCACAGGCTTTGGCATACGCATCCACGCCATCATCACACGATTTCCGTCTTTATCCACATTGGTCTGAGGCGCATACAAATCCAGCCCATAATCAATAAATCGATAGGTATCCGGCATAGAAAGTTCGCATTTTCCCTCCTGAAATTCTGCCAAAGCACAAATCGCATTATGCGCATATTCCAGTCCGTCTTCCAAAATATTCATGGGTGAGCCCTGAAACACATACTGCCCCTGTACTTCAAAAAGATCCGGACATTCCAGAATACTTCCGAAATTTTTATGAGTATACTGGGTAATATATTCCCACTCTATGCCATCCTGGCTTTTGTAAAACAGAACCCGTCCCTTTGTGCCTGAAATGGTACTTCCCAAAATCATATAGTATGAGTTCTGGTACTTCCATACCTTGGGGTCTCTGGTATGGGTACCGTGTCCGATTTTCTCATCCTGAAGAACCGGTATTATCTGTTTCTTGGCATTCTTATTATCAAAAGAAAACCCATCTTCTGAAATCAGCATAGCCTGGCTGGTAACAAAGTTCTCATTTTTTGCATGATGGATATTCTCTTCCTCCTCTTCCAGATACCTCACTGCAGAATAATAAAGATATAATTTTCCATCCTTTTCCAGAGCGCTTCCCGAAAAAATCCCATTTCTGTCATATGGTTTTGTAGGATATAGCGCCACTTTCAAATGTGTCCAATGCAGCAAATCCTCACTTACTGCATGTCCCCAGTGCATGGTTCCCCATTCTGGTGCAAAAGGAAAATACTGATAAAATAAATGATATTTTCCTTTATAATAAATAAATCCGTTTGGGTCATTAATCCAGTTTCCAGGTGCTTTTATATGTAATGTGTCTTTTATCATAACCAGATACTCCCTTTTCCAAAATACTGCTGTTATTTCACTGCGCCTGCTACAACACCACTGATAATCTGTTTCTGAAGAATAACATAAAGCACTAAAATAGGAATCACGCAAAGCAGCAAGCCGGCCATAATGGTTCCGTAATCTGCGGAATAGGTTCCATAGAAGCTATAAGTAGACAGTGGCAAAGTAAGAAGTTTCTTATCTGTTAAAACCAGAGATGGCAAAAGGAAATCATTCCAAAACGCCATGGAATTTAAAATTGCCATGGTGGAAATAATAGGTTTCAAGAGAGGAAACACAACTTTAAAATACGTCTGTCTGTGGGTACAGCCATCAATATAGGCTGCTTCCTCCAGAGCCACAGGAACACTTCCTTTAATGAAGCCATGGAACATAAACACAGACATTGCCATAGAAAAACCTGTATGCATAAAAATTAATGTTGCTCTATGATTCAGAACATTCAGCGTGCCTCCATAAATGCTTACCAGCGGAATCATAATTGCCTGAAAAGGAATAATCATAGATGCCACCATAAAAGAAAAGGTCAGCTTGGAAATTTTATTGTTATGGCGCACAATATAGTATGCCAGCATAGATGCCAGTAATGTTACCAGCACAGTGGCTGTAACCGTTACAATCAGGGAATTTCCAAAAGCCCTTGGAAAGTCCATCTGTGTAAATGCCTTTACAAAATTATCAAAAGATAACCCCTTTATGGTAAACAGCCAGGAAAATGGACTTTTAATAATATCTCTTTTCTGTTTCAGGGAGTTAATCAACACCATGACAAAAGGAAACATATATGCTGCAAACAAAACCAGTAATACTGCTGTAGAAAGCATATTGGTTATTTTTTTCTTCATTACGCTTCAACCTCCCTCTTCTTTGTGAAATATACCTGTAATCCACTGATGCAGGCTACAATAATAAATAAGATAAATGCTTCAGCCTGTCCTACGCCAAACTGTCTGGATGTAAAAGCTTTTTCATAGACATGCATGGCTGCCATTTCAGTAGTTCCGTATGGAGCGCCTGCGGTCAATGAAAGGTTTACATCATATACCATAAATGCCCTGGATAAGGTAAGAAACAGGCAAATAGTAATGGAAGACATCATAAGAGGCATAATAATATTTTTTAATTTTACCCAGCCTGAAGCTCCGTCAATACTGGCTGCTTCCATAACATCTTTGCTCAGTCCCATAAATCCAGCCACATAAATTAAAATCATATATCCGGAAAGCTGCCATACGGAAACCACAACCAGCGCCAGAAAGGCTTTGTCCGGATCAGACAGCCAGGAGGCTTCAAAAAAAGACCATCCTGTACTCTCGCCGATGTTTACAAAGACTCTCGAAAATACAAACTGCCAGATATATCCCAGGACAATACCACCGATTAAGTTTGGTGTAAAAAAGCCTGCCCGGAAGAAATTCTGTCCTTTGATTCCCCTTGTAAGCAGATAAGCAATCGCAAAAGCCAATACATTCACCAGAATTACTACTGCAATGACATATTTAAAAGTCAGAGCCAATGAACTCCAAAACTGAGTGTCCTTCATAACCCCGGCAAAGTTAACAAGTCCGATAAAATTTTTCTCCTTTGACACACCATTCCAGTCTGTCAGAATAAGATATACCCCGTACAGGAACGGTACCATTACCACTGCAATGAAACAAAATAATCCCGGTAATGCAAATATACAGAAGTCTTTTTTGTTATTACTTGATTTCATAGATTTCTCCCCTTTCTCTGACTATTTCTGCTCTGCCCAATATTTTTCAATAGCTTGCGCTACTTCCTCCCTGCCGCTTCTTCCAGCCAGATATTTCTGCATAGCTGCTCCAAGCACTGCCCAATGGTCATTTGGCACAATAGCAGAAGCATTAAAGGTTTTTCCTTCATGAACTTTCTCATAAATATCGCGACTTAATGGGTCTTTTGGCTCATAAGAATTATTCTGGAACGGTGGAATAAGGCTTGCTGACTTCACAATCATCTGCTGTCCGATTTCACTGTAAACAATCCAGTTGAGAAACTCCTTGGCCGCCGCTTTTTCCTTTTCCGTAGCCATCTGTCCGTCTATCATCACCTGTTTAGATGGAGAAGCCTGAATCCTGGAGTTTACAAAATCCTCCGGGTCATTATTCAAAAAGTAAGGCAGGAAACCATATTCATCTTCTTTCTCAGCTCCTGCTTCTTCCAGGTTCGGCCATGCCCAGTTTCCATTAAACCAAAACGCAGTCTTACCATCTGCAAGATCAATAGCCATTTCATCATAATCTGCTCCCAGCGGGTCCGCTTTTGCAACGTTGTATTCTTTCAATACGTCAAACATATCCAGGAATTGTCCTAAACGGTCATAATTTTTTAAATCCAGCGTACCATCTTTGATACTCTCAATAACAGCCTGGGTTCCCGGTGAGGTTCCATCCTCTGTTTCATAAATATACTGAAGCTGATGTGCGCCTAAGGACCAGTCTTCTTTTGCCACAGAGATTGGACGTTCCATTCCAGCCTTTCTCAGTTCTTCCAAAAGCTCCTTAAATTCATCCAGTGTGGTAATGGACTCAGTATGAAATTCTTTTCCAAGAGTCTCCTCAATCACAGCTTTGTTATAGATCATGCCTCTTCCCTCTATACACAGTGGGAAACTGTACACCTTACCATTGACCTTGGTCATATACTCCTCTGCTTCCTGAATCCACCGTTCCGAGGAAAGCTCCAGAGCCTTTTCTTCTGCCAGTGCAATCACATCCGTTGTATCCAGAACCGCCATGGTTGCCGGTGTTCCAGAATTATAAAGGCTTACCACTTTTGTATAAGGTGAATCACCGTCTGTTACCGGCATTACCTCAATATGTACCCCTGATTTTTCTTCAAACTGTATTGCCATTTCCTCCAGAGCATTCTGAATCTCTGCCTTGGAATTTAACAGGGTAATACTTGTTCCCTCCAAACTTGCATCATACTGGAAAGTATCTATGGAGGTATCAATAACCTCTTTCTCCTCCACTTCATTTGGGTCATCCGGGTCACTGGCAAACCCAAAAGTACATCCCGCAAGGGTTGCAGATGCCATGACAGCGGCAAGTGAAAATGCTATTATTTTGGTCGCTACTGTTTTCTTCATTTTTTCCTCCTCGTTTTTCGTATTTTCCTATCTTCTCTTTATTCTTCTTTCTGTTTTATAACCGGTAAAGTAACCGGTTACTTTATATTTTTATACTAGCACAACCCTTTCTCTTCGTCAATCATTTGGAGCACCTTTTTTCTCCTGTTTTTTAACTTTGTAAAAAGTGTCTGATTTCCTTTCTTCTACTTTGGTAACAATACACAAAACCGGTTACTTAACCGATTACTCCTTGTTCTCCTTTCAGGTTTCTGTTATACTTTTATTAATCACAATTCAACACAATCAATGGAAAGAAAAGAGGTTCTTATGAGACGAAAAAAAAATGTGACCTTTGATGACATTGCAAAATATACAAATTTTTCTAAAACCACCATTTCCCGGTATTTCAACAACCCAGATTCCCTTACCCTGGAAAACCAGGAAATTATCTCCAAAGCCCTGGTGGATTTAGATTATAAGGAGAACAAAGTTGCGCGGATTCTGGCAAATGGAAATACAGAATTCATTGGCATCCTCATTCCCAACCTGCACAACCACTATTATTCAGAAATGCTGAATCAGATTCTTCAGACCTATGAACAGTTTGGTTATAAATTCCTGGTGTTTATTGGAAATGGACATGCTGATACAGAGCGCCAGTATATTCAGGAACTGCTTGCATACAAAATTGAAGGGCTGATTATTTTAAGCGATGTCATTCCCTCTAAGGAACTGGCAGATTTGCACCTTCCAATTGTTACCATTGAACGGGAAGACCAGTATGTGTGCAGCGTAAATACAGACAATTATATGGGAGGCGTACAGGCTACCAGTCTTCTGGCCAGCCATAATTGTGATGTTTTTATTCATGTGAATAGTCCTACTGCGCCGGAAGTTCCTGCGTATGGACGTATTAATGGATTTCTGAGTATCTGTAAGGAGAAAAAACTACCGCACCGGATTATTTACAAAGAGTTTGGAAATACTTATGATTCTATACGAACAAACATGATAGATGTGCTGAATGAACTGGAAAGGAATTACCCGAATCAGAAAAAGGGGGTTTTCATCTCCAGTGATACCCATGCTAATGTATTTTTAAACCTTCTGATCCAGAGATACGGCAGCCTTCCCTCGGATTACTACCTTGTGGGCTTTGATGATTCTCCCATCTCTACCGAAGCTGTTATTCCTATTAGTACAGTCGGACAGCATATTGACCAAATTGCCCACGAAGCTGTAAAACTGTTAGTGGAACAAATGAATGAGCGGAAAAAGCGGAAACCTATTCCTTTAGAAAAGCCTATACACAAAGTGATTACACCTTATTTAATCCGCAGGGAAACCACAGAAAAGACAAAGGTATCAGCTGCTACTGATTGTTAAGCTTTTAATGTTGAGCAAGGGGCTATCTGGAAATAGACAGCCCCTTGCTATTTCCCCAACGCCTCAAACATCCACTTCTTGTAAGCCTCAACTCCAGGCTGGTCAAATGGATTTACCCCAAGAATTCTGGCAGACACATAGCAGGAAAACATAAAGAAATAAAACAACTGTCCAAAATGATACTCATCCATTCTCTCCACTTCCAGAATCAGACAGGGCAGTTTTTCTCTGTGCGCCTTTACTGTTGCATGAAAAGAAGCTTTATTCATCTCCCAGAAGTCTTTTCCATTGAGATAATTAAAGAAATCCTCCACCTGGTCTTTTTCTGCAAACAGAGAAGCGTTTTGCTCCTGCACATCCAGAAAAGTTTCAAACATCAAAGGAGCTCCATCCTGAATATACTGACCCACTGCATGGAGTTCTTCACAAAATTCTGCTGCAACCGGAAAAATACCTTTGTTCTCTTTCCCTTATGATTCTCCAAAAAGCTGTACCCACCATTTGTAAAACCAGCGAAACTGAGGCTCGAATCCAGTGAGCAGTTCCAGGGAATATCCTTTTTTGTAATACATATTCCTGATGCACGCATATTGCCAGGCAATATTTCCGTTACTTTCATCCAAAAGTAACTGCTTTTCCATATCAGCAGCTCCTTTTACAAGCTTTTGGATATCAATTCCCGCTACAGCCATGGGAAGCAGTCCAACACTTGTAATTGCCGAAAATCTGCCTCCCACATTTTCCGGAAATTCCAAAAACGTATATCCATGCTGCTCACATATTCGTTCCAGAGAACTCCCCTTGCTGCCTGTGGCAATAATCCTTTTTCCCGCTTCTTCTCCATATTTTTTATACAAGAATTTTCGCAGAACCCGGAAAGAAGCACCTGGCTCCAGGGTTTCAAAGTTTTTCGCAATGCAATCCACATAAACTGATTTTCCTTCTAACTTCTGAAGCATCTGGTTCAATACATAGGGTGATAAGGTATTCCCCGCATACAAAATCTCTGTTTTCTGATCTGTCTGCAAAGCTTTAATAACGGAACGCGCTGCATTATTTGAGCCGCCTACTCCTACCAGTACAAACACATCGGCCTCTTCCCTGATTTTAGAAGCCAGCTTTTTAAGGGCAGCTACCTGCCTTTCGCAAGCCCACTCTTGTGTATGGAACCATCCAAGGGAATCCTGATACTTTGATTCTCCCTTGAGGATATCTCTTAAAATGCCTCTTTTTTCCTCCATACATACTCTCAATTCCTTCTCAATTTCCTGGTTTTTATCTTCGATTCTTAATTTCAGCACGTTCTTCACCTCATCTTGTATGTTCTATTCTGTCCTTATTCTTCTACTGCTTCCAAAAGCTGTTTTAAGGTATCTTCTGTCACCATGTAATTCTCATCTGCTGAACGTGTCTCCCCTACCATAAAGCTAACTGCAAATCCATCTTCTGTAAGATACCATGCACAGTATTCATTTACATACTCTTCTCCGTTTTTACATCTAAGGGAAGCATATTTTGCCTCTTTATCTCCTACGGAAAGCTCCACAGGTTCCTGATAAACGATATCGGAAAATTCTTCTTTCATCTCATAAATCTCTTTATTTCCCTTAATAGACGCCAAAATATCTTCCTCTGTATATTCGTCCACCTCTTCCATCGAATATATAACGGTTACTACAGATTCACTTTCCGTCTGTGGCAAATATTCAAACATCAGACTGTCATTACTGGAGTAATCAATAATTTGAAATGGTTCTACTGTCTTTACAGAAACCTCTTTTTTCTCTTCCCAGTCTGTAAGAATATAGTTTCCGTTGTCATCAGTACGAAGATCCGCAGACACTTCCTCCTCTTCTTCCGGCTCTTCACCCAGATCCAGGTCTCCTGTCCAGTCATCTCCTAAATCATCTGTCAGCTCTTCTGCATCCAGCGCTTCTTTTGGAATCTCAATTTTATCAATCTTATCATATTCTTTATATTCCATTTTTAAATTCAGATTTTTTAAATAAGCGGCTGCACCGTCTTCCGGCTGCGGAGCATCTTTCACCTGAATCTGAAGCGCTGCCGGCAGCTTACTGTCTTTGTAAATCCAGATAGAAATTTTGGCTTTTACGTCGGACCAGTCCATATCCTGCATTTCTTCTCCTGCTGCATCTAAGACCCCGGACTCTCCAAGTTCATCTCCCTCTATGGTTCCTGTCATTTTATAAGCTTTTTTTCCATTCACCTCTACCAGGTCTTTTTCCAGTTCCAGTCCCTCTGCGGAGAAAGAATCCAGATTCGCCAGGGCTTCCGCTACATCTTCACTTTTCTCCTCTTCGTATTTCTGCCAGGTTCCGTTTGTCATGGAATATACGGTAAACTTATCTCCCTCTTTATTCTCCTCACCATACATTTCCATATCCATATTCAGGCCCATAAAATCCATTCCCATGCTGCCCTTTAAATGATACGCATCCGGATTTTGTGTCATTTGCATATCCATTTGAAGGTTCATATCCATCTCCATGCTGACTCCGCTTTGAGCCATTCCCATGGTCATATCCATTTCCATAGAACCGTCAACAGATTTCGCCTCTGCCTGCTTTTTAACTGCTTCCTTTAAAATGCTGTCTGGTGTCTCTTTTTTGCATCCTGTGCCCATAACAACTACAGCGGTCAGCCCTCCAAGAATCATCATTTGTGTCCATTTTTGTTTCATACGCACTTCTCCTTTTTCATATTATTTTTCTTTTTAATCTAAACAGGCTGGCAAATATGCTTTTCACATTTTATGCCAGCCTGCTGGTTTCTATTTATTCAGTTTTCAGCCCATACATGGGTGGCAATGTCCATATGCATCCATGCAGTCCTCTTCCGGATTCTTCATGCAAAGATGAACAGCAGCTTTCTTAAAGGTCATTGGCAGTGCCAAAATGTTTGGATTTTCTCCTACAAATTTCTTCTTGGCATCTTCCAGAGCTTCTTCAAAAGTTGCTCTTGTTTTCAATCCCATACCTCTTGCATATCCAGGTTCCTGAGCGCCTACAATGTAGATTGCGCTAGTGTTCATTTCTGCAATATGTCCACAGGAAATCATACTAAAACCGTGGAATGGATGGAACGCATTAGTAAAACGATACTTTCTGATATATTCTTCATTGGTTGCAAAATATTCTCCATAACGGTTCATATCCGGCAGAGTATTCATGTAATCATGCTGGAACAAATCATACATTTCTCTTAAATAAGGCCATAATTCATCATGGAAAAATCCGTTGCACAGAGAAGAACAAATAATTACACAGTTATCACTCATAATACGTTTATATCTCAACACCTGTGCGCTTAAAGCCTGCATCATCATGATTGGGTTTGTGCCCATACCGTCACCATAGTGGAATTTCTGAGGCATACCAAATACCAGAACATCATATTTCTTTTCAGCCCAGTGTACATAGGTTCTCTTGTCAGCCAGCTTCCAGCTTTCCGGCATCATCACTTTTGCATATCCGGAATAAATAGCAATCTGTCTGGAATTGGTATCCAGTACAGCGTCACAGCAGAAGAAAGGATGTCCCATTTTTTCTTCCATATGCATGGAGATTTCATCAAATTTATTTCTCATAAGACTGCCGCCATTTACCGGTGTGAAGTCTTTTCTGTGCATAACAGATGGTACATGATGGCTTGCAATGCTCTTCCAGTTGGTAATACCGGTAGCGCTGTGTTTGTAACCGCCTGAATATCCTCCATAAGGATTTCCCTGTACATGACCAATGAGAATGGGAATATCACATTCAAACACGTATTTGTTCATAAATACCGGGTCACCGCGTTTTGTAGTGCCAAGGTCTACCATATGGTCTTTATCTTCACTGTCGTGGCTGATAATCTGACCTGTATGCCAGAACTCGTTAAATAATTCTTCTCCGAAAATCGCCTTTGCATCAGACTCTTTACTTCTTGGGTGAAGACCATTGGAAATAATAAATAAAATATCCTTTTTTTCTACTCCTGCTGCATATAATTCTTCCAGAATGTATTTAATACTTAATTTTCTGTGGCTTGTAGCCTGTTCACCGCCCTTTACACGGTCTGGAACAACAAAGGTAACTGTGCTTCCTTTGTGCGCCAGTTCTGTTAAAGTAGGCATTCCAATAGGATGTGCCAGGCTTTCCAGATATGCCTCTTTTAGCTTATCTTCCGGGATATAATCCGGGTCTTTCACTGTCTCACCGGGAATAAAAATGTCTGTGCTGTCTGGCAGTTCTGCTGCCATAGTTCCCTGTCCGTATTCAAATTCTAATTTCATAGTATTTTTCCTCCTGCCTGGTTTAGTTGTTCATATACAAAGAAATAATTTCCAGATATTCTTCTGGATAATATCCAATTTCTCCCTGGAATCTGGTCAGAGCAATCAGTCCACCGTCGATTTCCGGAATGGATGCCAGCATAGCTGCATTATCCTGTTTCAGACCGCCTCCATATACAATATCCATGCCATCTGTTTTTTCTTTTACAAATCTGGCAATTTTGGTAATGTATTCTTTATCTGCCGGAGTTTTTCCAGGTCCAATGGACCATACCGGTTCGTAAGCAATGGTTACCATAGATTTATCTACATCCTGAAGTCCTATTTCTAATTGTTCTCCCAGAACCTCCTGCCACTGTTCCTGCTCTTCGCTTTTCTCTCCTATACAGTATAACACTTTCATCCCCTGAGATACAGCACATTTTACTTCCTGATTTAAAATTCTGTTTACTGCTTTTGTATCTTTGCACCCTGCTTCTGCCAAAATACCAGTTAAATTATTTCGCTCTTCACAGTGTCCGATAATCACAGCTTCACAGCCTGCCGCTTTCATAGCTGCCGCCGGTCTTCCTGTGGTAAATGCACCAAAATTTCCTCCCGGCTGTACGTCATTTCGGAATACTCCCTGGCATCCAATCTGTACCGGGCTTCCTTCTGTCTTTGCACCTGCAGCAGAAAACAGGTGAATCTCAGGGAAAAACATGGCAAATTCCACATCTTCTTTGTTATACTGCTTCAAAGTTTCCTGTGTTTCCTTTACAATATAACTTCCCCATTCTCTTATATCCGCAATTCTGTTTACACCGCCAAGGTTGGCCGGTACATCAAATCTTTTTAAATTCAGATAGATATGTTTCATTTCTTTTTTCCTTTCTATCGTTTATTTTTTTCCGTAAAATCCGTTAAAAGATATCATATCCGGAAGCTCCTCTCCAATCAGAGGTCTGCACCAGTCCAGAAATGCCTGAGTAACCCCATTGCCCTCTGCATTGATATATTCATCCGGCATGGTTCTCTCATACATCATGACTTCATCAATATCCACCAGAAAATCCTCTATTTCATACGGATTTTCAGAAACCCGGCGGAAAGCTACCATTTTGCCGGATTCTCCATTTAAGGCAGCGCGGCAGGCTTTTTCTCCCGCAAGCTGCGCTTCTTCGCAGTCTACCGGACTTTGCAATCCTATGGATGCTCTTCCCAGAAGTCCCGGTTTTTCTCCTCTTGCCTTGTATCCAAGTTTTTGAATCACCAGATTTGCCAGATGGGAACTGACGTCTCCAAAGTAAGTAGCCCGTTCTGTTTTAAAGACTGGTTTTACAATAGGCTTTCCGTCTTTGTCCGTCAAACCTTCGCTGGCTACCACCACAATACCGCTTTTCTCCTTTAGCTTTTCCTCTACATCTTTGATAAACTGTTCCTCATCAAAAGGTCTTTCCGGCAGATAAATCAAATCCGGTCCATATCCCTTTTCCCCTGCCAATGCGCTGGCTGCAGTAATCCAGCCTGCATTTCGTCCGGAAGCTTCCATAACTACCACATGAATAGGAAGAGAACGTACATCTGCACAAAGCTCTTCTGCACAGGCTGCAATATATCTTGCGGCGCTTCCAAATCCAGGACTGTGATCCGTTACTGCAATATCATTATCAGTAGTTTTGGGAATCCCCATAACCCGGATGTCCAGATTTCTTGCCTGACAGGTTTTATGTAGTTTTCCACAGGTATCCATGGTTCCGTTTCCACCATTAAACAGTACATATTTAATTTCTCTCTTTACCAAGATATCTGCCATTTTTTCATAATCTTCCTGCCAGATCGGGTCTCTGGAGGTTCCGATTGCAGTTCCCGGTGTCTGAAGTAACAGTTTCAGTTTTTCTTCCAGTACCTTCTCTAATTCCAGAAATTTTTCTTCCAGGACACCGCCTGTTCCATTTTCAGCTCCATAAATATGGTCCAGTTTTCCATAACGTCTCGCCTCTGTAACAGCCCCATACAAAGAAGCATTTAAAACTGCTGTAGGACCTCCTCCGTGGACAATTAATAAATTTTCTGCCATGTTATTCTTCCTTTCCTTATTACAAATTGCTTCTGTTAGAGTTTCATACCAGAAGTTCTTTGTCATAGGGAAAACAAAAGTTTTCCCTATGACAAAGAACACCCTGCAGCATAGTTGCTGCAGGGTCCCCTAAACTTCTCATCGTTTTCTGCAGTCGCACGTGGCAAACGATTTTCTTATTTTCCTGCTTCTTCCATAATGTCAAACAGTACGTAATCTTCTACCGGAACTTCTGTTTCCACTTTTCCTGCACTGATGAAGTTTTCCTGCTGAATTTCATAGTAACCTTTTACGCTGCCGTCTTCTACCTGTTTCAGTAATTCTTCAGATGTCAGCCATGCACCGTCTGTTGTCTGTCCTAATGCAGTTTCTACATCTGTTTTTGTCTCATCTGCTACATATCCTGCAACTTCTTCATAATTTTCTTCTTTTGCACCAAAGTCCATTGCTTTATACAGTGCTTTTGTGAATCTTACAAGAAGGTCTTTGTTCTTTTCTGCATATTCTGGCATACATACCCAGCTTGCAGGGTCTGCTGCGATATCAGAGAAGTCTGTATTTGTAACAAAAATTTCTACATCATCGCCTAACTCATCTGTGATAACCTTTGTATTTGGTGACCATGGAGCACAGGCATCAATAGAACCGGAAATCATAGCGCTTGGCATATTGGTAACTTCCATGTTATATGGTTCAATGTCATCCATAGTAAGACCTACAGATTCCAAAGCACGAAGTAAGATTGTTTCTGATGATGTACCGGATGCATAAGCAACTTTTTTGCCTTTTAAGTCTTCCAGAGAGTTTACACCTTTGGATTTCAGACCCATAACACAGTCTGCATCACCTAACTGCTGGAAGCAGAAAACATCTACATTTCCCTGAATTGCCAGTGTATGAGCTCCAGGTCCAATATAAGCAACATCCATGGAACCACCTTCCATAGCTGCGATTTCAGTAGGACCATCATCAAATTTTGTAAGTTCTACTTCAATACCTTCTTCTTCAAAATAGCCTTTTTCCTGTGCTGTCTTTACTACCCACAGAGAAGCGTAGTTTGGCATATACGCAACTTTTACTTTGTCTAATTCTTTCTTTTCCTCTTCTTTTCCAGCCTCTGCTGAAGCTTCTTTCTTCTCTTCGGGAGCTTCTTTTTCTCCACCGCCGCCGCAGCCTGCTAACATAGTCATTGCGGTTGCTGCTGCCAGAACCATTGCTAATAATTTCTTCTTCATGAAAAAATCCTCCTTAAAAAATATAGTTTATCTCCTCACAGGTCGCCCCTTGTAAGCTCTACTTTCTAACTTCCAAATATTCCTGATATACCTGACCCCAGATATAATTCTTAAGTTCAATAAAACGATCACTCATTTTTGTTTCCTGATCTCTTGGATATGGAATATCAATATCTACCACTTCTTTGATACGTCCCGGACGAGCACTCATAATCACAACTCTTGTTGCCAGCACAATTGCTTCTTCAATATCATGGGTTACAAAGAAGCAGGTTTTATGTTCTTCTTCCCACGCTTTCAAAAGTTCTGTCTGAAGCTGTGTTCTTGTCTGTGCGTCCAATGCTCCAAAAGGTTCATCCATAAGCAGTACTTCCGGATTCATGGCATACGCCCTTGCAATGGCAACCCTCTGCTTCATACCACCAGATAATTCTTTTGGATAAGAATCAGCAAATTTTTCAAGTTCTACCATTTTCAAGTATTTTGTTGAAATTGCTTCGCATTCCTCTTTAGACATCCCCTTTAATTTTAAACCAAATTCTACGTTCTTTCTAACAGTCAACCATGGGAACAATGCATACTGCTGGAATACCACACCTCTGTCTGTTCCTGTTCCTTTAATGGGATTGCCATCTACCAGAACCTGACCTGCTGTAGGCTCTAAAAGTCCGGCAATGATGTTCAGCAATGTTGACTTTCCACAACCGGATGGCCCGATTACGCAGATGAATTCATTTTCCTTAATATCAAAATCTACACCGTTCAGGGCAACCACTTCACCTTTTCGAGTATTATATTTTTTTTCGATTCCCTGAATACTTACTTTTATATTTCCCTCTTTTCCTGCCATCCTGTTAACTTCCTTTCAAAGAATTTAAGAACTTTTTCTGCAATCATTCCGATTACACCGATAATAATGATGTAAAGTAACATTGGTGTTGTCTCATAGGAGTTTGCCAGAGATTTAATTCTCATACCAAGACCTGCAATAGCTCCTGTAGATTCTGCCGCAATCAAAGTTGTCAGCGCTGTTGAAATACCAAGCCTTACTGCTGTGATAATAAATGGTGTTGTTGCAGGGAAAATAACTTTCACAAATAACTGAGCATCATTTGCACCTAACACTCTTGCTGCTTTGATCAATGTTTCATCTACATTGATAACACCCTGGAAAATCGTAACTGTCATAATCAAAAATGTTGCTAAGCAAATAACAATAATCTGTGGTGTACGTCCTACACCTACCCCGATTACTACCAACGGTACATATGCCAGTGGTGGGATGTTTCTGATAAACTGAATCCATGGCTCTAATATGTATCTTACCGGTCTGTACCATGCCATTAAGAATGCTACCGGAACTGAAATCACAAATCCAAGTGCAAATCCCCAGAATACAGAAATCAGACTGCTTCCAATATCCTGCAGCAAGATTCCTCTTTCTCCCTGCATTAAACCAATGGACTTCAACACCTCAATCGCATTAGGAAAACATCTGGCTGTCTGTGGTGTAACAGACAACAGTGTCCACACAAGAATTGCAACAATAAAGGAAATTAAAAGCCATATTCCTTTTGGTATTTTGCTAATAAAATCAGCACCGTTCTTGTTTTTCTTCCCCATTTTTAACCTCCGCTTTCTTTTGTTTCGGTATTTCGCACCAAAACACAACTCTTATTTGTTTTTCTATGGACATTATCCCCTATATAGGGTTTCTTTTCAACTATATTTTAAGCAAACGTTTGACTTGTTTGTGTACTTTTCTTTCTATTCAATGTCTTAAAAATTCAGTTTCAGTAAAAAGAAACAAAAAAATGAGCAGCGCGTCTTTAAAATCGCACTGCTCAAACCGTTTTTATGTGCATTTTGCACAGTTTATGAATTTATTTACATTTTTTATAACGCTCTGCCATTTCTTCCAGAGAAACCTGCTCAACCAGAGGAGCTTTTCCGAAAGAGCCAAACTCAACAATTAAGGTTCCAATAGCTTCTTTTACGCCTTTTTCAATAACAGATACCAAATCTGCAGTATCCTGATCCGGAATATTGCCATACATAACTGTATCCATAATTGGAGGCAGGAAAGCTCTTGGATCAAACTGCTCTTTCTTTTCTTCCAAAAGCTGGTACACCTTTCCGATGGATGCACTGTCTCTCTTAGCTGGATTTTGATGGAAGAATTCCTTCATATTTCTAGTAACTGCCAGACGAATATCTGTATCTACATTAATCTTTCCAATTCCACATGGAATGGCTGCTTTCAACTCTTCAATAGAAATTCCATATGCATTTTGAATATTTCCACCCAACGCATTAATTTCGTCTACAATATATCTTGGCACTGTAGAAGAACCGTGAGACACCAGAACACCAAAAAGGTTTTCATGCATCATGCATTCTTTAATGGCAATCGCAATTTCTTTTCTCAGTTTTACATCTTTTCCCTTGGAAGCACCATGCATGGTTCCGTAAGAAATAGCCAAGGCATCGCAACCTGTTTTCTTAAAGAATTCTACTGCTTTTAAAGGATTGGTATAAGTAGAAGTTGCAGAAAATACGTGGTCTTCCACACCTGCCAAAACGCCAAGCTCGCCTTCTACAGAAACGCCTCTTTCATGAGCATATTTTACCACTTCTCTGGTCAGCTCCACATTTTCTTCAAAAGGAAGAGAGGAACCATCAATCATAACGGATGTATATCCGCCTTCAATCGCTGCCACACAAGAATCAAAATTTTTACCATGATCTAAGTGGAGAACAACTGGAATAGAGGATTCTTCCGCATATTTTTTTACAGCAGCTGCAATATTTTTTGCTCCAATCTTTTTATCCTCTAAAGTTGCATTCTGGAAATCAGTACGTCCTCCCATGAATCCGTTTGCTAAATCTGCCCCCTGCAAAATAGCTGCAGAACGGAACATTTCATGAACTTCAATGGCTGCTTTTGCCTGAGCAACTGCATTTACGTTAAATGCACCCTGAGCAAAATGATACTTGTCAACAGTTTCCAACAATGGTCTTAATGGTATTAACGGCATAATCTTTCCTCCTAATTATTTATCAATTTTAATTCCTTTTACAAAGGTTGTTTCTATATTATAGTCATCATCTAAAATCAGAATATCTGCATCTTTTCCTACTTCCAGACTTCCAATCTGTTTCTCTGCCCCAATCAAGGTAGCCGGATTCATAGTCAAAAGCGGCAACACATCCTCCATAGATTCCCCTGTAAATTCTATGAGACGTTTCAAGGCTGTTCCTGTTGTCAACGTACTTCCTGCTCGTACTCCATTCGGCAGCTTTGCATCTCCATCTTCTACGATTACATCATTTACTCCCAGTTTATATTCGCCATCCGGTAAACCAGAAGCCATAATAGAATCTGTAACTGCAACCACACGGTCATAACCTTTTGCCTTCAACATCATCCGCACACTTCCCGGATGCAAATGACGGCCATCACAGATAGCTTCACAGTACACATCTGATTCCAACACAGCTCCCATAATAGCTGGAAAATGCTGATGAAACAGTTTCATGGCATTACAAGTATGTGTACATGCCATAGCTCCATTTTTAATGCATTCCATAGAAGTCTCATAATCAGCTCCGGAATGCCCAATGGCTACTGTTATCCCCATCTTACGAATCTCAGGAATAGCCTGTGGAATTCCTTTTACTTCCGGAGAGACTGTTATATAACGAATATTTCCCTGAGCTTTTTCCTGATAGCCCTTCAGTAATTCCAAATCAGCATCCTTCAAAAGAGATTCCGGCATAGCACCTTTAAATTCAACAGATAAGAAAGGGCCTTCTAAATGAATTCCTAATAAATCCGCACAATTCTTATGATCTTTTTTATGTTTTAGAACTTCGTCAATTACTTTTTCTGTCTGCTCCTTGGTATCGGTAAGAATAGAACAAAGCCATGTTGTAGTTCCCTGCTGTGCAAAGAAATTCCCTATTTTCTGAAAATCTTCTTTGGATGCAGCATTCACATCAAATCCACAGCCGCCATGTGTATGAATATCAATAAATCCCGGCACCACTGCTTTTCCCTTGGCATCATAGATTTCGCCCTCTGTAATTTCTTTAGAAGGACTGCAGATTTCTGTAATCACACCATCCTCCATGCATAAGTTTTTACGCTCCAGACGGCGCTTTTCATAATGGTAAACATATCCACCTGTAATCCAGGTCTTCATTTTTATCCCTCCAGTGCAGCAACAAATTCTGTAATTTTCAGATTAATATCAGGATGATTGGTCAATAAAGATACTGGGAAATCCGTAGTTGCTTCTCCATATGCAGCCCGACGCACTACTGCTCTGTGCCAGTTTCTAAAGCATCCCAGACGGATTTTTCTTGCGTGTGCAATCTCATAAATACCAATAGTTACACAATAATGTGGCATATCTTCCAACGCACCGCCAAAATCACCAATGGCATTTGCTGTTCTTGTCTCTTTTGTAATCTCTAAAACTCTTGTCTTCTGAGCTAAAAATTCTTCTGGACTCATAGATGGGTCTGCTTCATTAAACGCCACATGACCATTGATTCCAATACCGCCAAAGCAGATGTCAACGCCTCCCAGCTTCTCAATAAGTTCTGGAATATAGTCCAGGTTCTCTGGATCTGGAAATATTCTCTGCTCTTTTGGCATTAATAATTCTTCGTCAATTTTTCCATATACTTCTCGGTTCATAAATCCGCGAAAGCTCAGTGGATGATTTTCCGGCACCCATTTTTTTTCATCATCCAGATACTCATCCATATTAATAAACCATACATTTTTCAGGCTGATGCGCTCTTTATTTACCATTTCCACCAAAAATGGATACTGCCCTACCGGACCTACTGGACAAACGAAAACCGTTTTCTCACCTTTTTCATTATGTGATTTGATTTCCTCTGCCATCTCCTCTGCCATAGAGCGAAATACAGCAGCATTATCCTCCATAACCACTACTGGCAGCTTTGGATTGTTACTTACAAGTTCATTTCTGGTATAGCTGTAGTATGCATGTCTCATAATCAATTCTTCCTTTCCATTAGATTACTTATTTCTCATAAATCAGATTCTATATGTTCAATTATACGATAAGCCCCCTACATTTTCAACAAACCTTTGTTGTTTTCACCCTATTTTCGCGCCTTATTTAGGCAAACGTTGTCTTATATTTTGTTGTCATTATCCGTCATTTCGGTTATAATACACTTATCTATTAACATTTGTATTGTGAGGTTTGAATATGACATTAAAAGAAATTGCCCAAAAAGCCAATGTATCAATCTCCACTGTTTCCCGTGTAATTAATCAAAAGAACACAAAAGCAGCCAGTCTGGAGGTCCAGGAGCGCATCTGGGAAATCGTGCGAGAAAGCGGTTATACTCCAAATTCTTCTGCCCGTGCACTGAAAATGGGAGCAAAAGCTCCTGCTGCTGTTTCCTCTTTACCAAAAACAATTTCTTGTATTTATGCCAGAGGAGAGACTGCTGTTTCTGACCTTTTCTTCTCCCAAATCGCAAAAGCCATTGAGCAGGAAGCCTTTAAAAGTAATTTTTTCATCAAACATTCCTTCACTGCTTTGGACCTTGCCAATGCAGAAGTTGCAGCCCGAGTCATCAATTCTCCTGCAGACGGCGCAGTTATTCTTGGCCGCTATGATAAACAGATTTTAAAGTTCTTTACAGAACATTATAAGCATGTTGTATATGCAGGTCTGAATCCAATGGGAAATAAATATGACCAGGTCGTGTGTGACGGAAGCGAAATCACCTATAGCGCCATCTCCTATCTCCATGAATTAGGGCACACAAAAATCGGATACATAGGAGAACAAAACAATGAAATCCGCTATACCGCCTTTAAAGAATCCCTAAAATCCTTTAACCTGCCTTTTTTGCAAAAAAACACCGCAAATGTAAAGCTATCCCATGAAGGCGGCTATCAGGGTGCCTATCATCTAATGGAAGCAAAAGCAGACATTACGGCTATTTTCTGTGCTAATGACAATACAGCCATTGGTGCTATTAAAGCAATTCGAGAAAAAGGCTACCGGATTCCAGAAGATATTTCTATTATCGGTGTGGATGATATTGAGACTGCTCAATATCTTTCCCCTATGCTGACCACAGTACACATTCCTACAGAAGAAATGGGACAATTAGCAGCAAAAATCCTCATTGACCGAATCAATGGAGGACACAGGATTCCTTTAAAAATCATGCTTCCCTTCCATATTGCCAAAAGGGATACCTGTGCCACCCCCGCCCGTAACGGGAAAACCTTTTTTCACTAATTTACTACATTCATAAGAAGTTTAATAGGAGTATGACAAAGGCAAAAAAGACATTTCATGTTGAATATGAAATGCCTTTTTTGAATAAAGTCAATGAGAAAACGCTTGTATAAGCTGCTTTGTATATTCTTTTTGTGGTCGCAACAAAACACTGTCTTTCTTTCCAATTTCTAAAAATTCCCCTTGCTTCATAACAGCAATATCATCACTGAACCATGATAATACGTCTAAATCATGAGAAATAAATAGATAGGACAAATCCAACTCTTTTTGCAACTCTTTCAATAAATTTAAAATACTCGCCTGCACAGATACATCCAACATAGAAGTTGGCTCATCCAGTATTAAAATTTGAGGTTCTAAAACCAAACTTCTACAGATTACTAACCTTTGCGCCTCTCCACCACTTATTTCATGCGGATATCTTTTCAACAGATTTGGGGAAATACCTGTCAATTTTAGTAACTTCTCTATTCTTTCCCTTCGTTCTTCTTCCGAAAATAGTTTCTGTATCTCCATAGGCTCCATAAGACTGTATTGTATTTTTTTAGAAGGATCTAAGGCACTTCCCGGATGCTGAAAAACCATTTGCACTTTTCTATGATCCTTTTTTTCCATCTTTTTGCCAAAACCAGAAACACGTTTTTCATTAATAAAAATTTGACCTTCATCGGGTTCAATTAAGTGAAGTATGATTCTTGAAAGTGTTGTCTTTCCACATCCACTGTTTCCCATAATACCTAATGTTCTTCCTGATTCTAAGGAAAATGAAACATTTTTAACTGCCTGAATTTTCTTTTTTCTTATTAAACCACTTGTAAAAGTTTTACTTACATTTTTCACTTCAAGCATATAGAAAACACCTCACTTTTCTTGTCTCACTTATAGATATTTCTGGTGGAAACTCGGCTTCGCATATATCCATTTTATAGGAACATCGCTCCGCAAACGGGCATCTATTTATGGCTCCGTTTCTTTCCGAAGCATAGCCTTTTATAGGATGCATCCCCCTGTCTGGCATAGATAGAAATAAGCCTTGTGTATAAGGATGCTTTGGTTCTTCGAAAATTTCTTTTCCTTTTCCCTGTTCTAAAATATTACCTGCATACAAAACACAAATATTATCACACAATCTTTCTGCCAGTTTTAAATCATGTGTAATGACCAGCATGCTTCCTGTCGTTTCTTTGGCAGCCTTTTTTAACACATCCAGAACTTGATTTCGAACAATGGCATCTAAACCTTTTGTGGGCTCGTCTGCAATTAACCAGTTCGGTTTACATGCCAGTCCTAACACAGAAATAACCCTTTGATTCATACCGCCGCTCATCTCAAAAGAATACTTACTCATAATCTCATTTGCTTCCTGAAATCCAAAACATGATAAAATCTGACTGACCCTTTCTTGGGCCGGCTTCTTTTGTAACAAATGATGTTCCAATAAAGCTTCAGTTAACTGATTTCCTATTTTTCGAATTGGATTTAAAGCTTCCGATGGGTTTTGAGGAATCACTGCAATTTCCTTTCCTCTTATTTGCCGCATACGTTTCATATCCACTAAAAATAAATCTTCATCACCATAATAACAATGCCCATGTACCTTTGCACTTCCAGGAAGCAATCTTAGAATGGACATCCCAAGAATAGATTTCCCGCTGCCGCTTTCCCCAATCAGTCCTGTTATTTTCCCTTTTTCGAAAGTAACTGAAATATGATTTGCTACAGTTGCTGTTCCATCTTTTCCCGGAAATTCAACATGAAAGTCTTCAAAACGAATATCTTCTACCATATCAATACTCCCTAAATTCCTGATTTTTGGCATCCAGTTTGTCTCTTAGTACATCACCAATCAGATTAATGCTGAGTGATAATAATATAATGCAAATGCCAGGTGCAAAAAGCAAATGTTGATAACTTCGAAAATACATTCTTGCATCATTTATCATAACTCCCCAATCAGGCGTGGGGGGCTGAATTCCCAATCCTAAATAGCTCAGTCCTGCTACAGATAGTACCACTCTACCCACTTTAGTAGTATATACAATAATCAGATTCCCAATAATATTAGGCAAAACATGAAGGAATAAAATTCTTATTTTTCCCGCTCCCATACTTTGTATTCCTTCAATATAATCTGCTTCCTTTACACGCATCACTTCTCCACGAACTAATCTGGAAAAGCTAACCCATGAAGTCACCACAAGCGAAAGCAGCATATTCTCAACCCCAGGGCCTAAAATTCCTGCAATCGCAATCATCATAGTCATTCCTGGAAGTCCTTGAAAAATGTTAGAAATCGTTGTAATCACCAAATCTGGCACACCGCCAAAATAACCTGAAATCATTCCCAAAATCATTCCTAAGCACATAGAAAGTGCAGTTGCTGCTACTGCCAGTAATATGGACTGTCTCCCTCCATAAAGAATTCTACTGAAAAGATCTCGTCCAAGGCTATCTGTACCCAAAAGATGTTTCGATGACATTCCCACAAAACGAGCGCTCATATCTGTCGCATTTGGATCATACGGTGCAAGAACAGGTGCAAATACGCTAACTATTATAATAATTCCTAACATAATAAACGGAAGCAGTTCACTTATTTTCCACTTTTTCATAATCCTGCCCCCTGTCTAATTTTGGGATTTATAAATAGGTAAAGTAAATCAATCAGTAGTGTAACAAGCACATAAATACAGCCACTAAATAGAACATAGCCCTGTACCACAAAATAATCTCTCCCTTCAATTGCCGAAAGAACATAACTTCCAAGTCCAGGAAGTGCAAATACAGATTCTATAATTGCCGACCCGCCTAAAATACCTCCAAAGTAATTTCCCAAGACAGTAATAATAGGAATCAAAGAATTTTGTAATGCATGCTTTATAATAACTTTACGGTCAGTCATTCCTTTTGAATTAGCTACCAGAATATACTGCTCTCCAAGTTCTTTTAACAAAGAACCTCTTGTCAATCTTGCAGTAACACCAATGGTTGAACTGGATAAAACAAAGGCTGGCATAAGCAAACTTTGCCAGCCACTATATCCACTGGTTGGAAGGAGGCGGAGTTTTTCAGAAAAAATTAAAATCAAAAACAAAGCCAGCCAAAATCCAGGTACAGACAGCAACAGTATCGATACACCTCTTAGAACTTTATCTGTGATTTTGTTACGATTCAACGCCATGAATATTCCAGTTCCTATTCCCATACATATAGTCATTGCCATTGCAAGAAAAGATAAGCGCAATGTCATTGGAAGTCTCCGAGCAATCTCATCACCCACATCCCTTCTATCAAAAAAAGAAGTTCCAAGATTTCCATGAAGAGCATTTTCCAACCAATCCAAATATCGTTCAATCCATGGTCTGTTAAACCCTAATTCTTCTCTCATATCTTCTAACTGCTGCTCCGTAGGAAGTTCGACTCCATTGCGTCTCAATACTTCTTCGGCCGGGTCTCCCGGTGATGCTGTGCCTAGAAAAAAAGCAACCAAAGAAATTCCAAACAAAACAATCACCAGAGATACTATCCTTTTTCCAAGGTATTTGATAATCTCCATATACCCAGCCTTCCTCTATTTAACCCATTCTACGTCTTTAAATAATTTGCCAGACTGATACGGATTATTATTGAATCCTTTAATTTGAGATTTGTTATATGCGTAAACCGCCTGTTCATGGAACAAAGATACTAACGGCAATTCTGCTGTGCAAATATCTTGCAATTCGTCATAAATTACTTTTCTCTTATCCATATCCATTTCCTGTTTTGCCTGCTGGATCAATTCATCTACGTGCTCATTGTGATATCCCAAGTGCTGTCCAATATTATTTCCACCATCACTAGCCATATAAGATTCCAACATAGAAAATGGCTCGCTACTTGGCATACTTCTCATTGCTAAACTAATACTATAATCTCCCTGTTTGCGCATATCGGTAACAGTAGCTTCATCATAAATTTCAATCTCCATATCAATGCCCAATTCTGCAAACACAGACTGCATATACTCTGCTTCTTCTTTATAAGGATAACGACTGATGTCTTTAGTACGAATCAATGTTTTTGCAGTAAATCTTTGATCTCCCAATACTTCTTTTGCCAGTTTTTTGGCTTCTTCTACATTGTGTTCAATTGGAGTCTCTTTATAAAACGGTGAGGAATTGCTTAAAATATTTGTAGTGGGAATTCCGTATCCATCATAAAACTCATCCACTAAAACCTGTCTGTCAATCATAAGGTCAATTGCTTTCCTCATACGGTAATCATTAAATGGAAATTCTGTTCCATTTAAGTACAAATAATGCACCAACGTTCCTCGTACAGGAAAGGCCTCAAATCGTTCATCTTTGCATAATTCTTTTGCCTGAAGAGGCTGAATTGCACCCAAATCAAATACACCTAAAATTTCTCCTGCCTGTAATGCTGAGTAACGAGTATTTGCATCTGGTATTACCTTCACTTGGATATTTTTGACTTTTGCCGGATCTCCATAATAATTATCATTTCTCTCAATAATTACATACTGATCCATCACTACTTCTTTTAATATGTATCGTCCCGTTCCAATCGGATACTTCTTTAAAAGCCCTGTCTCTTCTTCAAAACATGCCGGGCTCAAAATAACACTGTTATAATTTGTCATATTGTATAAGAGTGTTGGAATCGGTTCTGCAAATGTCATCTTTACTGTTTTATCATCTACTTTTTCCACTTTTTCCAGACCTGGATAATAATTACTCATATCCAATCCTTCTGTGCCATGCGTGTAACGGTTATAATTATCCACCACTGCATCTGCATTAAATTTTTCTCCATCAGAGAATGTCACACCATCCATTAAATGAAAAATCCATTCAGTGCAATTTTCATTGGATTCCCAAGATTCTGCAAGTTCCGGCGCCGGTGAGCCGTCATCGTCTGTGGTAATCAAAGACTCCCATACACCAAGCTGTTTGAAACAGCCATTTACTATCCCATAATCATCTAATGCCTGATTTCTAGCAGCACCAAATACCATCATTTCCGTTTCGTTTTTATTTTCATCTGATGGTAAATCTTTTTCTTCCTGCTTCTCTTCTTTTACCTCTTCTTTTATGCCTGCATTACGCTCTGACTGTCCACAACCTCCAAGTAACATGCTCGCTACACAGCCAAATGTCAATGTCACTGCTAACACTCGTTTTTTTAGGTCCCTTTTTTTCATTGTTCTGTTCTCCTTTTTTGTGTTTAAAATTGATTATTGAACAAAAAAATCTTGCACATTTTCGCGCAAGATTATAAGGAACCCAAAGAAACATAGCACCTAATTTCCCCTACCGAAAATTATGCCGACAGACAAGGCAGGTCTCCTGGCTTCCGAAGCTTCTAAAAACTAGAATATCTCTATTTTCCTTCCCGGGATTTCCCAGTGGATATGTATTTACATTGTAAATAGAGGTACGACGGTTACAGTAAAGTTAGGCTGCTGCAGACTTTCACTACATTCCCTTTTAAATCTATGATTCTCTTCATAGATACCATTTCCGTTTTTCCTATTCAATTTTATTCCGTGTCATTATAACATTTATAATAACATCTGTCTACGAGATTTATCCATTTTTTATTTTCTTCTCTCGTAAGTTCTAAATTCATACTCAAGATCAAAATAGGTCTGTTCTTCACTTCTTTCTGTTATTTCCCACTGTTCATCTTCATCTAAATTAGGGAAAAAGGTATCTGCTTCATAGGCAAAATCAATTTTTGTCACATGAGCTTTGTTACAATAAGGAAGCATTTGCTTATAAATACTGTCTCCCCCAATGACATATACATCTTGTTTTTTATATTTTTTTACTTCTTCCAGTGCTTCTTCTATACTGTGCACCACAACAGCATCTTTCACCTGATAATTTTTATCTCTGCTAATAACGATATTCACTCTGTTTTTTAGCGGAAGACCTCCTGGAAAACTTTCTAAGGTCTTCCTTCCCATAATGACTACTTTTCCTGTGGTTGTAGTTCTAAAAAACTTCATATCTGCCGGAATACTAACCAATAGTTTATTCTCTCTCCCGATTCCCCAATTAGCATCTGCTGCTACAATTAAATTCATCTTTTTCCTCCTTCTTACACTGCAATAGGTATATTCGTAATCTGTGGTCCTGCTTCATAGTTTTCCACAATCAAATCCGCTGTGGTAAAATCATAAAAATCCTTTATTTCTGGATTCAAGGAAACTTTGGGTGCTGGATAAGTCTCTCTTGTAATCAATTCCCGCACTGCATCTACATGACGGTCATAAATATGGGCATCTGCAATCACATGCACCAATTCACCAGGAACCATATCATTTACCTGGGCTACCATCATTAAAAGAAGGGCATACTGACAAACATTCCAGTTATTAGCCGCCAATACATCCTGGGAACGCTGATTTAATACACCATTTAAAACCAGTTTCTCACTATTTTTTTCTTTCGTCACATTATATGTCATACTATAACAGCAAGGATCCAAGGATCCACTGTGAAGATATTCAAACTGATAAAGATTCGTCATAATCCTTCTGCTATAGGGATTTTCTTTCAGCTGCTTTAATACATAATCCATCTGGTCTACTTGCTCACCTTTGTACAGGAATTTCCGTCCTACAACATCCCCATAACAAGTTCCAATGGAACCACTTTCATCTGCCCAGGCATCCCAAATATGTGGCTTTAAGTCTTTAATATTATTGGATTTTTTCTGATAAATCCAAAGAATTTCATCCATACAGCTTTTGAGTGCTGTTTTCCTAAGAGTCAGCGCTGGAAATTCTTTTCTCAGATCATAGCGATTCACAATCCCAAATCGCTTAATTGTATAAGCAAATTCTCCTGTATCTTCCCATTTAGGACGCACCTTTTCACCTTGTGTATCTGTTCCATTTTCCAAAATATCATGGCACATATGAATAAACAAATCATCTGCTAAACTCATACTTTTTTCCTTTCTCTGTTGCTTTTCACTTCCTTCGATTATACCCCATTCCCCCCATTTTTACTACCCCAAAATAAAAGCTGTCTCATGAGACAGCTTTCAATTTTATAAGGATGTTACAAATACCGCCGCAATCAGTACCGGAAGTACGAATTTAATCAAAGCTGACCACACCGGAGCAAGTTTAAACTTTACTTTTCCGTCATTTGTGATTTCTTTTACTGCGTTATCTGTTTTCCATACCCATCCAATGAAAATACATGCCAGAATACCGCCGATTGGCAGGGAAACGTTGGAAACTAGGTAATCTGCCAAGTCAAAGAAACCTTTTCCCGCAATTTTGATATCGCTCCATACTCCAAAACTTAAAGCACATGGAATTCCCACACAGGTAATCAAAATACTGAAAATCACCGCTGCTTTTGCTCTGGACACTTTAAAGGTATTTACTGCAAAAGATACCACAACCTCCAGGTATGCAATACTGGTGGAAACTGCCGCGAAAAGAACCAAGACAAAGAAAATCAGGCCAAAAATCTTTCCTCCAGGCATTTCTCCAAAAACAGTTGGCAAAGTCTGAAACATCAGACTTGGACCGCTTTCCGGGTCAAATCCAAAGGCAAATACTGCCGGCAGAATAGCAAATCCTGCAATCATAGCCACCAGCGTATCAAAAAATGCAATACTTCCTGCGCTCTTTACAATCTTCTGGTCTTTTCCCAGATAGGCGCCATAAGTGATGGTTGCTCCTGTTCCCAGGGAAAGAGAGAAGAATACCTGTCCCAATGCCTGTAAAAAGGCGTCTGGCGTTAATTTGGAAAAATCCGGTTTCAGGAAAAATTCAATTCCTGCGCCCGCCCCTGGCAATGTACAGGAACGTACTACAATCACCAGCATACACACTACCAGTAAAGGCATCATAATCTTACAGGAATTTTCGATTCCCTTCTGAACACCTCTTAATACAATCAGCAGTGTAATGACCATAAAAATCAGATAAAACACAATCTGGCTTCCTGCATTTGCAGTAAAGCTCTGGAAAAACTCTGTTCCTTTATCAGATGCCCCTGTAACAGAAGCAAATATGTAGCGGATTACCCATCCACCCAGGACCGCATAGTAGGACAGCCCTATAAAGCTGGTAATAACCGCCAGGATTCCTACTGCGCCCCATTTCTTGTTCAGTGCCTTATAACTGCCAAAAGCATCCTTGCCCCCGGCTCTTCCAATGGTGACCTCTGCAATAATCATGGGAATTCCCACCAGAAAAATACAGATGAGATAGACCAGAACAAAGGCTCCGCCTCCGTTTTCACCTACCAGCATAGGAAATCTCCACAGATTTCCCATTCCTACAGCAGAACCTGCAGCCGCCATAATAAATCCCAGGCTGCCGGACCATTTTGCCGCGTTTTCTTTTGTTTGAGTTTGATTACTCATGTGCCCCTCCTTTTTGACAATGAAAAAAACTCCCATCCTCATGCTCAAAGCACTAAGGACGAGAGTATATCTACTTCGTGGTACCACCTTATTTCATTTCTGTAAACCAGAAACCTCTGACAGATACGGAAATGCCATGCATTTCTTATATCCTGGCGCTGTAATGGGCGCTCCCATCGCAGCCTGTGCAGATTCTGCAGTCGGTGCGAGGCTCCAAGACCATCTTCCATTTTCTTCTACGCACTTCTTCTCACCATCTGAAGCTCTCTTTGCCGCCTCCGAAAATGTACTCTTCTTTTCATTGCCGTTTCTCTTTTATTTTATGCTCCCCAGTATAGTCCCCTTTTCTTTTCTTGTCAAAGGCTTTTTCAAAAAAATCTAAAACTTTACATTTTCCACAAAAAATGATACCCTTTGTTAGGAAATCTGCAAAAGGAAATTCTGTATTTTGCACAAATATTTTTTCAAACTTTGAAAGGACTGCTTATGAAAAAATTCATCATCTATTTATTAAAACCCTTTTCCTTTCTTCCTGCCCTTGCTATGATGTATCTGATTTTTTCTTTTTCCGGACAAACCGGAGTGGAATCCGGAAATTTAAGTCATGAAATCAGCTATAAAATTGTGTCTGTGGCCGACAGGATATTCGATAAAAATCTTTCTGAAGGAGATAAAAATGCCTATGCGGATAAAATTGAACTCCCTGTTCGAAAGCTGGCTCACATGACCGAATATTTTATTCTTGCTATTTGTATATCCTTTCCCCTTTACGTTTATGGCGTCCGGGGATTTGCCCTTTTCCTTCTGGCAGGAATCCTCTGTGTGGGATTTGCCTGTACAGATGAATTTCATCAATCCTTTGTGGCAGGACGGGGTCCATCCAAAAGAGACGTGTTCATTGACAGCATTGGAGCCTTATTTGGAATTATTTTAGTACAGATTTTCTGTCATACCTTTACGCCACAAAAAAAGAAGAGAACATAGCCTTAAAGTTCAAGAGATACATCTGCCCCTGACAGGAGTTCTTCTTGCCCCTGTTCATTGCAAATCCGCAACCTCCCGTCAGGGAGAATCTCTTTTGCTTTTACCACCCGTCTGCGATTTTCCTGAACAATGCAGATAGTTCTCCCCGGCACCATATTTCTCCTGATATATTCCTGCGGAATGCCTTTTTTCTCTGTTTCCTTTAACAATTCATTCACAATAGCAGCTGCCAGACGGTTTCTGTCAACAGATTTCGCTTCTGTCAAAACAGCTCCTGCTTTTTCCTGAATTTCTTCCGGAAAACCTCCCTTTGGAAGCTTTAGATTCAGTCCAATCCCTATGACAGCAAATTCAATATCCCCGGTCTCAAAGTCTGTCACTGCTTCCGTAAGAATCCCGCACACCTTCTTCTCTTCCAAGTATAAATCATTCACCCACTTAATACCAAGAGAAATCTTGCAGCATTCCTCCACTGCCCGGCATACTGCCACCGCTGCCTCTGCTGTAAGCTCCAGACTTTCCTTCACCGTTTTTTGGGGATACAGCAGTACGCTGAGATACAGGCCACTATCTTTCGGAGAATAAAACTTTCGTCCCTTTCTCCCTTTTCCTCTGGTCTGTTCATTCGCTGCCACTACGGAACCATGAGGCACTCCTCCTTCCAGAGCCATCTGTTTCATTGCCAGACTGGTGGATGGAATCTCCCGGAAAACCTGTACGGTCACTTCGGGATGTTCCAAACCGCACCGGATTGCTTCCGCAGAAAGGACATCACTTGCCTTATCCAAGACGTATCCTTTGTTTGTGACAGCCTGAATTTCATATCCTTCCTGTCTGAGACTTTGAATTGCCTTCCACACCGCTGTTCTGGAAACCTGCAGTTTTTCTGCCAGCATTTCCCCTGACAGATAGCTTCCTTTTTCCTGTTCTAAAAGCTCCAGAAGCCTGGATTTTGTAGACATCTTCTCCCTCATTTCTTTTCCATATATGCCACAATATTGGCATACACCTGTATTTTTTCTTTTTCATTTAAAATTTCATGGCGCATACCCGGATAACGCTTCCCTGTTACCTGTTTGTATCCTGCCTGTTTTAAAAACTGCAGTTCTTTTACAAACTGCCTTCCGTTTCCGGCGCAGGGATCTTCCTCTCCTGCCAGAAACAACACGGGTAACCCTGGGTTTTGAAGCTTCCAGCCTTTTTTCTCATAAGCATGTTTCATGAGAAGGAATAAACCCTCAAACCCGTCTGTTGTAAATGGAAATCCACACAATCCGGAAGCATCATAAGCCTCTACCACAGATTTGTCTGCCGCAATCCAGGAGGTTTTATGCTTTTCTTCTGGAAATTTTGCTGCAAAACCGCCAAATGCCAGTGTATCAATTTCCCTGCTCTTATAAGTACCGCCTTTTATCCTCTTTTGTAACCTGGCAAAGGCCAGCCCCAGACCTACCGCCGGATTTTTACAGGGAGGCCCTGTAAGTACCAGCTTATCCAGCTCATAATCATAGGTTTTTAAATATACTCTTGCAGCCAGAGAACCCATACTATGTCCCAGCATATAAAATTCTTTTTGCGGAAATTTTTTCTTTGCCCATTTTGTTACCTGGTGTAAATCTTCGACAACAGCCAGATCCTTCCCCTCATAAAAATATCCCAGGTCTTCCGGTTTTCTCACACTTTCCCCGTGTCCCCTGTGATCATGAATCGCAGCAGCATATCCATGCTCTGCCAGATATTCCATAAAAGGCTGATACCGTTCCTTATGTTCTGCCATTCCATGGGAAATCTGCACTACGCCTTTACACACTCCCTCAGGTTCCACAGAAAGGACAGATAAGCCCAGACCATCATACTCTGAGCATAGCACCGTCTTATCCGTTCTCATAAAGCCTGTCTCCTTTCCTACAGTTTTCTTACAATTTCCAGAGCTTTTTCTACTGTAAGTCCTGAATACAGTTTCCCATCCACCAGCATATTAGGAGATGTTTTACACTGCTTCAGACAATTTCTGGTAACAACATGAACCTTTTTGTTCGCTGACATTCCATCTTTTCCAATCTTCAATTCCCTTTTTACCGCTTCTATGATTTCAGGTCCACCCTTACATCCACATCTGGCTCCGGAACAAAGCACCATTTCGTGGGCATAGTCTGCTCCTTTCAGACTTGGATAACGCTGGATAATGCAGGACAGCACCGTTGTTTTGATACCGATTTTTTCTGCTGCCATTTCCTGGACTTCTCTTGGAATATAGCCCTCCACTTCCTGAATTTCCCTTAACATTGCCACCAGGTTTTCCTGTTCTTTGGGATTTCTTTCACCTGCGTAGTACTCAATAATTTCTTCCACTTTTTCTATGTCTTTAATCATAAAACCTCTCTGTCTACTTTTCAAAAATTCCCATTTTTTTGAAAGCCTCTTCAATCATATCCAATATTTCTTCATTTTCCGCACAAATCTTATGACAATGATGTCCTGATGTGAGATTGGTCAGGGGTTTTGACTTGCCACTTTGAATATCTTCCAAAAACTGCTGTACCTGTCTTCTGGAACGAATATTCAAAGGCGCTCTCAGCTCTCCGTACACCTGATGCTGCACTGCCACATCCAGCACCGCGCCCCCAAGATCCACCACTGCATTCAGCTCCTCTTCTATCTGATCCCCATTATGACACACCCAGAAAATCCTCTCTACACTTTTGGGATGATTCATCAGATATCCTCTGTTGGTAGAAAGAATTTCCCAGTTTTTTGCTCTTAACAGGGCAATATCCTGCACAATCACCTGACGACTCACCTGAAACCGCTTTGCCAAAGCAGCCCCCGAAACAGGCGTTTTGCTATTTGCAATATATTCTAAAATCTCTTTTCTTCGCATCTCTCCAAGCATTTTATCCCTCCTTTCTCACAACGTTATGGAAAAAAAGCCGCCACACTAAGCCTGATTTGCTTAATGCCGCAGCCCCTTTTTCTAACATTTCTTAATTATGCTTATGCCTCTACAACTTCCAGAACATCTGCAGGACAGGCTTTTGCACAAATACCACATGCAATACATTTTGTGGAAACAGGTGAATCTTCTGCCTTTACCATAACACCGAACGGACAGGCTTCCACACATTTACCACATCCTGTACATTTTTTCTTATTAATCATGTAAACACCCTTTGCATTCTGTGTAATAGCGCCTTCCGGACAGGCCTGGGCACATTTACCACACTGAACACAAACCATAGGTTTTGCGTCACCCTTTTTTTCAACAATCTGAATACAGGATTTGTCCGGATCAAATTCTTTATAAAAACTTGTAGAACAAGCTCTTACGCACTCCAGACATGCCATACATTTTGCACCTTTAACCACTTTTAATTTTTTCATTACATATCCTCCGCTTTTGTTCATAATCATTTTATGCTTACAGCCCATAAGCATCCTGCTATCACTTGGTAATTTTACCATCTTATGCGGAAATTCTCAAGGAATATTTTCCTTCCTGACGGGAATATCCAAAGACTTTTTATAATTTCAGGAATTGTTCTACATTTACAATAAACACAGTAGCTCCTCCTACATCAATGGTAACCGGAGGCGCGGCATAGCCAAGAACAGGACCCTTGCTTCCTGCGGAATAGGTAGGATTAATCATAACTTCTTTTCTTCTGGCACATTCTTCTTTTATAATCTGAAGAACCATATCAACCTTCTCATCTTCCGTACCGATCATCAGGGTCGCATTTCCCTTTCGGAGAAATCCACCTGTACTGGAAAGCTTTGTAACACTGATTTTTTCTTTGGTCAGTCTCTCAATGACGAATCCCTCATCTTCTTTTCTTACAATGGCAAAAATCATTTTCATAATCTTATTTCCTCCTTTTCTTGCAGGAATTGTTTTGAGTCATTATACCACACATATGAAATTTTTCCAACATTTAAAACAAAACCACGCAAAAAGCCGGTGCAATCTCTTTCTCAAATTGCACCGGTTTCTTTCTGAAAATAAAAAAGCGCGAGACGGGACTCGAACCCGCGGCCTCGACCTTGGCAAGGTCGCGCTCCACCAACTGAGCCACTCGCGCATATTGTGTTCTCTCAAACACAAGTGATACTATACTATAAACTTACTTACTTGTCAACACTATTTTTTCATTTTTCAACAATTTTTTCAGCAAAAAGGGAATTCGCATATGCTCCCTTCCCTTTTTGTCAGGTTCTTAAAATCGCACTTAACACATATTGGTTGTTCGGGAAGTTCTTATGGGTAATATCCTCCAGGCGGATTAAATCCACATCCAGCCATAACTCCTCTGCCACCACCATAAGGTGGGAAAACATAATCCCAAAATTCATCTCCTCATAGCGTCCCAGATGATTCATATTGTGTTTCTTTGCAAAGACATGAATACGATTATCATAAACCACAAATCTCCAGGGCTGGCTGTTAAAACTGGATGGTGCCAGGCGCGCTGCCTCAAGAAGCTGTTTCATCCATTGTCTTGGCACTTCTTTATAGACGCACAAATCCTTCAATTCCATACGACTGGCCTCCACTGCTTTTCTGGTATAGGAACCTTTTGCTTTTCCAAATGCCATGGTAATAACAAACTTCAGGTTTCCCTTATGAGGATTTCCAAATCGCGGCTTGACATTGCCTAAAAAGCAGGTTCCAAGACCTCTGGTACACAAAAACAGCCCAAGCTGTTCCATAATGTATCCTGCATTCATCTGGGCCAGATCCTTCTCTTCAGAATAAAACACCAGATAATATGGCGCCTTTACTCCAAAAAGATGCATGATTTTATTTTTTCCATCTGTATTATCAATAATCGAAATATCTGTACGGATTCCCGGATTCAGACCTTCAATCTGAGAATAAAAATCCCGAATTTCCTGAAGGAGTTCACTGCTTACCGTCTCCATCTCATAACTACGCACAGATTTTCTTAAAAAAATCGCTTCATATAAATTCATATTTTCACCTTTTATTCTCTTTATAATAACTTGTTAAGAGCCTGGCATGTCTGCGGATTGTTCCGCACTTCATGCTCTCACAATCCTGCCCCAAAATTCGAATATCGTGGTGCGTACACCCCACTTTCATTCTCATTTTGGGAGCGGATCATAAAGGCATAAAACCCCTTATATGCAAGCACAATGTGGTTTATGGCCTTTTGACCCTGACATTTTAACATCATTGTAACATAGAATTTTTGAATTGCAATGTTTATTTTCTAAAATTTCTATTGACAAATTTCTCCTATTGTTGTATGTTTGTATTAATCAAGTAGTACAATAATACATTCATACAACAGGAGGTGCATGACATGTCATGGAATTTAAGCTCTGAGCGTCCTATTTATGCTCAGATTATGGAGCGCATTACGCTTGACATTGTTTCCGGAATCTATCTGCCAGGCGCAAGACTCCCTTCTGTACGAGATCTGGCGCAAGATGCCGGGGTAAATCCCAACACAATGCAGAAGGCTCTTTCCGAATTGGAGCGCACAGGACTTGTAATCAGCCAGCGGACCAGCGGACGTTTTATCACGGAGGATTTAACTATGGTAGAAAAAACGAAACAGAATCTGGCATCTATGCAGATTCGGGAATTTTTAGAAAAGATGGAACACATTGGTTTTACAAAAGAATCTATTATCCAGCTTATTGAGCAAATCGAAACAGAGGAGGAAGCATCATGACACCTATTTTAGAATGCCGCAATCTTACCAAACGCTATGGCAACAAGGTTGCTCTGGATCATATTCAGTTTTCCCTGGAGCGTGGAAAAATCATTGGTTTTCTGGGACCAAACGGCAGTGGCAAAACAACACTGATTAAACTTCTCAACGGGCTTCTGGTTCCAACAGAAGGACATATTCTTGTAAATGGCCTGCAGCCTGGTGTTGAAACAAAAAAAATCGTTTCTTATCTCCCGGAGCGGACCTATTTAAACTCCTGGATGAAAGTAAATGATATGATTGAGTATTTTTCAGACTTCTACGAAGATTTTGACCGAAGTCGCGCCTTTGACATGTTGAAACGTCTGAATATCAATCCCTCTGACCGTCTCCGTACCATGTCCAAGGGAACCAAAGAAAAGGTACAGCTCATCCTGGTTATGAGCCGCAGAGCCAGTCTCTATTGTCTGGATGAGCCCATTGCCGGCGTTGACCCTGCTGCCAGAGATTATATTCTCTCAACAATTTTAAACAATTATGATGAAAATGCTACGATTATTATTTCCACACATCTGATTTCTGATGTAGAAAATATACTGGATGATGTTGTTTTCATTCAAAACGGTCATATCCGCATGGTTGACAGCGTGGAAAACATCCGGTTCAATCAGGGAAAATCTGTGGACACATTATTCAGGGAGGTATTCAAATGTTAAAAAAATTGCTGAAATATGACTGGAAATCCGTTTCCTTGCTGCTGCTGATTCTCCACGGAATCCTGTTAGTTTATACCTTAATCGGACGCCTGGGTATTGCTTTTGGTCTTTCCGGAGCCGGCGACACTATGGTTTCTTCTGTTACAACCATGTACGGTATTGCAGCAGGACTTTATATTTTTGTATATGTACTCTTTATTTTTGCCATTGTAGTAGCTACCTATGTATATTTGGCAATCCGGTTTCAAAAAAATCTCTTTTCAGATGAAGGTTATCTGACCCACACCCTTCCAGTTTCACCAACCAAGCTTATCTGGTCTAAAATGCTGGTTGCCTGGGCCTGGATTGCCATTGATTTGGTATGTGTTATAGTATCAGTGTTCCTTTTAGTTCTTTTTAAAGAAACTTCCGGATCTATTGGCGACTTGTTTCATGAATTTATAGCTATTTTTACCGGAGGCTATGGAACACAAAATCAGATTTTTATGATAATACTGCTTCTGTCCATGATTGCACAGCTTTTTGGATTTTATACCACCCTTGCGCTGTTTTCCATGTGCCTTGGAAGTTTATTTAAAACTCATAAAATCCTGGGTGCCATTGTTACATTCTTTGGCATCAATACTATATTTTCCCTGATTTCCACCATTTTAATGTTCGTAGTACCTGCATGGTCTCCTGTTACTTATGAGACAAATGGCCTGACTGGTTCTCAACAAAACGGGCTCTTCCTGTGTTATCTGGCTCTGTACCTTGTATGCTCTGTGATTTTCTTCCTGGGAAGCCGGTACATTTTGTCAAAGAAACTGAATCTGGAATAAAGGATGTTATCAGGCATGAATAAAGAAGTAATAACCTATTTAGGAATCTTATGTGTCATCTGCCCTGTATTTTACTTTCTCAGTATCAGGGCAGGTGGTTTACAGGGGGGATCTGTATTCGTCATGGGACTCATGTGGGTTCCGGCCTTTGCCGCCATATGCACAAAATTGATATACGATCGCACCATCAAAGGAATCGGCTGGAAAATAAGAGGATGGAAACAAATGAGCTTCGCCTATATTCTCCCCCTCCTAAGCTGCATCCTTGTATATGGATATACATGGCTCACCGGACTGGGTGGCTGCGCTCCTATGGAAATCGAACAGATTCTTATTATGGCAATCTTAGGTTTATTTTTAAGTATGATAACCGCCATTGGGGAAGAAATTGGCTGGCGTGGTTTTCTGCTCACTGAATTGAGAGCCACCTTATCTTATAAAAAAATCAATTTTGCAATAGGTATCATATGGTACTTATATCATATGCCATTAATTATATTTTCCAACTATAATAATGGAAATAAATTCTCTTCCGCTCTTTGCTTTTTTGTAATGGTAATGGCAATGACTACTATTGCAAATACGCTGTGTATGGAAGCAAACAGTATGTGGCCTTCCATTGTACTGCATTCCAGTCATAACCTGTTCGTACAGTCTATTTTTGACAAGATGACAATCAATGCTTCCTATACGTAATACATTACTTCTGAGTTTGGTGTAGGTCTGGCGCTGTGTTATACGCTTGCCACCATATTCATTTTATATAGACGAAAGTATGCTCAGAAAGCAGAAAACTGAATACTAAAACAGAACCTGCTGTAGAAAATAATCAGGCATGTATCCATGCTCTTGATATGTATTTCATGCAGCAGGTTTTGTTTATTATTCAGTTTTCTCTAACATTTTTATCTTCTGATTCAATTCTGCAATCGTCTTTTCTTTTTCTTCCAATTCTTTTTCCAGTTTTCTCTGTGTAGCCTTTGCTTTTTCTCTCTCCGCTTTAACTTCCTCCTCCAGTTCTTCAATCATATAGCTTATCGTATTCCGATCCATTTCTGCTAGTTCTTCTGAAAATAATCCCATAATTTCCTCCACATTTCTGCACATCTCATAGACTTCCTCATAAATATTCCTAAACTCAGGATACTTTTCCAGAAGTTCTATAATTCGCTCCGGCTCATCGCAGCTAATTAACATAAGCCATGCTTCCAACTTGTTTTCTATGGTCTTATTTTCCATAATTTTTCTAAAAATGTCAAGAGGCACTAAAACCGTTTTCCGCAAGTAATATAAACGCAAAAATCCCCCTCTTGGCAGCACCTTCCTGCCGCCAAAAGGGGGACCTGCTTTTTTATTTCACAACAACTGTACCGCTTCCCATATTCTTCACAGAGAAGTTTCCATTTCCGCCTTCCACGGAAACAAAAATTTCCTCTCCATGCCTTTGGGCACAAGCCTTTATGACAATATTTCCCTGTAAATCAGGAATCTCTGCCTCTGCCTTTGCACCTTCTGCAAATTCAGAGAGAATCAAAGTCACACCATCTGCAAAGTCATACGCAGCATCTACTTCATTATTTCCCATAGGAAGAATGGTGTTTGGACGAACCATAAGCGGCAGAGAATGATAATCATGGGTTTCCTTCTGCCATTTTCCGCCCTCTACTTTTGCCCCTGTAATTAGATTATACCAGGTTCCTTCCGGCAGATAATACTGCACCTCTCCATTTTCTTTAAAAACAGGTGCTACTAAAAGGCTGTCACCAAACATATACTGCTTATCTAAAGTATCACAGGCTTTGTCCTCCGGGAAGTCCAAAAACATTGGACGAAGCATTGGCGTACCCTTTACATGTGCTTTCACTGCCTGTCCATAAAGATATGGCATTAACCGGCATTTCAGGTTTACGAATTCTTTCAAAATCACACATGCTTCTTCATCAAAGAGCCATGGCACGCGGTAAGAAGAGGAACCATGGAGACGGCTGTGAGAGCTTAACAGACCAAACTGACACCAACGTTTATAAATATCTGCCGGCGCTGTACTCTCAAAGCCGCTGATATCATGACTCCAGAATCCAAATCCACTTAAAGCCAGGGATAATCCTCCCCGGAGCGTTTCTGCCATGGAAGGATAGGTTGCAGAGCAGTCGCCGCCCCAGTGTGCCGGGAATTTCTGCCCTCCTATGGTTGCAGAACGGGCAAAAAGTACTGCTTCTCCTTTTCCGCGCTCTCTTTCCAACAGTTCAAACACTGCCTTGTTATACAGATAGGTATAATAATTATGCATTTTCACTGGGTCTGAACCATCAAAATACGCAATATCCTTTACCGGGATTCTCTCACCAAAGTCTGTTTTAAAGCAATCTACGCCCATATCTAACAAGGTTTTCAATTTCTCCTGATACCAGGTCACTGCCTCTGGATTGGTAAAGTCCACCAGCCCCATTCCTGCCTGCCACAAATCGGTCTGCCATACACTGCCATCTGTTTTCTTAATCAGATAACCTTGCTCCATTCCCTCCTGAAACAGTGGGGATTTCTGTCCAATATATGGATTAATCCAGACACAGATTTTCAGTCCTTTCTCATGATAACGCTGTAGCATTCCTTTTGGATCCGGGAAGGTTGCCGGATCCCAGACAAAATTACACCATTCATAGGCTTCCATCCAATAGCAGTCAAAATGGAACACATGAAGAGGAATATCCCTGTCTGCCATTCCCTGAATAAAGCTTGAGGTTGTCTCTTCATCGTAATTCGTGGTAAAGGAAGTAGTCAGCCACAACCCGAAAGACCATGCCGGAGGAAGCGCCGGTTTTCCTGTAAGTTCTGTGTATTTTTCCACAGTTCCCATAGGTGTTTTTCCACTGATAAAATAGTAATCCAGGCGTTCACCTTCCACAGAAAACTGAATACGTTCTACCTTCTCGCTGGCAATCTCATAGGAAACATCACCTTCATGATCCACCAGCACGCCATACCCTTTGTTGGTAATATAAAATGGAATATTCTTGTAGGCAATCTCACTGGCAGTACCGCCATCCTCATTCCACATTTCCACCACCTGACCATTCTTTACAAACGGTGTAAAACGTTCTCCCAGTCCATAAATATACTCATCCACATCAATGGCAAGCTGCTCTAACATGTAATTCTTTCCTGTTTTTGTATTCTGCATGTAAGCAAGATTACGGAAGCTGGACTCTGTTAAAAGGGTATCTCCCTCATAAAAGGCCAGTTTATAAGCTCCAGGCGTTTTATTTAATACTGCTTTCAAGGAACCGCTTTTATAAATCAATGCCTCTTCTGTATCCTCAATGACAACCTCTGGATTTTCATTCTGAATTTCTGCAAAAGGCCCTTTATAAAGTGCCCCTGCATGATGCACTGCTGAAACCTTGATCACACCTTCCATGGGACTGGATAGTGTAAGGGTCAGCATAGGCAGATTCAGACAATTTCCCCTGTCTGCAATATGGCTGCTTGGAAGATAAACTGTAACTTCCTTACCATTTACTCTGTGGCTGGCATATTCTACTGCATAAACTGCCTTCATCTCATCCTTTAATAACCAATAACCATTTGTAAATTTCATAAATTCCTTCTCCTTTACTTTTTTCTTTATGTTTTCATGTATTTATTCACATGTTTTTTTCTTCATTTATTGTAAAACTCCCATTTTGAATCTTCCAGTAATAACATATAGAATAATGGACAAATATTTACTTTTTCCATAAAAAAGCACCGAAACATTATATTCTTTCGGTGCTTTATCGCTTATTATTCTCTTTATAGCAGACTCTGTATCGTTCATTCCCCCTTAGAAGCCTTCACTTCCTCATCTACTTTCTGAATCTGTACTTTCACATCTGCCTTAAACTGTTCCCATGCATCCTGGTTCTCCACATAATACTTAGGGCAGATTTTTCCTGTCACATCATAATGGCGGATAACATCCTCTTCTGTAAGATTAAAACGCCAGCAAAGCCATCCTGTAAGGCGTACCAGAGAAATATAGGTTGCCTCTGTAAATTTCCCTGTTTCGTCCAGGTGGCAGCATTCAATGGACAAGGTATCCTCATTTCTGGAGTTGGAAGCATAAGCAATTTCCGTACTTGGCACACACTGAACAATTTCTCCGTCATACCCCACTACAAAGTGGCTGCTTACCTTTGTTTCATGGCTGTCTTTCAGCCCCTGGAAATAGTCCCGGTTATTCTTCGCTGTAGTCCCCGGATTCGCTGTATAATGAATTACAATCCCTTTGATTTCCTCCAGAGGCGTCCCCGGTCTGGAATATTCGTTCACATCCAAAAGGTCTACCTCAAAGGGCGGCGCGCCTACAAAAGAATCGTTTCTCTCTTTTAACAGACGTTTTTCTTCCAGGCTTTCTTTGATTTTATTTACCACAAAAAAGCCTGTCAGAACAGTAAGCACAGCCAGAATAAACATCATTACATTGCGCCTTCTTCTTCGTCTGCGCAGCTTTCGCCTGCGCTCTTTTCTTGTTTCAAAGTCAGAGTCTTCTTCATATCTGTCTCTTTTTCTCATCTTTTGTCCTTTCTGTGATAAACCGGAAAACATTTCCTGTAAAACAAAAAACAGGGTGCCGCAATGATTTTGTTTCATGCGACACCCCACATCCTTACTTATTCGTCAATACTGTAGTTTGGAGCTTCCTTCGTGATATGAATATCATGAGGATGGGATTCTTTCAAAGATGCAGCAGAAATTTTTACAAATCTGCCTGTTTCTTTTAATGTTTCAATATCTTTGGCACCGCAGTAACCCATACCAGAACGAAGACCTCCGATTAACTGGAATACAGTATCCTCCACGTGACCTTTGTATGCCACGCGGCCTTCTACTCCTTCCGGAACCAGTTTCTTGGCATCCTGCTGGAAATAGCGGTCCTTGCTTCCATTCTCCATGGCTGAAATGGAACCCATACCTCTGTAAACCTTATATTTTCTTCCCTGGTATAATTCAAATTCTCCCGGACTTTCGTCACATCCGGCGAAAATACTTCCCATCATACAAACATTAGCGCCTGCAGCAATTGCTTTTGTCATATCTCCTGAGTATTTAATACCGCCATCAGCAATAATCGGAATACCATATTCCTTAGCTGCTTCATAGCAGTCCATAACAGCAGTAATCTGTGGAACACCAATACCGGCAACCACACGTGTAGTACAGATAGAACCAGGACCAATACCAACTTTTACTGCGTCTACTCCGGCCTCAATCAATGCTTTCGTAGCTTCTGCAGTTGCTACATTTCCTGCAATCAACTGTAAATCCGGATATTTTTCCTTAATTTCTCTTACTGCCTTGAGGATATTTGCAGAATGTCCATGAGCAGAGTCTACAACAATAACGTCTACGCTGGCATTTACCAGGGCGTCAACTCTGGCCATAACATTTGCGGTAATACCAACAGCTGCACCACAGAGAAGTCTTCCCTGTGCGTCCTTTGCAGACAGAGGATATTTAATCTGTTTTTCAATATCCTTAATGGTAATTAAACCTTTTAAATTAAATTCATCATCTACAATAGGCAATTTCTCTTTTCTGGAGTTTGCCAGCATCTTCTTTGCTTCTTCTAAGGTAACTCCTTCTTTGGCTGTTACCAGATTTTCAGAAGTCATACATTCTTTGATTTTCTTAGAAAAATCTTCCTCAAATTTCAGATCGCGGTTGGTAATAATGCCTACCAGCTTTCTTCCTTCTGTAATCGGAACTCCTGAAATACGGAACTTTGCCATAAGATCATTGGCATCTGCCAGTGTATGTTCCGGTGATAAGTAAAATGGGTCTGTGATAACTCCGTTTTCTGAACGTTTTACTTTGTCTACTTCTTCTGCCTGTTCTTCTATGGTCATGTTCTTGTGGATGATACCAATACCACCCTGTCTTGCCATAGCAATAGCCATACGGTGTTCTGTAACCGTATCCATACCAGCGCTCATCATAGGAATGTTTAATTTCACTTTTTTTGTCAGCCAGGTTGACAGTTCAACCTGATTCGGTATTACTTCTGAATAAGCCGGAACTAACAGCACATCATCAAAAGTAATGCCTTCACCAATAATCTTACCCATTGTAGTTCTCCCTTCGCTTTTGTTTATAGTACAGTAATATATCAAATTACCTTAGTTCTGTCAATCTTCAAAGACTTTACGCGGGCAGCTTTTCTTAATATTATCCAATAATTCTCTGTCTGGTTCAATAAGCACCTTGTACACATCTTTTTCATCCGGAATAATCATAGCATAAACCTTATGATCTTTTTCTCCGGAAGAGTAATTCAGAACCTTCAAATTTGTGTTGTGGTTCTGGTAATCCATTCTGTGAGAATTTACCGGCGCCATAAGTTCCAGTTTTGCCAGGTCAAAGCTTTTCAAACGTTTTCTCTTGGATTTAGACATAATTTTGTCAATATCCAGTTCTCCGTTTACATACACATATTCATACTCCAAATCCAGATTTGGAAGGACAAAATATGCTACAACTCCCAAAATCAAAGTTGCAATCCAAGCAAAGATAATTCCCATCAGCCCAAGTACTGCGGTTGCTGCAATCAGTCCGATCAGCAAAAATTTAATAATGAGATCTTTTGCAGTCTGCTTCTTTTTCACCAGCAGTTCTGAATACGAATCATTCATCTTCTGTTCCTCCTATTAGTCTTCGTATACTCTGCTCATTAGTGTAACACAAAAAAATCCAAGTTGCAAGAAAAGAGGAGGAGCTTTACACCAACTGCATACCAGGAATCCCGATACAATTCCAGCTCAGCCTGCGCTCACTTTGAGCCCGTAGTCTCAAAGTGTACTCGACAAATTCGCTGGAACCGCATCAAGATTCCTTAATGCTATTTTGTGTAATAGCTCTTCCTCTTTATTTTTTTACTTCTGATTACATCATGCCCATGCCTGGAGCGCCTGCTGGCATTGCCGGTGTTTCCTCCTTAATAGTAGAAACAACTGCTTCTGTGGTAAGAAGTGTACCTGCAACGCTTGTTGCGTTCTGTAATGCGCTTCTTGTAACTTTAGCCGGATCCAGGATACCTTTTTTCACCATATCTACATATTCTTCATGAAGAGCATCAAATCCTGTTCCCACTTCGCTTTCTCTTACTTTGTTAATGATAACAGAACCTTCCAGACCAGCGTTTGCTGCAATGTGGAATAATGGAGCTTCCAGTGCTTTTAATACTACTTTTGCACCTGTCTTAGCATCACCTTCCAGAGTTTCTACTACTTTTGCAACTTCTTTGGAAGCGTGGATGTATGCAGAACCGCCGCCTGCGATAATACCTTCCTCTACTGCTGCTCTTGTAGCGTTTAAAGCATCTTCCATACGGAGTTTTGCTTCTTTCATTTCTGTTTCTGTTGCAGCGCCAACACGGATAACAGCAACACCGCCAGCCAGTTTGGCAAGTCTTTCCTGTAATTTTTCTTTATCAAATTCAGATGTTGTTTCAGCAATCTGATGTTTAATCTGAGCAACTCTTGCTGCGATTTCTTCTTTATTTCCAAGGCCGTCTACGATAACTGTAGATTCTTTCTGAACTTTTACAGATTTTGCACGTCCTAACTGTTCCATAGTAGTATCTTTTAATTCCAGACCAAGTTCATCGGAAATAACAGTACCATTTGTAAGAACAGCAATATCTTTCAGCATTTCTTTTCTTCTGTCACCATATCCAGGAGCTTTTACAGCGCATACAGAGAAGGTTCCTCTTAATTTGTTTACAATCAGAGTAGTAAGTGCTTCGCCTTCAATATCTTCTGCGATAATAAGAAGTTTTGCGCCTGTTTTTACAATCTGTTCCAGAACAGGAAGGATATCCTGAATGTTGGAGATTTTCTTATCTGTAATCAAAATGTATGGATCATCTAAAACAGCTTCCATCTTATCCATATCGGTTGCCATATAAGCGGAAATATAGCCGCGGTCAAACTGCATACCTTCTACTAAATCCAGTTCTGTTTTCATAGTCTTGGATTCTTCGATTGTGATAACACCGTCTTTGCTTACTTTTTCCATTGCTTCAGAAACCATTTCACCTACTTCATCATCTCCGGCAGAGATAGCTGCTACTCTTGCAATCTGGTCTTTACTTTCAATGTTTGCGCTCATGTTCTGAATTGCTTCTACTGCTGCTTCTGTAGCTTTTTTCATTCCTTTTCTCAGGATGATTGGGTTTGCTCCTGCTGCCAGGTTTTTCATTCCTTCATGAACCATAGCCTGTGCAAGAACTGTTGCAGTTGTAGTACCATCACCGGCTACGTCATTTGTTTTTGCTGCAACTTCTTTGATAAGCTGTGCGCCCATGTTTTCAAATCCGTCTTCCAATTCGATTTCTTTTGCAATGGTAACACCATCATTGGTGATAAGTGGTGCGCCAAAGGATTTATCCAGAACAACGTTTCTTCCTTTTGGTCCTAAGGTTACGCGAACTGTATCTGCTAATTTATTTACTCCAGCTTCCAGGGCTGCTCTTGCTTCTGCTCCGTATTTGATTTCTTTTGCCATGATGACATTCCTCCTAAATTTTTCTATTATTTAACAACTGCTAAGATATCACTCTGTCTTACAATGATAAATTCTTCTCCGTCTAATTTCACTTCTGTTCCTGCGTATTTGGAATAGATAACCTGATCTCCTGCTGCAACTTCCATCTTCACTTCTTTTCCGTCTACAACACCGCCTGGACCTACAGCAACAACTTCTGCCTGCTGTGGTTTTTCCTGTGCCTGACCCGGCAGAACGATGCCTGATTTTGTTGTTTCTTCAGCAACTAACTGTTTTAATACAACTCTGTCTCCTAATGGTACTAACTTCATATCTATTTCCTCCTTAAAAAAATTCATCTCTTTTGTTTATTAGCACTCATTCCAATCGAGTGCTAACCGATAGTCATATATTAGTTAATTTGAACTTTTTTCGCAACTGGATATAGTTTTCTGGTTCTTTATCATATCTCTCCTTTACTTTTATATTCTCTTTTTTTCTCTTTTTTTCTTATCTTTTCATTTTTCGTTGAATTTTATATTTATTTTATAAATGAAAAAAGACCGTCTCCTCTAAAAACTCTTATGGTTTCTAAAAGAGACAGCCTCTTCTTATTTCCTTATTTGTTCTTTACCAGCTTCCGCTTTTTTATTTCTTCCAGTTCATCAAAAATCACTTCATTGAGAACTTTAATATACGTTCCTTTCATACCGGAAGACCGTGACTCAATGACCCCTGCGCTTTCAAACTTGCGCAGTGCATTAACAATGACAGAACGGGTAATCCCTACCCGGTCAGCAATTTTACTTGCCACCAGAATTCCTTCATCGCCGTTTAGCTCATCAAAAATATGAATAATCGCTTCTAATTCTGAGAAGGACAAAGTATTAAAGGCAGATTTTACAACCTGAATCTTTCTGTTCTCTTCTGCATTTTCTTCATGCACAGAACGCATCATTTCCAGTCCTACCACCGTTGTTCCGTACTCACTGACAATAATGTCCTCTATATCATAAGGTCTTGCGCTACGATACATAAATAAAGTTCCCAGACGTTCTCCCGCAATATCAATGGGACTGATAATCGCCATATATTTACTGATATCCGGTGATTCAAACCCAAGAGTCTGAAGGTTCACATTTTCTTTTGTTGACAAGACGCCTAACAGTCTTTCATTCAACAGCTTGTCAATATGTCCTCCAACCTCGCTGTCAATCAGTTCTGTGATTTCCTCTACCCCTGGGCAGAGTCCTACCCCCAGAACCTTTCCCTTTCTACTCATAACCAAAATATTGGAATCCAGTGTTTCTACCATGACCTCGCAAATATCATTAAAAAGAACTTTTGATGAATGGTTGTTGTGAAGCAGTTTATTAATCTTTCTTGTTCTGTCTAATAACTGTACACTCATGGCGAACCTCCTCTCTTTTTTCTGCTTTCCTGTTAATCCATCATATTTTAATTCTATTTTATTCTATCACACAATAATTCTGAAAGCAATGCAAAAATGAGCTGTTTTCTGTCTATTTTGATGTTTATTTCCGATTTTTTCAATGACTGTTAAATTTTCTGGCTTTTTAGTCCCTCTCTTCACTCCATTTTAAAAAGCTGCCATTATTAGCATCAATTTCAAATTCGTATTCTTTTTGCTGATAATAAATATCTCCCTCATAAATGTATCTGCCATCATCATATTCTAATTCCATCCTGAGGTCTTGCTCTGCAGCTCCAGGGACACGGTCAAGTGCCGCTTTTTTTGCATCTGCTTCACTGACAGCCGGTGTTGGAGTCTGGGAAACCGGAGCTTCTGTGGTCTGCTGATTCTCTGCCGGCTGCGGATTCTGTGCTGCCTGCTGGTTCTCTGTCTGGATATTTTGCTGGATGGTTTCCACATCAGAGCTTAAAATAGTTCCGTCAGACGCCTGGATTTCATAGCTGTATTCCTTATTCCCTGCATCAAATTCTATTTCATAAGATTTTCTTCCGTCATCCTGCTCCCTGGATACTCTCAGTCTGGAAGTATCTGTTTCCTGAATTCCCGCATCCTGAAATGCAATTTTTTCTGCTTCTTCCTGTCCAATATCTTTTCCTGCACCGCATCCTGTCAGGACTCCTCCCAGTGTTACAGCCAGCATAGTAAGTACCATATATTTTTTCATGTGTATGATTCCTCCTGTTCTTTTCTATTTTGGATGTTTTTAGTATAGTATAAAAACATTAAAGGAAGATTAAAAACACAAATTTTTTTATTTTTTCGGAAACCAGAACGTAAAGCAGCTTCCTTCTCCCGGTTTGCTCTGTGCCTGAATATGGCCTTTGTGGGCGGTGACAATCCACTGAACCATAGAAAGCCCCAAACCGGAACGCTCTGTATCTCTTCTGGAGGTATCCGCTCTGTAAAAACGCTCCCAGATATGAGGCAAAGCCTCCTGGGAAATTCCTATTCCGTGGTCTTCTACAGAACCTTTCACCCCATCCTGTTCTTCTTTTAAAGAAACCTTAATCCATCCGGGCTCCTTATTGTAGTAAATCGCATTTGCCATAAGATTTATCAGCATTCTGATATAAAGACTCTCGTCTATCCAGGCATAAATGTCCTGTGAAATCTCCGTTTCTATGACAATATGCTTCTCCTGTGCTATCATCTGCTGCTCTTCTGCAATCATTTGTGTCAGTTCGCTGATATTAAGGTTTTCTTTCTGCAGTTGCTGCTTTCCCTGATCTGCTCTGGACAAAAACAAAAGCTGAGAAACCATCTGAGCCATTTCCCTGCTCTTTTTTTCAATCATGCGGATTCCTTTTTCCTGCTCCCCAGTGATATTCTCCTGGCTTAGCATTGCATCACATTGCGCCAGAATAACGGTAATGGGCGTTCTGAGTTCATGAGAAACATCCGATGTAAACTGTTTTTCACGCCAAAAAGAGTCCTCTAACTGCTCCAGCATATGGTCAAAGGTGTTGGAAAGCTGATAAATTTCATCTTTTCCCTTTCCAAGCCCCACTCTTCTGGATAAATCCCCGTCATTTTGAATCTGCTGCACAGTCTCCGTTATTTTCCTCACAGGTCTCAGAGTCCTGTTACTAAGCCCATAGCCCAGAATTCCCATAAGCACTGCCAGAAGCGGCAATACCACCACTGCAATTGCAGTCATCATCCGTATGGCGTTCTCTTCTTTTGTCACAGAGGTAATTCCGCATACATACAAAGTCTCGCTGTTTTGTGATGGATAACGGATGGTAAACGTATACCATTTTCCGTATTCATTTTCTGTGGTTTTAATCTGTCCATCCTGCGGCTTTATCCGGCTGTTAAATCCATAGGGAATCCTGCCATAGAGAAGCTCCCCTTTGTCATTTAGCAGGGACTTATAAATTCCTTCTTCCACATCATAGAAATCCTTATCCACAAGCAGTTCCTGTTTCTCTGCCTGAATCTCATCCATGCTCTCATAGATGCCTTCTTTTAAATCTGCCTGCACAGAAGAAATCAGTTCCTGATTCCCAAAGGCCAGAAGGATTCCAAGAGAAATACAAACTGTAAGCATTGTAAAAAACGTATATAAGAGTGATAATTTTACTTTTAATGACCATTTTTTCATAGTTCTGCCTTTAACACATATCCAGCCCCTCTGACTGTATGAATCAGCTTTGTTTCCTGTCCTTCGTCAATTTTTTTACGCAAATACCGGATATAAACATCTATTACATTGGAGCCTCCTGTATAATCATAGTTCCAGATATGCTGCTCCAGCTTTTCCCTGGATAATACAATGCCCTGATTCTGAATCATATACCGCAAAAGAGCAAATTCTTTGCCTGACAGGGTGATTTTCTTTCCTCCACGAAATACTTCATGGGAATCCACATGAACTTCCAAATCACCTGCCTGATAACAACTGTTCTGAACTTCTGATGGTTTCCTTAACAGAACTCTTACCCTTGCCAGCAATTCTTCAAAGGCAAAAGGCTTCACAAGATAATCATTGGCTCCTGCATCCAGTCCTTTTACTCTGTCTTCAATCTTATCCCTTGCTGTCAAAAGCAGGATAGGAATCTGATTTCCCTGACTTCTCAACTTTTTCAAAACTGTTATCCCATCCATAACCGGCATCATAATGTCCAGAATCAGTCCGTCATATTCTGCTCCTGCCAGATAATCAAACACTGCTCCTCCATCATAACAGGAATCCACACTATAGTGCTCTGCCTGCAGTCTTGCAGTTAAAATCCTATTCAAATCTTTTTCGTCTTCTGCAATTAAGATCCGCATCCTCTGCCTCCTTCCTTTTTTATATCTTACCACTCTTTTTCCCTTTCTCCAAGTTTTTTAACCTCTGAAAAAAGAGTAAAAAGCTCTCCGGCAGGAGGCATCTGTACCTCTTACCAGAAAGCTTTTCTATTCTATGACTCATTCTGTCTGGTTTCTACGTAACCGCAGTGTTCATCTGCACACACCAGCTTATTGCCTTTTTCCAGCATATAACTGCCGCAAGACGGACATTTTTTCTTAGATGGCTTTTGCCAGGACATGAACTCACACTCTGGGTTGTTTTCACATCCGTAGTAAAGACGTCCTTTTTTGCTTCGTTTTACCACTACGTCTTTTCCACAAATTGGACATGGGACACCGATTTTTTCCAGATAAGGCTTGGTGTTTTTACACTCCGGAAATCCGGGACAAGCCAGAAATTTACCATGGGGTCCGTACTTAATCACCATATTTCTGCCGCAAAGCTCACAGACCACATCTGTTACTTCATCCTCGATTTTTACCTGTTCCAGTTCCTTTTCTGCCTTTTCCACTGCTTCCTCTAAATCCGGATAAAAGTTACGGATTACGGTTTTCCACTGTACCTTTCCTTCACCTACACAGTCCAGCAGTTCTTCCATGGTAGCTGTGAAGTTCACATCTACAATACTGGTAAAAGCTTCTTTCATAATCTTATTTACCACTTCTCCCAATTCAGTCATGTAGAGATTTTTGTTTTCTTTTGCCACATAACGTCTGGCAATAATGGTGGTTATGGTAGGTGCATAGGTACTTGGTCTTCCGATGCCAAGCTCTTCTAAGGTTTTTACCAGGGAGGCCTCAGTATAGTGAGCCGGGGGCTGAGTAAAATGCTGCTGCTCCTTAAACTCTTTCAGACTGATTTGTGTATGCTCATCAATACTCTTTACCAGAAGCTGATTTTCCTGTTTTTCCTCATCCTCCTGGGTATAAACAGTCATAAAGCCAGGGAATTTTAATTTTGATGCTGCTACTGTAAAATAGTAATCCCCGCCCTGAATTTTCACAGAAGTGGTCTCATATTTTGCCTGCTGCATTCTGCTGGCAGCAAAACGTTTCCAGATAAGCTGATACAGGCGGTACTGGTCTCTGGAAAGAGATTCTTTCAAAGAGATTGGTGTTCTCTTAATATCTGTGGGACGGATGGCTTCGTGGGCATCCTGTATTTTCTTTTTATTATCACCTTTTTTCTCGGAATCAGCCACATATTCGCTGCCATATTCCTGAGTAATGTATTCTCTTGCCGCTGCATCAGCCTCCTCAGAGATTCTGGTGGAATCGGTACGAAGATACGTGATAATACCCACTGTTCCATTTCCCTTAATGTCTACGCCTTCATACAACTGCTGCGCCAGACGCATGGTTTTCTGGGTAGAAAAGTTCAATACCTTGGAAGCTTCCTGCTGTAAGGTACTGGTGGTAAATGGCAATGGCGCTTTTTTGCTTCTTTCTCCGTTTTTTACCTCCGCTACCTGATATTCTGCATCCTTCAAATCATCCAGAATCTGATCCAGTTCTGCTTTGGAACGGATATTCATTTTTTTATTTTTTGTTCCGTAGAATTTCGCAGCCAGAGGTTTCTTTTCTTCCTCTACAGAAAAATCCGCTTCCAGTGTCCAGTATTCTTCCGGAATAAAGTTGTTGATTTCTTCTTCTCTGTCTCCAATAATACGAAGGGCTACTGACTGGACGCGGCCTGCGCTTAAACCTCTTTTTACCTTCGCCCACAGTACCGGACTAATCTTATATCCTACCATACGATCCAAAATACGTCTGGTCTGCTGTGCGTCTACCAGATTTTGGTCAATCTCCCGTCCCTCTTTAATGGAAGCCTTTACTGCTGTTTTCGTAATCTCATTAAAAGTGATACGGCGCATCTTTTTTTCATCTAATTTCAAAGAATGGGCAAGATGCCAGGAAATTGCTTCTCCTTCCCGGTCAGGGTCAGTTGCCAGATATACTTTATCCGCTTTTTTAGCAGCCTTTCTAAGCGCTGCCAAAATGTCCCCCTTCCCTCTGATTGTTATATATTTGGGTTCGTAATCATGTTCTACATCGACTCCAAGCTGGCTCTTAGGCAAATCCCTCACATGACCGTTGGAAGCCATTACTTCGTAATTAGACCCAAGAAATTTTTTTATGGTTTTGACTTTTGCCGGTGATTCCACAATCACAAGATATTTCGCCATGTCAACCTCCCGTTCTGGCATAGTAATTTTTCACAGGCTCTTCTATGAGCCCTTTTAGCTCTAATTTTAGTAAAAGTCCGGTAATTTCTCTTGCAGAAAGAGGAATTTCCCGAACAATGTCTTCTAGGTTCTTTGGATGTAAATCCAGACAACTATACACCATTTCTTCCTGGCTTGCAAGCCCAATCTTATTTTTCTCCCGGAAATCTTCTGGAAATCCCCTGGGAATTTTCAGTTCTTCCAGCAAAGGCTCCACAGAATATGCCACCCCTGCCCCGTCTGAAATCAGGCGGTTACACCCTTCACTTAAAGCATCTCCCACTCTTCCCGGAACTGCATAAACTATTTTTCCCTGCTCCAGAGCAAAGGATGCTGTAATCAGAGAACCGCTTTTTACTTTTGCCTCTACTACCAGCACCAAATCTGCCAGACCGCTGATAATTCGGTTTCTTCTGGGAAAATTTCCGGCATAGGGCGGCGTCCCCAAATCAAACTCAGAAAAAACGCCTCCTCCTGTCTGTAAGATTCTGTTTTCTAACTCTGCATGTTCCGGAGGATAGCAAATATCCACCCCGCACCCCAGAGCTGCAAAGGTTTTTCCTCCACCATCCAAAGCACCCTGGTGGGCTTTTCCATCAATTCCTCTTGCCAGACCACTGATAATCTGTACCCCATGCTCTGCCAGGATTTTGGCAAAGGTATAGGCCTGATGAGCGCCATAAGCGCTGCAGGCTCTTGCGCCTACAATCGCAACAGTTTTCTTCTCCTCCTGTGGCAGACAGCCTTTTGTGTACAACATACCCGGCATTCCCTCATAGCACCTCAGTCTATCCGGATAGGTTTCTTCCCAGGCGCCGCAGCGCCAAATCCCGCCCTTTTCTTCTTTATTGACTTCCTCCACCTGTTTCCTACCTCCAATACTTCTTGTCCAGAGCCCGGTAACACACAGCCTCTGCAATATGTTCTTCTTCTATGATTTCCTTTGCATCTAAATCAGCAATGGTTCTCGCTGTTTTCAATATTTTATGATAAGCCCGAAGGCTCAGATTCATTTTTTCATAGGCTGCATCTAAAAGTTTTTTCCCTTCTCTGCTTACCTGACAATATTGTTTCGTTTCTTTTCCTGAAAGAGCGCTGTTAAATCTTATGTCCGTTCCTTCATAGCGCTGCCTTTGCACTTCATGAACCCGGCAGACTTCCCGGCGTAATTGCAGGGATGTTTTTCCCGGCTTTTTCTCACGCAACTGCTCTCCCGGTATATCCGCTACTTCTGTGCAAAGGTCAAACCGGTCTAAAAGGGGACCGCTTAATTTTCCAAGATATTGCTCCACCTGGTACTGCGTACAGGAACACCGGTTTCTGTCTGGATAATAACCGCAGGGACAGGGATTCATTGCCCCAACCAATAAAAAATTCGCCGGAAATTCATAGGTACCGTTTACTCTGGAAATACAGATTTTATGGGTTTCCAAAGGCTGCCGCAATACTTCCAGGGCTGCTCTTCGAAACTCCGGCAATTCATCCAGAAACAAAATTCCCCTGTGAGCCAGCGTAATTTCCCCTGGTGTTGGTACACTTCCGCCTCCCGCCATAGCGGTGGGGGAAATGGTATGGTGCGGCGCGCGGAAAGGACGACGCATTAACATGGGACTGTTTCCGGTAAGCAGGCCTGCAGCACTGTAGATTCTGGAAATTTCCATGCTTTCCTCCCTGGAAATAACAGGAAACAGTGTAGGAATCCGATTGGCAATCATGGTTTTCCCTGACCCCTTTGTTCCAATCAACAGCAGATTATGGAAGCCTGCCGCTGCAATCACAGCTGCCTGCCTGGCAGTTTCCTGTCCCAGCACATCTGCAAAATCTTCCTCATATTCTATGCTGCTTTGGGGCCATTCTCTTCTTGGATTCCTTACTGCTCCCCAGTTTTCTTTTTCTTCCTGGTCCATAAATTCTCTGAGATTTTCAATTCCTAAAATGGGAATCTCATGAATATACTCTGTTTCGGGCAGATTCTCTTTTGGGATAATACACAATCTGCACCCTTCTTTAATGGCAGTATCTACAAGAGGTAAAATACCTTTCACACCCCTTACTTCCCCATTCAGGCTTAATTCTCCTGCCATACATACTTTCTCAATTTTTTCCTGTTCCAGATAACCAAAGGCACATAAAAGGGCTGCAGCAATAGGCAGATCAAATCCTGTACCTTCTTTTCGGATATCTGCCGGAGACAAATTTACTGTAATCCGCCTTGCCGGAAAAGCAAATCCTGTATTTCGAAGGGCTGTCCTGACTCTCTCCTGTGCCTCTTTTACTCTTGCCGATAAATATCCCACCATAGAAAACATAGGTAATCCCTGGCTTACATCTGCCTCAATGGTTATGGGAATACAGTCCACTCCTGCCACGGTTGCTGACAAAACACTGCTAAACATGCTCACTCCTCTCCGGGTTTGAACGTTCAAAACCCCTGTCACCTTTTCCTGTGTTTTGTTATCTTTTGTATTACTTTGGGATTGTTTGGCGGAACCGCCGGATGTTTAACTTTAAGATAAAATTACTGTACCATATTTCCGGATAATTTTCAATGGAAAAGCACTAATTCTTCTTTTCCTACATACTATAGAATTAAATTCCTCTGAGGTATGCTTGTGTGAAAACATTTCAAAAGCCCCTGACACCGGAAGAAGAAAGCCGTTATCTTCAGGAATACAAGCAAGGCAGCCTGGAAGCAAAAAACATCCTCATTGAACGAAATCTTCGTTTGGTTGCTCATATTGTAAAAAAATATCAGGGAGCCCCGGAAGAGTTGGATGATTTAATCTCCATTGGCACCATTGGGCTGATTAAGGCGGTCCACACCTTTGATGCCAAAAAAGCAAGCAGACTCTCCACCTACGCTGCCAGATGTATTGATAATGAGCTTCTTATGTATTTTCGTTCCAAAAAGAAAACGAACCGTGAGGTTTCTCTTTATGACCCCATTGGTACTGACAAAGAGGGAAATGAAATCAGTCTTCTGGATGTGATTGAAACAGAACCTGTGGATGTGGTAAAAGAATATTCCTTAAAACAGGATACTGTCCTCTTATATCATCTGCTTCCTGATATTCTTACCCAAAGAGAACAGGACGTCCTAACGTTTCGGTACGGTCTCTACGGGCAAAGAGAACAGACCCAGCGGGAAATAGCAAAGCGGCTGAATATCAGCCGCTCTTATGTGTCGCGTATTGAAAAAAACGCTCTTATGAAATTACGCTGTTTCTTCCCGTCGTCTTAAAATATCATAAACCTCTGCCTGTCTGCCTAAATCCACATAAAGCACCTGTTGAGGATGTGGTGCGCTTTCCATAGGAGTTCCATCTTCATCATAAATTCCCTGCACCTGTACCGACAGATTTCTTCCATCCGGTTTCATGATTTCAATCGTTTCTCCCAGCAGGAACTTATTCCTCTGGGTGATGCGATACATACCATCTTCTCTTTGCTCCTCAATATAGCCAAGATAGGTATATCCCTTTGCATAGGTATTGTTTTCATAAATCTGAGCATCTTCATCTGGTTTTCCATAGAAAAATCCTGTGGTAAACTGACGGTAAGTACAGCTTCGTATCTGCTCCTGATACCATGGCATATTTTCCTCATATTGTTTGGGATCTTCCAGGTAATCATCAATGGCCTTTCTGTATGTCCGGGCTACGGTAGCCACATACAGGGCTGTTTTCATTCTTCCTTCGATTTTCAGACTGTCAATACCACTTTTCAACACATCATCCATGTGTTCAATCATACACAAATCCTTGGAATTGAAAATATACGTTCCCCGTTCATTTTCATAAACCGGCATATATTCGCCTGGTCTTGTCTCCTCCACAATGGAATATTTCCAGCGGCAGGGATGGGTACAAGCCCCCTGATTGGCATCTCTTCCTGTAAAATAATTGGAAAGCAGACATCTTCCAGAATAAGAAATGCACATAGCCCCGTGAATAAAGCTTTCAATTTCCATATCTTCCGGTATCTTTTCCCTGATTTCCCGGATTTCTTCCAGGGACAATTCTCTGGCGCTCACCACTCGTTTTGCACCTAATTCCCACCAGAACTGATAGGTTGCATAGTTGGTATTGTTTGCCTGGGTGCTTACATGGCGTTCAATCTCAGGACATACTTCCTTTGCAATCATAAAAACTCCAGGATCTGAAATAATCAGGGCATCCGGTTTTATTTCCCTTAATTCCTGAAAATATTCCCGTACACCGGCTAAATCTCCGTTATGTGCCAAAATGTTAGCGGTTACATAGACTTTTACTCCATGTTCATGCGCAAAGGCAATTCCCTCTTTCATATCATCTGAAGAAAAATTCTTTGCCTTCGCCCGAAGTCCAAAGGCTTCGCCGCCAATATATACTGCATCCGCTCCAAACATGACTGCAATTTTCAATACCTCCAGACTGCTGGCCGGAATTAATAATTCTGGTTTACGAACCATAGCTTTCTCCTTCTTTTGCTTTTTTCACGCTTACAGTGACCCCATCTCCCAGCGGAAGAATGGAAGTCTCCAGCTCTTCATGATGCTTCAACACATATAGATATTCCCGCATCCTCTTGTAAATAGTACGATTTCGTCTCTCCACAGCAAAATGAGATTCTATCAAATCTCCATCCTGAAGCACATTATCAGAAACCAAAATACCTCCTGTTTTAAGAAGGCGCATAATTTCCGGCAAAAAATGGATATACTGCCCCTTTGCCGCATCCATAAAAATAAAATCAAATGGTTCCTCCAGGGTTTTCAAAACTTCCTGGGCATCTCCCGGCAACAGGGTAATTTGTTTCTCTCTCCCTGCTTTTTTAAAGTTTTCCATGGCTATGGGAATCCGTTTTTCATAATTTTCTATGGTCACAATCTTACAGGACACAGGATTATAGGTACACATCAAAAGTGTGGAAAATCCCACCGCAGTACCTACCTCTAAAATCCTTGCCGGAGCTTTTATCTGGAGCAGGACTTTCAAAAAACTCTGCATCTCTCTTCTGATGATTGGCACATGGTTTTTCAGCGCCTCCTGCTCCAGTTCATTGAGAAACTGTGTATTTCCTTTGTCCAGAGAGTTGATATACGTGACCATTCTTTCATCTACGATCACTGCTGCTCTCCTCCCTCATCCTGACCCTCTTGCTGGTCTGTGGAACCTTCCTTTGCACCATCGGTAAGGTCTGAACTGCCTTCCTTGGTCTCTCCTGCCGGGTTTGTCTGATCCGGCTGCCCTTCTGTATTCTCTCTTGCCAGAACTGCCATCATTTCTTCTACATTCATACTGGTATTGAGAATATAAGTTCCTGCCTGAAGTTTTCCTTTATAATTAGACAGCTTTTCCTGTATTACAAAGATTTTTGCATCTTCAATTAATCCCTTATTTTTCAGGTTCTTTCCAATTTGGTAAACAGAATCGCCATCTTCTACAACGACAGTAATATCCCTGCCATCCTCTTCACTTGCCATGGGTACCTGATTAAAAATTGCATACCCAAAGTCAAAAGCAGATTTACCAATGTAAACCACAGCAATAATTACGCATACATAAAGGCCAAACCTCAGGAATCCTCCTGCTACAATGGATGACTTTTTCTGTTTTCTGACTTGTTTTCCCATGTTGTTCTCCTTCATCTATGACAAGTCTGGTATATCCAGCTTGATTCCTCTGTGTATAGCGGTAGTAATTCCCTGGAGCTGTCTGCACAGAGCCAGCTCTGCTTCCAAAAACTGATTCACCTCATAAATTTTACACAATTCCTCTGTATTGCGTTCCAAATCATCTATGGCATCATACAGCCGGCTGCCTTCCTCCTGATTCTGAACCCTGTAATTTAAGGAACGAAGCTCATCCACTTTTTCTTTCAGGCCGGGAACCTCATTGACTGCTTCTAAAGCTGCACAGTATTGCTTATAAACGCTGCCATTCTTAATTGCTGAAACCAGCATTTCTGTACAAGTGTCAATAAAACTCATGTGTGTGCCTCCACTGCTTCTTACGCTTCCATAATAATCGGCAGAATCATTGGATTTCTCTTAGTACGTTTCCATAAAAATTCGCCCAGGGAATCCTTAATGATATTTTTGATTTTTCCCCAGTCTGTAATATGCTTATCCAGACAGATGTCAATGGCATCCTCTACTACAATTCTTGCCTCATCCATCAAGTCCTCGGATTCTCTTACATATACAAAACCTCTGGATACAATGTCCGGTCCTGCCAGAAGTCTGCTGCTGTATTTTTCCAATGTGAGAACCACAATCATAATTCCATCTTCTGCCAGATGCTGACGGTCTCTCAAAACAATATTTCCTACATCGCCTACTCCAAGTCCGTCTACCAGTATAGCTCCTGTGCGGACTTTCTGGCTTACCACTGCCGGTTCCTCTTCGTTAAGTTCCAGCACATCCCCGGAAGAAAGAATGAAAATATTTTCTTTGGGAATGCCAAGCTCTGCTGCAATTCCTGCCTGAGCCTTTAAATGTCTGTATTCCCCATGGATCGGCACCGCATATTTGGGTTTTACCAGGGAGTAAATCAGCTTAATCTCTTCCTGGCAGGCATGTCCTGATACATGGGCGTCCTGGAAGATAACATCTGCGCCCTTACGGCTCAGTTCATTGATTACCTTGGATACCGCTTTTTCATTTCCCGGAATAGGATTGGAACTAAAAATAATGGTATCATTTGGTTTAATAGTTACTTTTTTATGAATATTAGCTGCCATTCTGGACAAAGCTGCCATGGATTCTCCCTGGCTTCCTGTTGTAATCAGAACAACCTTATCGTCCGGATAATTTTTAATCTGGTCAATCTCTACCAGAGTCTTGTCCGGAATCTGCAGATAGCCAAGCTCTGCTGCAGTACCGATAACATTCACCATGCTGCGTCCTTCTACTGCTACTTTTCTTCCATATTTATAGGCAGAATTAATAATCTGCTGCACACGGTCTACATTAGATGCAAAGGTTGCAATAATAATTCTTGTATTTTTATGTTCCGCAAAAATATTGTCAAAGGTCTTACCCACTGTACGTTCAGACATGGTAAAGCCTTTTCTTTCTGCATTGGTACTATCACACATTAATGCCAGGACACCTTTTTTTCCGATTTCTGCAAAACGCTGCAAGTCAATGGCATCTCCAAATACCGGGGTATAGTCCACTTTAAAGTCACCGGTATGAATAACTGTTCCTGCCGGTGAATAAATAGCCAGGGCAGAAGCATCCTGAATACTGTGATTGGTCTTAATAAATTCAATACGGAAGCATCCAAGATTAATGGACTGTCCGTGCTTAATAACTTTCCGTTTGGTATTTCTCAGTAAATTATGTTCTTTTAATTTATTATCAATTAATCCTATGGTCAGTTTTGTTGCATAAATAGGTACATTAACTTCTCTTAACACATAAGGAAGAGCCCCGATATGGTCTTCATGACCATGAGTAATGACAAATCCTTTTACCTTACTGATATTTTCTTTCAAATAGCTTACGTCAGGGATAACCAGGTCAATTCCCAGCATATCGTCCTCCGGGAATGAAAGGCCACAGTCTACCACTACGATACTGTCTTCATACTCAAAGGCAGTGATGTTCATTCCAATCTGTTCCAGTCCGCCCAATGGAATGATTTTTAATTTTCCGTTATTATGCTTTTTCAATGTTTTTCCTCCAAATTCCGTTCCGATTCCATTTTTTTGCTGATTGCATGACTTTCTTACTCGAAATCAATATCCTCCAGCATTGCTTCGAAGACCTTGTAAACCGCGTCATACTCTGTATCATCCTCAACAAAGACATAACATCCTTCTTCGTCCCCGTCTTTTGAGATGTCTTTTAAAATATACGCTGCGCTTCCGTTCTCTTCGTCATTTTCTTCCGGGTCAATTACCAAAAGGTAATTCACTCCTCCTACTCTTGTCTGTTCTAAAATCCCAAATTCTAATTCTGTTCCGTCTTCTCCATCAAAAATTACTGTTTCCATGTCATCGTCCTTTCTTTTCTTTTTTTCAGGCATACACATAACCCGGAGACACGCCGGCTGTCATATGACAGCAATCAAAGTGTACCCGGGTTCGCTTTTGCATCTAAATAGCCCTGCAGAATAAAAACAGCAGCTATCATATCCACATATTTCCCTCTGTTCTCTCTGCGTACACCACTTTCCATTAATGTACGGTTGGCTTCCACAGTGGTCAGCCGTTCATCCCACATGACAACAGGCAATCCTAGTCTTCGTTCTAAGGTTTCTTTTAGCTGCAGCGATTTCTCGGCCCGTTCTCCAATGGTATTATTCATATTTTTCGGAAATCCCAGTACAAGTTCTTCTACTTCATATTGTTTCACTAATTCTTCAATTCTACGCAAAGATTTTCTCAGCTTATTCTCTTCTTCTCTTCTGATGATTTCCACACCCTGGGCCGTAAGTCCCAAGGGATCGCTTATTGCCACCCCTATGGTCTTAGAACCGTAATCCAGTCCCATGATTCTCATGCGTCAGCCCCTCTTCCAGGATTCATTTTTAATATATTCCTTCAGAAGCTCTTCTACCAGCTCATCCCGTTCCACTTTCATAATTGTACTTCTGGCACCTTTATGGCTGGTAATATAGGTGGGGTCTCCGGACATAATATATCCCACAATCTGATTCACCGGATTATACCCTTTCTCTGCCATTGCGTTATATACCAGATCCAGAACTTCTTTCACACGTACTGCCGGGTCTGTCTTTACATTAAAATATTGTGTACTTTCTAAATTTGCCATACTATTCACGCCCTTATCTCTCATTTCTACTACTGCAACTATACATCTATTCTAATATATCTTCTTTAGAAATTCAACCATTATATTGTGCAAATAAAAGTGTCATCCTCCAGGAATCCTTGAATCTGACCTATTTTTATCTGATTTTCTAAATTTTCCTCTGATAAAACCGCTACTTTTAAATATTCTCTGGTATAACCGGTCCAATAAATTTTGTCTTGAATCTGATTTCTTTCCTCAAACAGAATTTCTACCTTTTCTCCAATAAACTGTTCCATATACCTTTTCTTGTGGGCTTTTCCCAGTTCCAGAAGCACATGGCTGCGCTGTGTTTTGACTGCTTCTGGAATCTGTCCTTCCATACGGTCTGCTCTAGTTCCCTGTCTTCTGGAATATTTGAAAATATGGGTTTCATAAAAATCAGCCTGTTCAATCATCTCCCTGGACTGCTGAAATTCCTCTTCGCTTTCCTGAGGGAAGCCTACAATTACATCCGTAGTCAAAGCCGGATGGTCAAAATATTTCCGAAGCAGCTCACAGCCTTTTAAATATTCCTCTGCTGTATAATGCCGGTTCATCCTCTTTAAGGTTTCGTCACATCCGCTTTGTAAGGACAAATGGAAGTGTGGACAGATTTTCGGCATACTTCCTATGGCCTGTGCAAATTCTTCCGTAATAATTCTTGGTTCCAGAGAACCAAGACGGATTCGCTTTACACCGGGAATTTCATGAACAGCCTGAATCAGCCCCAGAAGGCTGTCATGGCAGTCTGTTCCATAAGAGCTTAAATGGATGCCAGTGAGAACAAATTCCTGGTATCCGTTCTCTGTAAGACGTTTTACCTCTTCCAGAACCTCTTCTTTTTTTCTGCTTCGCACTCTTCCCCGCACATAGGGAATAATGCAGTAGCTGCAGAACTGATTACATCCATCCTGTACTTTTAAGTAAGCCCTTGTGTGTTCTCCTGTGCTGGATAATTGGAGAGATTCATATTCTACCGGTTTCTCCAGATCCAGAACATCTTTTTCCTGTCCCTGTTCCTTTTTATAATGTTCCAGTACAAAAAGCAAATCCTGTTTCCGGTTATTTCCCAGTACAATGTCAATAGCATCATCAATTTTTCCCATATCTTTCTGCGCCTGTACATAACATCCTGCTGCAATGACAATGGCGTCAGGATTCATTTTTCTGGCTTTGTGAAGCATTTGTCTGGATTTGCGGTCTGCGATATTAGTTACTGTACAGGTGTTGATAATATATACATCTGCTCCCGGAGCAAACGGAACAATCTCATAACCGGCTTCTGCCAGCATTTGTTCCATTGCCTCCATTTCATAAGCATTTACTTTGCATCCTAAATTATGCAGGGCAACTGTTTTTTTCATACTTTTTATCCTATTCTATTTAAACCTTTAGCGTTTTCACCAACTGTTTCCAAAGACACTTCTTTTTATTTCTCCCTTTTTGATATTGACTTTTCTTACCATAAACGGTAACATTATCCTTGTAAAAAGCAAATATAAAATCTGATGTTAGGGAGGATTTTTTTCATGAAAACAGTTAAAATTTCACTTAATTCTATCGACAAAGTTAAATCTTTTGTAAACGAAATCACAAAATTTGATTATGACTTTGATTTAGTTTCCGGAAGATACGTAATCGATGCAAAATCTATCATGGGTATCTTCTCTTTAGATTTATCCAAATCTATTGACTTAAACATCCATGCAACAGATGCAGCTTTAGATGAAATTCTGGTTACCCTGAAACCATATCTGGTTGACTAAGGAATCCAAAACATACAAATGATACAACGTGGAGTTACAGCACGGAACAATCTTCCTGCTGTAGCTCCTTTTTCATATCATCCTGTTTGTCAGCCTTCACAAAGTATGGTCTCCGCGGTTTCCACTGCTTCTTTCATCATTTCCTCAATTTTCTCCTGCAGCTTCACTTCTGAGCGTTTGATTGCCTGCAGATTTGGTTTTGTTACCGGATGCTTTGCCACAAAGATGGTACAGCAGTCCTCATATGGCAGAATAGAGGTTTCATAGGTATTGATTTTTAAAGCCACATCTACAATTTCCTGTTTATCAAAACCAATCACCGGGCGGAATACCGGCATGGTACATACTTCATTTGTAGCAGCAAGGCTGTGAATGGTCTGGCTTGCCACCTGTCCGATGCTTTCTCCTGTAATTAATCCCAGACAACCATCTTTTTTTGCAAACTCTTCTGCAATTTTCATCATATATCTTCGCATGATAATGGTCAGTTCTTCATGGGGACACTGGTCATAAATATAGAGCTGGATATCCGTAAAGTTTACTACATGAAGGCGGATAGGACCACTGTATTTTGCTACCAGTTTTGCCAAGTCTACAACCTTTTGTTTTGCACGTTCGCTGGTATATGGCGGCGCATGGAAATATACTGCATCAATAATAACACCTCTTTTTGCAATCATATAACCAGCAACCGGGCTGTCAATTCCTCCGGAAAGCAGAAGCATAGCTCTTCCGTTGGTTCCAAGAGGCATTCCACCAGGCCCTGGAATATTTTCGGAATATAAGTAAATCTTATTTCTGATTTCCACATTCACATAAACATCCGGGTGATGCACATCCACTTTCATATTCGGGCAGTTATCCAGAATCACTGCTCCCAGCTCGCTGCTCACTTCCATGGACTGCATGGGATATGCTTTTTTATTTCTTCTGGTGTTGACTTTAAAGGTAAGTTCCTTATCTCCATAGAGTTTTTTCACATAAGAGGAAACATCCTGAGATAATTTCTCAAACCCTTCATCTTCTAAAACAACTGCAGGACAAATGCTGAAAATACCAAAGACTCTCTTCAGCGCTTCAATAGCCTCTTCATAGTCAAATTCGCCCTCTGTATACACGAAGATACGTCCTGATTCCTTGGCAATACGGAATTTTCCTTCCACATTGCGAAGCTGATATTTGATCTGAGCTACCAGGGCGTCTTCAAAAATGTACCTGTTTTTTCCTTTAATGGCAATTTCTGCATACTTAATTAAAAATGCTTTATACATATTTTTCCCTTTCTACTATTTTCTGGCATACCGCCGCAGCATAGGAAGCAATTTTCTCAGTGCTTCCAGTGTATAATCGATTTCTTCTTTTGTGGTGGTTTCACAAAAACTGAACCGGATTGCTGATTCTTTCCTTTCCGGTGTAAGGCGCAATGCGCCCAAAGAGCTGCTTCCTGCCCTTTTATGGCTGGAGCAGGCACTTCCTGCTGAAACATAAATCCCCATATCTTCCAGACTATGCAAAAGTACCTCACTTCTCACCCCTAAAAAGCTTACATTTAAAATATGTGGGGCTCCCCGTTCCGGTTTTGGCCCGTTGATTTCCACCTGTTCTAATGTTGCAAGCTCTTTTGCAAAATAAAGCTTTAGTTCCCGCATATGCTCTACATTTTCATCCAGGTTTTGGTAAATCATCTTTGCCGCTGTCCCAAGTCCTGCAATGCCAGGTACATTATCTGTTCCAGAACGCATGCCTTTTTGCTGTCCCCCGCCTAAAATAAAAGGCTGTACCTTTGCCTTTTCATTGATGTAGAGAAAGCCAACGCCCTTTGGACCATGGATTTTGTGACCGCTGACAGCCAGTAAATCAATGCCCATTTTCTTCGGATAAATTTTGTATTTTCCATAGGCCTGAATCGCATCTACATGATAAAGCGTCCTGGGATTCTTTTCGTGGACAATTCTTCCCACCTCTTCTACCGGAACTACTGCTCCCATTTCATTATTGACAAACATGGTGGAAACTAAAATAGTATCTTCTCTTATTGCTTCTTCCAGTTTCTTTAAGTCCAGATTCCCCTCTTCGTCTACAGGTATAACGGTAATCTCAAAGCCCTGCTCCTGCAGCCACGCAAGAGGTGCAGACACTGCGGAATGCTCAAAAGGTGTGGTAATCATATGTTTCCCCTGTCTGTGATTTGCCAGGACGGTTCCTATGAGAGCCCAGTTGTCCGATTCGGTTCCTCCTGAAGTAAAATAAATCTCCTTGTCCTGCACTTTCAGGGTTTTTGCAATGGCTTTTGCTGCCTCTTTTACATAATTTTCTGCTTCTACACCCTTTAAATGCATGGCAGAAGGATTTCCGAAATCTTCTGTCATGGTTTTTGCCACAATCTCTGCTACTTCCTTATAGCATCTGGTTGTGGCAGAATTATCCAGATATGCTTCCATTTACTCTTCCTCCAATGTAAACATTAAAATAGACAAAACCGTTAATCCGGCAGTTTCTGTCCGCAGAATCCTCTTTCCCAGTGTAATGGCCTTTGCATTTGCTTTTTCCACTGCCATTTCTACTTCCGTTTCTTCAAAACCACCTTCCGGCCCAATGAAGATTCCAACAGATTGTCCTTTTTTTATCTTCCCAATGATTTCCCTGGTCTCTCCCATCCCTTTGGCAAGTTCATAGGGAACCAGCACTACGTCCAGTTGCCCGGCATACTCTACAGCCTGGGAAAAGCTCATGACCTTCTTTACTTCCGGCACATACATGCGCTTAGACTGCTTTGCTGCACTTTCGGAGATGGCCTGCCATCTTGTCCGCTTTTTTTCTTCTTTCCTGGCATCCAGTTTTACTACCGCACGTTTGGAGGCAACAGGAATGATTTCATGTACGCCAAGCTCCACTGCTTTTTGAATAATCAGCTCCATCTTATCGCTTTTGGGAAGTCCCTGAAACAAGTACAATCTGGAAGGCAGCTCATAACCGGATTCCTGCACATACATAATATGGGCAATGATTTCCTCTTCTTTCAGTTCCCTGATATAGCAGGTATACTCCAGACTTTCCCCGCTGCTTATCAGGATGGTTTCCTCCGGCTTCATACGCAGTACATTTTTAATATGGTTCACATCACTTCCTGTAATGATGATTTCTTTTTCACCAACTTGTGCAGGCTCTACAAAAAAACGGTACATAATCTCTCCTTAATTCTTTCTTGCTGTTACGGATACCCATTCTCCCTGATAAGTGACTTCCAATACTTCCAATCCGGCATCTTTTACAGTTTTTACCACAGTTTCTTCTTTTTGATCAATGATACCTGAAGTAATATAAATGCCGCCTTTTTTCATTTGATTTACAATCACCGGAGTAAGGGGTACTAAAACATCCGCAAGAATATTTGCTGCCACAATATCATATTTTTCATATCCTACTGCATCCTGAACTTCTTTATCATCAATAATATTACCAATCATCATGTCAAAATCCTGAACCGGAATTTCATTGGCTTCTTTATTTTCTTCTACTGCCGGTACTGCACAGGGGTCTAAATCTGTTCCAACTGCATGCTTTGCGCCTAATTTCAACGCCACAATGGATAAAATACCGCTTCCGGTTCCCACATCCAGCATTTCGGTATCTTCTGTCACGTATTTCTTTAGCTGACGGATGCAGAGCTGGGTGGTTTCATGCATTCCTGTTCCAAAGGCAGTACCCGGATCAATATGGATAATCATTCTGTCCTTGTCCTCTTCTTTGACCTCTTCCCAGGACGGAATAATCAGGATATCATCTACATAAAACTGTTTGAAGTACTGCTTCCAGTTATTAATCCAGTCAATATCTTCTGTTTCATCCACAGCAATACTTCCCTCTCCAATATCCATAAAATCACGAAGTCCGTCTAATTCTTCCTTCACGGCCTTTAAAATATCTTCTTCTGTTTTTGGTTCCCCATTTAGCAGCAATCCGCCGTCTTCTGTTTCCTCTACAAAGAAACTAAGGTACGCAGTTCCATCATCTTCTGCCATCTGGGGAAGGATGTCCACAAACATCTGCTCCTTTTCCAGTGCTGTCAATGGCACATTATCCTCAATCTGCGCCCCCTCCAGTCCAATATCATAAAGGGTGCTGATAATAATGTCTTCTGCCTCTGTTCTTGTTTTAATTCTAAATTTCTTCCACTTCATATCCTTCTGATCCTTTCTCTTTTTCCCGCAAACACATGATAATTATTATATGGGAAATAAATTCAAAATGCAATAAAAATGTATTTTGTGTACCACAAAAGAGGCCGCCGCATTTTTTACAAATACAGACCGCCTCTTTTTCTTATCCTTCAAAGATATCTTTTAATTTTTCTCCGAATTTTTTCTTCTTTTCTCCGCCTGACGGACGGTTTCCACAGGCTTCATCAAACTTGCGCAAAGCCTCTTTTGCCTCTTCATTAAGCTTTGTTGGAACCTGCACTACCAAGGTAACATAGTGGTCGCCTCTTACATTTTTATTTCTAAGAGATGGCACACCTTTTCCCTTTAACCGCACTTTTGTATCAGTCTGAGTACCTGGCTTCACATCATACATAACGTCTCCATCAACCGTGCTAATCCGCACTTCACCGCCTAACGCTGCCTGGGCATACGTAATCGGCGCTGTTGAAAAGATATTCATATCCTGTCTCTGGAAAATCGGATGGCGCGCTACAATGACTTCTACCATCAAGTCTCCTCTTGGACCTCCATTTACACCTGGTTCTCCCTTTTCCCTGATGCGGATGCTCTGTCCGTTGTCGATTCCTGCCGGTATGGATACCTGAATTTTCTTTCGGTTGGAAATAAAGCCGGTTCCATGACAGTCGGAGCATTTTTCTTTAATAATCTTACCTGTTCCATGACAATCCGGACAGGTCTGCACGTTCTGTATGGTACCGAACATAGACTGCTGTGTAAATACCACCTGACCGGAACCATGACACTTAGAACAGGTCTCCGGTGAAGTTCCCGGTTTCGCACCTGTACCGTGACAGGTATCACAGGTATCTTTTAATGTAAGTTCTAATTCTTTTTCACAGCCAAAAACAGCTTCTTCAAAAGTGATACGTACAGATGCCCTGACATTAGCGCCTTTCATGGGACCATTATTGGGTCTCCTTCTGCCTCCGCCGCCAAAGAGATCTCCGAAAATATCTCCAAAAATGTCTCCCATATCTGCTCCGCCAAAGCCGCCGAAGCCTCCGCCAAAGCCACTGCCTCCGCCGCCTTGTTCAAAAGCAGCGTGTCCGAACTGATCATATTGTCTTCTTTTTTCCGGGTCACTTAAAATTCCATAGGCTTCTGTAGCTTCTTTAAATTTCTTTTCTGCTTCTTTATCTCCGGGATTTACATCAGGATGATATTTTTTGGCAAGTTTCCGGTATGCACTTTTAATCGCAGATTCATCTGCCCCCTTGTCTACCCCCAGGACCTCATAGTAATCTCTTTTATCTGCCATTGGTTTTATCCCTTTCTAAACATGCAGACATGGGATGCCCGAAAACACCCCATGCCCCAAGTATTTACTGTCTGCACATGCAGATCTGATTCCCCTTGGTGATTAAACTTCTCTGTAGTCTCCGTCAACTACATCATCACCATATGCTTCATTGGAACCGCCTTGTGCACCTGCTCCCATATCAGGACCAGCCTGTGCTCCGCCCTGTGCCTGAGCCTGTTCATACATCTTGGCAAAAAGTTTCTGTGCACTCTGCATTAATTTTTCTTTTGCAGCTTTGATATCCTGAATCTGTGCATCAGAAATTTCATCTGTATTTCCACATTTAGCCAGAATATCTTTTAATGCATTTAAGTCAGCCTCTACTGCTGTTTTATCATTTGCATCAATCTTATCTCCAGCTTCTTCCATGGCTTTCTCTGTCTGGAATACCATAGCATCTGCATCGTTCTTTGTATCTACGGCTTCTTTACGTTTTTTATCCTGTGCTTCATATTCTGCAGCTTCTCTTACTGCTTTATCGATTTCTGCGTCAGACATATTAGAACCTGCTGTAATAGTAATGTGCTGTTCTTTGCCTGTTCCTAAATCTTTTGCAGATACGTTTACAATACCGTTTGCATCGATATCGAAGGTAACTTCAATCTGAGGTACACCTCTTCTTGCTGGTGGAATACCATCCAGACGGAACTGTCCAAGAGATTTGTTATCTCTTGCAAACTGTCTTTCACCCTGTACAACATTGATATCAACTGCTGTCTGGTTATCTGCTGCTGTTGAGAAGATCTGGCTCTTCTTAGTAGGAATCGTTGTATTTCTCTCAATCAGTCTTGTTGCAATACCACCCATGGTTTCAATAGACAGGGACAGTGGAGTAACATCCAGAAGAAGGATATCACCTGCACCTGCATCTCCTGCTAATTTACCACCCTGTACAGAAGCACCAAGTGCAACACATTCATCTGGGTTCAGAGATTTGCTTGGCTCTTTGCCTGTCAGCTGTTTTACTTTATCCTGAACAGCCGGAATACGGGTAGAACCACCAACCAGTAATACCTGGCCCAGTTCAGAAGCAGATAATCCGGCATCAGATAATGCACGTCTTACTGGCTCTGCAGTTCTTTCTACCAGGTCATGTGTCAATTCATCAAATTTAGCTCTTGTCAGGTTCATGTCAAAGTGCAGAGGACCGTTGGCATTCATGCTGATAAATGGCAGGTTAATGTTGGTTGTTGTTGCAGAAGAAAGTTCTTTTTTCGCTTTTTCTGCTGCTTCTCTGATACGCTGCATAGCCATTTTATCTGCTGATAAGTCTACACCTTCTGTTTTCTTAAATTCAGCAATCATGTAATCTGCAACTTTCTGGTCAAAGTCATCTCCACCAAGACGGTTATCACCTGCTGTAGATAATACTTCGATAACACCATCACCGATTTCGATAATAGAAACATCGAAGGTACCGCCACCTAAGTCATAAACCATGATTTTCTGTTCTTTTTCATTGTCAAGTCCGTAAGCAAGTGCTGCTGCTGTAGGCTCGTTGATGATACGTTTTACATCAAGTCCTGCAATTTTTCCGGCATCCTTTGTTGCCTGACGCTGTGCATCGTTGAAATAAGCAGGTACTGTGATAACAGCTTCTGTTACTTTTTCACCTAAGTAGTTTTCAGCATCTGTTTTCAGTTTCTGAAGAATCATAGCTGAAATTTCCTGTGGTGAGTATTTTTTGTCATCAATTACTACTCTATAATCAGTTCCCATATGTCTCTTAATAGAAGAGATTGTCTTGTCAGCGTTGGTAACTGCCTGACGTTTTGCAGGTTCACCTACTAATCTTTCTCCTGATTTTGTAAATGCTACGACGGATGGTGTTGTTCTTGCACCTTCAGCATTTGCTACTACTACTGGCTGTCCACCTTCCATAACACCTACACAACTGTTTGTAGTACCTAAGTCAATACCTATAATCTTTCCCATGATAAATTCCTCCTGAATTTTTCTTCTATTATGTGTTAATTGTTTGCAATTTATAAGATAAAATCATAAGGGTTTTTCCCTTAGATGAATATCGCTAATTTGCGACTTTTACCATACTGTGGCGAACCACCTGTTCTTTATACAAATATCCTTTTTGGAATTCTTCTACAATTACATTTTCTCCGGCTTCTTCGTCTTCTACATGCATCACTGCATTATGGAAATCCGGATTAAATTCCTGTCCTACAGCTTCGATCGCCTTTACTCCCAGGTCATCCAGAACTGTCATCAACTGCTTGTAAATCTTCTCCATACCTTCTGCATAAGGATTTCCTGCATCTTCTTCAGGAATCGTTGCCAAACCTCTTTCAAAGTTATCTACAACTGGAAGGATTTTCTCAATCACTTCTCTTGCTCCAATCTGGTACATGGAAGCCTTTTCTTTCTCTGTACGCTTGCGGAAGTTATCAAACTCAGCCATTTGACGCTTTACTCTGTCTGTAAGCTCTTCAATCTTTTCATCTTTTTTATCTTTTTTCTTTTTTCCAAACAGACCTTTTTTCTCAACCGTTTTTTCTTCCTGCTCTGTTTCTTCGGCAACAGCTTCCTCTGTTCCTTCCTCCTGAGAGGTTTCTTCTGTTTCTTCTTGCTGCTGTGGTTCTTCTACATATTCTTCCTGATTGGAAATCTGTTCTTCCTCAGTGTTATATTCTTTCTTTTCTTCTGACACGAATTCTTACCGCCTTTCTATTTTTATATCTTAACTTTGCTGTCTATCTCTATGTTTTCTTAAAAATATGATCCAGCTGATTTTTTAAGGTTTTCAAATTATCTACCACATTTTCATAATCCATCCTTTTAGGACCGATGATGCCAATAGTACCCTGCATTCCTTCTCCCAAATCATAGGTAGCTGTTACAACACTGCAATCTTTCATGGTTTTTACAGGACTTTCATCTCCAATATAAACCTGAATGCCAGTACCTGGGTCTCCTTGTTCATTTTCCATAGTATCTTTTACGAATTCTGCTAGTGCTTGCTTTTCCTCAAAAGCTGAAATCAGTTCGCTGGCTTTTGTTTTATCTGCCAGCTCCGGATATTTAAATATATTTGTAGCGCCACTGGTGTAAATCTGCATCTCTTCTTCATCTACAGCAATGGCTTGAGCAACTGCATCGATCACACTGCTAATAACAGCGCTGTAACTACCAGCTTGTTCTTTTAGCTTTGAAATCATGGCAAGATTAATTTCTTCTATGGTAAGTCCATTAAGCTGTGTATTTAACAAAAGATTTAGCTTCAATATAGTTTCTTCATCCATAGGTACTTCTAAATCAACAATGTGGTTTTTCACAATGTTTCCTTCCACCACTACTACCGCTAAAAGCTGGCGCTCACTAACTTTAGATAATTGGATAAATTTCAACTTGTTTCTATGATAAGTTGGACCTGTAATCATGGTTGCATAATTGGTATTGGATGCCAACACCTTAACAACCTGTTTTAACACTTTTTCCATCTTATCGGTTTTCTCAATCATCAGTTCCTTGATTTCCGATACCTCCTGCTCCTTCTCCCGCATGAGTTCATCCACATACAGACGATAACCAAGGTCTGATGGAATTCGGCCTGCTGAGGTATAAGGCTGTATAATATATCCCAGTTCCTCCAGGTCTGACATTTCATTTCGGATAGTTGCGGAGCTAAGATTCAAATCCGTATACTTGGAAATAGTTCTGGAACCTACCGGTTCGCCGGTCTCCAAATAAGTCTGGATAATGGCCTTCAGAATTTTCCGTTTTCTTTCATCTAATTCAGTTACCAGTTCCATCTTATACTCCTTTCTCTATCTTTTTCGTTGTTAGCACTCGTTGATATGGAGTGCTAACATCTATGTTCTTAAGATAGCACCAGGAGATATATTTGTCAAGAGCTTTATATTTATTTTATAAATAAAATAGAAAAAAACGAAAAAGAAGAGTTGACACTGTACATACTATAAGATAGAATAAAATCAGAACATTTGTTCCTTTATTAAAATAGGGGGATTTATCTCATGGATCATTTTGAATTAGTATCAGAATATCAGCCAACCGGTGACCAGCCCCAGGCCATTGCTCAGCTTGTAAAAGGCTTTAAAGAAGGAAACCAATGTGAAACTCTTCTGGGGGTCACTGGTTCAGGTAAGACATTTACCATGGCGAACGTTATCGCACAATTAAATAAACCGACTTTAATCATAGCACATAATAAAACCCTTGCTGCCCAGTTATATGGGGAATTCAAAGAATTTTTCCCAAACAATGCAGTGGAATATTTTGTATCCTACTACGATTACTATCAGCCAGAGGCCTACGTTCCCTCTTCAGACACGTATATTGCCAAGGATTCCTCTGTAAATGATGAAATTGATAAACTTCGTCTTTCTGCCACCTCTTCTTTGAGCGAACGCAAAGATGTGATCATTGTTTCCAGTGTTTCCTGTATCTATGGAATCGGAAGTCCTGATGATTACCAGAATATGATTATCTCTCTTCGTCCTGGCATGGAGAAGGATCGGGATGAAGTTATCCGGAATCTCATTGATATTCAATATGACCGCAATGAGGCTGATTTCCACCGTGGTACATTCCGTGTCAGAGGTGATGTAGTGGAAATTTATCCTGCGGATTATACAGATACCGCAGTACGGGTAGAATTTTTCGGAGATGAAATTGACCGTATCACAGAGATTGATATTCTCACAGGTGAAATTAAAAATGCCTTAAATCATATTGCTATTTTTCCGGCATCCCACTATGTGGTTCCTATGGAAAAAATCCTGAAAGCTGCAGGCGCTATTGAGGAAGAACTAAAAGAGCGGGTAGCATATTTTAAAAGCGAGGATAAACTTCTGGAAGCCCAGAGAATTTCTGAACGAACAAACTTTGATATTGAAATGCTCAAAGAAACTGGCTTCTGTTCTGGTGTGGAAAACTATTCCAGACATCTTTCCGGATTGCAGCCAGGGCAGCCTCCCTACACACTCATTGATTACTTTGGAGATGACTTCCTTATTATAATAGATGAGTCCCACAAGACTCTTCCTCAGATTCGCGGTATGTATGCTGGTGACCAATCCAGGAAACAGACCTTGGTGGACTACGGATTTCGTCTGCCATCAGCAAAGGATAACCGGCCACTGAATTTTGAAGAATTCGAAGACAAAATTGACCAGATTTTATTTGTCTCTGCAACCCCTGGGGATTATGAGGAAAGTCATGAATTACTCCGGGCAGAGCAGATTATCCGTCCCACAGGCCTTTTAGACCCCAAAGTAGAGGTTCGTCCCGTAGAAGGCCAAATCGATGATTTAATAGGAGAAGTTCATAAAGAAGTAGAAAAGGGCAACAAAATTTTAATTACCACTCTAACCAAGCGCATGGCAGAAGATTTAACCGAATATATGAAAGACCTGGGAATCCGTGTAAAATATCTGCATTCTGATATTGATACTCTGGAACGCACCCAGATTATCCGGGACATGCGCCTGAATGTTTTTGATGTACTGGTAGGTATTAACCTGTTAAGAGAGGGGCTGGATATACCGGAAATCACCCTGGTGGCAATCTTAGATGCTGATAAAGAAGGCTTCTTACGTTCTGAAGTCTCCCTTATCCAGACCATTGGACGTGCAGCCCGCAATGCGGAAGGACGGGTAATTATGTATGCAGATGTCATGACAGATTCCATGCGTCTGGCTATTGACGAAACCATGCGAAGAAGAGCCTTACAGGAAAAATATAATCAGGAGCATGGCATCACCCCGAAAACAATAAAAAAAGCTGTTCGTGACTTAATCAGTATTTCAAAAGCAGTAGCAGAAACAGAAGACAAAATGATGAAAGATCCTGAATCCATGAGCAAAAAAGAGCTGGAAAAATTAATTGCACAAGTGAAAAAACAAATGCAGGCTGCTGCAGCTGATTTGAACTTTGAAATGGCTGCCCAGCTACGTGATAAAATGGTAGAGTTAAAAAAGAATCTGGAAGAATTAAATTAAAGAATCAGGGCGGATTTCTCCGCCCTTCCTTTTTACACAATTCTCTGTTTTTTTATCATCTGAACAAATTCCCGGTTGTCTCTTGTTCTTGCAAACATATTCAGAATATTTTCTGTAGCTTCATCTGACTTCATGCCATTTAAAGCTTTTCTCATAATATCCACAGCTTCCTGCTCTTCCTGGCTTAAAAGAAGGTCTTCTCTGCGCGTTCCTGATTTTGCAATATCAATGGCAGGAAATACCCTCTTCTCCTGAAGTTTTCTATCCAGAATCAATTCCATATTTCCTGTTCCTTTGAATTCTTCATAGACAACATCATCCATCTTACTTCCTGTATCTACAAGAGCTGTTGCCAGAATAGTCAGGCTCCCGCCTTCCCGCATATTTCGCGCTGCTCCAAAAAAACGTTTTGGCATATGCAGCGCTGCCGGATCCAAACCACCAGACAAAGTACGTCCACTTGGGGGAACCGTCAGGTTATATGCCCTTGCCAGTCTGGTAATACTGTCAATAAAAATGGTTACATCTTTTTTATGCTCTACCAGACGTTTTGCTCTTTCAATGGTCATTTCAGACACTCGTTTATGATGCTCCGGCAATTCATCAAAAGTAGAGTAAATAATTTCCACATTTTTTCCCTTAATGGATTCCTTCATATCTGTAACTTCTTCCGGGCGCTCATCAATAAGTAAAATAATTAAGTGCATCTCCGGATTATTTTTCAGAATAGATTTTGCCGCATCTTTTAATAAAGTCGTTTTACCGGCTTTAGGAGGTGAAACAATCATTCCCCTCTGCCCCTTGCCAATAGGGCTTACTAAATCTGTAATTCTCATTGCCATACTTCCACCTGGTCTCTCCAGATGAAGCCGCTCATTTGGAAAAATAGGAGTCATGTCCTCAAAATTCATTCTCTGCATTTCATTAGCTCTGATTCCATTGATATGCGTCACATACAACAGAGCAGAGAATTTCTCATTCTGGCTCTTTACCCTTGTATTTCCTCTTAAAATATCCCCGGTTTTCAAATTAAACCTGCGAATCTGGGAAGGAGATACATATACATCATTATCTCCGGGCAAATAATTATCACTTCTGATAAAGCCGTACCCATCAGGAAGTACCTCTAAAATACCGCTTACTGTTAATCCGCTATCCAGTTCAGACTGTTCCATAGGCGCCCTTGCCGGTTTATTTTCCTGATTATCCTCTCTTTGTTCTCTCTGATATTTTCTTTCTTCTGGTTTTCTGCTCTCCTGCTGAACTTCTTCAATTCTTCCTGTTTCTGCTTTGTCCTGAACACTTTCAGCAGTATGTTCGGTTTTCTTTTTTTCCTCTTCATCTGCCTGAACCATGCGTTCAACCAGCTCGCTTTTTTTTAAAGTAGAAATTCCTTTTAAACCTCTTGCTTTTGCAATCTCCTTTAACGCCCCAAGGGACAAGGAAGCATATTTTTCTCTCATTCTATATTCCTCTCGAAAGTTTTACTTTGTTCGTCATTTCCAATTTGTTTTCTTGATTTGTGGAATTACGTCTGAACTGACTTGAATACTATTACTACGTTATCTTACAGATAGATTTATCATAGCATACTTTTAAGAATTTGCAAAGCCCTCCTTTGCCCTATTATCCATAATTCCTCTAATTTTCTTTCTGTTCCATATAATTTTTGAAGCATTTCATGCTCTTTGTTAAAAACTTACTTTTATGATACACCAAATAATAAGCTCTGTTAATTTCTATTCCTTCTATCTGAATCTCTCTTAATCTGTGACTGGATATATAAGGAGCTACCTCTGCAGTTGTAAGAAAAAGAACTCCTCTGCCCTGGCTGCAGGCCTCCATCAGACTGCGGTCACTGCTGCTTTCCATAACAATCTCCGGTAAAATTTTATATTTATTCAATAGACTTTCAATCAGGCTGCGTGAACCACTTCCCTCTTCTCTCAATAGAAGCGGTATTTCTTGTAATTTCTGAATGTCAATGCATGATGGCAGGGGATACTGTTCCGCACAGACCACAGACATGGTTTCTTCCTTCATAAGATTGGTGATAAAATACTCTGCGTGCATGGGATAATCCATAATTCCAAAATCCAGTTCATTTCGAAGCAGCTTTTCTTCAATCTGTCTGGAATTTTCCACTAAAGTATACAGGGGAATTTCCGGATATTGTTTCAAAAATCCTGCAGTCAGTTCCGGAAGCCAACTGATACCATAAGATACATTTGTCCCTATTTTCACTTTTGTCACTGCATTTTTATCTCTTAACACATCTCTTGCCTCATCAAACTGTGCCAAAATAGAATCCGTATATAATAATAATTGCTCCCCTGCTTCTGTAATATAAAGCCTTCGGTTCATCCTCTCAAATAATTTTGTTTCATAATAATTTTCCATTTCTTTAATTGCATAACTGACTGCCGGCTGTGCCATATTCATACTTTCTGCAGCAAGGGTAATGCTTTCCAAACGACAGACCTCTGAAAAAATCCGAAAATGCCTTAATGTCATAGTCCTCCCCCCCTTATATATAACTTTTTTATTATATATATTATAATAACATAAGAATTGTTATCTGTCCAGAAAAAGGATAAGATGATATAGATTATAAAAGTGGAGGTCGCATATGTTTATTATCTTATTCTTTCTAATCTGCTTTTTTGCGTCGGTAATTGGTGCGATTTGTGGAATTGGCGGCGGGGTAATTATCAAACCGGTTCTGGATGCTTTCCAAATGATGGACGTCAGTACCATCAGCTTTCTTTCAGGATGTACCGTCTTATCCATGACAACGTATTCCGTTATCAAAAGCAAGATGAGCAAAACAAACAGTATTAATTCCAAAACAGCTTTGCCTTTAGCCCTTGGAGCAGCAGTTGGTGGTATTTTAGGAAAATGGATTTTTTCCCTTCTTACCAACACTTTTCCAATTTCCAAGGTGGGCGCTGTACAGTCCATCTGTTTGATGCTGATTACCATCGGTACCCTTGTTTATACCATATACAAAGCCAAAATTAAAACTTACCATGTAACAAGTCCTGTTTTTTCCTGTATCATTGGCGTTGTACTTGGACTTCTTTCCTCATTCCTTGGCATTGGGGGAGGTCCTATTAACCTGGTAATCTTGTTTTTCTTCTTTTCCATGTCAACAAAAGAAGCAGCAGAAAACTCTCTTTACATTATTTTCTTCTCACAAATAGCAAGTCTGCTTTCTTCTGTAGTGACAAGCAGTATCCCTGCTTTTGATCCTGTAGTCTTAATCTTTATGGTCATTGGCGGAATTGCCGGAGGTATTTTCGGACGTGGATTAAACAAAAAAATATCCGAAAAAACCGTAGACAAGCTCTTTATTGGATTAATGGTAGTGATTATTTTTATTAACATCTATAATTTCTATTGCTTCATGTAAGCAAAAAGCCGGAACAGCTCCTTTTCCTGGATATGTTCCGGCTTTTTCTTTTACCAGACAGTAACGTACCTGTTATTTCATTTGGGTTTTGCCATACACTCTAAAAATAATGGGAAATATGAGGCAAAACAGAATCAAATACAAGGGTATCATAACGGATATTCCACCTAAAATCCTTCCGCCTATATGATACAGAGCAAAATCTTCCAGGTTCTTATTGATAAACAACAGCTGATCTGGAAATAATGTCATGACTCTCGCAAATGCCTCAAGTTTCCCCACAAAAGGCGGAATGCAGGTCAGTATAAACGGGATCGTAATGGCAAATACAGTAGAATGTGTTTTTGCAGAAACAAGCATAGCCAAGGTTGCAATAAACAAACTTCCAATATATCCACCAAAGGTGCTAAGCACATAATCCTGCAAATAGGTAATATTATAAATACTATTCCAGTTGCTAACACCTGTCTGGACTGCACATCCGCTGCCACTAAATCCCAATACAGCTAACACTATACCACTGAATAAAAGAACAACACTCCAGTAGAGAATCGTTGTAATCAGAAAACCAGCGCCCATTTTCGATAGAACAGCCTTTCCCCTTCCCCATCTTGTTGAAAAGAAAATAGAATCTGCTTTCCATGTAAACTCATCAGAAAAAATACCTGCCACCATAAATCCAATGATTAATACAGTAATCATCATTAGTGTTGGAAGATATTGGGAATCCAGCAGTGCTTTCCATCCGTCTGCATACTCATAATATAACGGTGTGTCCAGACTTTCATATTTATGAATCAGCCATTCTTTTTCATCTTTTGAAAACATGTCTGCTATCTCATCCCGATTTAAGTAGTTTCTTAAACCCATTATTCGCTGTTCATAAAAATTCTCTGCTTCCTCTTCAGAGATACTATCGATTCTGTAATAATCAAAATTATCAAATTCAGAAAAAGCAAGATTAATCATTTCTCGAATGTCAGAAAATCCCTGCTTCATTGCCGCTGCCTTATTATTTTCTTGTATGTCCTCTGACTTAGCCTCTGGCAAAGCGTTAATCGCTGCATTTTCCTGGATTACTTCTCTTAATACATCCTCCGTCAAATACCCTTCCCATTGACTTTTTTCGTCCTGTAAATGGCGGGCTGCCAAAATACCTGTTGACAAATTTCCATCTTTATCAACATAACGGACATCTCGTATAGCTAAAACGCTCCCTATTACAAGAACAGCGGTCAAAATGAGCAGAGCCGCTTTATTTAATGGCTTTGAAAGTACCTTCTTAATCTCAAATAACAGCATCATCAACACCTGCCTTCTCACCAAAATAATATAAAAATACATCTTCCAGATTCGCCTCTTCCATGACTGCATCTGGAAAAGGCTTTTCTTTGGCTATAATTCTAAGTTCTACCCTTTGAGCTTCTGATTTGATATTTGAAATTTTATATTGCTTCATCAAATCCTGTACATTAGCTTTATTAGTATAACATTTCCATACCTTTTCGGTCATAGAGTGAATCAGCTCCTCTACGGTTCCCTTATGAAGAAGTTTCCCCTCCTTCATCAACCAGATTTCGTTTGCAATATATTCTACATCTGACACAATATGTGTGGAAAGCAGCACAAGCCTCTCCTGGGAAAGTTCACTAATCAAATTTCTAAATCGAATTCTTTCATTGGGGTCCAGGCCAGCCGTAGGTTCATCAAGAATTAAAATTGGGGGATCATTCAGCATTGCCTGGGCAATGCCGGCTCTCCGTTTCATACCCCCAGATAACTTTTTCATTTTTTGATTTTCTGCCTTTGAAAGTCCAACTTTTGCTATTAAATTCTTTACACGTTTTTTCGCAACCGCCGGACGGATACCTTTCAAAGCTGCAATATAAAGAAGGTAATCTTTGACTGTAAATTCCGGATAAAAGCCAAATTCCTGTGGCAGATATCCAAGCAGCTTTCTATAGTCCGCTCCCATTTGAAAAATGTCTTTTCCATTACATAAAATTTGTCCGCTGGTAGGTTGTAATAATGTGCAAATGATTCTCATAAATGTGGTTTTTCCTGCACCGTTTACGCCCAGCAATCCATACACCCCATTTGTCATAGTAATATTTAAACAATCTACTGCTGTGAAATCGCCAAACTGTTTTGTAAGCTTACTAATTTTTAATTCCATCTAATTTTTCCTCCCATATTCTATCGCAGCAATCAATAGACTTATATATCGTGAAAACCATAAATACCAAAGCAATACAAAAAAGAGTAACCCATACAGGAATCATAATGTCATAGTAGATACGTTCATCCAGTAGAATAAGCCACCAAACAGCACTCCAAATCATGCACATACCCACAGCAACTACTTCGTTAAATCCCCGTTTATTACATAAAGTTCCAAAACAAATGCAAGCAGTAACTACTAAGGGAAATAAAAATTGCACCAGCAAATCCGTTAAAGTTAATTGCAGAGTAATGGAAGCAATACCACAAAATACCGTAATAATAAAAACATCGATAATGCCAAATAATAACATTCTTGCAGAATAAACCTGCCTAAGTGAATAATAAGTAGCTGATTCAACCTCCATACATTGATTTGCTCTGTTTTTCCACAATTCTGGAATAATAAGAATGATAAATAATGCTGCTACAACTCCCATGCTTCGATAAGCATATAAAGCATCCTCTGCAAATGGAAAGATTGCCCATAAAAGAATAAGAGTTAAAATTTGAAGCAGCCACCATCTTTTTTTAATTAATCGAAACTGTATATATAGAAAAGAACCATATGACAAGTTTTTTTCTGCTTCAGCAAGAAGAAAGCTTTCCCTGGCAACTTCAATGGTTTCTTGTATTTTTTCTTCCCTTGGATTCACCTTTCTTTTTTCTTTATACTTTTTCATCTGTTGATCCAGGTTCATGAATCATCCCCTCCCTTCTCAGTAAATATTGCAAACGAATTCTTCCCTGCTTCAAACGATATTTAACAAGTGGAAGACCGATCTCTAAGGCACTGGCTATTTCTGTCAGTTTCATTTCCTGAAAATAATAAAGATGAATGACCTGTCGGAATTCATCCGGCAGTTGTTCTAAAGCCCATTCCAGCATCATTCTATCTGTAATTTTTTCTTCCAGATTGCCAGATAGTGACTCTACTTCTGATAGCCAATCTTCCTGAAGAAATAAGTTTTTTTGTTGCTTATAATAATTTTTGCAAAGGTTTCCTGCTATGGTATACAAATAGTTTTTTGTTTTTCCTTTATAACGATAATCAGATAATTTTGCGAAAAAATTTGCGAAAGTCTCCTGTGTCAGATCTTCAGCATATTCTGTATCAAAACAATGATAACTACAATATTTCAGAATATCACTATAATATTTGCGAACAAAAATCTCAAACGCATCATCATCGCCTTGTTTCATTTTTCTGATTAAAAGAAAATCTACATCCACAAAATCCTCCTTTCTCGTCTATTGAAATTCTAAACGTTTATTCCTTCTACTATATATAACAACTTAGGATGGCAAAAAGATAGTATAAATCAAAATTTATTTTTAGAATCGGCTTATAGAACATAGTCTGTGGCAGAATTATAAATTATTTAAACAATAAGAAAAAAGCAATGCAATGAATAAATGTAATCAAGTGTAATCAAACTTTTGAGAGCAAAAAAATAAGAGAAACGTTGATTTTACAGCGTTTCTCCTACTTTAAGTTAATGCCGCAGACCGGAATCGAACTTCTGCGGAGTGTCACAAAGCCGCATAGAAAGGAGGTTTGTGCCATCTCTGTTTTGCTTGTACAAGGTTTGTACAACTTTTTCCTTGTCCGTCACTTTCACAATCAGCGTTCCGAAGGATGCCCGAAGCATCGGTGTACCTAACAGGGCGGTGGGATGTTCGGGCAAGCGTCCGTCTTAAATCACATCTATTTTATTCCAGTGTACTCTAAATATTATTTTCATTATTTGGGATATACATCAGTATATCTTCGACTTTACAATTCAAAATTTCACATAAAACGTCTATCGTATGAGTCGATATATAATTGTTTTTCCGAAGTCTTGATAATTGTCCAGCAGAAACATGGTATTTGTTAATTAGCTGATATTGTGTTACTTCCCTATCCTTTAAAGTAGCCCACAAAGGTTCATAAGAAATCATGTAAAATACTCCTTTTTACCTTGAATATTACCCGTTTATGGACTATAATCATATTAGCCATAAATGGCTAATATCAGAAGATAAATTATTAGGAGGTACGTACAAATGAAAAAGAAAGTGATAACCGCCCTGTTAATCACTATGACATTAACACTAAGCAGTGTTGGAACTGTTTTCGCCATGAACAATAACGTTACTGTTACTAGTGGTGAAGAGGTAAACGAAGTTAAAGAAGGATTTGTTTGGGTGGTAGACAAAGAGGCGGTCTATAAAACAGTCCATCATGAGGCAGAATATAAAACAGTGCACCATGAAGCAGAATATGAAACGGTACATCATGAAGCCGAAGGATATTATGAAAAACAGCAGGTACAAGTAGGTACTAAACCGATTTATGAAAAAGAAAAGCATGTAATCTGTTATAGCTGTGGAGGAATCGACATAGGAATCGCCTTTGACCCTATAAACGGAGGAATGTCTCAGACATATGCTCAACACCGTATCGAACATAATATGAAAGGGGAAACAGCACAAACTGAATATGTAGATGTTGATGTTCAAGTTGGCGAAGAACCTATTTATGAAGAAAAAGAGGTTTGGATTGAAACAAAGCCAGCCTGGGATGAGCAAATTTTAATCCGTGAAGCGTATGACGAAGAAATTTTGGTGAAAGAAGCGTGGGATGAAACAATCCTTGTTTCTCCCGAAGAAGGTCACTGGGAACCTGTAAAGGATGAGGAAACAAAGCCGGAGAATCCAGACGAAGAAACACCGGAGAATCCAGAACAGAAACCGGATGAAGAAACACCGGAGAATCCAGAGCAGACACCAGATGAGGAAACTCCAGAGAACCCAGAACAGACACCAGACGAAGAAAAACCAGAGAATCCAGACCAAAAGCCTGATGAAGAAAAGCCGGAAACTCCAGACCAGAAACCTGAGGAACAGAAAAAGCCGGAGCAGGAATCTGGAAAAGAAAATACAACTACTGTACCAAAGACAGGTGACCCAACCAATCTTGCCTACCTTGCTACTTTAGCAGGCAGTGCTCTAGTTGGCGGTGCAAGTCTGAAATTCAGAAAAAGAAAATAGTCACGATTAAAAGAGAGGTTCATTTTTGAACCTCTCTTTTGAATACTTTATTTTAATAAATTAACGTAACAGATTGAGGGATTTATCAGCATTATAAATTGAGAGAAAAAATCTCATAAAATAACAACTGCATATTATGAGAAAAAATCTCATATATCATATTTGCGAAGAGAGTTAAAAGTAACAATAGGACTTATTTTACAAAAGAGAAAGTGTAGATTTTGTTTTTCTTTTTTTCTTTACAACTGTTCTTTTTATATACTCTTTCCCTTCTCTTGCACCATGTAAATTCCCTTCAAAAAAATATAAATTTTTTCTATATCAAGCTTGACAAATTCTAGGTTTTAGTATCTCACTTCTACCTTTACCCTATTTTTCGTGAAAGTAAACAAAAGCACTTCTACCCTGACTTCTATTTTTCGTCCCCTTGCTATTAAAGTTTTTCTGGAAAGCCGTAGGAAACGAGCTACCTAAAGCGTATAGTTTACAATGTCGAAAGACATCAAAACGTTTTGAAAATTTAGCTGGCAGGAACTAAGGAGGAATTACTGGCGCTGGTACAAAATACCAATGATTAAATGTAGACTTATGACATACCGAATTTATGTGAAACGCAAGGAGGAACTGGAGGGCTTAAAAGAAAACTTTAGAAAAGAACATAGTGAAGAGGAAAGGCTTAAATTTGATAAAAATTTGAATGAAATTGAGCATTATCTAGACAATCAAGAAGAAAAAGTAACGCAATGTATAGATGCTTTATATTTATCAGATGAAGAAAAAGAAATAGCAAAAAAATATTATATTGAAGGTAAGAGTTGGAAACTGGCTTTTGATTTTTCTTCTATGGGAAAAAAGTTATCAGATGAGAAACGGGATAAAAATATTGATGATAGAATGGTTGAAAGTGTAAAAAAGCAAATTAACCGTATCATTAAGAAAACGATACCTGAAGACAAGGTTGATGCGTAATCCTGTCCCTAAAGGACACCAGTCATCTGTTACAATAGTTTTAGCAAGGCAAGAGGAGGTGTCTTGTGAGAAACACATCTATGTAAAAGAGGTAACAAATGAATGGGAAACAAATCAAAATCCGTTCCCCTACAACAAGGAAGTCCCTGCAACGGACAGGGAACTTCACAAGTAACTATTAACCAGAATGGCTGAATTATGGTCAACAGTTTCTACCAAAGCTAGTATATCTTATTTCAGCCATTTTGTATAGGAAAAGGAGAAAAATAATGATGGAAGAAAAAAAACTAGTTTTAGACCCTGCTTCAATCGGGGAAAGATTAAAAGAGATGCGGAAGAAAAAGGGGTATTCTCAAGAAAAGCTGGCAGAGGCTTGGAATTGTAAGAGAGAATCAATCAGTAAATATGAAAAGGGAGTGAATCTTATTACAGTGGACAGGCTTGTGAATTATATGGAAACGTTTGGAAAATCAGCGGAATTTATCCTGTTTGGAAAAGAAGGAGGTAAGGAATCTTTGCAGGACTGTATACATATTCTGAGAGAGTTATGTGATAAGTTGCAGTAATTAAAAGTTACGAATAGGGAACTGCACGAGAGCAGAAATAAAATCATGTTTGTATTACAATATAATCAACAAAAGAAAGGGGTCATTGATTATGGAAGACATACGGGTGCGCTCTCCTACTGAAAGGAAATCCCTCTGAAAAGGGACTTCCCTCTGAAACTGTAAATTCGGATTGTGATTACAGTTCTTCTGACAAGTGAATTATAGCACAATCCTCCCACAAAATAAAGGAGGTGAAACATATGAACGGAGTAGGAACGTTCGCTGGAGCAAAGACATATACAAGTAAGTCTGGTAAGCCATATGCTGACATTTTTATGTTTCCTTTGATGGCAGACGGTATGCCGGATATGGAACAGTTAAAATTCAGAACCTTCAATCCGGAGGTCATTGCAATGTGTAAAGTACTGAAACCGGGTCAGCAAATTATTGTTGATTTGGAAATTCGAGAAGCGATTGTTACAGGGGTAAACGTGTATGAAGAAGTTTAAAAAATGGTTGGAGGGACTTTCTCCCTCCCAGAAAGAACGGCTTTTTGCCGCTATCTGTTTTCTTATATTTGGGGGATTTGGTCTTTTCCTTCTCAGTGAATTGATTGGGAAATTAAAGCCTATTATACCTGTTCTGTTTATTATACTGTTCTTCTTTTGGGATAGTATTTCGGATTTCATCCATCGCCAAAAAGATTTGGCGAGAGAACGGGTAAAACAGCAAGCGGCTCGAAGGGATGCAATTTATAAGGAGATTGCATCTTCCGTAGTACTCCCGGCTCTTCATATGCTCGGGAATACTAAGTTGGATGTGGACAGCCTTTACTATTTTGGCACTCCTGCGTATGGAGATGGATTTTATTATCAACTCCCTTCTGCTTGCGAAAGCAAGAGTGCTGCGCTTAATCTTCAGCGGAAAGTTGAGCGCAGACTTGCCAATTATTTGAGGTGTACTTTTGCAGATGTTGCAAAACAGAACAGCGTTTCTGTTTACGGTGACATTCTGGTTATCCGTTTTTCGTGAGAAAGTTTTGTCTTTCCAGACTGGAACTGCTTATGCAGTGAAAGGATGGAAAGACAAGACTACTCACGAAAGCAAACAGAATCCATCTGGAATCAAGTGGGGGTATTGTAATAACCCCCACTCCACCAGAAAAGCAAATGAGAAATAGGAGATACAAGATGAAAGAAGAATTAAGTGTTAGCATTGATGAAATAACGCTCATGTTATTTCCAACAAAAGAAAACAGTATATTGGACTGGGATGAAAATAGAAAAGAGATGATTCAGATTTTTCTTGGTAATTCAAAGCTGGAAGAACTTTATGGAGAAACGGTACAGGCAGATAAAAGCCAACAGCAAGGCTATACTTATAGCCTGATATTTCCAGATAAACCATTTCATTTCTGCATCAGCTGGCATGAAATTTTTGGCAATATGGGGATTTGTGTGCATTTCTCCGCTCTGGCATGGGCTACATATCAGACGGACTTTTTTGGAAAATATAATGAAAAGACAAATGTTGCTGATTTTCTTCGGATGGTGCAGAGTGAATCCTATGTTACAAGGTTATCCAGAATTGATTTTGTGGCAGATTATAAGAATTTTTCTCCATCCGTTAGCCCAGATGTGATTTATCGGGGCTTGACCGAAGAAAGTCTGACAGTTCGGGATTGTGAGAATCGAAATCTGATACGGACAAAAGAGGGATTGAATAAAGAAGGAGAATACCATACTATTTATTTGGGTTCGAAGAAAAACCATAGTCGTTGTTTTTGCCGGATTTATGATAAAAGGATAGAACAGATGCAAGGAATGAAGTCATATTATCAAGAAGCGGTAGAGTGTGAAAGTTGGATAAGACATGAGGTTGTTTTCCGCCAGATATATGCTCAACAAATTACAGGGGAACTCTTGGAAAATGTTCATACAGAGTACGAGTTACAGGGTTTTATAGCGCAGAAGATAACAGAAAAATACCGTTTTTACGAAGAAGGCTCTTCTGAACCTACGGAGTATACAAAAGCATTGATGGGGCTTATTGGAAATCAGCAGTTTTCCCGTTTGAGAAATCCCAGTCCGAGGGACAATGACTTGAAGTCCTCTATCAAGTACCTGCGAAATGGTTCTGGATTGTATCCTGTTTTGTATAAAATCTCCTGTATCTGGGGGAATGACGCAGTAAAAAAACTCTTGGAACTGCTATATGCAGAATATGATGGAAAATACAAGAAAGAGGCATCAAAAAAGAAAGATATCTTTTTATGGCTGAAAAAGCATCAAGCCAACTTAAAAAATGAGCAATTAGAAGATTATTTTTAAAAGGAGAAATTCTATCAATACGCCTAACGTATCGTAATGTATCGCTATGCAAAGCATGGCATTTTTTCGGGCAGTAAGATATTGATAGAATAATAGCGTACTGTTAGAAAAACAGTCATATGAATCAACAGAAACTAACCCTTTTGACCCAGAATCAAAAGGAGCAGTATCAGTTTATTGAAAGCTTGCAAAAGTTCATTTCCAGTGCTACACTATCAAAAACAGAGATAGCACAACAAATAGAAATGACAAAAAAGCAAAAAGAAAAACTGGTATCTGAGATATATTTCCAAAACAAGAAGAAAAAAGAATTTTACACTTGTTCGGATGGGAGGGTAAAATCTTATAACCCGCAGTTTATCGCAAAAACAAAAGAGGAATTAATTGATAAACTATATGCTTATTACTTTCATAACGTATTGAAAAGTGTTTATCAAGAATGGGTACAGTATCGTGCAAAAACGAAAATTGTATCAATGAAAACCATAGAGGAAGATATAGGAATCTGGAAACGCTTTTTACAAGATTCGGAAATAGCAGATATGCAGATAGCTGAGATAAAACCGAAGCATTTATTGAAACTTTTTCAAAGGTGGACAGGAAATGGACTGATTACCAGAAAAGACTTTAATAACAGAAAATCCTTATTGAATGGAATTTTCCGCTATGCTGTCTTAAATGAAATCATTCCTTATAACCCGATTACTTCTCTTCCTTGCAATGAATTGAAGTTTAAGTGTCCTACCGCAAAGAAAAAGGCTTATACTGTACAAGAACGTTCTGCGCTGCTTGCTCATTTAAAGAAACAGGAACCAGATGCTTATACATTGGCGATTATGCTTGCCTTTTATGGGATATTCAGGATTGGTGAAATTAAAGCCTTGGAATGGAATGATACAGACAATAAAACAGTTAATATTCGGCAACAGCTTGTAGAAGAAAGGGATTTGAAGGAAGATATGACTTTGACTCAGCCGCATAGAGTCTTAAAAGACCCAAAAGGAAACCCTTACTACAGCATCCGAACAGAAGTACTTTCAGATGAAGGTGTAGCTATTTTAAGGAAAATGAAAGAGTTAAACCCGAATGGCAAACCACTGTTTCAGCATCAAGGTAGACCTTTGACTACAGATAGTTTTAATCGAAGGTTAAAAAAATACTGCAATGAAATTGGAATCCCTTACTTATCCAGCCATAAGATACGTTTTACTGGTGCATCCATGCTGTATGATGCCGGTGTGAAAGCTATTGACATTCAGCCATTGCTTGGGCATTCCACACTTGCCATGACCCAGCATTACATAGGACAAAGGGTAAGGGAACAAAATACTTCACAAATGGCAAAAATATTATCCTAAGCCATGTTTTATGGGCTGTACAACTTTGTACAAGATTTTCATAAAATGAAAAATGCTTCAAACCCTTGATTTATAAGGATTTGAAGCATACCTAACTAATGCCGCAGACCGGAATCGAACCGGTACGGGAGTATAAGTCCCGCAGGATTTTAAGTCCTGTGCGTCTGCCTGTTCCGCCACTGCGGCATTTCTTAGAATGAAAATTCATTCTAAACGACCCAGAAGAGACTCGAACTCTCGACCTCCGCCGTGACAGGGCGGCGCTCTAACCAACTGAGCCACTGGGCCAAATATTTAATTAAATTTTTATGGATACCTTTACCAAATGGACCTTCGGGGACTCGAACCCAGGACCGACCGGTTATGAGCCGGTTGCTCTAACCAACTGAGCTAAAGGTCCAAAAAGCCGATGATCGGACTCGAACCGATAACCTGCTGATTACAAATCAGCTGCTCTGCCAATTGAGCCACATCGGCACACAATTAGAGGCTTACAGCCAGTGACTCCTACGGGAATCGAACCCGTGTTACCGCCGTGAAAGGGCGATGTCTTAACCGCTTGACCAAGGAGCCTTATTTTAAAAAACTCCCCCTGTTGGACTCGAACCAACGACACTGCGGTTAACAGCCGCATGCTCTACCGACTGAGCTAAGGAGGAATATCTTTCACACTATACCTTCAAAACCGCATACACAAAACTTCAAACCTACCAACTTCGCCACTGGAACTTCCGTTCCTTTGGTCAAGCCCTCGACCGATTAGTAGCAGTCAGCTCCATACATTGCTGCACTT